>Ga0256835_1000482_pt1 | contig 29760 bp, 33 predicted proteins | sample PIR30metaG_FD_185972 | JGI IMG/M metagenome (GOLD analysis project Ga0256835, IMG submission 185972) | Hydrothermal vent microbial communities from East Pacific Rise, Pacific Ocean - PIR-30 | ecosystem: Environmental > Aquatic > Marine > Hydrothermal vents | place: Pacific Ocean: East Pacific...
GCGACGGCAGCCTCCTTATCAGCTCTTGGGTCTCCTCGTTCAGGGAGGTGCCCGGACCGAGCGCCACCACGTCTATGTCGTACCTCCTTATAACCTCCAGTATGTAGTCCTCGTTCTCCATCGCTATGGATCCGGCCTCGGTCTCCTTTAGGGGGATGTACACGACCTCGCTGGCCTTCGAGGCTATGTGGGGTATGATGGACTCGGGGGCCGCGAGCCTGGAGTAGCCACCTCCGGCCTTCATGAATGACAGGGCCGTGAAGTAGGGAGCCCCGTAATAGTTCCTGGCGCCCGCTACGGTCAGCAGCTTCCCGAAGGTGCCCTTATGTCCCCACTTCACCCTCTCCGGTAAGGGTAGGGGGTCGTTCAGCTCCGTCTTCAGGTGCGAGTACATCTCCGGGGGGAAGGATATGTGACACACGTAGAGCCTGCCGCAGTAGTCGTAACCAGGATAGAGCACATTACCAAGCTTGGGCAGGCCGAAGGTGACCGTGTAATCGGCCCTGACCGCGACCCCGTAGACCTTCCCGTCGTCTCCCCCTATACCCGAGGGGATGTCGACGGCGAACACCACCTTTCCCGAGGAGTTTATCGCCTGGATCGCGTCCCTGTATATCCCTCCTACCTCCCTGGTCAGGCCGGTACCGAAGATACCATCTATCACGGCGTCGCACCACTCCAGCCCCTCGACGAGGGACTCGATGCCCTCCTCCCTGACTTTATGCATCTCCAGACCTATCTTCTCCGCGATCTCGTAGTTCTTCTTGGCGGAGCCCCTGAACTTGGCGGGATCTCCCACCAAGTAGACCCTGACTAGGCCACCGCTGGAGTGTAGCTTCCTGGCCACCACCAGCGCGTCCCCACCGTTATTCCCCGAGCCGGCAATGACCGCGAACCTCTTACCCCGGACCCCGAACTCCCTCTCTATAACGAAGAAGAGCGCATTTCCAGCGTTCTCCATAAGGAGGTCCTGATCGATTCCGTACCTCTCCATGGCGGTGGAATCGAGGACCCTCATCTCCTCCACAGTGCTGACCTTCAAGGCGACACCCACTAAGTTAGAGGGCCCTTCAATATTGTCGTTTCCATGCCCTTTTAAGGCCCCGCTTCCATTGAATGGGGGATCACATGCACCTCCGACCCGAGGACACGGAGATGGAGTTCATTCGCTTCGTGAGGAGCGCTCACCTCAATGCCTACGGGACCCTTTATGGCGGCTGGATGATGAGGTGGATAGTCGACGCCGCATCGACCGTCGCCGTGAGATTGGCTAGGGGGCCAGCGGTCCTGGGATACGTGGACGACCTCCACTTCCTCTCCCCGATAATGCCCGGGGAGCTGGCCATCTACAGGGCCAGAGCCGAATACACCTCCAGGCATAGCATCGTCGTGAGCGTGGAGGTGTGGGCTGAGGACCCGGAATCAGGTGAGAGGAAGCCTGCGACCTTCTCCATGCTCTCGTACGTGGCGGTGGACGGGAAGGGGAGACCCAGGGAACTTCCCGTTAGCATCATAGGGACTGAGATGGGAAAACAGTTCTACGAGAGCGTCAAGGAGAGGATCGCTGACAGGAGGCAGAGGGGTCAGGATGTGAATGTGGAGGGCTACGATCTCGTTTCCAGCACCTTGGTGAGAGAGGAGCATCTGGTGAACGCGGATCTGATGTACGCAGGATACCTCCTGTTTTTCCTGGACGAGGTGGGATCCATAACCGCCCTAAAGTACACGAAGGGCCCAGCGGTCACTGCCTGCCTGGACAGGCTCGCCTTCTACACTCCGATGAGGAAGGGCGATATCATTCACTTCTACTCCAAGATCACCAGGGTATGGAACACCTCCATGGAGATATCGGTGAAGACGCTGGTGGAGAAGCCCGAGGGCCTGAGACACGCGACCACCTCCTACATGGTCTTCGTAGCCATGGGCGAGAAGGGACCCAGGAGGATCCCGCCCATGGAGGGTGGCGATCCGGAGGCGGATAAAAGGAGGGAGGAGAGGTTCAGGATACTTCAGAAGATCAGGGAATTGATGAGCTCCCGCTGACGCGTGGACCTGAGGAACACCCGCGGGCACATCTCCAGGCCCCTCGAGGAATCAATTCCTCCCTGCCAACAGCCGCTTAATTATGCTGGGCTTCGTCTTCAACCCGGAACCGGTGAGCAGGAGGACTGCTCTATCCCCTCGATCCACCTCCCCCATCTCGACCTGTTTCCTGTAGCAGGCGAGGGAAACGGCTGAGGTCGGCTCCACGAATATCCCCCTTCCAGCCAGCTCGTGGAAGGCATCGGCTATCTCCCCCTCCCCCACTATCTCCACGGATCCCCTCATCTCCCGGAGCTTCTCCACCATGATATCCAGCAGTGGTGGTTTGGTCACGATTAGGGCATCAGCTATCGTCTCCAGCCTCTCGGGAGGAGCGTAGGGCTCGCCCCTGAACCTGTGGTAGAGGGGGGACACTACCTCCGTCTGACATGCCACCACCTCCGGGAAGGGCTCGCCTAGGTGCTTGAGCCCCTCCAGAATACCAAGAAGACCGGTTCCCGAAGATACCGGGACGTATATCCTGTCAGGCGGGTTCCAGCCGAGCTGTTCCACTATCTCGTAGGCGAGGGTCCTCATCCCGTCCCTGAAGACGGGATGCCACGCGTGACCCACGTAGACCTTCCCCTGCTCGGGTCTCATGGCCTCCTTCGACACCTCCTCCCTGCTTCCCTCGACCCTCACCAGCTCAGCCCCGTAGGCCATTATCTGATCTATCTTGTGACCCGAAATGTTTGCCGGCACGTATATCCTCGCCTTGATCCCGGCCCTCGCGGCATAGGCCGCCGTGGAGGCGCCGGCGTTTCCCGAGGAGTCCTCGGATATGAACCCGGTGACTCGGTCGCGGATGGCCGAGATGATGGTCGAGGCGCCCCTGTCTTTGAAAGAGCCGGTGGGGTTGAGGAAGTCCATTTTGACGTACGCATTGCTCTCAAACCTTAGGAGGGGAGTCCATCCCTCACCTAGGGAGACGATGTTCCTCTTCTCTACGTAAGGGAAGAAATTCACGTATCTCCACATGGAGGGAGTGTCCACCACACCCTCCCTCCTGAATTCCCCCGGCTGCACGGGGATATCGAGCGGGGAGCCGCAGTCGCACCTGAACCTGAGTGGATCGTCGTACTCCCTGCCGCAGGAGGGACATCTCGCCACGTATCCCACTCAACCACCCTCCTCCGAGAGTTCGCCCTTCTCCTCAAGCTCCCTCACGAGCTTTTCCACGTCCTCCGGCGATCCAGTAGTGAGCAACACGTAGCCGATCCATCCAAGAACTGCTAACAGGACGAATACGATCGCGAGAGCGGTCAGTTTCAGAGTGAGGGTCGGGATCGGCTCTGGAGCTAGGAAGAGCAGGTACAGGTAGAGCGCTGCCGCGATGGTGGAGATCACAATCAAGAGGGAGCCCAGAAGCTTCTCCTTCATCTCCAATCGGGGGTAAGGAGATCCAGATAATATAACCTTAGCTTAGCCCAGAACCACCGCAGTGACCTTAATGTAGAAAGCCCGGGATTCCGGGGAGATGGAATTGCCCGTGGAAAGGAAACTCTGGGCCAGGAGGAAGGAGAGAACCCTGGCAGAGCTCGAGTCCCACATGGAGGCGGGGAGGGTGGACGAGGACATCATCCCGCTGCTAGACATCATAAACTCGCTTGATTACGCCTTCACCACCAGCAGCTGCTCCGGAAGGATTCAGGTCTACGAGGCCACCGAACCAGGGGACAAGTTCGGCATCAGGACCTTGGGGAAGTGGCACTCCCCCATAGCTGTGGACGATCTGGTGAGGACGCTTCAGGACGGAGCCGACTCCATATGGCTGGCAGTCCTTCCTCCCATTATTCACATAGCCGTGTGCGGCGTGAAGGCGGCTTTCCACCTGCTTGACCTGCTGAGGTCTGCGGGCTTCAAGAGGGCCGGGATAATCTCGGCGTCGGAGGATGGGATCACTCTGGAAGCGATAGGGACCGAGAGGATGGAAGCCCCGCTCAGGCTGTCCGGCATGGACGTCTTCAGGGAGGATGCGATCCCCTTAATAGTTGAGAGGGCCAACTCATTACTGATCAGATCCAAGAGGAGGATCCGCAGACTTGAGGAGGTGTTGATGGATGAGGCTGCCGGAAGCGTGGATAATCTCTGTCGGTAATGAGCTGCTGAACGGCAGGATAGTGAACACGAACCTGAGCTGGCTCGCGAGGAAGCTCACGATAGACGGATACCTGGTGAGGGCAGCTATAACTGTCAGGGACGATTGCGATGACATAGTATGGGCGTTCAGGACCGCCCTTGACAGGGGAGCTGATCTAGTGATCTCCACGGGAGGTCTGGGGCCCACGTTCGATGACAAAACATCGGAATGCCTCAGCAAGGCGCTGGGGAGGAGGCATGTGGTGAACGAGGAGGCCCTTCGAATGGTGGAGGAGAAGTACAGGGAGAGAAGCCTTCCCATGACCGAGCACAGGGTGAAGATGGCCATGATGCCCGAAGGGGCAGAGCCAATAAGGAACGAGGTGGGGACGGCCCCGGGCATCTTGGTCAGGGAGGGAGATGCACTGATAATAGTGCTGCCCGGCGTTCCCAAGGAGATGAAGGACATATTCGAGAGGGTGGAACCCCTGATCAGGGAGAGAGCACCCCCACTCCACTACGTGAGCAAGGACCTGGTGGTGAAGGGGGTGCCGGAGTCCGCTGCCGCACCTCTGATCGAGAGGGTGATGAAGGAGTTCCCCGTCTACATAAAGAGCCACCCCCACGGCCACGAGATCCGGAAACCCGTGCTGAGGATCAACGTCACCACCTCGTCCCCTGAGAAAGAGGAGGCCGAGAGGATCGTGAAGGCGGCGCTGGAAAAGCTTAAGGATCTCCTGATCGAGGAGGGAGGGGAAGTAGAGGGTATAGAGGATGCCGAGCCGAGTGAAGCTGATAGTTCTGGACCTTGATCAGGTGCTCTGGGATCATCACGATGCCACCTCCCTCACCCTTCCCCTCAGGAGGATCGACGAGAGGACCCTAGTTGACTCCTCCGGCGATAAGGTCGTTCTGAGGGAGGGGGTCAGGGACTTCCTAGAGAAGGCTAAAGATAAGGGAGTCTACTTATCTACCTGCAGCTGGAACGAGCCGGAGAAGGCTATAGCCGTCCTGAGGACCTTTCAACTGGATCGATACTTCGACCTGCTAATGATAGAGCCCCATCCCGAGAAGGACCGGATGATGGGGAAGATACTGAATCACTTCGCTCCCAAGGGAGTGAGGGAGGAGGAGACCGCCTTCGTGGACGACAAGGAGGAGATGCTGGAGAAGGTCAGGAGGAGGTACCCGAAGATCAAGACCCTCAGGTTCCATCCCGATGGGGATGTGTACAGCTTCCGCGATCTGGAGAAGATCCTGCTGGGTGAATGACATGATTCCCGGATTCAGGATAACGCCTTGGGAGGTAAGCGGGGACACAGTAGATTACAACGCGCTGATCTCCCTGTTCGAGCTGGACGTCGTGACTACTGAGGTGAAGAACCTCTTCCAGGAGGTCTTCGGGGAGGAACATTACCTCATCTCCAGGGGAATATTCTACGCCCACCGCTTCCTCAGGCTCGCGCTGCTCGACCTCAAGTACAGCAGGGCCAAGGTCTACATCTTCACAGGCCGCGGTGCATCGGGTCCGATGCACATAGGCCACCTCATACCCGTTAACCTTGCGAAGTGGATGCAGGAGAGGCTGGGCCTCCACTTCTTCTTCCAGATATCTGACGACGAGAAGTTCGTCCTCAGGCCAGATCTCGGCCTGAAACAGGTCAGGAAGTACGCCTTGGACAACGCTTTGGACTTCGTGGCGCTGGGATTCGATGAGGAGAGGACCCACATAATCTGGGACACGCAGGTAGCTTCATGGCTCTATCCCCTCTCACTTAAGCTGGCCAAGAGGATCTCCCTGTCCGAGCTGAAGAACCTGGTTAAGATAGACGACTCTTGGAACGTGGGAGTGGCCTTCTACTCCGTGGTGCAGTCGATGCCCGCCCTCATGATGGAGATGGAGTTGAACGAACCCTATCGCGCCCTCGTACCCATGGCGGTGGATCAGGACCCACTCATGAGGGTTTCCATACTAATAGCGGACAAGATGGGGCTCAGGAAACCAGGGATGATCCACAGCAAGTTCCTGCTAGGGCTCAAGGGCGAGCCCAAGATGGGGACCAGGTACCCCGAGTCCGCTATCTTCCTCACCGACCCGCCCGAGGTGGTGAGGGAGAAGATCGAGGGATCCGCCTGCGGTCCCCCGAGGAGGTGCCCGGCCCTGTCCTACCTGAGGGCCTTCGATCCAGATGACGAGTCCTTCTTCTCCATATGGGAGGTCTGCTTCAACGATCCGAGCGAGGGGTGCAAGCTGGCGAAGAAGAGAGCGATAGAGGTGCTGGTCCCCTTCATAGAAGAGCACCAGATGAGAAGGAAGGAGATGAGGGACAAAATAGATGAGTATCTCATGAAGGAGCCTCCGATCCCTCTGGACAGGTCACTGGATCCTAGAGACTGACCGGATAAGGTTAAAGCTCACGACCTCTCCCTTTACTGAGGGTTATCATGAGTGTCGAGATCGTCGAGACTGCGCCGGAGGTGAAGAACCCCATCCTCATCTTAGCAGTTCCCGGCGCAGGGCTTGTGAGTATAATAGCGGCCGACCATCTCATCAAGGTCGCTGACCTGAAGGAGGTCGGTAAGATAGATTCTCCCCTGTTCCCTCCAGTCATAGGGGTGAAGGACGGCGTCGCCATGCACACCGTCAAGATATATGGGGGTAAGGGACTCTACGTGGTCAAGGCAGAGGTCCCCCTCCCCATAGATCCACTCCTGAAGCTCACGATATCTGTGCTGGACTGGATCGCTAGGAAGAGGCCTAAGCTGGCGATAGTCATGGGTGGGGTTCCTGAGGAGGATAGGATAAAGGTGGAGAAGCCCCAGGTCATGGCGGTGTTCAGCAGCGAGGAGGCGAAGGCGTTGGCGGAGGGGATCGGTGGCGAACTCATGAAGGAGGGATATCTGAGCGGATACGCGGCCTTCTTCCTCAGGGAAGCCAGCAGGAGGGGCGTCCCGGCCGCGGCCCTCATGGTGCAGAGCTTCGCCGCCTATCCGGATCCCGGAGCTGCCGCGGAGGTGCTCAAAGCCATCGAACCCGTGCTTGGCTTCGATGTCGACATAAGCCAGCTGGAGGCTGAATCTGAGACCATAAGACTCAAGCTGAAGGAGCTGATGGCCAAGACCGTCCAGACGGCAAAGGAAGCCCCGGCTCCCATGTATATAGGATGAATTGAGTTGGGGGGATCGTTATGGGTTGGTTCTACAAGGAGGTAAGGTGGGGGTATTTCACCGTTAGGGATGTGGAGGAGCCCCTCCATGAGGTTAAGGTCACCAAGGAGGGCGTGGTCATAACCATGGACCTCCCCGGCGTGAGGAAGGAGGATCTCGTCATAAGCGCCAGTGAGGACGCCATCTTGGTCGAGGCCACGTCCAAGGTGGGGGGAGCGACGGTCAGGTACAAGAAGCTGATCAAGACCCCTATACCGATAGATCCCGACAAGGTGGTGGCGAAGCTGACCAACGGGATACTCCACATAGTCGCTCCACCCAAGGAGGTCAGCTTCAGGAAGATCAAGGTGGAGTGAATGAGCGACATGCTGTTCATCGTGGTGGCCAAGTATTACGAGAGGATAGAGGCCACTTCTGGCAGGCTGGAGATGATAGACTACCTCAAGAAACTCTTCTTGGAAACGCCCCCGGAAATACTGGACAAGGTGGTCTACCTCACGCTGGGGAGCATAGCACCAGCCTACGAGGGTATCGAGCTCGGCGTGGGGGAGAAACTCCTGCTCAGAGCACTGTCGATGGCCACCGGCATATCCCAGGACAAGCTCGAGGCCAAGTATCCAGAGCTCGGTGACATAGGGAAGCTGGCTGAGTGGGCAGTGGAGAACAAGGTTGCCCAGTCCTTCTTCACCGAGGACCTGACCGTCAACAGGGTCTTCGATACCCTCAGGAAGGTCGCTGAGATAACCGGTGAGAGGGCCCAAGATGCCAAGATAAGGCTACTTGCAGGATTGTTCAGCGATGCCAAGCCCTTGGAGGCCAGATATATAGCAAGAGTGGTCACAGAGAGACTCAGGCTCGGAGTGAGGGACATGACCGTCCTGGACGCTCTCGCGGAGGCCTTCCTCAAGGGAAGGGCGTTCAGGGACAAGCTCGAGAGGAAATACAACATATTCCCCGATATAGGTAAGATAGCGAAGCTAGTGGCTGAGAAGGGTCTGAAGGGGCTGGAGGAGATCAAGCTCACCCTGGGCATACCGGTCAGGCCGATGCTGGCCCAGAGGCTCAGGTCCGCCCAGGAGATAATGGACAAGATAGGGCCGAGGGTCTTTGCTGAATTCAAGTACGACGGGGAGAGGATGCAGATCCACATCTGGAAGGACGGAAAGGTCCAGATATTCTCAAGAAGGCTGGAGAACATCACCGAACCCTACCCTGACGTGAGGGAGTTCGTATCCAAGGCCGTGGAGGGTCACGAGGTCGTGCTAGACAGCGAGACCGTGGCTGTGAATCCCGATACCGGGGAGATCCTCCCATTCCAGGAGCTGATGCACAGGAGGAGGAAATACGGCGTGGAGGAGGCGATGAAGACCTATCCAACGGTGACCTACGTGTTCGATGTGCTCTACCTCGATGGAAAGGAATTGCTGGACGAGCCGCTCGAGGATAGAAGGAAGATTCTCCTCGATCTGCTGAAGGAGAACGAGAAGGCCAGAATAGTCCAGTACGAGGTGGTGGATAACGATGTGGAGGAGCTGGAGAGGTTCTTCGAGCACGCGGTGGAGATGGGCACCGAGGGTCTCGTGGTTAAGGATCCCAAGTCCCAGTACCAGGCTGGAACTAGGGGATGGTCCTGGATCAAGCTCAAGAGGAGCTACATAAGTAAGATGGTGGAACCGGTAGACTTGGTGGTCGTGGGAGCCTTCTGGGGCAAGGGCAAGAGAGCCGGCACTTACGGGGCCCTCCTCATGGCTGCCTACTCACCGGAAGAGGACACGTTCAAGACCGTGTGCAAGATGGGATCGGGCTTCACCGACGAGGAGCTGGCGGAGCTGCCGAAGCTCTTGGAACCTTACAAGATAGATCACAAGCATCCGAGCGTCATATCCAATCTGGAGGCCGATGTCTGGTTCGTCCCTCAGAAGGTGGCTCAGGTGCTGGGAGACGAGATTACGCTCAGCCCCACCCACACGTGCGGCTGGGGCAAGGTGAAAAAAGATGCTGGGCTGGCGATAAGGTTCCCCAGGTTCATGGGATGGAGGGACGATAAGGGACCTCAGGATGCCACGACGGAGGAGGAGATAATCCAGATGTACAAGATGCAGCTGACTAAGGTTGCAGAGGAAGAGGAACAGAAGTCCTCCACTACGGAATAGATGAACTGCACAGTGCCCAATTCTCTCGATATAGCCTCATCGCCGGTCTCCCATCCCCGTGACTTCATGGGAAGAGCCGTCTCGATTACCCAAAATCCACTCAGGAGTGCTAGTCCGATCCAAAACCCTCCTAGACCCTACCCAGCCCCGCTTGCTAGTCCCCTCCTCATTGACTGGATTTTACAGACTCCTCAACCGGTTCAAGAAGTCCCTCAATTCCACGAGGGTCAGCCCCTCCTCTTCCAACCTCTCGAAGTGCTTCACGTTCCCGGTGACTAGGGGAAGACCCCGCTCAAGGGCGGAGGCTCCCACGATCAGATCCCTGAACTCCAGCCGGAGTCCTCGCTTGCTCAATTTCACATCCAAAAGGAGGGCCCTCTTGATTATCCCCTGATCTAGGGGAACAACCTCGTAGAGCGAGTCCAGAACCTCCTTCCACCTATCCACATCCTTGCCTATGTAGGCAAGGCCGAACAGGTACTCGTACAGGGTGACCACGGAAATGCCCATGTCGTAGGATATGTGTGCAGCCTTTAGCACTTTTTCATCCTTATGCAGCTCTATGAGAGCATCGGTGTCTAGTAGGACCTCTTCCACCAAGTCTCCCTCCTCTCCCGGATTACCTTCCATATCTCCTTGGCCTCATCTTCGGTCAGTATCGTTGATCCCAGAATCCTCTCTATCAGATTCCTCTTTCTCTCTTCTATCAGGAGATTTATCAATTCATCGTAAGAATCCACCTCTAATTCCTCTTTTAGCTTCTTGAGCCTATCTACCGTCTTCCGAGATAATGTGAGGGTAGTCCTGCCTGATGAACTCATCATGTATAATAGATACATGGCGAATATATGTGTACCGAGCCGTGGATGAAGGCCCTCATCTGGAGGAGCGCTGACATGGCAGTCGAAAGGAACACAATCTGCGGATCAACCCCCCGTCCCGGGGCCCCCTAAAAGGAGATTAGCTACTTCACGGGCGAGGTACGTTTACTGCCATCCCCTAAGAAGATTTTCACAGCGACTAATGGCTGCCTTCCTTCCCATGACATTCTTTTTGGATCTCTAATCTTACTTAACGGGATCACAGACTGATCAAACATTCATTAAAACATTTATGTGGCTTTCCGTCTCACATATCCTATGAAGTACACTGCCTCCACCTTCTATTACCACGTTAAGGGATTGAGCGAGTATTTCGACCTGTTCATAGAGAAGCTCTTCAATCAATTGGCACTGAACGGAACGGCCATAACCGATAAGTCTGCAGAAGGAGATTTAGTGAGGGTTTCAGTGAAATACAAGGATGAGAAGGGCAAGCTGGCTGCGTCTCCCGTGGGAGGCGATATAAAGATACTTTACGAGGTGGAGAGCGGCGGTATACTGAGGAAGGGAGTGTTCGGCGCTCTGATGGGGGGAGGATTGGCAAGTCTGGCCAGCAGCCTCCTCGCTGGTGATGTGGACAGCATCAAGAGCGCCTTGGCTGGAGCGGTCGTGGGAGGAGCCTATGGAATGCTGGACGGCTTCAACACCGCCACGGATGAGGCTACCGACTTCTCACGTCTTCTGGCAGAATGTATAAGGAATGTGGAGCAGGAACTCCTCGAGATGAAGAGACAGGAGGAAGAGAAGGAGAGAGAGGAGGAGCTGGAGGCTAAATCCCTGGAGGACGAGCTCGAGAACGTGTATGCGGATGCCGTATCCGTGGGTGATGAGATCCTCCTGCTGGAAGCGGAGGGGAAGGACGTCTCCAAGGCCAAGGCCAGGTACGAGATCGCCCTGAAGAACTTGGAGGAGGCCAGAGAATCCCTGAAGAAGGGAGACACCTTGATCGCCAGGGCGAAGATCAGATCTGCCTCCAGAATGGTTGAACTGGCGAGGGAGGAGCTCCAGAAGCTTTAATAAGTGCGCAATACATCCTCCCCTCCCAGCTTATCTCTCCTCGCTGTGGTTGGCAGTGATGGCCATACGAATGGACGATGTGATCTCACTGTTGGGCCCCTTCGGCAAGGTCCTCCGTGTGAAGGAGTCCGACGCCTTCCTACCGGGAACAGGTCCCTCAGATTGCTTGGAGGTCCTGATAAGGCTGAATAAGGGGACCGAGATCTCGAGATTACTATCCACACTGGAATCGGTGGGATACTCGATCGGGCTGGTCAAGCTCAGGGGAAGGAGGCTGAAGTTCGTCCTCTTCGAGAGCAGCTGATATGATCCGAGCCTCAAACGAAGGGTACGTTAAAATCGCTGACCCTCATCGAGGCGCGGTGACAAGCAGGATGAGGGCAGTCGTCATAGGTGGCGGTCCCGCGGGCATGGCCGCGGCCAGCAGGATCAGGAAGCACAGGCCTGATAGCGAGATAATCGTCATAGAGAAGACCAAGTACGTGAGCTTCGCCCTCTGCGGCATACCTTACTACGTCGGTGGGGTCATAAAGTCGCTAGACGATCTCATGTACTACCCTCCAAGCTTCTTCGTTGAGAAGAGGAGGATCAATCTGGAACTGGAGGCCGTTGCCGAGAGGATCCTCCCGGCTGAGAAGAAGGTGGTTTACAGGAAGGGGGACGAAGTGAGGGAGCTTGAATACGATGTCCTGATCGTCGCCACGGGTGCCAGATCTAAAGCACCGCCGATCCCGGGCCTGGACAGCGAGGGAGTTCTCTCAGCCCACCATCTGGACGAAGGGGACGAGATAAGGAGGAGGGTCCTCAAGTCAAGGAGGGTAGCAATTATAGGAGCTGGGCTCAACGGCATGGAGTTCGCGGAGAACATAGCGAGGCTGGGAAAGGAGGTCCACGTGTTCGAGTACTTCGGGTGGCCCCTACCGAAGGGACTGGACGAGGACATGGGGGAGGTGATGAAGGAACTTCTATCCTCCGCCCAGGTCAAGTTCCATTTCGGGACTCCCGTGAGGGAGGTGAGGCGGACAGGAGAGGCCCTGAGGGTCGAGGCGGGAGACTCCTCCATGGACGCTGATCTGGTGCTCGTCTTCGCCGGCGTGGAACCCAATGTGGATCTCCTCAGGGAGGCGGGAGCGGAGCTAGGGGAGACAGGAGCCATCAAGGTGGACTCCAGGATGAGGACGAACTTGGAGGACGTCTACGCCGCCGGCGATAACGTGGAAGCGATAAACAGGGTGACGGGAAGGCCCGACTGGATGCCCTTCGCCCAGATAGCCAATAAGATGGGACTAGTTGCCGGTTCCAACGCTGCGGGGAAGGATACCGAGTTCCCGGGAGCGGTGAGGACTTGGACGGCTGAGGTGTTCGGGATAGAGGTAGCTGGCACGGGACTCACCGAGAGGGAGGCCAAGGAGAAGGGCTTCGATGTGAAGGGCGTGGTGATAAAGGGAAGGAACAAGGCCCACTACATGCCGGGATCCGGCTACCTCTGGCTGAAGCTCGTGGTCAACGAGGATGGTACCGTGATGGGCGTCCAGGCCATAGGTAGAGGGGCCTTGGCAAGGGTGAACGTTGCGGCTACCCTGCTCCCGTACAAGCCCAAGAGCAGGGACCTCATATTCGCCGATGTGGGCTACGCCCCACCGCTCGCTCCAGTGTGGGACCCGATAGTCGTGGCGGGGAGAAAAATAGATCCGGTGCTGTGATCAGACCAGCCCCTCCTCGCCCGATTTTTCACCTCCTGGGGGCCTGTAGGTCCCGGAGAGGTAGGCGTCTAGTATCTCCCTGACGGTCCTGCCCGTGGCGAACACGGCCCTTATCCCCCAAGAGGTGAGGCTCCTGAGCACGTCCTCCGGGAGGGATATGGAGATGAGGACCGTCACCCCCATGTGCTTGAGCCACGACGCCAGGCTAGGTCCCCTGTAAGTGAGGAGTCCCGAAGCCGGGTTCCTTATCACCTCGACCTTCTTTATCTCGGAGTCCTCCACCGTCACTATCGTGAAGAATGGAGCGTAGGAGGGCTGTCCGAAGGCTATGGCATCCAATCCCTCGGGGCCCTTCGCTGGAACCGCTATCTTCTCCAACCCCTCACCCGCCTATACTGCCGATCACAAAATATAAGGGGGTATCAGCCGGAGATCCGCTTGAGCTCCTCCAGCTTCATCAGCCTGTCCTTCAGCCTCGGGTGAGTTGAGAACAGGGACATGAGCCTCTCGAAGAAGCTCTCCTCCCTCTCCATTATCGACTTAAGGTCCTCGTCAAGCTCCCTCCGCGTGGGATCGGTTATCATGAGCGCCTTAGCGCTGGCGAGCTGTGCACCCAGCTTGGGATCGGTGTTCTTGGCTATCTTCACCAAGGCGCGCTGGAGCTTCTCAGCACCCCTCTCGACGGTGAGCGCCGAGTGCGCGTCGGCGTAGAACTCTCTCAACCTGCTGAGCCTCAGGGCTAGGAGGTACAGGAGCCATCCGATCACGGTGAGCGCCACTCCCAAGAGGTAGAGGGATCCAGCGTTGTCCCTGTCCCTCGAGCCCCCGTACCCGAACATGGACCCCCAGATGAACCACCTGCCGATCTGCAGGAATATCGCAGGTAGGGCGGTGGCGATCATCATCACATGCATGTCCCCATGCCTTATGTGCCCTATCTCGTGGCCCAGCACGGCCTCTATCTCCTCCTCGTCCAGCACTCTGAGGAGTCCCTCCGTGACAGCAACGCCGTAACCGAATATCGGGCTACCGAAGGCGAAGGCGTTCGGCACCTCGGTGGGCGCGATGAACACTTGAGGCATCCTCTTCAAACCGCTCTTCGCTGCGAGCATCTCCACCGTTGAGTACAGCCAGGGCATCTCGTCCCTGCTCACGGGCTTAAGCCTGTACATGGCCTTTATCAGGTAAGGGGATATGAGCCACATGAAGAAGTTGAACAGCAGCGCCAGCACCACTCCCCCGACCAGACCGACGCTGGGGCCAAGTAGATAGATGAAAACGAATCCAGAGACCGCTATTATGAGCGATAGGGTCAGCATCATGTCCACTCTGAGTCCCAGAAGGGGTACGCTTCTCCTCAAGCTCATGTATTTCCCCGCCTATCGTTGAATAACGGGCTTAATAAGTCTGCATGGGCGGGGCGATTGCAACTGTTTTACGTCGGGAAGCAGGGAGTATGTTACCCTTTTCCGAAGGATTCACTTCCTTTTTTCGGAGTATCCCGATAATAAAGAATAAATACGTAAATTATCAAAAGTATTATGGCGCTTTAGAAATCGAACGTCGCATATTATGGAACTCGTGAGCTCCTCAAATAAATTTTTAATATAGCGAATATCTAAGGATCGGGGTGATGTGAATGCAGGTGCTCCAGGTCTACCTCGCCGAGCTGATCAGGTACATAGTTGAGATGACTCCCAAGCTGCTGGGCGCTATAGTGATCCTAGTAATAGGATGGGCTGCCGGCAGGGCTTTCGGGAAGGCGGTCAGCTACGTCCTCGATAAGATAGGCGTCGACGACGCCATAAGATCCACCTCAGTGGGCAAGGCCATCGAGGAGAGGACACACGTTAGCATAGTCACCATATTCGACATAATCGCTAGGTGGTTCGTTTACCTGCTGGCCATCGCCGCCGCCTCCGACACCTTGGGCATAACCGCCCTCACCAAGATAGTCGCTTGGATACAGGGCTATCTGCCTAACCTAGCTGCGGGCATCGCCATCATAATGGTCGGCCTGATAGCGGGCGACTTCCTCGGGGACCTCATCATAGACGTGAGTGAGAAGCAGGGAGTGGAGTGGGCCGAGATCATAGGGAACCTCTTCAAGTTCATGATATACTTCGTGGTGCTGCTCATAGGTCTAAGGCAGATGATGATAGACGTGACCTTGCTGGAGGAGATAGTCAGGTACTTGGTACTCGGCGCGGCGATAGGTTCTGCGGTCGGGATAGGCGTCGCCGTGGGCTGGGGTCTCAAGGACGTCGTGAAGAAGTACGCGGAGGAGAAGTACGAGGAATACAAGAAGAGAGAGGAGAAGGGAGAGTGAACCTCCCACTCACCCCTCTCTTTATTTAACTCGGTTTTTCGGTCCGTTAGACGGCTGTCACCACCTCACTATTCTGAAATCATCGAACTCTCCCCTGTAATCCTCCCACTGCACCTCCACCCTCTTCACCCTAGCGAGGGGTGGACCCTGATGGGCCCACTCGATGATCCTCTCCACTTTTTCCCTTTCTCCCTCCACCACAGCCTCGACGCTCCCATCAGGCAGGTTCCTAACCCATCCCTTCACCCCGAGCTCGTTGGCGACCTCTCTCATGGTCGATCTGAAGAAGACCCCCTGAACCCTCCCGTATATGCGAAGATGGGCTCTAGCCATCTGGCCGGGCATCAGGGGGTTAGGGAAGCGCTCCCTAAAATTCGTTGCCCCCGTAAAATTCCACTACTCTATCTATGAGGGCCTTCAGTCTCCTGAGTTCAGCCATACCAGCGGCTAGAAACTGCTCACCAGCGGGGGTCAGTCTATATATCTTCTTCCCCCGGGGGTCAGAGGGCATAGGAGTGGAGATGACGAGCCCTGATGCCTCCAACCTTCCTAAGGTCACGTAGATGAATCCAGGTGGCATCGGAACGCCCATAATCTCCTCTATCTTCCTCTTCATCTCGTAGCCGTGATGGTAGCCGCTGCGTATCATGAGAAGCACGAGCAGGGGGTATAGTCCCGATATGCCAAGGCCCGGACCCCCTGCACCCAGGCCCCTCCTCCATCTCTTTCTCATCCTCTTTCAAGTATTTCCGAGAGGTTACATTTTTATAGGTTACTGTGTTATCTATGGTGGTGATAGGTATGGCTTGGTGGTACGGCTACGGCTGGGGTTGGAGGAGAGGTTGGGGCAGAGGATGGGGATGGAGGAGAGGAGGATTCGGATGGGGTGGCTTCGGATGGGGCAGAGGGTGGGCTTGGTGGGTTGCTCCACAGGTCATCTCCGCCGCTGCCTCTAGGGGTTACACGTACATCGGTCCCTGCAGGAGCGGCATCGGACCTTGGGCCTTCTATCTCTCACCTAGTGGCCAGGTGGTCCACGCCTGGCAGATCTTCGGCTCCGGGGTGCCATTCCCGGCCTGGCCGTGGACCTATCCCACCACGGCTCCGACCACCGTGACGCAGCCAGCAACTCCTGTCAGTGAGAGGGAGCAACTGGAGAGGGAGAGGGAGTACCTGAGGAGGGAACTTCAGGAGATAGAGAGGAGACTGCGGGAACTGGAGGGTGGTGAGCAGTGAGAGTAGCCGTCCCGGTGGACACCCCGGAGGGGCTCAGGTCCAAGGTCTCCTTTCTCTTCGGCAGAGCTCCCTACCTAGCCATAGTGGATTACGAGGACGGAGTCAAGGACATCAAGGTGGAGAGCAACCCTTACGCCCAGCTCCCCGGGGGCGCCGGGCCTGCTCTAGCTCAATCTCTACAGGAAAAGGGCGTTAACGTTGTGCTAGCCAGCGACGTGGGGCCTAACGCCGCAGCTACCCTCGCGAGCGCCGGAATCAGCTGGATACCTGTACCCGCGGGCATCACAGTCGAGGAGGCCCTGAAGTATCTCACAGCCCCGCAACCGCAACCGATCGCACCGCCTCCCACACCCACTTACCCCTTCCCCAGCAGGGAAGAAGAGATCAGGTGGCTGAAAGAGAGGAAGAAATGGATAGAGAACAGGTTGAGGGAGATAGAGGAGCTACTGAGTAAGCTCTGAACTCTCTATCCAAATCCTCTTTCAACCCTCCCAATCCCCCATTTCCGGTTTCAGCCCTTTTCCAGTCCCCCTCTCCAGACCCTCAAGGCTATTCTTGCTATAGGTGTATATCAGGAACATCGAAACCAGCCCTAGGGCATATCCCACTATTCCGACGTATGGGATGAAGCTCAGTATCACGCTGGCTATGTAGAGCGCACCGGCTATTTTGAAACCCTGGTCTAGCCCCTCGACCTCCGAGAGCCTCATTATCATCACGGCGAATAGGATCTCCCCTATCACGGCTAGGGCCACTCCTAAGATGATGATGCCTACCATCGAGAGCAAGACCCCCACGATTGAGCCAGGCTCGTTTCCAGGGGCAGTTAGGCCTATGGCAAGTCCAACGATGAAGGTGCCCAATAGCAGGACGACTAGTCCGGCGATCACAAGCAGGATACCGGTTCTCCCTATGCTGAACCTCGGATCGAACTCTTTCAAATGCCCAGTCGCCTTGTAGAACTTGTAGAATGCCACTATACTCACGACTAGGATCGCGATCCCCACCAGCACCACCAAGACGCCCAGGCCTATCAGGAAGTTGAGGTTCATGTTATACACGTTAGCGTTCATCCCCCAGGCGAACATGGACGGAAACGTCGCCAGGATCGCTACCGCCACGAGAAGGGTCAGCAGGTATGCTATCAGGCTATACTTGGCTCCCGATCTGAGATCGGAGATCCCCATCATCAGGTGATCCTCTACGGAGTACTCGAACGACATACGTGCACCGGCGCTACCCTACACGGTAACCCACTTATCCTTTCCCTTTCCCCACCCATCCCTGTTCACATGTCGCGACACGTTTATCGCTTCCACCGGACCTTAAAGCTGGGTGATTATCGTGAGGCTAAAGGTAGCCACTTACAACGTGAACTCCATAAGGTCGAGGCTCCACATCATTATCCCTTGGCTCGAGGAGAACCAGCCCGACCTGCTCTGCATGCAGGAGACCAAGGTGGACGACACCAAGTTCCCCGTGAAGGCCTTCGAGGACATAGGTTACAAGGTGGTCTTCCATGGGACCGGCAGGTACAACGGGGTTGCCATCGCGTCCAAGGAGGAGCTGAAGGATGTGAGGTTCGGCCTCTTCGGCAGGGACCCAGACAGGCTTGTGAGGGGGGTCTACAAGGGGATACACGTCATAAATACCTACGTGCCCCAGGGCTACAAGATAGACAGCCCGCGCTACCAGTACAAGCTCCAGTGGCTTAGGGACCTGCGCAGGCTCTTCGAGGAGGAGTACGATCCCAACTGGATGATCCTCTGGTGCGGGGACATGAACGTGGCACCGGAGGAGATAGATGTGCACAACCCCAAGAGGCTGAAGAATCACGTGGACTTCCACATAGAGGCGAGGAAGGCCTTCAAAGAGATCTTGGAGTGGGGTTTCGTCGACGTGTTCAGGAAGCACCATCCCAACGAGCCGCATCAGTACACCTTCTACGATTACAGGGTCCCCAAGGCTATAGAGAGGAAGCTCGGATGGAGGGTCGACCACATACTGGCCACGAAGCCATTGGCCGAAAAGTCCGTTGATAGCTACATCGATATGAAGCCTAGGCTGGCGGAGAAGCCTTCAGATCACACAATACTCGTGGCCGAATTTGAGTTATGACCGTCGGGCTTCCCGCGTGGTGAGGAATGGGGATAGGATCAGGGCAGGGGTGATGCCCTTCTCCCCATCACCCCCACTCCGTAAATTATCTCGTTACCCTGATTGAATGCGAAGGACATGGCCGGGGTGTTGTACGCCAACCCCACGTTTCCGTGGAGATCTATGAGTATCAGACCGGCTCCCCCTCCCACCCTCGTCTCCATGATCTCGATGGCCCTCTGAGCGGCGCTGGCCGGATCCGTCGCCCGTGGTATGAGTTCCAGTGCGGTCTTCGACAGGACCACCCTCATTATGGACTCCCCCAGTCCCGTCGCGCTCGCCCCTCCTAGGGTATTATCGGCGTAGGCACCGCTACCAACAAGGGGCGTGTCTCCCACCCTACCTGGCATCTTCAGGGGCGTGCCTCCGGTGGAGGTGGCCGCAGCTAGGTTCCCACTCCCGTCTATTGCAACCGCTCCAACCGTCGAGTACATGAACTCCCTGGTGGGGTTCACCTTCCCTGCCCTCATCTCCTCCCACTCCCTCCTGCGCCTCTCGGTTAGGAAGTACGAGGGGTCGGCCAGCTCGAGGCCCATGACCTCGGCCAGCCTGTCCGCCCACTCGCCTGCGAACATGTTGTGGTTCGTCCTCTCCATCACCGCCCTAGCAAGCCTCACCGGGTTCTTCACTCTTCTCACGGCGGCCACGGCACCCATCGAGAGTGAGGAGCCATCCATCACGATTGCGTCCATCTCTATGAACCCCTCGCTATTGAGAACGGAACCTCTGCCGGCGTTGAACGTGGGATCATCTTCCATATAAGCGACGGCCTCGATTACCGCGTCCAGCGCGCTTCCTCCTGACTTTAAAACTTGGAGACCCGTTTCTAAAGCTTTCTTGACTCCCTCTGCGTAGAGAGGAGCTTTATCATTTGGTATCCTGCCCGCACCACCATGGACGATCATCCTGAAGGGTTCACTCGTCTTGGGGGAAAGGAGCCGTTCCACTTTTCCACCTAGGTCATTAATCCACGAGATCTTATAAATGATCTGTCTAATCAAAAATTTTCCTTATTAATTACTACAAATAATGACTAGCACCTTATATATTGGACATAATGAAGTGACCTCACCTGACGCCACTTCCTGTACAATTCTACCTGCACGAGCATCAGAAGGGGTCTCTCTGCCATCATCCGGGATCTGAATAAGTTTCTTTTCCGATAGAGCTTATATTTTAGTTGCTCGAGAAAAAAGAGGCCTCAAGGGGCCCGAGAGAGGTGTCATGGGATGAATACGAGGAACCTAGTAATAGGGCTAGTAGTGGTGATCGTGGTCATAGTGGCCGCCTATTTCGCCCTGCAGGGTGGTGCTGGCGCTCAGGAGATCAAGGTCGGGGCCCTCTACAACATAGGAGGATTCATGGGTTCCATAGACGCTCCCGCTGCCAACGGAGTGAAGTTAGCGGTCAAACAGATAAACGAAGCCGGTGGGATCAACGGGAAGAAGATCAAGCTGATCCTGATAGACACCAAGTCCGACCAGACCGAGACCGCTGCAGCTGCCAAGAGGCTGGTGCAGGAAGGGGTCGTCGCCATGATAGGCTATGGCGACACCAACTTCGCTAGAATAGCCGGTGAGATAGCTCAGGCCAACAAGATACCCTTCATAACCAGCGGAGCAACTCACCCGCTCCTACCGAAATGGGTGGGTAACTACATGTTCCTAGCGGCTTTCGGAGACAACGCCCAGGCCGCAGCTGTGGCAGAGTACGCGGTGAAGAAGCTGGGCTACAAGAAGGTCGTCGTCTGGGTTGACGTCGAGATGGACTTCAGCAGGGCCGTCTGCACGTACTTCGTGGACGCGTTCAAGCACTACACCGGGGATTCCAACTCCATTGTTTACATAGACACCTTCCACACCAACGACAAGGACTACTCCGCTCAGATAGCTAGGCTCAAGGACAAGATGAAGTCCGAGAAGATTGACGCCATCTACATAGGCGCCACGCCTGGTAACGTGGGCCTCATCATAAAGCAGATAAGGGATGCGGGAATAAATCTGCCCATTCTGGGTGAGGACGGTTTCGACACGCCTGAAATGGTGAAGGTGGCCGGGAAGGCCGCTGAGGGAACGATATTCGCGACCCACGTCTCACTGGACGTGCCGCCCAACGACAGGGTGAAGAAGTTCATAGAGGCTTACCAGAAGGAGTACGGCAGGAAACCGGAGAACGCCTTCGCTGCCCTCGGCTATGACGCGATGATGCTGCTGGCCGAGGCCATAAAGAGGGCCGGAAGCACCGATCCGACCGCGATAAAGAACGCGCTGGAGCAGATAAAGGGCTTCCCAGCCGTTACCGGCACCATAAGCTACTCACCGCAGAACCACGTGCCTCAGAAAGCCGTGTCCGTCCTTCAGGTCAAGAACGGGAAGTTCGTCACCTTGGAGCAGCTCACTCCCGAGTACATGCCTCCGGCCGAACTGGCCCTGAACCCCATACCTTAAACCCCTAACCTCCTTTTTTACAGGGTGATTTCTTGTCCCTCCTGGAAGTCAGGGGACTGACCAAGAGGTTCGGTGGACTTTTGGCTGTGGACGATTATCGGTTAGATCTCCCGAAGGGGGAGATCTACGGTCTGATAGGTCCCAACGGCGCCGGGAAGACCACGGTGTTCAACCTCATCACGGGCTACATCAAGCCCGATGGGGGCACCATCAAGTTCGAGGGCAGGGACATAACGGGCCTACCGCCCAACAGGGTATCGGAGCTGGGCATAGCCAGGACCTTCCAGAACCTGCGCATATTCAGGAGGCTTACGGCCAGGGAGAACCTCCTGATAGGGAGGCACAAGTCCTTCTCCTACTCCCTGCTGGACACGGTTCTCATGAGCTCCAGATACGCGGGAGAGGAGGAGGCCGGGGAGCGTGAAGTACTTGAGGTCATGAGGGAGCTGGGGATTCAAGAGTACGCGGACAGGCTAGCGGGGGAGCTCCCCTACGGGATACAACGACTGGTGGAGATCGGGAGGAGCCTCCTCACCAAGCCGAAGCTCCTCATGCTGGACGAGCCCACTGCCGGGATGAACCCGAAGGAGGCGGAGGACCTCATATCTAAGGTGAGGGAGATAAAGGAGAGCTTCGACCTCACGGTCTTCATAGTGGAGCACAGGATGAGAGTGATCCAGGGGCTCTGCAGCTGGGTGCAAGTGCTGGACCACGGGAGGATAATCGCTGAGGGGACCTATGACGAGGTCGTCAACGACCCCAAGGTCATAGAGGTCTATTTGGGAGGGACCTGAATGACTTTACTGGATGTTAAGGAGTTGTTCGTAAATTACGGTCCTCTGGTTGCCGTTCAGGGGATAAGCTTCCAGGTGAGGAAGGGACAGGTTGTGAGCCTGCTCGGAAGCAACGGGGCAGGCAAGACGACTACCCTCAGAGCGATATCAGGGACCATAACCTTGGTGGGAGGGAAGGTGACTGGCGGCAGCATCTCCTTCGATGGCCAGGAGATAACGAAGGTCCCGCCCCACAGGAGAGTGAGGATGGGCATCTCTCTGGTCCCTGAGGGCAGGAAGATATTCCACAGGCTCACGGTCTACGAGAACCTGGTGGTGGGAGGCTACACCTCAAAGGACTTGGAGGACAGGCTGGAGTTCGTCTACCAGCTCTTCCCCATCCTGAAGGAGAGGAGGAACCAGATAGCCGGCTCCCTGAGCGGAGGGGAGCAGCAGATGCTCGCCATTGCTAGGGGGTTGATGAGCAACCCCAAGCTCCTGCTGCTGGACGAACCATCACTGGGACTGGCTCCCAGAGTGGTGGATGTCCTCTACGATGCCATCTCCAAGATAAACGAGGAGGGGACGACGGTGCTCGTGGTGGAGCAGCACGTCAAGAAAGCGCTCACCCACTCCCACTACATCTACGTGATCCAGACCGGCAGGATAATAGCGAGCGGGGAGCCCAAGGAGGTCCTCTCCATGGACATGGTGAAAGCTTATCTGGGGTGATATCATGGTCAGCGCAACCTACATCTTGGACCTGTTCATAGGGAGCTTCGTCCTCGGGAGCATGTACGCCCTCCTTGCAATAGGGATGAGCATAATATATGGGATCCTCAGGCTCATCAACTTCGCCCACGGTGCCATGCTGATGGTCGGCGCCTACTTCTACATCATGTTCCTAGCCATGGGACTCGATCCCATACTCTCTCTGCCCCTCTCGATGGCGCTAGGAGCTGTCCTGGGCGTGGCCATAGACTTCTTCGCCTACAGACCCCTCAGGGGAGGGCCGGAGCTCTCAATGCTGATCACCTCGCTGGGAGTCTACATATTCCTGGAGAACCTCGTGAGGATCATCGCCACCCCGCAGCCCAGGGTGTTCCCACTGCCCGAGTTCCTGAAGGGAGTGTACAGGTACGGGGACTTCTCCGTGAGGGTCATAGAGATATTCACCATAGTCTCCACGCTCATCCTGTTCGCCGCCCTGGTCCTCTTCTTCACCAAGACCAAGGTGGGCATAGCAATGAGGGCCACGGCCGACGACCTGGAGGCAAGCGTCCTCATGGGCATCGACGCGAACCGCATCATAATGATCGCGTTCGCCCTGGCTTCCATGGTAGCAGCGCTGACGGGCTTCCTGTGGGGAGGCATGTACGGTCAGGTTGATCCCACCACTGGCTTCATGCCCGGCGTGAAGGCCTTCATAGCCGCCGTGGTGGGAGGTATAGGCAGCTTGACGGGTTCCGTACTGGGAGGCTACATCCTCGGCTACGCGGAGATATACTCGGTGGGCCTACTCCCGCCCGAGTACTCCGGGCTTAGAGACGGGATCTCGTTCCTGATCCTCATAATAATACTCCTGATCAGGCCCTACGGCCTCTTCGGCAGGGAGGTGGAGCGCGTATGAGGGACGCGAAGAGGGTGCTGCTGACGGCCTTGGTGGGCGCCGCCTTCCTGCTGCTGATCGACAACTTCGCCTCCGGCTACCACAAGTACCTGATAGAGCTCATGGGGATATACGCGATCCTCACAGTCAGCTTGGGGCTGACCAACGGCTTCACCGACGTGTTCAGCCTCGGGCACGTGGGCTTCATGGCCGTCGGGGCATACACGGCCGCACTGCTGACCTTCCCGCTGGAGAAGAGGCCCAACTACTTCCCCGAGCTTCCTGAGATATTGAAAGGGGCCTATCTTCCCTACCCGGCGGCCCTTATAGTTGGAGGGCTACTGGCTGCGGCGATAGCCTTCGTCATAGGCTTCCCCGTCCTCAGGTTGAGGGGGCACTACCTGGCAGTCGCGACTCTGGGCTTCATGGCAGTCGTGTACTCCCTCCTCCTGAACTTGGAGCCCATAACGAGGGGGGCATTGGGGATAAGCGGTATCCCCGAGTACACCAACATCTGGTGGATCTACCTCTGGCTGGGCCTCACCATTTACGTGACATGGAGGATAGTTGACTCGTACCACGGTAGGGCCATGGTAGCCATCAGGGAGGACAGCATCGCCGCCCAGAGCCTCGGCATAGACACGTTCAGATACAGGCTAATGGCCTTCGTGATAGGCGCCTTCTTCGCCGGGGTCGCTGGCGGTCTCTACGCCCACCTGATCACGTTGATAGATCCCAGGGCCTTCTCCTTCGTCCTCACCTTCAACGTCATAATAATGCTCATCGTGGGCGGCATGTACACCATATCCGGTGCCTGGCTTGGTGCGGTCCTCTTCACCGTTCTGATGCAGGCTTTGAAGCCCGTGGAGGAGTCCACAGGCCTCTACGGTCTCGTCGAATTGATCTTCTCAGCGCTGTTAGTTGCCATTATGATATACAAACCCAGAGGTATATTGGAGGAAGAGCTGCCTGCTGTGGTCAGGAGATGGCTTAAGGCCGGCGAGAAGCCAGAACGGTCTTAAACTTTTTCCTATTTATTCTGATCGTCGGACGGCAAAGGTTATACTTTTCTCTTGGACTCCTAGATCACATAGGTGGTATCCATGGGGATAATCCTCGACAAGGATGTGAACCTCCTCTTCCTGAACGGGAAGAAGTTCAGGGAAGGTAATTATGACAAAGCCCTCATCCCGGTGGGCAGCTGCGAGAACCACGGTGACCACCTTCCATTCGGCTCAGACACTATAGTCTCCACCAAGATAGCTGAGGAGGTGGCCAAGAGGGTCAAGGGGGCCTTCGTCGTTCCTCCCCTCGCCTATGGGATGAGTGAGCATTACGCCATGTTCCCCATTGCAGTATCACTCAAGCCCGAGACCGTCATAGCGGTACTCAGGGATGTGTTCGAGAGCCTGTACAAGCACGGGATCAGGAAGTTCCTCGTCATCAACGGGCACGACGGCAACATCGAGCCGATAGAGATAGCGGCCAGGCAGTTCAAGGTGCAGCACAAGGACGCTAAGATCGCAGTCCTCGACGCTTGGTGGGTGACGGCTGGCAAGCTCCTGCCTCCCGGCACCTTCGAGGTGTGGGAAGGACTCGGGCACGCCGGAGAGGGGGAGACCTCCATAAACTTGGCCATAGCTCCTGAGCTGGTGGACATGGAAGCGGCCAAGGGCGTGGTCCCGAAGCTCCCCGAGCACATAAAGATAGTCTGGACCTTCGACGAGCTCACGCCATACGGAGCGACCGGCGATCCCACCAAGGCCACCAAGGAGAAGGGAGAGAAGATGCTGAATGTTATCGTGGACTTCTTGGTGAAGTTCATAGAGGAGATGGACGCCAAGAACTGGGAGTACAAGCAGTACTGATCGTCCCGAACATTATCCTTTCCTTTTTACTGTATTACCGGTTCGGCCTCCTCGACCGGTACTTTTTCCTCAGGATGGAACCCCTTAAGGAAACCCGTGCTGGTCCAGTAGATCAGGAGCATCGAGGCGAGTCCCAGAGCTCTTTCCAGAATGGAGGTTGTATCGACCGTCAGTATACCCCTCAGGAGACCAAACGTAGTAAGGGCTCTAAGGACCTCCATAGCTAGGTAGAGAAAGCCACCGACTCCATATCCCCAACCGAGTCCATTCTTGGAGAGCCTAACCATCATGATCGCGAATAGGAGGCTGCCCACGATCATCAATCCTGATCCTACAATAACAACCCCATTCATGGACAGCGCCAGAGCCGGAGGAACGCCCTCCTGTCCGCTTCCCTCGGCGGCGTTCATCACCATTATCACGATCCAGCTACCCAGGAACGACACGAGGACGCCGCTGATCATCAGAAGGACCCCCATCCTGCCAATATTCATGCGTGAGTCGAACCTCGTGAGGTGCGAGGCACCTTCATAGAAGTTGAAGAGATATATCACGATGAGCACCAGCACAACCGTTCCTATCAGGCGGGTCAGCGGGCCGATCAGGTCCTCCACCCAATTGGGCGTGGTCAGTGGATCGAAGAAGAAGGTGAAGTAGAGATCTTCCACCAGTGCCAAGGTCCACGCCATCAAGCCTAGGAGGCTCCCCACCCTCATGATGCGGATCCCGTCTACCAAGGAAGACCCGTTCCTCCCGTCATCCGGTTCAAAAATAACTACCTTTTCCATCATGAAGGTAAATACTATCTTGGCTTAAAACGGTTATGTTGTACAGTCATATATCGAAGAAGCAATGTATCCCCGAGGCGATACGCGTTATGCGAGGACCTCCCGAGATAGTTCGCGGAAAATAGGGTGGACGAGAAAAGAAATGAGTGCAGGGTACTCAGGCCTTCAACATCTTCCTCAGGACGTACTGGAGTATGCCGCCGTGCCTGTAGTACTCCACCTCCACATGGGTGTCGAGCCTGGTCCTGACCTTGAACTCCACCACGCTTCCATCCGGCCTGGTAGCCCTCACGGTCAGTATCTTCCCGGGCTCCAGTCCCTCCTCTATCCCCAGTATGTCGTAGACCTCGTCTCCCTTCAGCCCGAGGCTGCGCCAGCTCTCGCCCTCCATGAACTGGAGTGGTAGGACACCCATTCCCACCAGGTTGCTCCTGTGGATCCTCTCGAAGCTCTCGGCGATTACCGCCTTGACCCCGAGCAGGGCGGTGCACTTGGCCGCCCAGTCCCTGCTACTCCCGGTCCCGTACTGCTTGCCCGCGATGACTATGAGGGGGATTCCCTGCTCCTTGTACCTCATGGCAGCATCGTATATCCACATCTTCTCGCCGGTAGGCCAGTATATCGTCTTCCCGCCTTCCTCGTCTACCAGTAGGTTCCTGATCCTCACGTTGCTGAAGCATCCGCGGTTCATGACCTCGTGATTGCCCCTCCTGCTGCCGAAGGTGTTGAACTCCTCCGGCTTCACTCCATGCTCGATCAGGTACTTCCCAGCGGGGCTGTCGACGGGTATGGCGCCGGCCGGACTTATGTGGTCCGTGGTGACCCTGTCGCCGAACAGGGCCAGAACTCTGGCTCCCCTTATGTCCTTCGGTTCCGGAGGCTCCAAGCTCATTCCCTCGAAGAACGGGGGCTTCTTTATGTAGGTGCTCCTCGGATCCCAGGAGTAGAGATCTCCGCTGGGAGCCTGGAGGGACTCCCACCTCTCGTCCCCCTTGAAGACGTCCTTGTACTTCTCCTTGAAGAGCTCAGGATCCAGGGCGCGCTCCACGGCCTCCTTTAGTTCCTCCTGTGTGGGCCAGATGTCCCTGAGGTAGACCGGCTGCCCATTGGGATCGTAGGCTAGAGGTTCTTTGGTCAGGTCTATGTCCATCCTGCCGGCTATGGCGTAAGCAACTACGAGGGGCGGGCTAGCCAGGAAGTTGCCCCTGGAGAGCGGGTGGATCCTCCCGCTGAAGTTCCTGTTCCCACTAAGCACGGAGACGGCGTACAGATCGTGCTCCTTTATGGCCCTCTCCACCTCGGGCCTCAGGGGGCCGCTGTTCCCTATGCAGGTGGTGCACCCATAACCCACGACGTGGAACCTCAGGGCCTCCAGGTAGGGGAGCAGACCGGCCTGCCTGAGGTAGTCAGTAACTACCCTGCTCCCGGGTGCCAGGCTCGTCTTCACCCAGGGCTTGGTCCTCAGCCCCCTCTCCACCGCCTTCTTCGCCAGCAGGCCGGCGCCGAGCATCACCGTCGGGTTGCTGGTGTTGGTGCAGCTGGTTATCGCTGCTATGATGACGCTCCCATGCCTCAGGAGGACCTCCTCTCCCTCCACGGTGATGGGAACCCCCTCTGCAGCCGCTTCACCTGAGAGGCTAGGTCCTCCCTCCGAGGCGTAGGCTGCATGCTCTTCGGTCTCCACATGATAGCCTAGGGCCTCCAAGTAGGCCTTCAGTATCTTAAGGAACCTCTCCTTCGACTCCTTGAGGGGTATCCTGTCCTCCGGATGGCTCGGTCCCGATATGCTCGGCTCCACCTGACTCATGTCCACCTCAACAACATCGCTGTACACCGGCTCAGGAGCTCCGGGCTCCCTGAACAGCATGTTCGCCTTGGTGTACCTCTCCACGAGCTTCACATGGGAGGGATCCCTCCCAGTGCGCAGGAGGAAGTTGAGGGTAGCCTCGTCAACGGGGAAGAAGCCCATCGTCGCTCCGTACTCGGGACTCATGTTCGCTATGGTCGCCCTATCCGGGACACTGAGCTTCTCCACCCCGGGCCCGAAATACTCCACGAACTTGCCTACTACTCCCTTCTTCCTGAGGATCTCGGTTATCGTGAGGACCAGATCCGTGGGAGTGGCACCTTCTGGCAGCTCACCGACCAGCTTCACCCCTATAACCTCGGGGAGGACCATGTAGTAGGGTTGCCCCAGCATCGCCGCCTCCGCCTCTATGCCACCGACCCCCCATCCCATCACTCCCAGCCCGTTGATCATGGTGGTGTGGCTGTCCGTCCCCAAGACGGAGTCGGGGTAGAGGGCCAGCTCGCCCCTGAATTCCCTTAGGTGAACGACCTTCGCCAAGTACTCGAGGTTCACCTGGTGGATTATCCCCCTCCCCGGAGGCACGACCCTGAAGTTGGAGAAGGCCTTCTGGGCCCACTTCAGCAGATTGTACCTCTCCTTGTTCCTCTCAAACTCCAGCTCCATGTTCTTGGCTAGGGCGTAGATGGTCCCGAAGAAGTCCACCTGCACGCTATGGTCGATTATCAGGTCGGCCGGTATCAGGGGATTGACCTTCCCCGGATCGCCGCCCAGCTCCCTCATGGCATCCCTCATGGCTGCAAGGTCAACGACAGCTGGCACTCCGGTGAAGTCCTGCATGACTATCCTGGCAGGCATGAACGGAATCTCCGTCTTGCCCTGCTTCTCCTCCCACAGGGCAACCTTCTCAACGTCCTCTCCCCTGACCACGTGACCATCGTAATTCCTTAGGACGTTCTCCAGCAGTATCCTTATGCTGTACGGGAGCCTGCTGACCTCGACCAGCCCTTCCTCCTCCAAGTGGCGGAGGCTCCAGAACTTGGCCTTTCCCGAGTTGACATCCATGTAATCGACAAGATCGGAGGGGTTGATGTCCGCCAAAACGATCACCTCCTAGAGGATGGACCTTACTGCTAAAAATGATGAGTCACCAGATAGGGTAAAATCCTGCAGTCCTCCGTACCATCGGAGGATGGCTCCATGTCCGATCCCTGCCGCTTCAGGCCCATAGGCGTTATCAGGACCGACGCTAGCGACGAGGAGGTCAAGTCCAGCTATGAGGGGGTCAAAGGGTATGTTGAGGTGTTTCCTGAATTTTCCGAGGGTCTCAGAGGCGTGGAGGGGTTCTCCCATGTGATACTGATCACCTGCCTGCACAGGGTCACGGAGGAGCAGAGGAAGGTCTTGGTGGTCAGGCCCAGGAGGCTTGTGAGATTCGGCCTATCCCTAGAGGAGCTGCCGGAGATAGGGGTATTCGCCTCCGATTCCCCCCACAGGCCCAATCCCATAGGCCTCCACGTGGTGAGGTTGGAGGGGGTTGAGGGTAACAGGCTCTTGGTCTCGGGGCTGGACGCCTTCGACGGAACGCCGGTACTCGACATAAAACCCTACACAATCTCCAGGCTGGTGGAGAGGCCCAGCTATCCGGAGTGGTACGAGGAGC
>Ga0256835_1000483_pt1 | contig 29753 bp, 32 predicted proteins | sample PIR30metaG_FD_185972 | JGI IMG/M metagenome (GOLD analysis project Ga0256835, IMG submission 185972) | Hydrothermal vent microbial communities from East Pacific Rise, Pacific Ocean - PIR-30 | ecosystem: Environmental > Aquatic > Marine > Hydrothermal vents | place: Pacific Ocean: East Pacific...
CATTATGACTTTTACAAGCCGAAAACAAGAATAACAAAAACAATATTAATAATACGGGATAAGCAATCTGTTTTACTCCGAAATTTCTAATCCCCGATTCTCCGTTCTCCATAATGTCTCCTTTATAAAAGCTTCAAAGCTTAAAGCCAAGAGCCTCAGGGCAGCTTTCTGGGCTCAAATAGCTATTGGAGCCCAAAGCATAGAACCTCGAAGCTTCAAAGCCACAAGCTCTTTTAAAGCTTTTTTTAAAATATACATCAGCATAAGCTGAGTGCTTTATTAATATTATTTATACAATATTAAAGAGATTTTTGCAAGAGATTTAAAAAAGCCTCCAAGCCTCGGAGCATCGGAGCCTCGAAGCATCAAAGCTTTTTAAAACCGTGCAAGCTTTTGCAAGAGCTTTATGCTTTAATAGCTTTAAGCCCAAAGAGCTGCCAAAAAATGTTTTTAGCTCCGAGGCTTTATGCTTTTGGCTTCTTCTTCGGCTTCGAGGCTCTAATTTACTGCTCGGCTGCTTGACTTTTCAGACAACATCTTTGGGCTTCAATTCTTGGAAATTTTTTCTTCTCTGTTTCGGGGTTATCTTTCATATCTTAAATCAATAGGTATGAAATTTTAAAATATTAAATTTTAAATCTTTGTTAAATTCCGAGCTTCTCTTTCAGACTATTGTCCAAACTGTTTTTATTAATCATTATCTCAATTGTTTTAAGTTTGAAATATGCTTCCGAAATATAATAATATCTCTTTTCTATTTAGTTTTTTTTCCCCTCGAACCTAAAGAATCGAGTCGGGCTCTTATTGCCTTAACTTCATCCAAGTTTGTTGATATATAGTTGTATTCGGGAAGAGTTTCATCACTTCTGAATGTTATATCAAGGTTAATTTTTCCGGACGGGTCAAATTCAATATTAGGGAAAGCATCGTGAACCTGTGTGCATCCCGTCTTTTTAACAAAATCTTTTACACTGTCTTTATTTAATCCTACCGCCGGTAAAATCTCAATCCTCCCGTCACTTTTGTCTATCAGTTTTTTTATTGTTTCAGCCCCCTCTATTGCGGAAGGTTTTTGACCTGATGTCAGAATTCTTTTAACCCCGAGATCAATGCAGATTTCCAGGGCTTCAAAAGGGTCGGGGGTAAGATCAAAAGCTCTGTGAAAAACTATATCTTTTCCCTCCGTCTTTTTAAACAATTTTTTGCATTTTTTGACATCGATTTTCCCTTTCTCATTCAATATCCCTATTGCATACCCGTCGATATCATATTTTCCCGCTTCTTCCATATCTCTTTCCATAATATCAATTTCATGGGAATTATAAACAAATCCTCCCGCTCTCGGTCTTATCATTGTGATGATAGGGATGGAGATTTTTTTCTTTGCTTCGATTATTGTTCCTATTGAGGGGGTTAAACCTCCGAGAGAGCAGGATGAATTAAGCTCTATCCTATCCGCTCCCCCTTTTTCCGCAATTATTCCTCCGAGAACAGAACCTACACACACCTCTAATTTCATAATAACCTCCGAAAAGAATTTATTAAAATATCATATTAAGCTGTTTTCGGCAATTATCGGTAAAACAGATTCTTAGGGAAAGCAATACTTGAGGGTTTCAAAAATGGATTTTTTTTTATTCTTGTGATATTATATTTTTTAAAGGAGGTTAAAACGGGTGAGTTGATTGATTATTCGATGAAAACTGATTTTCGGTATATGATAAATCATGGATGGAAAAATTTCGGATTATGTTTAATCGGTTTGAAACAAATTATTTCGCAAATTATTCCCGTTTTCTTCGGAAAATTAAAAATAAAAGATAGGCATAGGGTAATCGAAAGCGTAAAGAATATTACAGGGGAAATTATTATATATAATCTTTTGTTTCTGTTTAAGGATGAAATAAAAGATGAAAACCTTGATATGAATTTCAACGGATTGTTTTTTAATTCGGAGTCTGTTGGTTATAATTGTTTTAAAAGCTATTATATTGGCGAGATGGTAGCAAAGAAGATAGTTTTAATAATTTTACTTATAATCTTTGGGATATTAAAACAAAAGGGTGATAAATCTGTTGTATCCGTCAAAATTAATTTTTTGTCTGATGGTGATAGAAGCATATTTAATGGTGTTAACGGTTTTTGTTTAAATAATCTTAACAATTATTCGGAAATAGGAAATAGAGATGTTCTAAGGAATTTAATTGGTAGAATGTTTTGAAAAAGGATAAAAATAATTTTAATTACAGCTTGGTATAATACTATTATAGGAGGAAAAAGAATGAGGTTAAATGCTCCGAAAAAGATAGTGTGGATACTATCTTTTATCTTTGCAGTTGTTAGTTTGGTCGGTAATTTTGTTGCACTTCCCTTAATTAATGGAGTTTTAGTATATTGGTCTATGTTTGTGGCATGGCTATTATTATTCCTTGCGACCTTTCTTAAAGGGATGTAATCAATAATTATTAACCCTAAAAAAACAAAGTAATCTTTTAAAAAATGTTGATTGTTTAAAAAAAGAGAGGGGAAGTTTGCGTATCTTTTGATAAAAGCAATGCTTTTATTGGAATTTTAATTATTATTTTATTAAGGGTTAAATCAAAATACCGCTAATAAGCGGTTAAAGGATTTCTTCCCCTTTTCCGTTTGATTTAACATGATAATTGCTTTATTTGTGTTTGTGAACTAAGACAAGGAATGTTGTGATATTATTTGGAAACTATCATTATGCTTTAGAGTAGAATCTGTCAATCATAAGTTTCTTTGTTTGAAAAATAATTGAAAAAAAATATTTAATTTGTTCTGATTTTGTGCTATACTATGTGATTGTGAGAACAAGCACATGAATAGGATGAATTTTATAAAACCTGCTATTCCCGAAACAACCCTGAGAAGATTACTCTATTATATGAGATGTCTGAGAACTTACAAAAAAGACGGGGTTAAAACTGTTTTATCCGATAATATAGCAAAAAAATGCGGAGTTAAAAGTTCGGTAGTAAGAAAAGATCTCTCCTATTTCGGAGAATTCGGTGTCAGGGGAAAAGGTTATGATGTTGATGAATTGTGTCATAAACTTGATACTATGCTTAACAGTCTCGGTCCGATTAATACGATAGTTATAGGAGCGGGAAAACTCGGCACGGCTATAATAAATCACTCAAAAGAAAATTTTAAAACAAATATTATAGCCGCTTTTGATAAAAACAGGGATAAAACAGGTAAAAATATAAATGGTGTTCCCGTGTATTCTTTGGATAAACTTGAAGATATAATAAAGGAAAATAATATTAAAATAGCGGTTATCGCAATTCCCCCCTGTGAGGTTCAACCAGTGGTTGACAGGCTTGTATCCGCCGGAATCAAATCCATATTAAGTTTGGCACTTCTTCCCATAAATGTTCCCGAAGGGGTGGAAGTATCTTTTTTTGATGTATTGTCCGAAGTTGAATATCTGTTTTTAAAATTAAATTTTAAGGAGAGTTAAATGAGGGTAATTATTTCTACCTTTGTTTTATTTGTTATCTGGGTAATACTTACTCAGAGTTTTGATCCTCAGGAACTAATAACCGGTTTTATTGTAGCTTTCATAGTCAGTATGATCTCTCCTGCCATAGCCGGCGAGAAAACCGGAAAATGGTTTCAGCCGAAAAGATATATCTATCTCATAGTATATCTTTTTTATTTTATATGGCAGATGATAAAATCAAATATTGATGTTGCAAAAAGGGTGATAAGCCCTAAGCTTCCCATTAAACCGGGGATAGTGAAAGTTAAAACAAAGTTAAAGACAAATGCGGCAAAATTAGCGCTTGCAAATTCAATAACCCTGACTCCGGGTACTCTTACGGTTGATATAGTGGGAGATGAATTTTATATCCATTGGATTGATGTCGGAAATTGTGATGATGTTCATAGAAATTGTCAGGAGATTGCTGAAGGTTTTGAAAAGTATTTGGAGGTGATCTTTGAGTAGTATACTTATTATAGTTTTGTCTCTTGTTAGTTTGGCAACACTGTTGGCAACAATTAGAATAATTCAGGGGCCTACAATCCCCGACAGGGCTGTTGGGCTTGATACCGCGACCACTATTACAACAGCTATGATAGTTCTTTTTTCCCAAATATTTCATAGAGCAATCTATCTTGATATTGCACTTGTTTATGCTGTCCTTGCTTTTCTCGGTGTAATTGCGATTTCAAGATATCTCGAAGGGGGAATGTGATGCAATGGTATGAAATTATAGGCGTTGTAATGATTGTTACAGGAGCGTTTTTCTTGTTTCTCGGTGCTCTCGGTGTAATCAGAATGCCGGATGTTTACAATAGAATGCAAGCGGGAACAAAAGCAACCACTCTCGGTGCTTTGTCTCTGATTATGGGAGTTGGTGTTTATCATCCCGCTTGGTTTTTTAAGACGGGAATCATCTCCCTTTTTATCTTATTGACAAATCCGGTATCTTCAAATGCTCTTGCAAGAGCGGCTCATAATTCGGGCGTTCCTTTAATTGAGGAGAGTGTTGTTGATAAATATGCTGAAGATAAAGAGGAAATAAAGAAAGAGATGGAGAGTTAAAATGGTTATTATATTGGAATATTTCATGATATTTCTTATTGTTTTAATGATAGCGCTTGCTCTTTTTGCGATAAAAACAAAAGATTTGTTATCCGCTGTAATAGCTTCCGGATTTATCTCGCTTGTTGCCTCAATTGTTTATCTGTATCTTCAAGCTCCCGATGTGGCGATGACAGAGGCTGCCATAGGAGCCGGTATTACGACTCTTATTTTTGTTGTAGCTGTTAGAAAAACCAAAGGGAGGGAAAAATGAGGAAAATCGTAGCAATTGTTTTTCTTGCTATCATCGGTTTTTATATTATCTCTATTTTTTCGGCTTTTCAATTCGGAGATAAATATAAAGGTGTTTCAGAACATTATGTTAAAGAGGGAATTATTGAAAACAGAGGTGCGAATCTTGTAACTTCCATAGTTGTTAATTACAGAGGTTTTGATACTCTCGGGGAGGTTACCGTTCTTTTCCTTGCTGCAACCGGTTTATCCTTTCTCCTTTTTTCATGCAAATGTGAAAGAGAGTTTAAAAGGATAAAAAGTAGTCTCGTTTTGAGAACTGCAACGGATACGCTTTTCCCCATGATTCTGCTTTTCGGAGCATATATATTTATTCACGGACATCTGACACCGGGGGGAGGGTTTCAGGGAGGTTCTGTAATAGCTTCCGGAGTTATGCTATTGTTCCTGTCCTTTAGAAGTTTTCACCCGAATCATAAAACGCTTTCCACAATCGAAGTTCTTGCGGGGATATCTTTCGCGGGGATAGGTCTTCTGGGGCTTGTCTATGCGAAAAGTTTTCTCGCTAATAGTGTCTTACCCCTCGGACAATGGAACAGATTAATTTCCGCCGGTGTTATCCCGTTGATATATATTGCGGTCGGTTTAAAGGTTGGTGCGGAACTTTCGGGTTTAATCTCCGATATGATTTCAACAACGAAGGAGGATTGATATGATATTTTTCGGTGCAAGTTTATTGTTGATACTTATAGGTTTATATGGTGCTCTTGTTAAAAGAAATCTGATTAAAATAATAATAGGACTTTCCATAATGGATACGGGAATCAATATGCTGATAATATCACTCGGATTTGTTAAAGGGGGAACAGCCCCTATCATCAGTTTAAAATCACTTTTTCAAAAAAACTCTCTTCTTGTTGATGTTTCAAAGATAGTTGATCCTCTTCCTCAGGCACTTGTTCTTACAGCTATTGTTATTGGTGTTGCGGTAACAGCTATGGCTCTTTCGGTTGTTATAAGAATGTATTCTGTAAAAAAATCAATAGAAATAGATGATTTTAAGGAGTTAAAATGGTAAATCCGGTAGTTATAATAGCAATTACATTAATGGCCGCTTTTTCCATAGGAATTTTTCAATTTTTCGGAAAAAAATTTGTTCGCGGCGTGTTCTGGTTAACTATTCTTTTTGATTTTTCAGCTGTTTTAAGTATAGCATACGGTTTTCTGACAGGTAAAATAACAAAACCGATAATGGTTAAAATAGGTGGGTTTCCTCCGCCGATAGGGATTAATCTTAGTGTTGATAGATTCGGAGCATATCTTGCTGTTGTTATTTTCTTTATCGGAGCTATGGCGGCATATCACTGGTTAAACAAAGGGATTGATGATCCCGAACCAAAAGCTCTTGTCTTAATGCTACTGCTTCTTCTCGGTTCAACAGGGATGATTTTTACCCAAGACTTTTTTAACCTTTTTGTTTTTATAGAGATTACTTCGATAGCTTCTTACGGACTTGTGGCTTCCAATGTGGATTGGTCCTCTCTTGAAGCTTCCTTCAAATACATTGTTATAGGCTCCATCAGTTCAACTTTTGTTCTTCTCGGAGCTGTTCTTTTATATAAATTCGGTGGAAGTTTGAATATGCTTGATATATCATCAAAGATCACTCCTTCAAGATACGGCGGTGTTCTTATGATTATAGCCATAATGTTCCTTTTCGGTTTATTGATAGAGCTTGAATTATTTCCCATGAACGGGTGGGCTCTTGATATTTATCAGGGGGCAAATCCCGCTGTTGTTGCAATTCTCGCAGGAGGCATTGTCAAAGGTTTTTATCTTGTATTCGTAAGGTCTGCAATCTATTTGAAATTTCCGTATATATTGAAAATAGGATTGATTTTCGGACTTACAACTTATCTTGTAAGTCAGTTTTTTGCCTGGAAACAAAAAGATATCAGAAGGCTTTTCGGATATTCTTCCGTCGGACAGCTCGGACTTTTGGTTCTTGCCGCCGGTTTTTATGTAGGGGGCGGACTTCAGGGAATAGATAAAACTTATATGCTCCTTGCGATAGTGTTTTTTGTTTTAAATCATAGTTTTTCAAAATCCACGCTATTTTTTATTACGGATTTGATAGAAGAAAAAGACATTGAAAAATGGAAAGGGGTTTTAAAAGGTAATAAATTATTAAAAACTCTGTTTTCAACATCAGTTTTATCGATGGCGGGTGCTCCTCCGTTTATAGGATTTTGGGCGAAACTATTTTTCGTCCTTGCGATTCCGAAACAATACTTTTATGTGGTTGTTCTTGTTCTTCTCGGAGCTGTTGCGGAAATCATCTATTATTTTAATTTATATAGAATAACTTCTTCCGATTCTGAGAATTGTTTTGAGATCAAAGGCAGTATTGTTCCTGCAAGTATGAATACACTTGTTCTTCTCGGGCTTTCTTTTTTGAGCGGATACTATTTTTTCTTATATACAAGAATTTCCGTATCTACAAATCTTCTTATTATGATGGGGGCAGCTATAATTATATATATTTTCGGTTTTTCGAGGATTTTTCAATGGGTTTTATCCCTCGGGATTTTGAGCTATGCTTTGTATCTATTTAAAAATATTAATATAAATCTTCAAGGATTCTTTTTGCTTTTTATTCTTGTCGGCGGATTAATTCTTGTTTTCGCGACATATCCGGTATCAAAAAAATATTCTTGGAGTTTTTACCCTCTTCTGATTTTTTCAGTTTTATCCATGGTAGGAATCGCTTTGGCAAAAGAGTGGATTTCCCTTTTTATTTTTTGGGAACTTATGTCATGGTCATCCTATCTTATAATAAATCAGGGGAGCAAAGCTAAAAAAGCATCATGGGTTTATTTGGTTATGAGTGCCATAGGCGGTTATGCAATGCTGTCGGGAATAAAATTATTAACAAGCGGTCCGAATTTGGTTCCAGGATTTAATTCGACGGCTATGAGATATTCGACTCTTTCAGCTATTCTTATTTTTACAGCTTTTCTCATTAAAATGGCAACCGCTCCTGTTCATATTTGGGCAAGAGAAGCGTATGGAGAAAGTCCTGACGGATTTACCCCTATTCTTTCGGGAATTCTTTCCAAAATGGGTGTTTTCGGAGCTATTTTAACCGTCGTGTATCTTCTTCCCCATACTGCTCATTCTAGTGTAATCCTTTACGGGTTGGCTCTTTTCGGAGCGTTAACCGCACTTTTTATGGCGCTTTTTGCTGCATTTCAGGAAAATGTGAAAAAAGTTCTCGCTTATTCTTCGGTTAGTCAAGTCGGATATATCTTGATAGGAATAGCTCTTGCATCCTCTCTCGGATATTCCGCCGCACTTTACCATACCGTTAATCATTTGATATTCAAAGGGCTACTCTTTGTTGCGGTAGCCGGAATTATTTATAGAACCGGAACAAGTTATCTTCCCGAAATGGGAGGGCTTATAAGAAGAATGCCTGTTACATTCCTGGCTTTTCTAATGGGAATCATAACTCTTGCCGGGATTCCCCCTCTATCGGGGTTTGCAGGTAAATGGTTATTATATTCCGCACTTCTTGAGAAAAAATGGATGTTTATTCTTCTTATAGCCATGTTTGCATCTATTGTGGCTTTTATGTATTGTTATAAATTATTGCACACAATATTCTTGGGACAACTCAGAGATAAATATATAAAAGTAAAAGAGGTTCCTCTACCAATTGCTATCGTGGAGCTCGTTTTGGCAGGTTTAACTATGGCTGTGGGAATAAAACCATCCTTAATTCTTGATTTTTCAGATAAAGTTGTTAAATCTCTCGGATTTTATGGTCCGGGTTATGCTTATCAGGGAGCACACAGGATTGTCTCAAAATTCGGATATTGGAATGCTTATTTCATGGCTGTGTTTGCAATAGGTGCTTTTATTATTGCATTAGTTCTTTTCTTCTTGGTAAAAGCTAAAATAAGAAAAGTGGGACAGCTTGATATAGGTTATTCGGGTGAAGTTCCAGATAGTCCAGAGAGTGTTCATTTCGGATATGATCTTTATGCTCATATGAGAAGAGCTGTTTCACCTTTTATCTCACCGATAATGGAAAATTCATATAAAAAAGTTTATAATGGAATTGCCGCTTTTGTTGATTATGCACGAAGATTTTATACGGGTGATTTGAATACATATGCTATGTGGGTGATAATAACACTGAGCTTTATTTTTTATATATTTTATAAAGGAGTATTCTAATGTGGTATAAGATATTATACGGTTTACTCGTTGTAGTCGGCGGATTGGCTTACGGTTTACTTCTCGGAGGGATTTCAAGAAAAATTACCGCGAGACTTCACGGAAGAAGAGGTCCTACGGTTTTTCAGAATTATATTGACTTAATTAAACTCATTAGGAAAAAAACCGCTATTTCACACGGAACAATGTTTTTCCTTGCTCCGATGTTCAGACTTCTCGGAGGAATAGGGGTTCTGCTCCTTGTTCCTATTGTTACTAAAAGTGCGATTCTCTCAAATTTTTCCTTCGGGGGAGATCTTATTGTTGTCCTTTATTTCATGGTCTTCGGATGTCTTGGGATGGCACTCGGTGCGGCGGATAGCGGTCATCCCCATTCTGCGCTTGCTCCCACAAGAGGGCTTGCCCAAATGGCCGGTTATGAACTTCCTTTTCTAATATCTGTCATAGGGCTTGCAATAGCTCATAATACGGTAAGTCTCGGGACGCTTGTTTCCGCTCAGCAGGGAGGAATTCTCCATTGGAATCTTTTCCAATATCCTTTCTTAAGCATCGCAGGTTTTATTGCTATGCTCGGTATGTATATGGCTTATCCGTTTTCAGTTGTTATGGCTCCTCAGGAAATAGCTGTTGGACCTCCTACTGAATACAGTTCCACTTTTCTATCTTTTATGTTTACCGGTAGAAGTCTTTTCGGAGTAGGGAAATATGTTCTGTTCATGGACTTGTTTCTCGGTGGTGCTACGAATCTTTTGGAAGCATTTGTTAAAACATTCGCTATCTTCCTTTTTGTTGTTTTTATCACCGGTGTATTCCCGAGATACAGAACAGAGCAAGCGGTTAAATTCTTTTGGACATATCCTGTTGTAATCGGTTTAATAGATTTTATAAGAATCTTTATTAAGTGAGGTGAAAATGAAAGATAATAAATATTTTTTGGATGATAGACCCGAAAAAATAAGTTATAGTGAGGTCTGGCAGAAATTTTTCAATTGGGCGAGAGCAAAATCCCTTTGGGTTGTCGCTTATGGAACAGGTTGCGGTTCAATTGAGATTCCCCCTATGGTTACATCCAGATTTGATGCCGAAAGATTCGGAGTTAGTAATGTGGGAACTCCGAGGCAAGCTGATGTTCTTATTATAAGCGGATATCTTGCGGTTAAAACTCTTAAAAGGGTTATAAGAGTATATGAGCAGATGCAGAGCCCTAAATATGTTGTGGGTTTGGGTGCATGCACTGTAAACGGAGGGATGTATTATGATTCTTATAATACTGTAAATCTAGTAGATCAATATGTTCCCATAGATGTTTTCGTGGCAGGTTGTATGCCGAGGCCTGAGGCTATTCTTGCCGGGTTTGCGCAGTTGATGAAAAAAATAAAAGAGGGTAGAGCCGACGGATGGAAACAATATTTGGATAATCTTGATAAATACAGAAAAAATCAGGAAAAAGTTATAAAAAACTGGAAAATACCAAATTATAATTGGTGAGGTATATTATGGAACAAACAATAAAAAAACTGGAAAATATTTTTAAAATAGTTAAGAAAGAGAAAGGTAAAAGGGAAAATCTTAATATTCTGGAGGTTGAAAAAGATTCTCTTCATGCTGTTTTAAGTTATCTTAGGGATAATGAATCTTTCAAACATCTTGCTCTTGTTTCCTGTGTGGATTGGATTGAAGATAATAAATTCCAATTATCATATATTTTATGGAGTTATCAGAGAAGGGTAAATCTTATCATTAAAATATTCATTGACAGAGATAAACCCGAGTTTAAAACCATAATGAACCTTTTTCCGCAAGCTGAAGTTTATGAAAGAGAGATAAAAGAACTTTACGGAGTTAATTTTGAAGGTAATCCCACTCAGGATGAAGAATTTGTTCTTGAGGATTGGGATCAGATTCCTCCGATGAGAAGGGATTTTGATACTCTAAAATACTCAAATGAGATGTTCGGAGACAGAGATTCGGAAGTTAAAAAAACAAATATTAGGAAAATTATCTCCGATTATACGGATGAATGGAGAAGAAAATGAAGGAATTTAAAAGAGAAGATAGAGAAGTAAAACTTTTTGTTGGTCCTCAACATCCGGGTGTTACGGGAAATATGAGTTTTGAGATTACTCTTGAAGGAGATACTCTGACAAGCGTTAAAACGCATGTCGGTTATTTGCATAGGGCATTTGAAAAACTTATGGAGAGAAGATTGTATATACAGAATTTCCCCCTTGTTTGCCGAATCTGTGTTCCCGAGTCTGATACGAATGAAGAAAATTATGCAAGAGCACTTGAAGAACTTGCGGGTATTGAAGTGCCGGAAAGAGCGAAATGGATACGAACACTTGTTCTTGAATTATCAAGACTACAGATGTTTATAAGGTGGATGGGCGGAATTGCCGGAACAATGGGACTTTCAACCGCACCTCAATGGGCGATAGGAGATAGGGATTATATTCTTGACCTTTTTGAGGAACTTACCGGTGGAAGAATTTATCATATCTATATTTTACCGGGTGGTGTCAGAAGAGATATTCCCGAAGGGTTTGAGGAGAGAGTTCTAAAAGTTATGGATTATATTGAGAAAAAATTGCCCGATTATGATGATTTGATTTTTGAAAACAGTGTTTTTAAGAAAAGATTGATAGGACTTTCCAAACTTGATCCCGCTTGGGTTGAAGAGATAGGTGTTACAGGCCCTGTTGCAAGAGCATGCGGTTTTCCTTTTGATGTCAGAAAAGAGCAACCTTATGAGATATATGATAAACTTGATTTTGATATTATAACTGAAACAGGTTGCGATATGTATTCGATGGCACTTGTCAGAAGAAGAGAGATAGATTTGAGTATTAATCTCATAAGACAGATAATAGATAAAATGCCGAAAGGTGAAGTTTGGACACCACTACCAAATGTTCTTTATTGGAAAATTCCCGCCGGTGAGACTTATGTTAAAACAGAGGCGACAAGAGGAGAGTTCGGATACTATGTTGTAACCGATGGCTCTGATAAACCGCGAAGAATTCATGTCAGAGGGGTTTCAACTCCTCATGCCTATACTCTTCTTGAAAGACTTGTTCCCGGAATGAATATTTCGGATTTTTCTGTAACAATAGTGGGGCTTCAAACATGCCCGCCGGAAATTGAAAGATAAGGAGGATGTAATGGATATAAAAGGGATCTTAAAACCTTTAACAGCGTGGAAAAGAGCTTTTAAGCCGCCTCATACGATAGAGGTTCCCAATAAAGTAACAAGGGAAGGTGCGGAAAGATACAGAGGTTTTCATGTTAATGATATGGATAAATGTATAGGCTGCGGAACTTGTGCCGCAATATGTGAAAACGAGGCTATTAAAATGATTCCGATTAATGATCCTGATAAAGGGAACTCTGGATACAGACCGAGAATTGATTATGGTAGATGTTGCTGGTGTGCATTATGTGTTGATATATGTCCGACAGGTTCTCTTGAGATGACAAATGAATATACTTGGGTAAGAGAAACCGGAGATGAATTCATATTTACTCCCGGAATTGATATTATCGGTCATGAGGATAAAAAGGATAAAGGGTTTAAAAAAGATGATAAACTGAATTTTCTCCATCTTGAAAGGGTGCCTATGAGAGAACTTGATCCTAAGGAGAGAACACAAACATTTGCCGAAGCCGTGCTCGGTTATTCCGAAGAAGAGGCCAGAGCCGAGGCTGAAAGATGTGTTGGTTGCGGACTTTGTATTTCCGGCTGTCCGGACAGAATGCATATCCCCGATTATATAAGAGCTATAGCCGAGGGAAATGATCAAAAATCGCTGAATATTATCTATGAAAATAACCCGCTTCCCGAGATGTGCGGTAAAGTATGCACAAGAAGATGCGAATTCGAGTGTTCTTTGGGTCATCTTGGTGAACCTGTTGCCATAAGGTGGTTGAAGAGATATGTTGTAGAGCAGTTTGATGATTTGAAAAAATATGTTGATGCTAAACCCGAACCTCTTAACGGAAAGAAAGTTGGTATAATAGGGGCAGGTCCCGCCGGATTAACGGCTGCATATTATTTAAGACTTAAAGGTTATGAAACCGAAATTTTCGAAGCTGCACCAAAAGCCGGAGGAATGACTTTTCTCGGTATCCCCAAATACAGATTCCCGATACCATCTCTTGATAAACAAGTTGAATTAATTGAATCCGTAGGTGTTAAAATAAATTATAATTCCCCCGTTGACAGTAAAAAATTCAAAAAAATATATGATAAATATGATGCCGTATTCATAGCAACCGGAGCTCCCAAGGGGATGTCCATGAGGATAGACGGAGAAGATCATCCCAAAGTTCTCGCTGCGATAGATTTTCTTAAAACTATTAATCTTGGAGGAACCGTTGATATAGGTAAAGAGGTTGTTGTTGTAGGTGGTGGAAATGTTGCTATTGATGCTGTCAGAGTATCAAAAAGACTTGGTGCAAATTCTTATATAGCGTATAGAAGAAGAGTCGTGGATATGCCGGCTGACGAAGAAGAGATTGAAGCGACAGAAGCTGAAGGAATCCCGATTTATACACAGATTATACCTTTGAGAGTGGAAGACGGGCCGAAAGGAAAAGTAAAACTTATCTATGGTAAAGCTAAGATGGTTCAGGAAAAAGAGGGTGCAAGGCCAAGACCTGTCTTAATCGAAGGAAAAGAGTATGAATATGTGGTTGATTCAATAATAGTAGCTATAGGTCAAAGACCTGATCTTGATTTTATCCCCGAAGATATCAGAAATAAACTGGAAATGGAAAAGAGAATAATAAAGGTGGATAAGAGACAGATGACAAATATTGATAAAGTATTTGCCGGAGGAGATCTTGCGAATTGGACAGCGGATGCTATATCAGCCATTGCGGATGGTTTAAGAGCTGTAAAAGGTATAGAGCTTTATCTCTCTTCTAAGAAATAGGGATGAACATATTATATAATGAATAAGGAGGTATTATGAAAGTTTTGGTTGCCGGGATGTCTAACCTTGAACATCAAGGTCAGCAAGGTGTGATTGATAGTATAACCTCTCTTTTGAAAAAAATGGGGGTTGATTATCAGATATTTACGGATGAGGTTAAATGTTGGGAAGCAACACTTAATCTCGGATTTGAAGATATAAGCGAAAAAGTATCAAAAGAGTTTAAAGAGAAAGCGGAAGCAACGGGGGCGGATCTCATAATCTCCTCTTTTGCTGCCGGTGTTCAAAAATGGAGAACCGAATTACCCAATCAATACGGGTTAGAATTGGGAATCCCCTATATTCATGTTTCACAATTTATTGCGGATGAGTTTAAAAAGAGTTCACCCGATCTTGCTCCATTTCCGCATAAATATTTTGTGCAACACGGATGCACGCTCGGAAGGAAGATGAAAGGGTTTCAAGCAATAAGAGATGTTTTATCTTATGTTCCCGAGATAGAGGTTCTTGAGGAGGAACATCCGACTGCAGAACTTGAGAAGATGGATAAAGCCGAGTTTAATACATGCCCGGGTTCATGGTTAAATTTCACACAACCCGAACTCGGAGATTATATTAAAGAAAACTATGTTCTTTCGGTTCTTGCTCCCGCCAATCCCGATTATGCGGGATCAACTTGTGCAAACGGCCATTATGGAATAGTTCAGGGGCTTGAAATAGCGGAAATCGAGGATATAAAACCCCTTTATTTTACCGAACTTTTAGATAGGATTTGGAGGTAAAAATGAGTGAAAAAGAGAAAGAGATACAGAAAATTTTTAATGATTATATGGCTGAGATAATAGCTGACGGAGCTGAAAATGAAACACTTCGAGTGGCTCTTAAAAGAGCTGTTAATTCTTACAGAGGAAACCTTAAAAAAGCTCTTGAACTGTTTCCCGATTCAATAGATTATAAAGAAAAAGCAAGAAAGATTAAAGAGTATTCAATCGATCATCTTGAAGAGCTTATTGACCAAACAAAAAAAGCTGTTGAAAGAAATCACGGGGTTTTTCATTTTGCCAAAGATGCGGATGAAGCTAATGAAATAATAGCTGATATAGTCGGAAAACCTAAAAAAACGATTGTTAAAGGTAAAAGTTTGACTACCGAAGAGACAGAATTAAGACAGTATCTGCAAGAGAAAGGGCATGAAGTGTGGGAAACCGATCTCGGAGAATTTCTTGTTCAAATAAGAGATGGAAGACCTATGCATATGTTAGCTCCCTCGGTTGATTTAACAAGAGAAGAAGCGGCTGAACTCATTTCAAAGATTACGGGTAAAGATTTGCCGAAAGACAGAATTGATACATCGGTTGAAGCGGTCAGAGAATTTTTAAGAGATAAATTTACAAAAGCAGACACAGGTATTTCAGGTGCCAATGTGATTGCCGCTGAAACAGGAACTCTGTTTATTATTGAGAATGAGGGTAATATTAAAGTAGCGGCATCGTGTCCCGATAAATATGTTGCTCTTGTAGGGGTTGAGAAAATAGTTCCCACTCTTGAGGATGCAATGCATCTTGTTAAAACAACTTGGAGATTTGCAAATTATGTTGTTCCATCTTATGTTCATATGATTTCAGGACCATCAAAGACCGGAGATATTGAAAAAACAACGACCTACGGAGCTCACGGACCGAGAGAATTTCATATGGTGCTTCTTGATAATGGCAGACTTGATGTTGCTAAAAACGATGATTTTAAGGAGCTCTTGTATTGTATGAAATGCGGAGCATGTATGTATGAGTGTCCGGTTTTTTGGGTAACAGCAGGTCATTTCGGGAAAAAGTATCCGGGAGGAATAGGCGCATTATGGGATGCTTTTGTTGCAACAGGCATGGAAGAAGCCGCTCCCTCGGTATATAGTTGCGCAATATGCGGAAGATGTAAAACAAGATGTCCTCTCAATATTGATACTGATAAAATGATTAAAAAATTGAGAAAAATTCTATATAAGAAAGGTTATACACCTGCAATATTAAAGGAGATGAAAGATACCTTTTTCAAGGGATAAACTCATATAAAGAGACAACTATAGTTTTAAAGATAGATATCTTTTGTTGGCAATGATTTAAAGAAATTCTTTTTTAGAGGGAAAATCTGTCTATAATCCCACCCCCTATAAGGTTATCCTCTATATAAAAGCTTGCAAGTTGTCCGGGAGTTATTGCTTTTATACGCTCCGTCAGATTTATTCTGATTTTATTATTGCTGTTTTCAATTGATTTTACCTTGGTAAGTTTACCATTGTATCTTGTTCTAACTAAAAAAGATTCATTTTCCGAAGGGGGGTAAAACCAATTCGGGTTTTTTATAAAAAAATAATCCTTATAAAGGTTTTCCTCTTTACCTACGAAAACAATATTGTGTATAGGATCAGTATCATAAACATAGATTCTTTCTCCCCGAGCTATCCTTAATCCTCTTCTTTGTCCGATTGTGTATTTGTAAAAACCCGAATGATTTCCGAGAATCTCCCCTTTCTCATTCTTAAAAATCCCTTTTCTACCTTTTTCTTTTATCTTTCTTCTTATAAAATTATAGTATTTAACATCTTTTATAAAACAGATTTCAAAACTCTCTTTTTCCCGATTAAATATTTCGGAGAATTCAGAAAGCATTATTTTTTTTACCGAGTTTTTGTCATAATCAGCAAGAGGGAAGAGAAGATGATTGAGCGAGTCTTTATTTATCAGAGAGAGAAAATATGTTTGCGATTTAAGTTTATCACTATGCTCTTTTAATACAAGTGTGTTTTTGTATTCCCCTTTTTTAACATAATGTCCTGATGCATAATAATCAAATCTCCTATATTTTATTATTTTATTAATAAAGATATCTGATTTTATTATTCTATTGCAAACAGCACAAGGATTCGGAGTGTATCCTTTAAGGTAACTTTTGACAAAATAATCGATTATCTTATTGTTAAATTCTTTACTGATATCTATAATATGATGTTTTATCCCGAGGATTTCCGCAACATAGGCAGCTCTTTCAGTATTAAAAATATTATCTGCTTTAAAAGTAAAAGCCTCCACATGATTACCATCCTCTTTGAGTTTGTATGCCGCAAAAGAGGAATCAACTCCTCCGCTTAAAGCTATAGCTATATTCATATTGAATTTTATCATAAGCTTGTGTTTTAACCAAAGAAAGGTTAAAGGTAGATGATGAGCACTATACTAACTCCCCAAAGGAATAGGTCCAAAAGGAGGGGGATATCTTTTACCAGTATCTTTGTGGGATCTCCGTAAGTATCCTCTTTGTAAATTATAAAAAGATATCTGAAGATACCATAGATTACAAACGGGATGGACAGATAAAAATAATCTGTTTTAAAATATTCTTTTACCTTATCCGAGAGAGTGTATATTATATAAGAGAGTAGTGTTGTGGAAGTTAAGATTGGTATTATTTGGTCAAGAAGAGGCAATGAATAGTAATCCAATACCTTTTTGTGTTGTTCCGCATGAGAAAGTTTCAGAAGTTCCTGTCTTCTTTTTGTGGCTGCAAGAAAAAGTGCGAGCAGAAAAAGGTCCACTATTAACCATTGGGACAAAGTTACATTAATTGCAACAGCTCCCGCCATAGCTCTTAAATCAAAGCCTATTGCAATTGTTATTATATCTATGATTACAATCTTTTTGAGAAAAGTTGAATACATAAATATTAATAAAAAATATGTGATACTGACGAAAAAAACCTTAATATTAACCATTATATTTATTAATACTCCGAGAGAAAAGGTTAAACAAAACAGGATAATTGCTTCCGTTATTGTAATTCTTCCCGAAGGTAGAGGTCTGTTCTTTTTTTCGGGATGATGTTTATCTTTACCTTTGTCAAGAATATCATTTAATATGTATGATGAGGAAGCAATCATGGAGAATCCGAAAAAAGTTAAAACAATAAGCTTCCAATCATTTATATTAAGAAAATTTTTTGAAAAAACGAGAGGGGAGAACACAAACATATTTTTTATCCATTGTCGGACTCTTATAAGACTTCCATAATCTTTAATTTTGTTCATTTTCTTTCCCTTTTTCCATTATAAAGTATCTTGCCAAATTAAATGACAGATTCAAATATCTAATATTATCAAACTCATGAGTTTTTAACAATGATTTGAAATTTTTCACATTGTAGAATTTTTTTATTGAAAAACAGAGATATTTTATGTCTTGAGAGTTTCCTCCGAAAATTTTATATATAAAAGGTAAAAGATGGCCTAAATATATGGAAAAGAACAGGGATAACAGATGATTTTCGGGCCAAAAAAACTCAAGAATTATTAGTTTCTCCCCTTCTTTTAACACTCTTTTAATTTCCGAAAGAGTTCTATTAATATTCTTCAGATTTCTAAAAACAAAAGCTGATATAATAAAATCAAAAGAGTTATCTTTAAAAGGGAGGTTTTCTCCATAACCGTTTATAAACTTTAAATTATATTTTCTCTGTTTCCCTATTTTTAACATTTTAATCGCAGGATCGATTCCGAAAACTGAACAATTGTCATTTATAATTGTTTTAGAGAACTGCCCGCTTCCGCATCCAAGATCCAAAATATTTCCCTTTGGTATAAAGAGTGTTTTTATCCTTCTTCTCCAGCTTTTTTCTATTCCGAAACTTGCAAAAATATTGAATGTATCATAATGTTTAGCTATTTTATTGAAAAGAGGAGCCGAATCTTTTTTATCTCTCATTCTTTTCTATTGTATCCGACTTGAAGGTCTTTCTAACTATATAATCTATATTCTTTTGTTTTAGAATTTTCGTATATTTTATAATTTCTCCAAAAGATTTTGTTGTATCTGAAACAACTATATTAAGATTTTTTGAAAAAATTATATGAAAATTAGCCGAAGGTATAAGATTATTTAACTTGTTAATGGTTGATAATGCGTTTTGTTTTATTTTAAAAGCTCCCGCTTGAATATAAAAATATGCCGTTTGTTGTAAATCAGGTGCTCTTTTTTTATAAACAAGATTATGATTTCTTTTCCTATATTTTATCGGTTTCGGACTTTTTATTATTGAGATGCTTACCTTTGCGGTTCCTTTATTCCTGAACCCGAGCTGTTTTGCAGCTTCTTCCGAAAGATCTATGATTCTCCCTTTAACGAATGGTCCTCTGTCATTTATTTTCAGTGTAAGTTCTCTTCCGTTTTCCAGATTTTTAACCTTAACAATTGTTCCGAAAGGGAGTGTTTTATGAGCCGCCGATATCTCGTTTTTATCATAGACCTCACCGCTTGCAGTATCTCTTCCGTGAAAATATCCTCCGTACCATGAGGCAATTCCTGTTTGATATATTGGCTCTTCTTTTTTTGAGTTATTAACGATATGTCCCTCTTTTTTTTGATTCTCAGGTTTAATTTTTCCTGTTTCCGAAATAATGGCTTCTTGTTGATTTTGTATTTCATCCTTTTGTCGGTTATCTTTTTGCTTTACTAAATCAGTATTTTCCTTAGGGGGGATAACCTCTACAAAATTTATCTTTTTTTTACAAAAAGAAAATAATATTAGCAGTATTAACAAAAGATATATATTTTTATTCTTCATCTTTTATGAAAAAATTGATATGGTTTAATACAATTATACGAAATGATGATAAAAAGGTTCTTTTTTCCATTATTGTAAATAATTTTATGTTTAATTAATATTAATTAACGATTATTTTGTATTGATATTCTCTATATATTGCTCTATATGTTTTAAAAAAGCATCAAAGGTTGCTATATCTTTTGTTTCCCATTCCGTTCTTGAAAAAATACGACTCAAAGAACGGGAAAATTTTGTTTCAAATCCCTTAGAAATTTTAAACTCATTATTCATTAAACTCATTATTCTGTCAAACAGTCTATTATATTCATCATGAGATGCTTTCTTTAATTTGTAGGAATAAGGTGTTAATGAATTATCTCTCATAAAAGCTCTGTAAAGTTCGTAAACGAATATCATAACCGCTTGAGAAATATTTAAAGAGGGGTAATCAACCGCTGTGGGAATTTCACTTGCATATTCACATTTTATAACTTCATCATTCGTTAATCCTGTTTTCTCTGTTCCGAAAATTATACCGATTTTATTTATTTTCATTTTTTCCAATATGATTTCGGAGATTGTCTCGGGAGGTTCAAATCTTTCTCTCCATTTCCCCTTTCTTCTTGTAGTTGCAACAGCTATATCTATCATTGATAAAGCTTCGTCAAAAGAGGGAACAATTGTTGCTTGCTCGATGATATCATAAGAGGAGTATGCAAGTTTTTTCGCTTCTTCAGCTTGAAGGTCGGGCGGGTTTATAAGAACCATGTTTTTCAAACCCATGTTTTTCATAGCTCTTGCGGCTGAACCTATATTTCCGGGGTTCTCTATTGAGTGTAAGATAATATATATATTTTTAAAATCAGGTATCATGAAGTATCTCCGGGTCATCTATGTTTTTATATTTTATAAATTTGCTTTTTTCAAGTTCCCTGAGAAATAATCTTAATCTGTTTATATATGATTTATCATCTCCCAAAACATCATTCATCCTCTTTAAAATCTCATGATTATCGGTTTTCCCGTCTATTTGTTTCCATACAAAACTCCCTGTTTTATCAAGATGAATGTAAAAATATTGAGATTTTCTAAAAAAATTGATAATGGATTTTAACAAAGGATTTTTTGTTTTTTCCAAGATCAGAGTTATTTTACCTTCCTCTTCCTCTCTGTAATCTATAGTTTTTTCGGGGATGAGTTTGAGAAAATTGATTTTTTTTCTATCTTTTTTATTCATCTATTATTATATCAGAAATAAAACCGATTAAAAATGATAAACACTATCCCTCATATTTTATCTTTTCTTTTAATAAAATCAGGAAGAATATTTTGATTTATCAGATTCTTTTGTCTTAATATTGTCTATTTCTATTAATTAGGGTATTATAATTTATTGGAAAAAAAGGAGGAAAAAGATGAAAATAACCATGGTTATCCCTACATACTGGGGAAGAAAAAAAGCGGAGGGGTGGAAAGAGGGAGATGCAATATATGATCATCCAACCCCCCTTGATGAACAGGGAACACTCAAAAGAGCCATAGAGAGTATAAATATTCTTGAAAATAAAAATTTTAATCTTGCGATTATAGCAGCGGCAACCGCTCCCGATATAGAGGAGCAGGTGGAGAAAAAGGTCAGGGAGATTGTTTCCTCCGTTAATACGGGAGTCAAAACCGAAGTTTTTTCTCATTCGGATTTAAGAAAAATTCATGATTTTTTCAAACTTAATTCAATGCCTGAATATAATGAACTCTTAAAGTTAAGAGGATACTCAAATATAAGAAATCTTTGCCTTTTTATCCCTCATATGCAAGATTCCGATATCTCAATATTGATAGATGATGATGAGATATTCGAAGATCCGAAGTTTATGGATAAAGCAGGGGAATTTATAGGAAAAAAAATTGAAAATAATATCATTCATGGGATAGCGGGTTATTATATTCAGGAAGAAAATGATTTCCTTGTTAATAAAGAGTTAAAACCATATATGGTTTATTGGGATAAATTTGACAAGATGAACAAAGGGTTTAAAGAGATTATAGGAAGTGAACCGCGAGTGAAAAAGACCCCTTTTGTTTTCGGGGGTAATATGGTTATAGATAAACATCTGTTTAAAAAAATTCCGTTTGATCCTTTTGTCACAAGAGGTGAAGATATAGATTATCTTATGAATGCGAAAATGTTCGGATATCAGTTTTATCTTGACAACAAACTTTCGATAAAACATCTTCCTCCTCCGAAACCTCATCCCACATGGAGAAGGGTAAGGGAAGATATCTATCGCTTTATGTATGAGAGGGAAAAAATAAGAGCTCAGAAAAAGACAGAGGGGATGATAAAAGTATCGGCTGAAGATTTTGATCCTTATCCGGGAGAATTTTTAAAAGATAATCTTGAAGAAAAAATAATTAAAACAAGTGAGATTCTCGCATTGGAATATCTTTCTGAAAATAAACCCGAAGATGCGAAAGAATCTTTAAATAATATGTTGATAGATCCAGAAACTCTGAATTTTGAAGATCCTTTTTCCAATTATCTTAAGATTCAAGAAAAATGGGAAAAGATGATGAATATTATTGAAAAAGATAATTTGAAAGAAAAAATCAATAATTTATAGTCTCTTAAAAAAAGGGGTGAGATTAATCTCACCCCTTTCATCTGTCTTTTATTATGTTATCTTTTAATGGATAAAGCTTCCTGTATCATTTCATCGGATGTCCTAATTGTTCTTGAATTTGCCTGATAGCCTCTTTCAAACTGCAACATACTGACAAATTCGGTCGCCATATCAACATTAGATGATTCAAGAGCACCACCGTTTATCGAGCCTCTTCCCGCTGTTTCAGGTGCTCCGAGAGAAGGAACCCCTGAAGCTGCTGTTTCACTGTAAGTGTTCAGTCCCATTCTTAAAAGTCCCTTGGGATTATTAAATGTTGCCAAAGCGAGTTGGGCAAGTGGTTCTACTTGTCCGTTGGAAAATACTCCTTGAATAACCCCCTCCCTATTAATTATGATGGATGTTAGATTTCCGGGAGGATAACCATTTTGGTTTGTGGAAGAAACACCCGAAGGTAAAGGATATCCTGTCATAGAGGCGACTCCATTATCATCCCATAAATCCCAATTAATGGTTAAAGGATCCGCTCCATTTGTGAAAGCGGGGGTTGGTCCAACCGTTACATCGGCCGCAGGGGTATTTAAGCTTCCGTCAGCATTAAAAGTTAAAGTTCCTGTTGCGAGCGTGTAAGGGGTTCCGGGTGTTCCTCCTACAACATCCTCTCCGGGGATTGTGATTGTATATCCCCATGAATCGGGAAGACCCGCATTATGGGTATATGTTGTCGTTAGTGTGTGTTGTGCTCCTTTTGAATCATATACGATGACGGACGAGGTTGCCGTTGTTCCTGCGGGGTCCCTGTTATCAAGGTTCATAAATGTTTGAAATGTTGTTGTAACACTTGGAGAACTGACAGTATTTGCAGGGAGAAAAATAGGGTTTAAGGCGCCTGAAGCAATAATTTCCCCTGTCGTAGGGTCTTTTTCAGTATAACCGAGAACCTGGTATCCGTTTGAATCAACAAGATATCCGCTATCATCAAAAGAAAAAGCTCCGTTTCTCGTATAAAATCTTTGTGAGCTATCTCTACCAACAATAAAAAATCCGTTCCCTTCTATTGCAACATTTGTTCCCTCCTGAGTAACCTGAATACTCCCTTGTGAGAATATCCCCGATACATCGGCGGGAAAACTACCCAAACCTATCTGCATGGGGTTCCCTGCTCCGTTTGCCGCTATTCCCCCGAAAGTTCTTGTAACCAAATCATAAAAATTTATTGCCGAGGCTTTAAAACCGGGAGTATTGATATTCGCCAAATTATTACCTACGACATTTAATGCGGATGCATAAGCCGAAAGTCCCGATAATCCCGAATAAAATGATGTTAACATATGTTACCTCCTATATAATAACTTCTATAACTTCGGGTAAACCAATCTCCATATCACCCGATTTTAATATTACAGCACCATCCTTAAAACTTATTCCGTCAACCAAATTTATTGAATATGTTGTTGTATCAATCTCGTCACTCCCTTGATGAGCTTTTATCTCATACTTGTATTTCCCCGGGGAAACACTATTACCATTCATATCTTTACCATCCCAAGTGATGGAGTGGGTTCCCGGAAGCATTGAGCCGAGAGATTTTACATCTATTATATTTCCTTCTTCATCATAGATTACCATTGAAACTTCCGTCGCACTTTTATCAATATCGAACATTGCTCTTCCTTCCGAATTTCCCGCTGTTATATTTATGCTATTTCCTTCTGATACAACGAATTTATTTAAGAGATTAACAGCCTGAGCATTGGAAGAAGCCCCTTGGGATAGAAGCATAGTCTGTAAAGTGGTTTTCATTGTTCTTAATTCTTCAAGTTGAGTAAATTGTGTTACCTGTGAGATAAAAGTAGTGTCATCCATGGGGTTTAAAGGGTCCTGATGTTCAAGTTTGGCAATTAAAAGATTAAAAAAATCTTCAGCTCCCATGTTTCCGAAAGAATTGCCATTATCATTTACAGCTTGGGTGTTTTTACTTGCATATACATCTTCCAAACCTATCTGATCTATCATAATAACCTAACCTCCTCAAACAGTAAAATAATCAATCAAGAATTATGCCATTATGAAGACAGTTGCATTATAAGGGTTTACATAAAAGCATTTTATTGCGGTAAGGAAAAATTTTCTATGTTTGCGGAAATTTATACCGATTTATTAAATAGCTTTGAGGCTTCGAAGCTCGGAGGATTATTGAATAACACGGTTTTAAATGGTTGGTTGGCACAGCTTTTAAAATGGGTTGCACGGCTGCTTTAGGTTCATATTCCCAGTTGTTCTATTTTATATCTTAAAACTCGCTCGCTGATTCCCAATACTTTTGCCGCAGCTGTTTTAACCCCTCCGGATTTATTAAGAGCTTCCTTTATAAGTTTAATCTCGATTTGTTTTATTGTTTCCGGTAAGGAATTTTCAAGGTAAGCGGAGGACAAAATATTGAAATCTCCTTCGATAGACATAAACGGAGCAACATCCTCTTTCTCAATATAATCGGAACCAGCGAGTATTACCCCCCTCTCTATTATATTCTCAAGTTCTCTGATATTGCCGGGGAATTCATATCTGCTTAATAGTTTAATTACCTCTCTTGTTGCCCCTTTAATAGCCTTGTTCTCCCTTTTATTATACTTTCTTATAAAAAAATCAATTAAATAAGGGATCTCCTCTTTTCTTTCCCTTAAAGGGGGGATTTCTATTTTGATTACATTAAGACGGTAAAAAAGATCATTTCTGAATTGCTTATCGTGAACCATGGTTTCGAGATCTTTATTTGTTGCCGTAATTATTCTAACATCAGTATCTATCGGTATGGAAGACCCTAATCTGATAATTTTTTTATCCTGAATAACCCTTAGCAATTTTGTTTGTGTGAGGAGGGGAATTTCAGCTATCTCATCAAGAAAAATACTTCCCCCGTTTGCGGCTTCAAACTTTCCTATCATCCTTTTGTTAGCACCTGTATATGCCCCTTTTTCCGCTCCGAAAAGTTCTGATTCTATCAATGTATCGGGTAAAGCCGCTATATTAACTTTTACCAAAGGGTAATTTGCTCTCTGTGAAGAATAGTGTATAATCTCTGCGATTCTCTCTTTTCCTGTTCCGGTTTCACCTGTAATCAAAATATTAGCATTGCTTTTTGCAATTTTAAGAGATAGTTTAACAAGGTTTTCCATCTTTTTTGATTTATACACAAACTCTTTAATATCGCCCTTTTCCTCCATATCCTCTTTTAACTTTTTTAATTCACGATTAAGAGCCAGAAATTCTGTCGCCTTTTTTAATCTTATTATTAACTCATCTTTTTTGATAGGTTTTTTTAAGAAGTCGAAAGCTCCGTTTTTCATTGCTTCAACCGCGATTTCCACTTCCGCAAAAGCTGTTATCATAATAATTTGTGTTATAGGCGATATTTTTTTCAATTCTTTTAGAATCTCCATCCCATCCATATCAGTTAATTTATAATCAAGAAGAACGATATCATAATCCTCTTTTTCATGAGCATCAAAAAAAGAGCTCGCATTTTCAAATGTGTCAAGGTTGTATCCTTCAATTGATAATATATCCCTTAATAATTCTCTTTGCAGTTTTTCATCTTCAACTATTGCTATTTTTACTTTTTTGTCCATTTTATTCTTCTCCGAAATATAATTTTAAAATGGAGCCTAATTCATAATTATTAATTTTTAATCTCCAACTATGATATTCTACAATCTTTTTAGCAATAAATAAACCTATTCCCAAATGTCCCATTTTCTCGGAATTCAAGGATATGTTTTGAGATTCAAAATTATAACTGAATCCGCCTCCAGTATCTTTTATTTCTATGAAAATATTTTTCTCATCTTTATCTAAACAAATTTTAACAATTCCATTATCTCCCGATGCTTCACAACTGTTTTTTATTAAATTGGTTAACAGAATTAAAGTTAATTCTTTATTGCCGTATATAAGAGGTTCTTCCCCTAATTCATTGCATATTTGAATCTCCGTGATAAACTTTTTCTTTAAAGAATCAACACTTTCTTTGATTAGCTCCATAATATTAAAAGATTCTGTTTTCCATTTTGTTTTTTCTATTATTGTTTCCTCTTGCTCCACTAAAAGATGCAAACTATTGATTACACGAAGAATTCGGTCAATCTCCTTTTTCCCCGCATCAATGTCTCTGTTTATTTTCTTATTTCCATAGGAAATTTCCAATTTTTCAAGAATAAGTGTTAATATGTTTAACGGATTTCTCAATTCATGAGAGATTCCGAGGGATAGGACGGATAAAGCTTTAAAATATTCCTTCTCCTTTTTCTCTTTTTCAATATGTTTTTCTTTATTTATTACGGATTCATTATAATTAACGATTTTCCTATAATACAAAAAAGAGAATAATGCTATTAAAATATCCAATATCAAAAGATATCTGAGATAAATTTTCTCCGCAATATATCGATAAGGTTGTTTTATTCCGAGGGTTAAAGTGTTTTTTCCGTTTCCACTTTTGTATCTGATATTTAATTCAAATATGACTCCCACAGGTGTTTTTACCTTTCTTAAACTTATATCTTTTTCCGGATAAAAATCAAAAATAGGTAAAAACCCCTCATACTTAGTTCCCCAAGCTATAAGCTCATCCTTGGCTTTTCTAACTGCAAAATAGACAACTTCTTTGGAATTGAAAAAACTTTCTTCTATTATTTTTATTGAGTTTTTTTCTTCTGTTTTAACAATGTTTATTAGTGCTCTTCTATAGATGTTTCCGAGATGCAATATGTTAACTGAAGTTCTTTCCTCAAAACTTTTTTTTAAAAAATTGTTGTTTAGTTTATATATTGAATAAGAAAATATTAGAAAAACTATATAAGGAACAAGAAAAAACATCAGAAAAACTTTTTTTTTACTCATTATATTTTATTTTAAAGGAACTCTCCATAAAGGAAATCCCTGTTTTGTCCTTAATGAAATTGTCTGTGATTCATAAGATATCTCTCGAACTAATATCCAATTTTTTTTACCTATGGACAATGCTCCGGTAATATTAATGATTTGCCCCGGAGAGATAGATCTGAAAAAATCCTTTTTTAAAAACCACCTTGGAGCGATTTCAAGTGTGTAAAGTTTTTTATCGCTCAGGTTTATCCCCTTCATTGTAACAAAATCTTTCTGTCCGTATATATTTGATTCATAGATTAGAACAACTCTGAGTTTTATATTTATCTCTTTTTGGGGATTATATATTTGAGAAAATAGATTTATTGATAATAATATTAAAAAAAATATAATAATCTTTTTTTGTAATTTCATATAAAATATCTATAAAAAATCATACCATTAAAAAGAATCATAGTTTAAGGGATTCTCATACATTATCTTTTTAAATGAAGGACAAATTTGTCGACAAAATAACATTATTGTCGTTAAGAAAGAAACAATTCTTATAAATGTTTTTTAATATAAAAAGGAGCTTATAATAATGACCTAATAATTTATATTTTAATTGTTTTAATTTGTAATGGAATAAAAATTGATAACAAATTATTATTAACAATAAAAGATGGAGTGATTCAATGAAAAAAAATTTATCAATTTTTTTACTATTGTTTTTACCTTTTTTATCTTATTCAATTACTTTTACTCATACGGAGCTTACCTCTTTTACCATGGGGGAGACTCTTAATTTAAAGTTACAGGTGGGGGAAAAAATTAATATTGCTTTAATTTTTTACAAAACGGGGGATAATAAGCAATACCAAGTTAGGAAAATGAAGAAGACGGATGAGCAGCAGTTTTATTATGCGATTAACAGCAAATATTTTACTGCTAAGAAACTATCTTATCATTTTGTTGTTTTAAAAAACAAAGAATACACGAGATATCCCGAGTCCGATATTGTTGTTGTCGGAACCGGTAATCTTATTAAGCTTCCTGAAGTTACAACGACCCAAAAGCCTTTTCCCATATCTATTTCGGGGAATTTTCAAGGAACATGGGCGGTTTATTCAAAAGAGCCATTGCAGGATTATGAAAAATCTTCTAAGAATGGAAATCTGTCGATAAACGGGAATTTCGCAGGGCAAAACAGCACATTTGCTTTTTCAACAACGGGAACATACACCCCTTCTCAATCCACAACTGAAAAAACAAAAGAATATAATATTTCAACCGTTTCGATGGACTATCAGGCCGGAAGTCATACTCTTAAAGCGGGAGATCTCTCTTTTCAAGCGCCTGATTTAGCTCTTTCGGCTTATGGTAAGAGGGGGATGTATTATAAATTTGAAAAATCAAATATCGGATTAAATATCTTCTCTCTCAGTTCTCAACAGATATCAGGGCTCGGTCTTCCAAAGAAAAATTCCATGATAACAGGTGGAAAGCTCAATTATAAACTCGGTCCCGTTGAACTTTATACTTTGTATCTTTCGGGGAAAGATGATCCTACTGCGGGACAAAACAGCAGTTACAGTTTTACAAATGTTAGAGAGGGTTCGATCTTAGCTTCGGGATTTACGGCAACTCTCTTTAATTATGCGGTAAACTTAAATGCGGCATATTTCATATCAAATTATACGAAAGATGCTTTAAAAGAGGGAAAAATAAAAGATCACGCGCTCTCTTCTTCGGCGTCTTTGTCCTACAAAGGTTTATCTCTCTCATCTCAATATAGGGAGATTGGTGCTAATTATAATTCAGTCGGAACAAGTTATCTGAGTAATAACCAAAGAACAATCAACAATTCCTTAAGTTATTCATTTTCAAAAATAACACTATCATCTTCCTATGCATATATGAAAAGTAATATTGCCGGGTTGGAGAATATCCCCGAGAGCACAACAAACAATCTTAATACAAGTATTTCATTAAATTTGGGAAAATTTTCACTTGGGGTGGGATACCAGAATAATAAACAAAAAACCGAGGTTGAAGAAGATTTAGGGCTTGCGAGCGAGATAGATGCAAGCCAATATACTCTAAATCTTTCCATCATGCCATCGTCTCATTTTTCTTTAACCCTAAGCGGGGGTAAATCTCTAAACTATTCTATTGATGATCAAGTTTCATATTCTTTTAATGGAAGTATGTCAATAAGCATAGGAACTGTATTTAGTCTTTCCCCCTCTATGACATATCTTCAAACAGAGAAAAACGGAGAAACGACTAAAAATATAACTTCCTATATTAATTATCAGATAGTGTTTTTCCCGAAATTTTTCACTATCAGTGGTAATGCATCGTATCAAAAAGGGGATTCTCCCGGAGATGCCTTAGATTCCGAAAGTTTAAGTGTATCCACGAGAGTATCTTTCTTGTTCGGATGGATTTGGCAAAGATTGGGACAAAGTTCATTTTATATAGAGGGTAGTTATTTGAAAAACAGATATGCGAGTGTTGAAACAGATAATATAAAGGTTTTTGCAAGCCTTGTAATATCATTTTAATAGTGTAAAAAATGAAGAAAAAGATAATAATATTAATAATGTTTGTTTTTGTGAGTGCGTATGGGATGGCGATAACATACACACCGTCAAATCCGGCGGTGGGAACAAATATAAGTTTTCAGGTATC
>Ga0256835_1000484_pt1 | contig 29718 bp, 32 predicted proteins | sample PIR30metaG_FD_185972 | JGI IMG/M metagenome (GOLD analysis project Ga0256835, IMG submission 185972) | Hydrothermal vent microbial communities from East Pacific Rise, Pacific Ocean - PIR-30 | ecosystem: Environmental > Aquatic > Marine > Hydrothermal vents | place: Pacific Ocean: East Pacific...
AAGTATAGGTCTTTGGCCTTTCTGCTGATCTCCCTGTACAGTGTTTCGATTAGACCTTCTAAGAGCTCTCTACGTTTCAAGTCTATGTTATCCGTATAGGATAGAAGCCTGTTGATGATGTTCTCCGATTCTCTCGCAATATCTGATAACTCCTTAATAGTCTTCGCTGAACGTATTTTATTCACTAATTCGACGTCCGTGGTTAGATCCGATATATATGGGCGTATATCGACGACTTTCGCTACACTTATCCTATGAGGAGCAACTATCGCTCTACCCGACTCGAACACGATACCGGGTTCTTCCACACGGTATTCCCTGCTCTTTTCTCTGAAAATACTTATCATGGTCTCGACGTATTCTTCGAAAGAGTAGTCTGGACTGTACGCTGAGCCTGAGCGTGATGATTCATAATCGAAAGCCAGACCCCCGCCTGTGTCGATATATTTAAGGCTGGGAAGTAGCTCTGATTTGAGAACAGCGTATGTATTTATCATTTCGGTAAACATTTTCTCGAGGGCCTTTCTAGTAACTATCTGAGAACCATAGTGGAAGTGTAGCATAATGATCTTATCCCTTATCCATGGCTGCTCGTCCAGTATTTTATAGATACTTGATAATGGTAGTCCGAACTTAGATGTTAAACCCGAGCTCGACGACCAGATGCTTTCTCCCCTGAACATTGGCCTGATCCTTAATCCAACCCATATTTTTTCACCGAGTTTTCCACGTATTTTATCGAGTAGTTTTGCTTCTTTTATGCTCTCGATATCTATGATTGCCTCGCTATAGACTTCTTTGTCTGCTACAACTTTTTCTAATCCTTTCAGATCTTTGGCTCCGTCTACAATGAATAATCCTCTCGTCTTGTACGATAGGGCTTTATGTATCTCTGGCAATGTACCTGCTTCCCATCCCCACCCATATTTTTCCCCGTACCTCTTGATGCTTGTGAGAACCATGTCGTTATGGTTGACTTTTAATGGGTAGACGGGCTTGAATTCTCCTCTGTAGCTATAGTTTTTGATATGTTTGTTGAATAACCCGGCAATATAATCGATCATGAATCCGATCCAGGGTAGTACTCTTATATTGGCTCCTGGCAGATCGCGTTTCTCCAGCAGTTCGATGACTGGTATCTTTCTATCCTTGATCCTGATCACTAGCTGGCCTTTTTCATTAATATCGAATAGCTGGCTGTTTAATACCCCCTTAAGTCCGTAGAGTTCCCTGGAATTCTCTATACCCCAAACCATACCCCTTTTCCCCTGGACACCCCCTACCCTAGTCTTGAAGGGTCTAGGGGGATATAGAGGTTTCCCAGAATTTTAAAGAACCGATCCAGACCGATTAAATAAGTGCTCGCTAGGTATCAGAAAATGGAGTGGTTTCAATGAATGACCGTGAACGGATCGAGGCCTATATCGCCAATTTGGAGCGCGCGGTGAAATCCCTTGAGGAGAACGATATCGATGAAAAATACAGGGTTCTCTTAGAGAATGCTAAGGCGTATCTCAGTGATGCCAAGTATTACTTGTCTAGAAACGATTATTTCACAGCGTTGGCGTGTGTCGCTTATGGTGAGGGCCTTATCGATTCTCTGAGACATATAGGCGAGGTTAATATTGATTGGAAGCCTCTTTCAAGCTTATTGTCTAGGCCTAAAGTACTTGTCGCTGGTAGTTTCGAGATCCTCCATCCGGGCCATATCTATCTATTGGAAAAAGCCTGGGAGATTGGTAGGGTATACGTTATTGTCTCTAGAGATTCTAACTTTGAGAAATTCAAAGGAAGAAAACCAGCTATACCCGATAAGTACAGGGTCAAGATTGTTGGCTCGATAAGATATGTTCACAAAGCAGTCCTAGGTGATGAAAAGGATTACTTGAAACCTGTTGTAGAGATTTCGCCAGACATAGTACTGCTAGGTCCTGATCAATGGCCTGATAAGGAGAAGCTTGAAGAAGAGCTCAGGAAAAGAGGGCTTAAGGAGACAAAGGTTGTTAGGCTTGAAAAGTCCTATGAAGACGATGTTTGTAGGTCTTCAAAAATAATCAGACGTATTCTCGAGATCCATGGCTGTCTTGATGAGGGTCAACGCTAGGCCTTTGTTTCACGCAATAGTTTCTCGAAGAGCTTCTTCCTCTCTTCCTGTTGTGACAGGTGTTTCTCTGCCTCCTTATTGGCGATCTCGACAAGTTTCTTCATGTCTACGTCCGGCTTATACCAGGCACCGGTATTCTTAACAATATCTGCTAGTTTCGCAACATTATAGCCTACGTTGTAGCTGTCAAGTAGTGCTTGGTCGTCCTCTGTGACGTCATCCATGGAGTGGTGATATGCTATTGCCCAGCCCGGTATGTGGACACCCATACTGTTCAGAACGATCATCATATGGGCGAGCGCCATTATTGTTCCGCTGTCATTTCCGGAAGCTATGAATCCTGCGACTTTTCCTTCGAGAAGGCTTCTACCAGTTATGAATATCATGTTCTCCATACTGGTTAGCCTGTCTATGAAGTTCTTCATTACCCCGCTCATACTGTACCAGTAGACGGGGGTTACTAGTATGAATCCGTCGGCTTCTAGGATTTTCTTCCCGATCTTGTTGAAGTCGTCGTCATTGATTATGCATGGGAATCTACAGTATTTTGTATCGTCACTTACGCATCCAAGGCATTCTTTTATCTTATAGTCATATAGGCGTATGATCTCTGGTTCTCCGCCTGCGTCTTCTACACCTTTAGCTGCTATGGATGCGAGTTTTGTGACAGCGCCGTATCTACGGGGTGAGCCGTGGAGTATTATTATCTTGGCCATATCCTTTCTCCCTCCGCTCCGTTCTCAGTCCTATCGTTGATTGTAATGAAATTATTTAAATGAATTGAAAAAGCCTCAGTAACGCCGACCCACTTCATAACCTATACATGCTTAGAAAACACGTATAGGCTCCGACACGGGTTCGCTCATCATCGGCTCATGGTTATCACTTAGGTACGGCGTGTTTAAAGTATTTTGAGCAGGTCTGTTAATCTTGTTATACATGGTCTTGGATCGGTTGGGCGGCACAGGGTTCTCCATCCATAATATATTGTTTTCAGCCCGGCTTTCATTGCCGGGAACACATCGTTTTCCAGGGAGTCGCCGATATGCACTATTCTCTTTGGCTCGACTCCTAGGATTTCTGCGAGCTCTCTGTAGAATAGAGGGTTATATTTTGGTATTCCCGTAAGCTGTGTGCTATGTATTATTTCAAACCTATCTAGGAGATCATTGTATTTGAGCACGTTATACGGTAGATCATGTGCTCCTGTAGCTGTTGTTAATACGAGTTTGTAGCCCTTGCCGATGAGTTCCTCAATAACTTTCTTCGTATTGTCTATTGGTAGAAACCATTTTGCACGCTCTGCGATGAAGTCCCTGTAGATCTCTGCGAGTTCTTCTTCTCTCAAATGGATACCTAGTTTCCAGAGAAGCTTAGTCAGTATGTATCTATGCCAGTGTTGATGACCTGGATGTTTCGATTCTATGTCTCGCCATAGCTCCACGTACAGCTTTAGGGGATCAATATCTCTGCTATAACTGTATCCTTTCCCTCTAAGTTTTGACAAGATGTTTTCTAGAACTACTCTTGTCGGCCGAAAAGGGTTTCTAGGATCGCATCCTATATCCCAGAACAACGTGCATGCCGAGTCGAAGCTTACGTACTCGATCTCTCCTCTAAGCATGGCTTAGCCACCAATCATAATATTTTGGTGGATAAGTAAGGTTATATTCTGGGCTCTATAACCCGCTAGTGGTGCTTAGAATTGACCAATATAGATTGGGAAGAAGTAAGGAGGCGTAGGGAGGAATTCTGGAGCTCTAGCCCGGTATATAGGGCCATATATGAGCGTATGAAGAAACAGGGTTATCACTTCATAGGCACACTAGGCGTTGTCAAAAGATGCCACTGGACTCGTGAAGCCCTGGTTAATAAGAGATTCTGCTACAAGTGCCTCTGGTACGGGATAGAGAGCCATAGATGCATACAGATGAGCCCATTAGCGGCCTGGTGCTGGTTAAGATGCATGCATTGCTGGAGGCTTCAGCCAGAAGATATAGGGATGCACTGGGATGAGACGCGGCCGCCAGTAATAGATGATCCTGAGGTTATAGTTGAGGAGAGCATTCGTGTACAGAGGCAGATCATATCGGGGTACAAGGGTAATCCACGTGTTGACCCTGTTATGTTCGAAGAAGCGATGAATCCGAAACATGTCGCCATAAGTCTGACGGGTGAACCTACGCTTTACCCGAGGCTGGGAGAGCTTATCAAGGAATACCATAAGCGTGGCATGACGACTTTTCTAGTAACACATGGTGTTAGGCCAGACATACTTTCTAGCCTGGACGAAGAGCCTTCACAGCTATATATAAGCCTAGAGGCATGGGACAAGGAGAAGTTCTTGGAGTTCAATAGGCCCATAGTTCCTAGGGCTTGGGAGCTAGTCATGGAGACGCTCAAGCTGCTTCCAAGTTTCTCTTGCCCCACAGTCTATAGGTTGACCATTGTGAAAGGATTCAATGACTCGGAAGAAGCGTTGAAAGGCTTTGCTAAATTAATAGAAATAGGTAATCCCACGTACGTAGAAGTCAAGGCATATATGTATGTAGGTTCAAGCAGGACAAGGCTTCAACCCTCAAATATGCCTAAGCACGAAGAGATCAGATCGCTCGCGAAGAAGCTCTCAGAGCTAACGGGATATATGTTGTTGAGCGAGAGCATTCCCAGTAGGATCGTATTGTTGAGCAGAATTAAGAATCCCAAGAGACACGGCAAAGGATGCCCCGACGGCGTTGAGCACCCCGAAAAATACGCCCCGGTGATCACGCACGAATATGAGGAGATGAGGGAACAATAAGTTAAAACTGGATATAATTTCATGGTGCAAATCTCTAGATTTTTATATATAATCTATGATCATTTTTCATGAACACTATAGAATAATTTTGGTGATAAATTTTGGATATTAGTATACATAAGATAATAGAACTTATCACAAAGGGTGATGAGGCCGAGCTTAAACGGTTCATCGAAATGTATTCTAGAAACAGGATCGAGAACTCGTTTTATACTCTAGAAGAAATCGCTATATCGTTGCTCCACTACATAAGAGGGTATACACCTCAAAGAATAGCCGAGCTACTTGGTATGAGCCGGAGCAATGTCTATGCAGTCCTTAAGAGATTCCAGCAGAAATACGAGAAAGCACTGAAAACCATCAATCTCTATGAAGCAATAACAAATGTTATCTACATAACTGTTAGAAAAGGAGAGCCCCTAGACGAGGTTGCTAGAAGAATTTATTCCGTTGCAGATAAAAAGAAGATTAAGATACCATTCAGAGGATTAGAGCTGATCAACATTCTTGAGCGACGTGACATAGTTGACGATAGGCTAAGGTTTAAGGGTGACTATAGATTGATCCTGTTGCCAAACATAGATATAATAGTCGAGAAGATCTAGTGGTTTAACCATATAGCATATCGTTTTTACCTTACATTAATCCAATAGGAGTAGAGACGCTACAATATTCGTTATTGAACATATTATACCCTATGCGTTCGCTAGCTCTGATTAATCCTATATATGTATGGAGAGTGAATACAATTGCATCTATGCTCTTCAAACCCAAGGAAAGAGCTGTACATGTTCTCTTATGACCATCTATAACATATTTCGAACCTAGATAATCGTACACTAGTATCGGAAGGAATGATTTATGTCTAAGACTGGTGCCCGTCTTTGATGGGAGCTGTGTCGGTTTAAGCCTAGTTATAGGTATCTTTTCCCTCCACACCCTAGCAATTATACCATGTGTTGCTTCAAGGAAGAAAATAGTGTTCACAATGTGTCTTAGCGGAATAAGTTTTTCAGGCGTGCCCGTCGGCGGGTTAATAACTTCAGTTATGCATACTGGCTTAGATAATCTCGGCTTATACGCTGGTACGTATATGATGTGCGCACGTATTTTTCTCCGGAGCCAAACATATACTCTCGCACGGTGATGACCATCAATAATGAAGTGCTCACCCCTATTATTGCGGACAACGATTATTGGAACATCATAGTTCTTGAAGAGCACTAAGTATAGGACTAGGCCGAGCTTGTCTGATTCAAGGACTGATTGCGTGGCGTATAAGCTGAAGGGATCCAGTTCTTCTAAGCCAGTATACTTTATACCACTATACTTCATGTCTAACAAATATATTACTTCTCTTAGCTTACGATAAGTATCCTTATGTGTCGATAACTGTAGCCTTGACGGTAATCCTTCAGTAATATCGTTATACGAGCCTGTACTCCTTTCCCGCATAAAGGATTACTCTCGCATCTCTCTTCATTTCCTCGAGAAGCGTCTTCTCCATCGGTGATAGCTTTTCCGCATCCCGTACTGGTAACGGGAATTTCTTGATGAATTCATTATAGTATTCTCTATCAACGGCGAGTCTCCCCACTACCTCTATTTTTCCCTGATATACTAGTGTATTGAACGATGAGCCCAGCACGCTCATAGCCTCGTTGATAGGCATGATAGGCTTCGGCAGTCCTTTCTCATCTTTCTTCTTCTCACGTTTACCATGAAGCATTGCTTTTCTAAGTTCTTCTTTAGTTTTCTCCAGTTCTTGTTTCAGCCTCGATAATGTGTTCTCCAGCATCCTGATCTCTTTCTCTATATCTGCAATCCTCTTCTCAACAGTTCTCAATAAGTCTTCATTGACCGGTTTGGATACTTCGGTTCTTCTCTCGTGCTCAACAATCTTTTCACTATATTTATCCAGTGTTTTCACAGAAGATTGTATGTAAGGCTGTGTTGGAGACTGTTCTGTGTCTTTTAATGTTTCTTCGCTTTTTTCTTCAGGCTTGGTTTCTTCCGTTGTTTTTGATTCTCCGAACTTGTTGACAAACCATTCGCCTTTCTCGGTTAGTATGTATCCTTTTCCTACTTTCTCGACGTAGCCGTTATTGCGAAGTCTATAGATCACCGTCCTTGCGAGAGACATCGATATTCCAAGTGTTGATGAGATGTCTTTTATGGTTGCACCATTGTATTCTCTGAGGAACTCGAGTATTCTAAGCATCAGTGTCTTCTTGGCCACTTTTCCCTCCCTGATCAGAATATTATGTTTTTAATACGGTAATAACCTGTCGTGTCGGGGCGGAATCGTTATAAGGAGTTTTTACGATAACTGTGTTAGGCATACCTAACAATCAAGGTCATGGTGTATATTATGTCGCAGGGATTATTCGACGAAGAAACAAAGAGTGCTCTACGATCAATATTCAATCAGATGAAGAAAGAACTAGTCGATATACTCGTGGTTGACGATCCCATAGCCCCTTCCAGCGGAACACCGAGCTGTGCGACATGTAAGGAAGCGAAAATACTTGCGGAAGAACTTGAAAGGATAAGCGGTGGAAAGCTAAGATTTCATATAATAGGGAAGAATAGTCCCGAAGCCAAACTATTGAAGCCAAGATATCTTCCCGCATTCATATACGACACGCCGAAGCGCAATATAAGATACTATGGGTTGCCAAGCGGGCAGGAGTTCGCGTCATTTATATATATACACCGATACGTTGATTCGGGCAAGGTGAAGCTCCCGGACAATGTAGTAAAGGTTGTGAAGGAAATAGATGTGCCTCTCCACATAAAGATATTCGTTACACCCGAATGCCCCTACTGCCCATTAGTCGTTGATCAATTCAATCAATTCGGCCTCGTAAACGGTAAGCTGATCGTTGAGACTATAGAGGCTATGGAGAATCCTCGTGAAGCCGATATCTACGGCGTATCCTACGTCCCCGATGTGGTAATTACTGATCCCTCTGAATACGACACCTACGGGGCGCCTCCCATAGAGAGAATCAATGGATACCTCCCAGCAGAACAGACAGTCTTGTTCCTGAAATCAGCAGCGGAGAAAATAGCCTCTAAGTCGAGGCGTTAAACATCTTGTCGTCGACACCGACCTGTAGAAAATACAATCTCAGTAGGAGGGCCGAAGAGTATCTCGAGCTAATACATATTATGCTCAAAAACGGTGAACGGCCTAGAATAAGGGAGATCGCTAGGCGTCTCGGCGTTAAGCCTAGCAGTGTAGTGGAGTATCTCCGAAGACTGGAGAGCAAAGGATACATAGTTTATGAGAAAGGCGGCAACATATATTTAACAGAAAAAGGCCTCAAGTACGCGGAGTCGATCTATGAGAGACACAAGATACTCACGAGATTTCTTGAACTCCTAGGTGTTCCCCACGACATAGCTGAGGAAGACGCATGCTATATCGAGCACGGCATTCACGACGTAACATTAGAGAAGATCATAAGATTCATAAAGAAATGCGGTAATCTTCTCGATGAGATAAACGGAAAATAACTACCACGTGCTTTTAACGCTTAGCTTCTTCTCTACTTGTATAGCAAGCTTGACAGGATCATCGCCGTAGATACAGCAATACTTGTCATTACAGATGAAACCGTTTAAGTCTGTCTTGATATCGCTTATATCGAAACATATGAAAGCATTTGCATTAAAAGGTAATGGAAGACCCTCTGCGAGCCCCGTTCTCCGTACTGGTTGTGTTGAGAACATGTTTCTACCCCATAATATTATCCTGGAAACTATTAGGCTAGAATCAGTGTTTTTGAACCCAATTACTATGTTTAGTGATCTATCCAAAGCTATTCCTTCGAGGATCTCTCTACGTGAAAGCAATCTATCAATGCCCTCTAGTAACCGTTTATACATCCTATAATAACTAATAGTATCCCATAGCTGTGAAACCGGATTATTGTTTTTCATCGATTTAACTATGTCTATGGCTTCTTCCATCGATAGAACAAGATCTGATGTTTTCAGGTAGAAGCCTATGAAAGCACCTGTAAAACAATATATATCGAGCGACTTAGCCGTGATCCATTCCCGGCGCTTACTTCCCGGCGTCTCTATTGTGTGGATATAGAGATCTTTGATCTCACGATTAAGCACTATGGAGAGAACATTATCTCCGGGTTTTTTCGACGAATAATTTGTTATGACGATGTTTTTCCCCTTAATGCCCAATGTTATTGTATCTTTATCTAGTTTTACATTTACGTTCTTCATGCCGTGCAGATCCATACCGGTCGCAATGTATCCGGCTATAATAGATAATATCTTGTTATCGATCGTTATGCCGCCAAGTATTTCCAAGATACTTACACCTCTTGTTAAAACATTATTTTAGTGGTTTATCAAAATGAATACCCTAGATGAAGAAGGTCCCGAACACATCTAGAGCCATTAAAGGCGATGATGAAGCGGTGGCTGTCGGATCATATGATTTTCACAAAGTAAAGCACTATTATTATAGCGTTGACAACTATACCAGTAATAACTAATACTGTGTATTTCTTCTCGGTCTTGCACGGTAATTGTGACTTCATCGGTGATTCGAGCCTATAGTAGTTGTTTTCCCATACAAATTGGCTGTACTCAAGCATGCTCGCCGTTGCCGGTCCAAGTCTCTTCCATGCTTTCTCTCCCTTAAGACTGCCTATCGCGAGTGCTTCCATCATGTCGTGCAGTCCTGCCGGCATGGTTCTCCAGAGGACGATTGGTGTGATAGCTTTGTCTCTTAGCCCTACCTTTATCATGAGATTGGCTAGTCTGACAGGACTTATGATTGATCCTGCGAAGAGCACTAGTAGCGAGATATAGGTTGTCCTGAAGTAGATCATGAGTGCTTCTAGTGGTGCTATATAATTAGAGAACCCTGCTAAACCGAACAAGTATGCGGTTAAACCATACCATACTCCAGGAATACTTGATAAAGACAGGCTCGCCGCAGCCCACCACCTGTTATATCCGAGCAATCCGATTACCAGGATGATTAGGAGAGGTATGTAGGGCTCTCTGTATAGGGGTATGTAGATCAGTGCCGATAACACTATCAATATTATCTTTAATATACTGGGCACATTCCTTAAACCAGTCTCACCCGTCATGAAGAGCGTCCTATAGATTAAGCCTACAAGGATACCTATTATCTGCATTCCAGCCTCCCCTCTGTGAATCTACATGTCTTATCATAGATCTTCTCCAGTCTCTTATCGTGAGAAGCTATGATTACTGCTCTTCCTCTCTCAGCAGCCGAAACAATGGATTCGATCACATTTGTGACGATGTAGTTGTCGAGGCCGCCGCTAGGCTCGTCCAGCAGGAACACGTCATAGCCTGCGAGGAAGGCTGATGCCAGTGCTGCCCTCCTTCTCTCACCACTGCTCGTCTCAGCCAATGGCTTATCGAGTATGTGTTTAATTCCGAACTCCTCAGCTACATCCTTTATCTTGTCTTCACTGCAGTTTTCTCCGCATGATATTTGGAGTTCTTCCTTGATCGTTGCTCCTGAAAAGAAGAGCAGAGGGTTTTCCGGGATCAGTATAGTTTTTCCTCCACGTATAATGTGTCCTTTCGACGGCCTATATACTCCGGCGAGCAGTTTGAGAAGAGTTGATTTCCCAATACCATTCGGGCCTGTGATACCTATGATCTCACCGCTACGAATTGATAGACTGGTGTTTCTAATGATGTATTTTTGGCCGGGATACCTGAACCATATATTTTCAGCCACTAGTATTTCCTCGGATCTCTCGTAGTGTCTTGTTTTCTTACTTCTTTCTATAGGTATTTCTAGGTGAGGGATTTCTTCTTCATTGAAAGAACCAAAATATTTTGTCCTGCCATTCTCAAGCACTAATAGTTTTGGCTCAAGATTTGACCAGAGGAGAGGGTCATGGTCTACTATTATCGCGGCTCCACCGATATCCAGGTGTTTTTCTATGAGTTTTAGGAACTTCTTTTTGCCTTCTTCATCAATATATACTCCTGGCTCATCCATGAAGAAGATTTTTCCTCCTTTATCAATATTTGACGCCCAGAGAAGACGCTGTACCTGTCCGGCGCTGAGACCATATGTTATGTGGTTCCTGAGGCCGCCCAAGCCGTACTGCTCCAAGCCCTTGGGATTACATTGTAGTCCGAGAACGGAGAATGATAGGCAATACTCTGTCTCGACCGTGTGGCCTAGGACCCCATACCATGGATCCTGCGGTATATAGCCGATTATACCGAATAGTTCCTCAGGCTTTACAGTATAGGGATCGAGGCTGGCAATTCTTACTCGTCCTCTGAAAAACCCTTTTCTCGATAGCTTGATTATTCCTAGTAGTGATTTTAGAAGAGTCGATTTTCCGCTTCCCGATCTACCGGTTATAATTAGTGCTTCTCCATAGTTGAGTTCGAGAAATACATCTTTTACTGAAAACTCGTCTTTATATCCGGCTTCACTTATTGTTGCTTTGACTGCTGTCCTCGACATATCCTGCGCGCCTCAGCCATGATGCCAGTGGTATCGCTATGGCAGCTCCTATTACTGCTTGGCCTATATTAACGGGTACCTCAACAAATGCTAGGACTGGTGGCCTGCCCGTCAATGGGTTGCTGACGAAGTACTCGTATAGCAGGTATCCCGTCACCATTATTAGTCCTGATAGGAGAAGGGCTGCTGCTTCTCCGCCATAAATGTTCCTAGCCACACTATATGCGATCAGTATGCCGAGGACTATAGCTATCACTATCCACGCGGCTAGTGGTATTTCGACGAGTGGTGATTCGAACTTAAATGTGAGCCATTTCTCGGGCCCTACGAATATTTTGCCGCTCCAGTAGAATACGGAGAATATCAGTAAGAGTACTGTGTATAAGGCGCCGGTCAGAGCAGCGACTACTCTGTTGCGTACGCCTCGGAGTCTACGTGCGAGATAACCGGCAACGTAACCTTCGGTTAGCTTGATAACAAGGGTTGCTGGTGCGAATATCCCGTATCCTGTGGATAGGTCTGCTAGGCTCGACCCTATTCCTCCAGCGATCCCCGCTACTACTGGGCCTGCTGTTAGTGCGGCGAGATAGATCATCGCTTCTCCTAGGTTGAAGTAGCCGCCCGTAGCTGGCTGGTATATCTGTAGTGCTACAGTCGCTACATAGACTGCGACCGTATACGCTATTATTAACAATATCTTCCTGCTACGGGAGACCATTTCTTCCACCAATAAATGTTCTCTTGTCCGTTAAAATCAATATAAAGTTTTTTCTTTAAGTATCTCTACGATAATCGATGGATAGTTGTCAGAACCTCCTTACCCTTATCAGTCAGCATATACTTCCTAACACCCTGCTCGACAAATGATTTTATGAGGCCCATTTTCTCAAGCTCCCTGAGATGCTGATAGACTGCTTGGACACTGATCTTAACGCCGAGGAGTTTCCATAGTCCATAGCCATGTATTGGCTCATTATCCGCTATCTTCTCAAGGATCATGAGCTTAGTTGATGAAGGGAATACGCTTATCTCGCTCTTAGACCTGCTGGGCCTACTATAGGCTCTAGGGCCTTTCAACCCGTGGCCTGTGAGAATTACAACGGTGTCGCCACGGAGCTGATCCGATAGCTTCATGAGCCCTGCTAAAGCAACAGCTGATGATGGTTCTACAAATAATCCCTCGTTTCTAGCCAGTAGTTTTGCTGCTCGGAGCGATTCTTTCTTGGAGACGGCGAGTACATCGTTTCTATCGAGAATCTTAGCTATTTTGTTCTTGACTGGTGAGTCTCTATACATGAGGCCTGGTGGGGCTTCTTCTTTGCAATCGTATTTTATGCCGAAAATCCTAGAGTAGACGGGGTTGCCGCAGCTCTCGATGCCTATCAGTCTGGGCATTGAAGATATTATTCCATGCTCATACATTTCCTTGAACCCGTGATATATACTATACAATGTTATACCAGAGCCGAGAGGAACAATGATATTGCGGGGGACATGGCCTAGCTGGAGATATATTTCTATGCCTATTGTTTTGAGGCCCTCGATGGATAATGGGTTGTGCGAGGTAGAACCGGGATAAGCCTTCATCTCCGTGACTTTTCTCATTATAATATCCAATAGCTCATCGATCGTTTTATCCAGTACTTTGACGTGAGCGCCGTACGCTTTCATCAAGAGGATCTTCTCGGGATCGGTTCTCTTAGGAACAGCCACGTAGGCCCTTATACCTGCCCTTGCACTATAGGCTGCTATGCTTGAACCCATATTACCGTCGCTGGCGAGAAGAATCCTTTTTTCGCCCAAGCTGGCGGCATGGCTTACTATGAGCGCTGCAGCACGGTCCCGGAAGCTTCCGGTAGGATTACGGCCTTCATCCTTGAAATAAACGGGTATATCTCTAAACAACCGGCTAGACCTGATGAGAGGTGTCCAAGCCTCTCCAAGGCTTATCTTAGCTTCTATATCGGGTAGGATGGGTGAGAAGCTCCATATATCATAGCCTCTGAACCTGCCCCATCTCCACTTGTGCTCTGGATGCATTATTTCTCCACATATAGGGCACTTCATAACAGGCGTTACAGTGCTGTAGCCGCAGCGTGGACATATGAAGAACAATTTCTTATCCCCTTTGCCGGGTCATGCATTACTTTCTCCTTATATGTAATAATGGATAGCTTCCATCATATTAACCAGTTACTATAATATTCTCCTACACGGTGCGAGGGATTGGCGGAACAACTACTGACCCCTGCTGACGTCATCATAGATTCGCGAGAAGATTCTAAACATCCCGAGTTCAGAAAAGCATTAACATCTAATGGGCTGAGAGTCGCTGTCAAGAAGCTCGAAGCAGGGGATTTCCTATTATTAGCGGCTCCGAGTAAGAAACCAGTTCTTGTTGAGAGGAAAACAGTTAATGATCTCGGCAATAGCATTCGTGATAACAGGGTTTGGGAACAAGCAAAACTACTCGTCGAAGCAGCTCGGAAAGACGGATACATACCCATGATTATCGTTGAGGGATGGCTCGGTGCTCTCGAAAAATACCGTGGCTGGAAGATACAGAGCGTTTTACGAGTTCTAGATACCCTTATGATAGATTTTGACATAAAGATCCTGAATACACCTAATAAAACAGCCACTATCGGATGGCTCGTATCCAAAGCAAAAAGTCTTGGTAGAACAAACGAGAAGAGAATCTATAGGCTCCGCGTCGAAAAGAAACCGATGAGTATCCGGGAGAGAATAGTATATGTCGCAGAAGGCCTTGTAGGCCCTAAACTGGCCCGTAAGCTACTGGAAGCCTTCGGCACACTACGGAATATTGCGAACGCTAGTATACAGGATCTATTGAGGGTTGAAGGGATAGGTGAAAAAAGAGCTAAGGAGATATACTTAATATTCAATACTAGATGGGCAGGAGAAGAAAAGGAAAGGTAACCAGGATTGCTGGCTATATGGACTGAAACAACATATGTAGTCCTAGCGTCTCTCGCTAGCTTCGCGTTAAGCCTACATCTCGTCCGCTGGTGGATCCATAAAGCCCGGGAGATCGGGCTAACAGGTAAGGACATGAACAAGCCCGTAGACATACAGGTTCCGGAGAGCGGCGGCATATGGGTGGGTGTCGCGGCTAGTTTTGGTCTCCTGATCTTCATAGCTCTCCAGATCTATGTCTCGGGCTATAAAGACTATAACCTAGAGCTTATGGCGCTCGCATTAATGTTGTTTATGTCAAGTTTCCTTGGATTCCTCGACGATATACTTGGGTGGAAGAAAGGGTTGAAGCCCTGGAGCAAGATAATATACATGGCACCACTAGCGCTTCCTATAGTGGTCATAAAAGCTGGATACTCCATTATAACACTACCATTCATAGGACCAGTTAACTTGGGGCTTCTTTACCCTCTCGTCCTTGTACCAATAGGTATTCTTGGAGCGGCTAACGCGTTCAATATGCTTGCAGGATATAATGGGCTGGAGGCTGGACAGGGAATGCTACTGATGTTCTTCGCCTTACTCTACTCCTTGATCAGGGGATTACATCCTAGTCTCGAAGCATCTGCTATAATGCTCGCAGCTATAGCTGGCTTCATAATATACAACTGGTATCCCGCAAAGGTTTTCCCCGGCAATAGCTTCACACACGGCCTAGGAGCTTATTACGCAGCGATCGTGATAATGGGAAATTTCGAGAAATTCGGCATAATGCTGTTCACGCTCTACTTTATCGAACTAGCACTGTTCCTGCGCGGATTGAAAGACGGTATCTACAAAGAGAACTTTGGCAGAGTACAGCCTGACGGTACAATTCTACCTCCTTATGATAAATGCTATAGTTTAACCCATGTAGCGATAAAATTCCTTATCAAGGTTAAGGGGTATGCGAGAGAGAAAGACGTAACATTATTCATTCTTACTCTCCAGGTATTGGTCGGCATAATCACTCTCGCAATAATAAGGTATATCTAAATCACATTAGGCGGTAGGGGACTAGAAATAACACCGCCCTGCCCGGTCTTTATTAGTTCGGCTGCTCTCAAACCGCTCAGAATTAGTGGTGAGACATACGGCCATGGCTGGCTACAGCCGTAAATGACGGATACAGATAACCCCGCAACAATGAATCCGGGTATTAACCAGTACGTTCTATCCACTAGTTCGCGGGAACGGGGTATTGTAGGACCTAAACCCTCAGTCATGACTCCTATCTTTAGCCTGTCAAGTATCATACCTGCGAGATAGCCGCTGGGAGTAGAGTCGATAACTGCTTTAGATCTTATTATTCCTCTGTCTTCCATCATATGCTCGTTTGCATCTCTCAGGATAACGCCGGAAATAGTTATTCCTTGTTCACTCGGTGTGAAGAGAGGTTCTAGATCAGTATTGACTATGATGTCTCCCCCGAGATCAAGTACTTTGGAGCTGAGCCTGACAGTGTACTCAATAGGCCGTATCCATAACCCTCTATCATCACGATTTACGACCACTTTGTTTTTCGATAGAAAACCAGCCACATCTTCTTCAACATAGGCCTTCGCATCTAGCCCTGCGTAGTATGTGTATTGCGATAAACCTGGCTCGGGCTCCACTACTAGTACCTTGTAGTCCTCCTCTAGAAGTGTAACTGCTGATGCGAGGCCGGCGTAGCCGGCACCAACTATTATCACGTCGTATTTTTCCGATACCAAAATCCTTCTCCCCGGGACATAATCATTGTGCAGCACATGTTATTGTCAAGGATGAGAATGTTTTTCCCGGAAAAATAGTCTTTGCCAAAAACACCTATTATATGAGGAAGGGGTGACGGTGAATACGTCCCCGGCCGTTTCATCCCGGCCAGGCGCTGCCTGGGCGTCGCGGCCACTTATAATTTTTATTCCAGTGTTTATTTTGCTTCTCCCTTGAGATATTCCTCTAGTAGTTTCTTAGCGTAGTCGTACCTTATTCTTCCCTCCTTGATCATTCTCTCCGCTATCTTGTCGATCAGGTCGCCCTGAGCCCCAGCCATGATGGCGAGGTTCCTGGCGTGTAGCCTCATATGTCCCTTCTGTATTCCTTCGTGAACTAATGCTCTCAGAGCCGCTAGGTTCTGTGCTAAGCCGACAGCGGCCATTACCTCGGCGAGCTCCTTAGCGGTTTTTACACCGAGGATCTTCAACGCGATCCTGCTTACCGGGTGTACTTTTGTTGCACCACCAACTATTCCTACTTGTAGTGGTAGCTCGATGTTTCCAACGAGATAGCCGTCTTCGTCTAGCTCCCAGTAGCTGAGGGGCTTATATGTCCCAGATCGTGCGGCGTAAGCATGGGCACCAGCCTCAATAGCTCTATGGTCTTGCCCGGTCGCTAGGGCAACCGCTATTATACCGTTCATAATCCCCTTATTGTGAGTCACGGCTCTATAGGGGTCGATATCTGCTAGTATGCTTGCTTCGACTATTTTTCTAGCAATATCTTCTCCGCCTACGTTCTCAGGCGGTGTTCTCGCCCATGCTCTGACGATTCTTCTCGTGGCATAATTACTTATGATTCTAAGCCTCGCTTCACCACCTGTTATCTTCTCAAGCATAGGGGCTATGCTTTCAACCATGGTATTAACAGCATTAGCACCCATAGCATCTAAAACATCAACTATCAAGTGAACAACAATTACTGGTCCGAGCTTCGAGTCGAGAACACGTACCTCCAGGTCTCTAGGGCCGCCACCTAGTTTTATCAGGGTCGAGTCTTGCTGTCGGGCATGGTCCAGTATTTCGTCCTTGTGCTCAATGATTTTCATAGCCTTATAGCGCGGAGCTGTGACGTTGACAAGCATTACCTGGCCGATCATCTCCTGCGGTCCTGCCCTAGCCATTATGCCCTTATCGTATCTAAGCATTTTAGCAGCATTACTTGCCGCGGCTACGACGCTTGTTTCCTCAATAACCATTGGTACCAGGTAGTCTTTACCGTTGATCTTAAAGTTTACCGCGACCGCGAAAGGCATAGTCATGCCACCGATCACATTCTCGATCATACTATCGGCTATTTTCTCGGGCAGATTACCAAGATTCCTAAGAATACTTACTTCTTCCTCCGTCAGCCCAGCCCATTCCGCAACTATCTTAAGTCTTTCATCAAGGCTTAGCTTGTAGAAACCCTTTATTCTTGATGATTTAGCCATACGACCACCTAATTATATCCTTAAACGCTATGAGTTATTAATTGCAGGTTGGGGGTGCATAGTTTTTGCTCGTAGACGAGATAGCTGAGAAAGAGCTTGAGCTCCTCGAAACCGAGCCCAGGATCACTGAATGCGTGATCGGGCTTAGATATACCTATTGCGAAATATTGGTTGATGGTGAAAAATATCTGGGAGTATCCATTACGCCCTTAGAAGACCTGTTGAATGTTAATCCCAGCCTTAACATTCCCAAGACTATAACTTTGCTTCCAAAGATTGTGGATAGCCCTAATCCTTACGACAAAGTCGTTGCTCAAGCACTGATAAATGCTATCGGCTCGTATCTCATTAAGACCCGTCAGCCCGGGGAAATAGAGCTGGTCGAGGCCGACATAGTTGATCTTATTAGCGATTATGTTGTCGAGCCGGTGCTCATCATAGGTAATATGGGGCCTCTAAAGAGAAAACTGTATGATCACGGGTTAAACGAAGTATACGTGATAGAGAGGAACCCCCTGTACAGGTATGGTGCACTCCCCGATACATCTTTTCCTAGACTGGTCTCGAAAGCACGTACATTGATAATCACGGGTGCCACATTAGTGAATGATACTATCGACTATATCATCGAGAAAGCAGGGAGGGATAAGAATATCCTACTTGTTGGTCCGACCGCCTCGTTTTATCCATCAATAGCTGTTCCCAAATACTTCGACGTAATAGCATCGATGATCCCGAGAAATATTGATGCTGTGAAGAACGTTATTAAGGCAGGCGGCGGTAGATGGGATTTTACACAATATTGTGACAGCTACTTGTTCGTCGGGGAGAAGAAATGATCGTGTGGGAGCCCGATAGAGGAGTTATCAGGAAGGCCTCGCTCAAGGATTTAATGGAGGCATCATATATTCTCTTATCCCTAGTCCCGCCGGGTAAAACAACTACTTATGGTGCTCTAGCAAAGATCCTAGGCGTCAGTCCGAGGATGATCGGATACTTTATGAGAAAGAACAACAAACCCCTAATAATTCCGTGCCACCGAGTTGTTGGAAGTAAAGGCGAGCTCGAAGGATACAGTAGGGGTGGGCCTGGGATCAAGAGAGAATTATTGATGCTTGAAGGAGTATGTTTTAACGGTGATCGGGTGGCTCGGGATAGTATTACTTCTTTTGAATGGCTTCTCGATCCATAATATATGGTAGGTGCACATGTAAGTATTCGGCGATACGGAATGTAAGGTATGGGAGAGACTGCAGTGTACCGATTATACCCTTGATAAACACGGTTTTTCTTCTGCCGAGAAGTGCTTTGTTCATCTCCAGGCTCCTATAGTATCTTTCAACTATTATTCCATAGATCTTGAGGGCTAGGATTATGAGGACAGGGTATTTTCTACCGTATCGTAATGTGTAGAGTAGTTCTCTATCGGTGACTGTTCCGAAGAAGAGTATGAATAGACTATAGTATCCAATATAGGTTATATTCCTGTAGACACCGTACATGCTCATAAAGAAGAATGTTAAGCCGAGAATTACTGCTACGCTGATAATGTATGAAATCGACGAGCCCTTTCCCCGCACCTTTAGGAGAACTATCGAGGTAATAATTATCAGTATGGATGAAGATAAGACCGGATCACGTTCACCGTATAAATATAGGGCGAGTACTCCGCATATAAGGGCTGCAGCCCTAATCATAAGGGGCAGGTATGCCTTCAACCACGTCAAGCCTATCGCCTCGTGGAAGAGTAGCTATCACTATGCCGCCCATCTCTAAGTACTGTTTTATGAGCTCGTAAACTACTGTTCTCCTATACATATCTATTCCTTCGAGCCATGAATCTATCAGGAGAACAGCTCTCCCAGAGAATAACTGGGGGATAAGAAGCGCCAGCCTTCTCTGCCCATCACTTAGTGCTACGTATGGCCTGTTCCTATCCCATACACCGAGTTCTCGGAGAGTGAAGAATGATTTATCCATACAGTCCCTGTCTGCATAGCATAGATTAGTAATCACGTCATTTAGTGTTACACCCGGAGATACTAGGAGCGTATCATCCGGTATGAAACCCGTTTTACCACGTAATATTATCTCGCCCCGATACTTGATCGCGCCTGCTATCGCTAGAAGAGTCGTTGTCTTACCCGATCCATTTGGCCCAATTATTGTCGAGGTTTCTCCGCTCTTAAGTTTCAACCCGTTGATCTCTATTGATTTGTTACCACGGCGGATAGATAGGTTTTGAACAATTACTTCTCCCTTACCTGCAAGAGGAATGGGCGGGTCTATATCGTCTTTTAATTGTTTAACTAATACTTTAACCTCACTAGCACCGGGTTTATTTATATCCTTGTTCGTTGCGATCACAACTAGGGATTTTCTCGCTAGATCATTTATTGTTTGTTCGGCGAGCTCTCTATAGTATTTGTCAAGGCCGCTGAAGGGTTCATCGAAACAAGTAATATCTGGCTCTACAATGTACGCTTTCATTATTTCCAGGATTTTTCTCTCCCCGTAGCTCATATGTGCTATGCGTTTTCTCAGGATTTTATCTAGTCGTGTATTGCTGAGCACCCGTTTTATCTTTCTCTTCGCAATAAGAAGTAGCTCGTCTAGCCCTGTATCACCAAGTGTTATTAGCCATGGATCCTGTGGGACATACCATCTTCTAGTACTACGTGGTTCAATAATTATGCCTGTCGATATGATCTCATTTATATCGTTGAGTCCGGCTAGTGTTTTGAGAAATATGGTTTTCCCAGAACCATTAGGGCCTTTAACATATAGTATTCCGGGGGATTCAGCTATAGTATCAGATAGCCTTGCTACGTGTCCATCTACGCGTATTTCAGCGTTATTGAGCTTGATGACTGCTCGCGCCACTGATCCTCCTCCTGATAAGTATTTCCCAGGGTTTCAGTGTAGAGAGTATTATTATAGCTCCTATTATGATTAGAATAGTTCTCTCTATAGGATAGATGTATGCCGACATATTCCATATCTTGTACCAGTTCTCCTGGAACTTTGGATCTGATACTAGTTGGGCTATATTTCCCTGTAGATAGAGGTAGTTTAGTACCCATGCGAGATTTCCGGCCATATGGTCGGCTATTATGCCGGCTATCATACTACCTACCCCGCGTAGGATGTTCTTACCGATTATATATGGTGTAACAATCGCTAGTCCTATCGTAACAGCTACGTCGTAGATTAGGACGCTGAGATAATGGATTATGTATGGATACTGTATTGTGATAAATACAGCATATAGCAGTGCGAGTGTTCCTAGAGAGTAGTGGGGTTTCCGGGAATAATATGTAGCGACAACAAAATAGCTGATCACCAGTGGCATGAAGAAGAATGGGCCGAACAACGTGATTAGAGATGAGTTGTACTCGACAGCTACTATCAGTGTTATTATCACGGCCATTATACCTAGTCTTAGACCTAAGTAGATCCCTATGATGCTTCCCGCCAATGCACCTAGGGTTATGAATCCTGTTCCCCCGATGATGGGGAAGGCTGGTATGAGGTTGAGAGCGATGGCTGCTCCGGAAACAACGATTATCGATGCAATGATTAGTATTGTCTTGTTATCTTTGCGTTTCTCCATCATTCCTAATACCCACTTCACAGAATAGTATTGGATGTGATTTTTATCCGCTACTAATGATGCTTGTTATTATCGATCTTTTTGTTTGAGGAATGAGCTATGGTTAATTAAAAACTGGGTGAAAGCCTAGTATTTGTTGGTCCAGGTCACTATGAGTGCTCTGAGGTAGTCTGCTGCTTCTTCGCAGGCGTCAGCTGCATCTTCAAGATCGCTGTTAAGATCGTGTAGTAGGATTGCTAGTGTGAAGGGCTTAATGTTATCGGAGTATTTGAGTAGTTTACCTCTGTTTGAGACATCTATTTCGTCTGCTTCCTCCTCGATGGCCTCTATTTTCTTTAGGATCTCTTTGGCATCCTTGTATTCTTCGTCAAGTATTTTCTCGACGGCTACTCCGAGAAGCCTTGTCATGGAGACTACTTTTTCTATTAGTTTATGGATCCCGTCCCTTATATCGGCAGGTGTCTCTAGATAGGGTATTATTGTGAGGTCTCTAGCTGCTTCTTTTACCCAGTCTGCTATCCTATCTATTCTTTTGATCAGATGGAAGAAGTCTTCTTTGAAACTAGGGTCTAGTCTGCTCTCTTCTAGAAGTAATAGTATCTTCTTTCTAAGCTGGTCTGCCTTGCTCTCTATCTTCATTGTTTCCGCTAGTTTCTCCCTTGCCTCACCGATCCGCATATCGTTGAGCAGCTCTATTCCTCTGTGGAAAGAGTTAACGGTCTCTATGATCTTCGACATGTACTCCTCGAATAACTCAATTATTGGTTCTGGAAGTATGTCCCTTATCAATCGTCACTCAGCCTCAATGATTAAAGATTGGGGGGTCTGTATTTTATTTTTAATCATGGCTTACCTGATGCGAGGGCTAGGATGTTATCAGGTGTTGTCACTGTGATCGTGGCTACTCTTCTCCTATGATATAGTCTGACGCTCCTAATGTATACTACGTAGTCTGGATGCGTTAGCGATACAGGTCTATCGATCTTCTCCGCTATGATCCTAACAGCGTCGCTGCTATGGGCGGGCATACGTGTTTCGCGCCAATAGAGGCGTCCGCGGAGTGTTACTCGGTAGGTTTTGTCGGGCGGTATTTTCTCTTCTGCGAGCTCTGCTGCTTTCTCGGCAACATCTTCAACATACGGGTTTGTGATGGTGTCGATCGGTATTATCCTATATATTAGATTGAGTTCTTCCTTGTGTTGTTTCAGCTTCTCGATAGCCTTGTAGGGATCATCTACTCTGAGCAGTATGACTGCTGTTGCTGCATCCACCACTACGTAGTTGTCTAGGATATCTCTTAGGACGCTAAGTACATACCTGTAGTTCTCAGGTCCCGGCTCATGTGTTACCATGAGATTGAACTCGATCATTACCATTTCTCCTCCAAACTGGGCAGTATTATTAGATGTTGTTGGGATAGGATAGGCTATAAGCTAAAAATAAATTATATCTGTTGTTTGGTCTTCTCAGTTTAGTCTTTCCCGCATACATGATACTCCATAGGACATCATGGCGAGTACTTCTATTATCCCTACAAGATCCACGCCGTTGTCCACGGTGAACTCCAGTGTGTAAGCATCTCTTCTCGTTATGAACGGTAATTGTTCGGCTACATCTGCTATCAGGGAGTCCCTAACGATTACTTCGACCCTGTAGGGCTTAGATAGTATTAGGGGCTTGGCTTCATTCTTCTTCACGGTCTCATACGCTTCCTCTAATCCTTTCCTGAGCCTCGCCAGAACTTCTGGTAAACTATCGAATCCTCCTGCATACCTGCTATAGCCTTTCTTGAACGGGACAAATACTGCCCAGGGAGTGTATTTCTCGACCTCTTCTCTGAGAGCCTCGTCTCCCGCTACTAGTGCTACTGGCACGCCATACTCGCCAGCATATAGTGCGTTAAGCAGGTATTCACTCGCCTTATCGCCGTTCACTTTTATCATGGCGAATGATCTTCCGCTCATCGTGTGGTCTAATACTCCATGCTTAGTTCCCGCCGCTGCATGATAACCTATGAAGAACGCTGCGTCTGTTTCCTTGTCGAGACCGGTAAGCATTGAGTAGGGGCGTGGATAGCCCTGTATGAGTGTGGTTCCTTCCGGCATCTCGAGGTAATTAATGTTTGTCATAGCTCCGTGGCTGTCGGCGACCACTACTCGTTCGAAGCCTAGTTTTAGGAGTTTTTCGGCGGTCTCCTTAGCTATTATTGTCATTATCTTGGAGCCTAGCTGAAACTGGCTGAGCCTGGGCCCGAGCATTGTCGTGGAGGATATTCCGGGTAATCCCTCGATATCGATAGATACAAAGGCCTTCATGGATTTCACCCTATAATCACGTTATATCTCTATCACTCTATTTATGATGTTTCTAAACAGATTTATTTCTCGAACCGTATGTGCTTCACGGTTAACTATGTAGAGCGATAATAGATCGGGATATCTAGATACAAGGTTTCTTAAAAACGTATAAGTATTGATATCACCGACTAGGAACTCTATGTCGGTTAGGGTATCTATTATGAGTACTGGGAGCTCGTCTTTTCTAACGAGATCTAGCGCTTCTCTGATCGCATATAGAAGATGCACTGGTGAAGGAGGCGATTCAAACCTACCGTTTTCTCTTGATACAGAGGATCTTCCAGGTATTATGTCAATACGTGTTATACGTGATTTAGGGAATTTTAGGGCTAGGATATCAGCGATAAGAGAACCGGGCCTTGTAGCTAATATAAAGTTAATATTCTGTCTTTTAGGCAGAATTAGTGATAGGAAGAAACATATTCTCTCATATGTTTCAACCGGTTTGTTGAAATCCGCTTCTACGAGGATATGTCCTATGTTCTTTATTTCCCCGATCTTAAGGTGGAGTAGTTGTAGTAGGTTTATCGAGATAATGATGAGTATTGATACGATGAGGCTGGAAGCTATTCCCATGTAGTAGATATTACCTATTAGTATGTAGGATAGGCCGCTAGGAGGTAGAAATAGCTGTGCTAATAGCATTTCGTTAAAGATTATGTTTGCAATTAGAGTTAGAACGGATAGATCTGCGAGATCGATTAATGTGTACAGGCTTTCTAAATAGATAAATCTTGTGAGAAGATACGCGTCAAGAACCAAGCCCAGGATCGAAGCAGCCGTTATTGATGCTATGACTATATCACGTATATCCGGTATGTTTACTCCATGTACGATCAAATTATATATTAGCATAAAGTTGATGATAGCGAAGAATGCAAGGCCCATCCCGCTAAAGATCTTATTCTTTATCCTGAATGGTCTAATCTCGCTCGTAAAGGAAGTCATTACGTATATAAAATACATTGATATGAAGAAAGATAGATTATAAACATAATTATTTATCGTAAGCAATGACCTTGGAACCCTGAAGCTGTTCGTGACCTCACCCATTGCAAGTATGAGTGCTAGGGCTAGTGCAAATGATGAAAGAGCCAGTGAGCGAAAAATTGAAGGCGCTATCCTATAGATCTCTCTACGTATCAATAGGAACAATATGATAAATACGAAGATTAGTAAAGCATCAATAATAGCGGCTAAATACTTGGAATAAGGAGGGTATGGCGTTATTTCTGAGACAACATGTATACCTGTAAGGTATTGTTCAAGCATGAATAGATAAGGCGATAACGATATAAAGAAGGTGAGCAATGCTACTGGCAATAACCACTCAAACTTCTTTTCAGCAATAGCGACATATCCTGTCGCAGGCACTCTTTTATCTCTTCGATCCAATACCTGTTTTCCTCCGCTCCTTGTAAAAATATTGTTTGCCTAATATTTTGACTCATTACATGATTATTTAATCCAGTCTACGGATATTAATAATGTCATTGAATCATTGGCGGGTGGTGGGAGGCTATGCGGTTACCAAGCATTGGCGAGACTAATGAGAAAGAATATATTGTTAGAGAAGAGGATTCGCCCGAATTCCTCGCTAAGCAGGGCCTCGGTGTTCTTAGTACTCCTAGAATGATATCATTGATGGAGATAACTTCGAAAGAATTGCTTGACCGCATAATAGGTGATGAATACACCAGTGTCGGTATCCACGTAAACGTATATCATAAGAACCCAGCCCCCATCGGCGCTAAGCTACGATTCGTGTCAAGAGTTATCGAAGTTAAGGGTAGGAGGATCGCTTTTGGGGTTAGGTGCTTGATGGGTAAAACGGTAATTGGCGAGGGTATTCATGAGAGATATGTTATTGAATGGGACAAGTTCAGGGAGAAAATTAGATCATTGTATAAATGAATGTTTTTGCCTCACATAACGTTTCTAATAAGCCTCTAACACATTTAATGCTGGACTCTTGTTTCAATAATACAGATATATTCTCTACGAGTCTTCTTTATTTCTATTTGTTTTATGGAGTTATCTTTTTATGGAGTGTTCGGAATATTCTGAACAGAGAGGAAGATTCGGTATGGGGTGTACAAATATGAAGAGTTTGACCTCACTTTTAACATTTATAGGCATACCTTTCGCTGCTGCATCCGTGATAACTATATTATTGAGGGAGTCAAGGCCGTTAACTCTGCGTGATCTATCTGAGAGGACTGGATATGCTAAGAGTCATCTCTCAACGCATTTGAAGCACTTAGTTAACGCTGGTCTAGTAGAGGTTCACCAGGAGAAGGGAAAAATAAAATATAGTGTTAAGAAGAAGGCGATCATCCAGCTTCTACATCAGCATCTGCATAGGCTTCATACCTATATCCAGCAGGTGTCCAATGAAGTCAACGATCATGATTTGAGGAGGGAACTGGATGAGATCGCTCACCGCTTATCACAACTTATTATAAGGGGTGAGAAGAGATGAAGAATCTACGTGTGCTTGAGGAGAATAACGCATATGTTGTTCTAGGATTCAACGGTAAGGGCTCCGAGGTAGCGCTTACGGCCTATAACGAGATGTCTAGGCTGTCGGCGGAGACCGGTTGTCGTAGATTCACATTATTGATAGCTACGAATAAGCCCTCGCCATACTATATCGAGGATCTCAGATATGTTCTTCAGAATAATATAGCCTATACGATTGTTCTCCGATATATTGGGCTCGACATGGAGAATCTATCGAGACTAATCGGGGAGATCAAGAGTATGGGGAGGCCATTAATAGGCGTGGTCGAGTCCGATATGGAGGAGATCTCCCGCTTACTCGGAGAAAAACAAGTAAAGGTAGAAAAGGTGTAATGGGTGGGATCATGGGGAAGTATGAGGTAGTTCTTACAGTTGATAGATCTATGATGAGTAATCATCACGGTAAAGAGTTCCTAGGCTTCATGGCTACTGGGCCTGCCATGGGTATTCCGGAGAAGCTGTGGCAGTGGATTGCTGCTCCGAAGATAAAGGTTGACTCGGAGGGCAGGCCTGTACAAGCACCTTATGGTATGAGGAAGGTTGAAGCTGTACTAATAGATGCGGGGTTCAAGGCAGCGATAATAGATCCTGATCACCTCCATAAACATCTTGACACAATGAAGGTTATGATGGTCGGCCACCACGACTACTTCGCCTACGGTCCTCCAAGCAGTGAGTTCTGGAGCATGACTGGTAAAGAGCCGCTTAACAGGAGATTATTCATAAAATTCATGAACAGCCCGGTTGTGAGGAAAGCCAAGGAGAAAGGCGTCAGATTCATAATGGGTGGCCCAGCGGCCTGGCAGTGGCTATGGGAGCTTGAGCTATGGAAGAAATGGGGGATCGACACTGTCATAGAGGGAGAAGTGGAACGTGTCATAGCTGATCTCGTACAGAAAGCTATCGATGGTGAAGAACTACCCGACTACATCTACGTGGGTCCAGGCGATTCTCCGAGTATTGAAGAAATACCTGTCATCAAAGGCGCTAGCGTCAACGGATTAGTAGAGATCATGAGGGGCTGTCCACGTGGCTGTAAGTTCTGTAGCGTGACCCTGAGACCACTCCGCTACATACCTCTAGAGAAGATAAGGGCTGAGATCAGGGTGAACAAGAGGGCTGGTATAAACGGCGTCATACTCCACAGCGAAGACGTCTTATTGTACGGTGCTGACGGTGTGAGGCCAAGGCCCGAGCCATTACTGAAGCTTCATAAGATTGTGGTCGAAGAGGTAGGGCCTAAAGGAGATATTGCATGGGCCCATGCAAGCCTAGCAGCCATAAAGTATGCTGAAGAAAAATACGGGCTAGTATCAAAGCTAATGCACGAGTACATCCTGAACGAGCACAGGAACCTACTAGGACTAGAAGTCGGTATCGAGACAGGAAGCCCTAGACTGGCCAAGATCATAATGCCCGCCAAGAGCCTCCCCTACAAGCCCGAGGAATGGCCCGACGTAGTAGAGGATGCGTTCAAGATAATGCATGAAAACTACATGATACCCGCAGCGACGCTCATCCTCGGCCTCCCTGAGGAAACTCCTGACGACGTAGCTAAGACACTAGAACTACTCGATAGGCTAAGACCCTATAGGAGCGTCATAGTACCAATGTTCTTCGTCCCGATGGGAGCTTTGAAGAAGAATACCTGGTTCATGAGGGAGCATCTGAAGCCCGAGCACATAGATGTAATGGTGAAATGCCTGGAGCACTCGATCTACTGGGCTGAAGAGATAATCAACAAGTTCTACCTGAAAGAACCCTACCTAGCCCCTGTAAGATTCGGTATAAAGCTGTTCCTGAAATTCGCTAAACGCGGACTGAAGACCCTGAGACCAACGCTGGAGGCCATGATAAAGAAGTAAAATAATTGATGAAGGGCTAGGTGTTCAAGGGGAAAACAATATTTTTTCTATAACACCTATTCTCCTTAACTAAAGAACACATATCCACTAGGGTGGGATTATGAGAACATTTTACATCACCACGCCAATATACTATCCGAACGCACCGCCACACATAGGCCATGCCTATACAACGGTATTCGCCGATACGCTGGCCCGCTACCACCGCCTCATCGGCGACGATGTCTTCTTCATGACAGGCACCGATGAACACGGGTTAAAACTGCAGAGAGCAGCGGAGAAAATGGGCATCAGCCCCAAAGAATTGGTTGATAGGATGGCCGAGAAGTATAAATGGTATTGGAGCCTCCTCGATATAAGCTATGACTACTTCATACGCACAACTCATGATTATCATGAGCGTCTCGTAAAATACGCTATGAACAAGCTCTACCAAGACGGCCTCATATACAAGGCTCGCTATGCTGGATGGTACTGTGTCTACTGCGAGAAATTCTACAGTCCAAGCGAGTACATAGAGATCGATGGGAAACCCTACTGTCCAACACACCGTAAACCCCTGGAGTGGCTGGAGGAAGAGACTTATTACTTCAAGCTCAGCGAGTTCGAAGACTTCATGAAAGACGTGCTCAAGAACAGACACATAGTCTATCCCGAAAGCTACGCACAAGAAGTGCTCGGCAAGATAGAGAAAGAAGGATTACGCGACGTAAGCATCGCTAGGCCTAAGGAACGCGTATGGTGGGGTATCGAGGTACCCTTCGATCCCAACTACACGGTCTACGTATGGTTCGATGCTCTACTCAACTATCTGAGCGGGATAGGGTATCCGGAAGACATGGAGCGTTTTAACAAGTACTGGCCAGAAGTACACCACGTAATAGGTAAAGACATACTATGGTTCCATACAGCGATCTGGTTCTCAGTCCTCAAAGCCCTCGATGTCCCATTACCCAAGAAACTACTGGTGCACGCCTACCTGATAAACCGGGGCCTCAAGATAGGTAAGAGCGCCGGAAACGTGATAGCGATCGAAGACCTCATAAACAGGTATAGAGACAGCAATGGCGTCAGATACATATTGATGAGACTATTCAACATGGCCAAAGACGTAGAAGTAACAACCGAGCTATTCGACTCAATATACAATAGCGAACTAGCCGACACCTACGGCAACCTTGTAAGACGTGTAGGCGTACTCGCAAAGAAGAAGCTCGGTGGAACAGTAGAAGCAGATGAAATAGACGAGGAACTAGGAAAACCACTAAGAGAAACACTTGAAAAATACAGAGAAGCAATGGATAACTACGATGTCTCTAGAGCACTAACGACAATAATGGATCTCCTACGCCGCGCAAACGCCTACATAAACGAGAAACGCCCATGGGAAAAAGAAGACCCCTCGAAACAACTCTACACACTACTAGAAACAATAAAATACTCAACAATAATGCTACACCCAGTCATACCAAAAGCAGCGGAAAAAACAGCAGAAGCACTAGGCTTCAAAATAACAAACCCATACCAAGAACCACCAACGACGCAGACCAAATACCTGGTAAAACAAGCACCAATACTATTCAAGAAAATAAAACCCTAAAACAAAATATTTCCCCCGAAACACACCCTTAACCTAGAAGGGCCCGTAGCCTAGCCTGGACAGGGTGCCGGCCTCCGGAGCCGGTGGTCCCGGGTTCAAATCCCGGCGGGCCCGCCACTTAAATATGATATTGTGATTTACTAATGGTCTACGAGTTTCTTGGCCTTATTGTCAGCTTTTTCTCC
>Ga0256835_1000485_pt1 | contig 29690 bp, 26 predicted proteins | sample PIR30metaG_FD_185972 | JGI IMG/M metagenome (GOLD analysis project Ga0256835, IMG submission 185972) | Hydrothermal vent microbial communities from East Pacific Rise, Pacific Ocean - PIR-30 | ecosystem: Environmental > Aquatic > Marine > Hydrothermal vents | place: Pacific Ocean: East Pacific...
TCAATTTCGATATTTCTAAAAAAATGTATGTGTCCTTGTCCTGTCAGGAAGATTAGAAATCTGTCTTCTGTAAGGTAGGCAGACAAGATGAACTTTGTAGTTTCCTTGATTGATAAATATGCGATAGCTAGTTCTTCGGGAATAATCTTTTCAAGTCGGACTTCTAATTGACTCGAAAAACGTAATAGGTTCGAGATTTCTCTTCTTACAACAGCTGCAATTTCTACCTCTACCTGGTTCCCAATCTCTTCGTCTATTTGATATCGTATGATTGGTGGGGCTTCGAATAAGCCCATTTCCTGGAGTTTATCTTGAATTTGGAGTTTTAAGATCTCTGGATTTGTCTTCGGGAAGATTTCCCTCGTGAAATAGAAATCCTGAGAATGGTGTAAGAACGCTACCTTTTGCCCTTTGAGAGCCCCGGGAGAGATCTCTGTCAACCCTTCCTCCAGGGAGATGCTCTCTCCCCGACATCGAAGGCGGGTGCCAACAAGGTTATCTCCCTTCTTTTTCACTACCCAGATCTTCATTTCCAGTACCAAAAGACCACGATCAAAAGCATAGCGGCCATAGCAAAGGCCCATGGGAACCACCAGTTTTTTTGAGGAAAAAGATGGTGGCTTTCGATGGCCTCTTTGATAATCTTCTTGGAAAGGCTCTCTTTACCTTCGGCTGCCGCAAACAGAACAGCCCGATCCATGATTTTGTTTATTTGACGTGGAAGCCCTTTACTGACCTTATAAAGGAGTCGAAGGGCTCCTTTGTCGAGCCATAGGTTGGCTCCTCCGGCACGGTGCCACCGGAATTGGATGTAGTTCAGGGTTTCCTCGAGACTCAGCGGTTCCAAGCGTTCCCAAATGGTGATCCGCTGGAGAAGCTGTGCTAAAGCGGGGCTCCTGAGTTTTTCGTCCAAAGAAGGTTGCCCTGTGAGAAGTATTTGGATGAGCTTTTTTTGTTCTGTTTCAAAATTTGAAAGCAGACGTAATTCTTCAAGGCTCTCCAGAGGTAGATTTTGGGCTTCATCGATTACAAGGAGAAGTGTTTTGCCCTCTTGAGCGAGTTTCAGAAGGTGGTCATAAAAAAGGCGCAACAAATATTCCTTGTTTTCTTTCCCTGAAAGTTCAATCCCCAAATCTTCAAGGATTGCCACCAGTAATTCTTCGGGTTTTAGGGTGGGAGAAAAAAGCAAAGCCAGTTCCCTGGAAGGATCTTCCTCGTTTAAAAGGAGTCGGAGAAGCAGGGTCTTTCCAGCCCCGGGTTCGCCGGTCAGGACCAAAAAGCCTTCGCCTCGATTGAGGCCGTACCGCAAGACTTCGAACACCCGTTGATGGGGTTCAGAGGGGAAAAAATATTTGGTGTCCGGTGTTAACCGGAAGGGATGGTCTTCAAGGCCAAAAAATTCGAGATAATCGGGTACTTTTCCCATCAGATGTTCCCCATCTGTGAAATGAGCTCATAAACGGGGCCGATAAGGGCCACCGCAATCATGAGAAAGATGACACCAGCAATTATGATCAATGCGGGCTCTACCACCTTGCTCAGGGATTCCACAAAATTTTGAAGCCCTTTGTAGTAGTAATCGGCAAGATAGGAGAGTTGGTCCACTAGTTTTCCCGTTTCTTCTCCGACTTTGAGCATGCGCAGTTCTAAGGGGGTAAAAAAGCGGGTCATTTCACAGGCTGTAGCCAGAGAAAATCCTTCTTTTATCCTTTCTCGTATTTCCTGAAGAAGCTGGTCCATAAAAGGTCTTCGAAGGCTTTGTTGCATAACTTCAAGGCTTCGAAAGAGATCAATTCCTGCCTCCAAGAGGAGGGCCGTGTATTCAAAAAAGAAGGCCAGGAGAGAGAGACGCTGGATGCGAGAGATTAGAGGAAGCTTGAGAGAGATCTTCTCCAACCAGAGGCGCCCCTTTTGGCTTTTGAAGATCATCAGGAAAAAGCCTCCTAAAGCCAGCAGAGATCCCAAAAGGACAACCCAGTTCGTCTGGAAGAAAGAGGTTAGCTTGATGAGGGCTCGCGTGGACCAGGGAAGAGAGATCCCCATTTCTCGAAAGAGGGTAAGGATCTTGGGTAAAACGAAAAAAATCCAGAAGCCAAAGGCAAAGCTTATGAGACAGAGGAGAAAAGAGGGATAGATGAGAGCACGCTTGGTGTTGGAAATAATTTCGTCAATCCGGAAAAGATGCTCGGCCGCCGCTTCCAGGGCCTCGTCCAGACGGCCACTTTCCTCTCCAACCTGGACCAGGGCAATGACGATGGGAGAGAAGATGACATTTCCGCTACGAAGGCTTTCAGAAAAAGGTCTTCCGGCTTCAATGTCTCTCAAAAGACGCTGGATAGCCTTTGCCAGGCGAGGATTTTCGGTGGCCTTTGCCAGATCAGTGAGGGCCTGAAGGAGAGGCACACCTCCTTTGATCATGAAGGCCAGATTGCGGCAAAACTCCGCCAGTTCTCTCCGGGAAACTCTTGCAAACAATTTTTCCCTGAAACCGAGGCGGCGCTTCTTGTAGCGTAGAAGGACAAAACCTTGATCTTTGAGCCAGCGAAATAGCTCCCTTACGTCTCGAAATTCCCCGCTTTCTTTCAAAATTTCGCCGTTTTTGGGATTGAAGGCCTCGTATACGAACTCTGGCATCAACCCAACACCCTCGCCAGTTCTTCCACGGTGGTTTCTCCTTGAAGGACCTTTTCGACGCCGGCTTCTTTGAGGGGTTTGAAATTTTCCTTTTGAGCTTCTTTGAAGAGAAGGGGACCAGGAGCTCCCTCGGCAATGAGGTCTTGAATCGCAGACGAAACGACAAAAATCTCGGTAACGGCAAAGCGGCCGAGATAGCCGGTCTGTCGGCAGTTTTCACATCCTTTTCCGTGATAATAGGCCCTGTCCGGGGGGAGCCGATATCTTTCGAGGAGTTCCTGGGGAGGTTGATACTCTTCTCGACAATGAGAGCAAATGCGGCGCAAGAGACGTTGAGCTGTCACGCCTTTGAGGGCGCTTGCTATAAGGGAATTGTTCACCCCCAGGTCACGCAGCCTGTCGACACTGGAAATGGCGTCGTTGGTATGAAGCGTCGATAGAAAGAGATGCCCGGTAAGGGCGGCACGCACCGCCATGGAGGCGGTCTCTTCGTCTCGAATTTCTCCCACCAGGATCACGTCTGGATCCTGTCTCAAGAAATGTTTGATGGCCGCGGCGAAGGTGTAGCCGATTTCTTCGTTGATCTGAGTCTGTCTGATGAGAGGAAAACTGTACTCCACCGGATCTTCGGCGGTCATGATGTTCTTGGTAAGGGTGTCCAGGAGTCTCAGAGCGGAATAGAGGGTGGTGGTCTTACCAGAACCGGTGGGGCCGGTAACCAGGATCATGCCCTGGGGTTGCGTAAAAAGACCTTTCAGGATCTTTACCTCTTCTTTGCTGAACCCCAGAGATTCCAGGTGCAAGACGGTTGCCTTTACCGGCAGGATACGGGCTACCAGGTTTTCTCCGGAGACACCCCTTACCGTTGAGATACGGAGATCGTACTCTTCCCCCAAGAACTCGAAACGCAAGCGGCCATCTTGGGGCAGCCTTTGCTCGGCGATGTCCATCCCCGCCCGTACCTTGACGGCGCCTATCAAACGGCTGTGGACGCTTTGGGGTAAAACAAAAGCCAGTTCCAAAATGCCATCTAAACGATAATAGACCCGGCAGCTCTTCTCCGAAGGGACAAGATGCAAATCTGCCGCCCGCTGACTGATGGCATGGACCAGCAGATTGTGCCAGAGCTGTTCGGTATTGAAGTCGAGGTGGGGATTTTTACGCAACCTCTCGATGAGCTGAGAAATCTCTTTTTCCGGAGGGTGCTGGAGCAAGTAGTAATACCACTCGATGATCCGCTTTATTTCACTGCGAGGCGCCACATAAAGCTCGATTTGGGCGTTACTTATACGTTTCAGGTTGTTCAAAAGCTTCTGATCGAAGGGGTCAGCCACCGCCACCTTGAGGAGACCATCTTCATATTTGAAGGGCAGGATTTCTCCTTCCTTGGCCAGAGTTGCCGAGATACGAACAAGGGCTTTTCTTTCCGGGACAAGACCTCTGACGTCCAGATATGGTAACCCGCTTTGCTCGGCAAGCACCTGGGCGATTTCAAAGTCCGTAACAATACCCAATCTGGTTAGAACTTCGCCCAAGCGCTCGCCGGTGGCCTGTTGCTCTTTGAGAGCGAAACGAATGAGGTCTTCTGTTACGAGACCTTTTCTCTTGAGAAGTTCTCCGATTGGGGTTTGGGCCGCCATTTATTTCACTCCTTCCACTAAAAGCTTTTCGGTTGGGGCGGAAAGATTTTTAAAGGCTTTCGGGATTTTTCCGATTCCAAAAAATGAAAACAATTTTTTGAGGAGGTTTTTTCATGAAGAGAAGTGGTTTTACTTTGGTGGAATTAGCAATTGTTTTGGTAATCATCGGAATCATTCTGGGCGGGGTGCTGAAAGGGCAAGAAATCATCAGAAATGCCAAAATAAAAAGGGTTTATAAGGACTACCAGGGATATGTGGCGGCCATCTATACTTATCAGGAACGCTATTCCTATCTGCCCGGAGACGATAAGGAAGCCGAAACGCGTTTCAGCTCCTGTATTCCTGCTCCTACCAACGGAGATGGAGACGGCCGGATGGATGACGAGGATAGCCTTACCGAGGGAAAATACTGGCATCACTTACGGTGTGCCGGCATCATTCCCGGCTCCGGGGCCAAACATCCCACTCATCCCTTTGCCGGGAAGGTCTTTGTAAACTACAACGATTACAACCTCTCCGGGCATACCCTGTGTTTTGCCAGCATTCCCGGGGACGTGGCCGAAGTAATCGACCTCAAATATGACGATGGCAACCCGAGTCGGGGCTCTATTCAGGGCCACACTTCTAACACCACTTACGATTACACCACGTCCTACAATCTGTGCTTCACGATGTAAACAATATGGCCCAGCCACAGGTCCTCATTGTAGATGACGATAAGAGCCTGCGGGAGTTCCTGGAGATCTTCCTCTCGAAGGATGGTTTCCGGGTCCTCACCGCAGGCGATGGGGAAGAGGCCCTTCAGGAACTCCAAAAGACAGAGGTCGATGTCGTCCTTGCCGATATTCGCATGCCCAAGATGGACGGGATCGCCTTTCTCAAGGCGCTGCGAGAACGGGGGCTAAATCTTCCCGTAATAATGATTACCGCTTACGCCTCGCTTGATACCGCGGTTCAAGCCAAGAGAGAGGGCGCATTTGATTACGTCTCCAAGCCTTTCAAGCTTGACGAACTTCGAAAGCTCATTGAGCGAGCCCTGGAGAAGCGCGGTGGAGGAGATAACCACCTAGTAGGTGACGGGGACACCTTTGGTATCATCGGAAAAAGCCCCGCTATGCGGCGGGTTTTTGAGATGCTTCCCCGGATTGCGAGGGCCCCTTCCAACGTCCTCATTACCGGAGAATCCGGGACGGGGAAAGAACTTGTGGCGCGTGCCATTCACAGACTCTCCCCTCGCAAAGACAAGCCCTTCATTGCGGTGAACTGTGGCGGGATTCCCCCAAACCTCTTGGAAAGCGAGCTTTTTGGTTACAAGGCTGGCGCCTTTACGGGAGCTACCAGGGACAAAGAAGGCCTCTTCCAAAAGGCCCATCAGGGAACGATCTTCCTCGACGAAATTGGCGAGATTCCTCCTGAAGTACAGGTGAAGCTCCTGCGGGTGGTTCAGGAAAAAGTTGTGATGCCCCTTGGAGCCACGAAGGAAGTAAAAGTAGACGTGCGGATCATTTCTGCTACCAATCGAGATCTCGAAAAAGAAGTCCTGGCAGGTAATTTTCGAGAAGATCTTTACTACCGCCTGAACGTTATTTCCCTTCATCTTCCACCTTTGCGGGAGCGGAAGGAGGATATCCCGCTCCTGGTGGAACATTTCCTCAGGAAATACGCGCAGAAGATGGGCAAAGAGATTGAGGGAATCTCAGATTTTGCCCTCAAAGCTTTACTGGAATATGATTTCCCCGGAAACGTTCGGGAACTTGAAAATATCATCGAGCGCTCCGTGGCCCTTGAGACAGGGCCTCTCATTCTGCCGGAGAGCTTGGCCCTTTCTCGCCGAAAAGAAAAGGAAAATTCGCAAGATTTTGAGATAAAACTCCCTCCTGAAGGCCTTGATCTGGAAGAATTTTTGGCTCGTATAGAAATTTCACTCTTGAAACAGGCCCTCGCGCGCACGGGGGGAAACAAGACCGAAGCCGCCAGGCTCCTGGGGCTCAATTTTCGTTCCTTTAGATACCGCCTGGCAAAATATGGTCTTTCATGACGATTCTCAGTTTTTTTGGCCTCCAATTTCTGCGCCTCTTTTTCCTCCTGACAGGCACCATCGTCTTCTTGGTGAGTCTTGAAAATGGTAGCCTTTTTTCTCCGGGGGCTTCCTGGGTATTTGGGGCTTTTTGGCTGGAAACGGCCATTTTTTGGCTCTTGAGGAGGTTCCATTCTCCTCAGAAGCTTCTCTGGGCCCAACTCTTTGCCGATCTCTTTCTAGTAACACTGTTGATTTATTTTAGCGGGAAGCGAGAAAGTCCTTTCCTTTTTCTTTACCCCCTGCTCATTTTTATCGGGAGTTTCCAGCTGGGCCGCCGTGGAGCCGATGTTTTCACTCTTGCCGCCCTCACTTTTTACAGTCTCATCTTCTGGTTTTTTTCCCCCCGGCAAAGTTTTAGCGCCGAGACGGTTCTCCAGTTCTCGGTTCCTCTCTGTGCCATGGGGCTTTCAGGGCTTTTGGCCCTACGGTTTGCCGAAGAGATAAGGCGCAGTCAGAAAAAGATACGTGAGACCCACGAAGCCCTTTTCCGGGCGGAAGAACTTCACCGCCACATCCTCCATTCCCTCGCCTCGGGTCTTATCATCACCGATCTTTCTCAGAAGATCATGTCTGCCAATCAGGCGGCGTGTGAAATCCTTATGGAGGAGAAACTGGAAGGAAAATATCTCCCAGAAGTCCTTTCGCAATTGGACACAGCCCAGGCTGCCAAGCGCTCCGAACTTGTCCTCGAAAAGGATGGTATCCGGCGCTACATAGGTTACAGTTTCTTCCCCCTCAAAGAAGAGCAGGGAAAAACTTTTGGTTACGGTTTCATCTTTCAGGATATTACCGAGATCAAAGAACAAGAAAGTCGCTTGAGACGTGCCGAACACTTGGCCGCTTTGGGGACCATGGCTTCAGGTTTGGTCCACGAAATAAAAAACCCGCTGGCTTCGATTTGTGGGGCAATAGAATTCCTTAAAGAAGATCGCCTGGTACTTCCAGAGGGAGAAAGGCTTCTTGATATCATCTCCCGTGAAGCCCAAAGACTGGACAAGCTGGTAACCGATTTTTTGCTTTTCGCCAAACCCAAAGTGGGAGAGACGGAGCAGGTCTTTCTTTTGGAGCTCCTTCAAGAAATCGAGGAAGAGCTGCTCCTCAAGCACGAGGGCAGACTCTTCCTCAAATTTTCTTTTCCCCCGGGGCTCCATTTTTGGGGTGAAAAGGCCAAACTCAAACAGATCTTTTTGAATCTCTTTCTGAATTCTCTGGAGGCGGTTCCAGAAGATAAGGTCACTATCCAGGTAAGTTTCGTAGCAGAGGACGGACAGGCCAAACTTTTGATAGAAGATGACGCGGGAGGCATCCCTTCGGAGATCCGAGAAAGGATCTTTGAACCATTTTTTACCACCAAACCCCAGGGGACAGGTTTGGGCCTGGCGGTGGTGTACAGTGTGGTCAAGAACTGGGGAGGTCAAATTTCCTGCAGGTCCACCCCTCGTGGAACCATTTTTTCCCTGAGCTTTCCCGTCCATCGCTTTGGCTGGAAGTAAGCTTCCATTTTGAACCCCAGGATTGTATCGTTTTTCCACTTTTTACCACCGATATTCTCCGTCTATCCTGAAACATAGCCCTCAATATTTAGTGCTTTGTCCAAAAGCATCCCCAATATCTTGAAATTTAAAATTTTTCTTGACACTTCCGATAAGAACTTACTAGTTTGAAGTGGTACAAAGTGGTATAAAGTGGCCGGAGGTGGTAAGTGAGATTTCGGGGGCGCTCAACTCATACCTTAGACGCCAAGGGGCGCCTCAGCATTCCGGCTCGTTTCCGAGAAGTACTCAAGCAGCGCTACGGCAACGCCACCCTCATCATGACGAACACGCCGGAATGCCTTTATGTTTACCCTTGGCCCGAATGGCAAGAGCTCGAAGAGAAGCTCTTGAGCTCCCCCATAGATCCTCCAGAGCTCCGGCTCTACAAGCGTTACTTTTTGGGATCTGCCGAAGAATGTCAACCTGACCGTCAAGGTCGGATTTTGATCCCAAGCCACCTCAGGCAGGAAGTAGGTATTGAAAGAGAGGTGGTGCTGGTTGGGATGCTCAACTATTTCGAAATTTGGAGCCCTCAGCGCCTTGAGGCCGAATTTCAGCGTGTCCGAGAAAACTTTGCTGAACTCAGTGCAAGCGTTGCCCATCTCCTCGGGGGGGAAAGAGCCTCATCATGAAAGTGTCCTCCTGGAGGAGGCACTTTCCTGGCTCAAGGTGAGGCCAGAGGGAATTTATGTAGACGGTACGGTAGGCCTTGCCGGTCATAGCAAAGCGATTCTTGAGCGCTCTTCCCCGGGCGGATTTCTGGTTGGTTTTGAGTGGAATGAGGCCTCCTACAGGATTGCCGAGGAAAGATTGAAACCTTTTTCCGGGAGATATCTTTTGGTGCGGGAAAATTTCGCTCGTATAAGAGAGGTTCTTGAAGAGCTGGGGAAGACTCCGGTAGACGGCATCTTGCTCGATCTCGGGCTTTCCTCCTTTCTTCTGGAGGGAAGTGGGCAGGGGTTTAGTTTCCAGCAAGATGAACCCCTTGACATGAGAATGGACAAGAGACTTCCTCGAACCGCCAAGGATCTCGTAAACCAGCTCTCTCCACCGCAGCTTGAGGAGCTGATTCGGGTCTACGGTGAGGAACGATATGCCAAACGCATTGCTTCTGCCATCTGTGAAGCACGACGCAAGGAGCCCATCCGTACCACGCGTCAGTTGGCCGAGATCATCTCGCAGGCGGTACCCCCAAAGTATCGCTACGGGAAGATCCATCCGGCCACGAGAACTTTTCAGGCCCTGCGCATCGTGGTGAATCGTGAGCTAGAAAATCTGAAGGAATTTCTCGAAACTGCTCCTGACGTGCTCAAGCCCGGGGGGAGACTGGTGGTAATTTCTTTCCATTCTCTCGAAGATCGGCTCGTTAAAAGATCTTTCCGGGGAGATTCGAGACTCAAGGTCCTCACCAAAAAACCTGTTTTGCCTTCAGAGGAGGAGATTACACGCAATCCCCGGGCCCGTAGCGCCAAATTACGCGTCGCAGAAAAGGTTTAAAGGAGGAATAAAAGATGTCTGCCAGACAAGCCACTTACACCTTTGCTCCGGAAGAACGTCCACGACGGGAAAGGTTCCGCGTCGGAAATATTTTCCAGCTTTTGGCCACTTTGCTCCTTTTGGGACTCTTCGTCCTCACGTTGGTGGGGGTGGTCATCATCTACAAAGAGTATCGTCTCTATCATTCGCTTCGTAGCGAAGTGGGTTCTCTCGAGCACCAGGTTACCGTTCTTTCGCAGGAATATCACCATCTCACTTCCAAAAAGGTAGTACTTAAGAAGGCTTCAAGACTTGGTCTTCATCCTCCCAAGCCGGAGCAAATCGTCGAACTTCGGATGAGGTAAGATGAAGAAGGCAGCCTTTTTGCTTGCGGGTGTTTTGGTTCTCTTTCTAGTGTGTTACGGGGGGGCTCAGCTTCTTTCACCCTCAGAACCAAAATATCAGGAGGAGTCTTTTTTCCTGGGGCGTATTTATGACGTCGAAAGGCGTCTCCTTGCCGAATCTCAAAAGGCCGAAGGTTTGCTCCTTATTCCCCAGGCCTTCGAAGTTACCCCCAAAAATCTGCACGTGCTCCAAAAGCTTACAGGGAAGGACAAGGCCACCCTTACCCTGCTTCTCTCTACCAGGAACTCCCCTTTTTTTCTCCCTCTGGTGTCCAGAGAAGTGCCGCCTCTGGGGGGCATCTTAAAGAAGGAATACTCCTTGCGGCGCTATCCTTATGAAGACCTCTTCACTCCGGTACTTGGCAAGGAGTCTGATTTGGGAGGGCTTGAGCTCTATTACCAGCAGCTTCTTGCCAAACCACAGAGTTTTTTGCGTACCGCCCTCAAGGTGGAATTTCAGGAAGCTCTCAAGAGAGATCTCCTCTACACTCTGAGGCGGCTCCGTGCTTCTGCCGGAGCAGCTGCGGTGCTAGATGTTGACTCCGGACGCGTGAAGGCCCTGGTCGCCCAGGGGGATCTTTCTCTCTTTTTGGCCCCGGAGATAGAGCTTTCCTGGGTCAAAGAGCCCTTTGAAAAGGGCTATTACGACAGTATGTACGAAAGCCTGCATGATTTCTTGCGCGCTCTTGGTTTTGGTGAACCTACGGGGATCGATGTTCCAGGTGAAGTGCCGGGGCTTTTGCCCGCCAGTGTGGAATCCTTCGAGGAGGTAAAGGGTTCTCTGGTGCAAATAATACGGGCCCTGGCAGCCCTGAGCACCGGAAAGCTTCTCTCCCCAAAACTGGCGCTTGAAGCGGGTTTTTCGGAAGAAGGGGAGTATGTCATCTCAGTGGAAAGAAGAGACCTCGAAGATCTAGTTCCGTTAGAGAAGGGAGGCGTCTGGTGGTACGGCGGAAGTCGTAAGGAGGGGCGTTTTGTGCTCGTAGGTCTCTGGCCCCGCAAAAATCCCCGTTTGGCCTTCGGGCTGTTGGTGAAAGGTGTAAAAGTGTGGGGGCTGCCCTGCTACTATACCCGTTTTATTCCTACTTCCGTGAAGCGTTTTGCCTCCCGGGGGATCTCTCACCGGAGACCACAGGAGCAACTTGTTTCCCAGAAGACCTCCGGACTTCAAAAGATGCCCGATGTGCGGGGGCTTACGCTCAAGGCGGCTCTTGAGAAGCTTAATCCCCTGGGGATCGAAGTACATTTCTCAGGCTTTGGGGTAACTGTCAAACAATGGCCGCCCCCCGGTACCCCATTAACCAAAATTTCCGAATGTCGTTTGGTGTTGCGATAGATGACACTGCGAGAATTGACGGCAGATTTGAATCCTCTGGTTCTCAATCACGCGGAAGCGGAAATAAGGGGTCTTACCGATGATTCACGTCTGGTGCGCCCCGGTTTTGCCTTTGTGGCTACCGCCGGCTTGCGGCGCCACGGCCTCGAGTTTCTCGAAGACGCCTTGGCAAGAGGGGCCTCTGCCGTCATTACCGACCGGAAGATTTCGCTCCCGGAAGGAATAGGGCTTTGTGTCCTTCCTCACCTCAAAGAACATCTGCCCCTTTTGGCCGGTCGTTTTTACGACTTTCCAGAGAAAAAATTAAAGCTCATCGGCGTTACCGGGACCAATGGCAAGACGTCGGTGACGTTTTTCGTGAGAGACCTTCTCGAACACCTTGGTGAGAAGACTGGGGTCATAGGGACGGTGGGGTATTTCTGGGGGGAAGAGGGCGAACCCGCCCTCCACACCACTCCAGGGCCTTTTAAACTACGTGAAGTCCTGGCCCGGATGCAAGCAGCTGGCGCAACTTACGTGGCCATGGAGGCTTCTTCCCACGCCCTCTCTCAGGGACGCCTCGCAGGGCTTTCCTTTGAAGTGGGTGTTTTTACAAACTTTTCCCGTGATCACCTAGACTATCACGGGAACATGGAAAATTACTTTGAAGCCAAAAAACTCCTTTTCAAAAGGCATCTTTCACCCCAGGGTAAGGCCGTGATCAACGTAGCCGACACGTGGGGGAGGAGACTTCTCGCCGATCTTTTGTCACCCGTGATTAAGGTAGGGGAGGATTTGAGGGGGATAGTTAGCAAAAGATCGCGGCAGGGGTTTTCCTTCCGCCTCGTGTTCGGCTCCCAGGAATACGAACTGGCGACCACCCTTTACGGAGATTTTCAACTGGAGAATCTCCTCTTGGCCTGCTCCTGCGGTCTTGCCCTGGGGTATCCTTTTGAAGAAGTGGTGGAGGCTTTGAAGACGATAAAGGCCCCTCCTGGAAGGCTTGAACTGATAGCGCAAAAAGAAGGGGCCCTGGTCTTTGTTGATTATGCCCATACACCGGCAGCCCTGGAAAGAGCGCTCCAGAGTCTAAGGCCTTTGGCGAAGAGACTTCTGGTCGTTTTTGGCTGTGGAGGCGAGAGGGACTCTGGCAAGCGCCCTCTTATGGGTGAAGCGGCAGAGAGGATCGCCGATCTCGTAATTTTGACTTCTGACAATCCCCGGGGGGAAGATCCCCGGAAGATCATTTCGGATATTGTTTCAGGGATGAAAAACACCCCGATTATCGTGGAGGATCGCCGAGAAGCCATCGAAACGGCGCTTTCTCTTTTGAAGGATGGTGATATATTGCTCGTCGCCGGCAAGGGGCACGAGACCTACCAAGAAATTGCTGGTAAACGCTATCCGTTTTCGGATCGGGCCCTCATACGAGAGATTTTGGCGCAGGAGGCGGCATGATCACTACCGAAGATGTCGTTTGTGCGACGGGTGGAATTCTCCTGAATGGCGATATGAAGATAGCCTTTTGTGGGGTTTCGCACGACAGCCGGCATATCAAACCCGGCGAGCTCTTTGTGGCTCTCAGGGGGCCCCGGTTCGACGGGCACGAATTCGTCCTGGAAGCCATAGAAAAAGGGGCCAAGGGGGCCCTGGTGGAGTATTGGCCAGCAAACGTCAACATCTTCGAACTTCACCGAGCTATTTCCATCGTTAAGGTCCCCAACACCTACAAAGCCCTGCGTGACCTTGCAAGCTACTGGCGGCGCAGACTCGACGCCACGGTCGTTGGCATAACCGGCTCCTCCGGCAAGACCACCACCAAAGAATTTTTGGCCACCCTCCTTGAGGGCCAAGGAGTGTACAAAAATCCGGGCAACTGGAACAATCTCATCGGAGTCCCTTTGAGCATCCTGAATGCCCCTCCGGAGACGAAGTTCCTCGTTCTCGAACTTGCTACCAACCAGCCGGGGGAGATCCCCACTCTCACCGAACTGGTAGACCCCGACGTGGCCGTTCTGCTGGGAGTAAACCCCGCCCATCTGGAAGGGTTCTCTTCTTTTGAGGACTACTTCGCCGAAAAGCTGGCCATTTTTTCTTCATCCAAAGGGGCACTTGTCTACCCTTTCGATCGGGAAGAGATCAGGGTCTGGGTGGAGGAAAACGCCTCTTCCCGCCCCCGAAAATCCTTTGGCTTTGAGGAAGGGGCGGATTTTCGCGCCCGTGAGATCACACTTTCTCCGGAGGGAACGCACTTTCTTCTGGAAACGCAGGGAAAGACCCATGAATTGACGCTTCCTCTTTTGGGACGCCACTTCGTCTGGGACTTTCTGGCGGCTATCTCAGCGGCCTCCTTTCTGGTACCGGAATGGGAAGCCCTGCTAGAGAGAGTTCCCTCTCTCAAGACACTTCCCAGGAGATGCGAGCTCAAGGAAGGCCCGGGTTTCTGGGTGTTAGATGACACTTACAATGCCAATCCTGCCTCCTTGAAGGCAGGCACCGAAGTGGTCTCGGCTCTCAGAGACAAATTTAAGCGCCTGGTGGCGGTGTTGGGGCCGATGAAAGAACTTGGTGATGAGACGGATTTTTGGCACCGTAAAGCGGGAGAAGAATTGGCTTCGGTATTTGATTTGGTATTCGTAACAGGAGAGGAAGCCCGAGACATGGTCGAAGCTTCTCCCGAAAAAATTCGCTATTTTGAAGATAAAGAAGACCTTTTTGAGGCCCTGAAGAGAGAGTTGAGAGAGGGGGATTTGGTCTATGTGAAGGCTTCCCGGGCGGTAGGGCTTGACGAGCTGGTGGACAAACTTATGGAGTCGGTTGGGGGCTGATGTTTTACCATCTTCTCTATCCTTTGCACGAATGGCACGTTTTCTTCAACGTTTTCCGCTATATCACCTTTCGGACTATCTACGCCATCGTAACGGCCGGACTCCTGGTCTATTTTTTGATGCCCCCCTTTATCCGCTATATCAAACGTCGACAATTTGGTCAGGTCATTCGCGAGATAGGACCCGATCACCAGCACAAAGCCGGCACCCCTACCATGGGAGGGGTGGTCATCATTTTTTCGGTGCTCGTTGCCGTCCTGCTCTGGGGAAACCTTACCAATCTTTATCTCTGGCTCACCATTGGCATTTTTTTGGTCTTCGGGATCATCGGTCTTCTGGACGATTGGTATAAGGTTACCAGGAAACGGCCCCTCGGTCTTACCGGGCGCCAGAAGCTTCTTCTGCAGGCCCTTGCTGCCATAGTCTTTCTGGCGCTGGCTTTGAAGTTTGGCACCTTCGATACCAGGCTTTCCGTACCATTTTTCAAGGAATTTCGTCCGGATCTGGGGCTCCTGTACTTTCCCTTTACGGTTCTGGTCATCGTGGGGGCTTCAAACGCCGTCAACCTGACCGACGGTCTCGATGGCCTCGCCATTGGTCCTTTTATCGTGGTGGCCGGCGTCTACATGCTCTTTGTGTATCTGGCGGGGCATGCCAAACTCGCTTCTTATCTTCACATTCCCTACGTGCCCGGTTCAGGGGAGCTCTGTGTCTTCTGCGGGGCGCTTCTGGGAGCAGGGCTTGGTTTCCTCTGGTATAATGCTTACCCGGCAGAGATTTTCATGGGGGATGTGGGATCTCTTTCTTTAGGGGCTTCTTTGGGGGCTTTGGCTGTCCTTTCAAAGCAAGAGCTTTTGCTCGTCCTGGCCGGGGGGATTTTTGTCGCGGAAGCCCTTTCGGTCATGCTTCAAGTGGTTTATTTCCGTCTCACCGGAGGGAAGCGTGTCTTCCTGATGGCGCCCCTACATCACCACTTCGAGAAGAAGGGCTGGCCGGAGCCCAAAATAATCGTGAGATTTTGGATCATTTCAGCCTTTTTGGGCCTGTTGGCCATAAGTACCCTGAAGCTTAGATGAAGCCATGCTGGAAGGAAAATTGAAGGGAAAGAAAGCCGTCGTTTTGGGTTTTGGGCGCTCCGGGCAGGCTGCCACCCGCCTGCTCCTGGTTCTCGGGGCCAGGGTCGTCGTCTCCGAATCTCGAGACCGTGATCAGCTTCCGAGCTCTCTCCTGCGGAACTTTGAGGAGCAGGGAGTGTACTTCGAAACCGGAGGGCACAACCCGGAGACTATGGCCCGGGCCGATTTGGTGGTGGTAAGCCCCGGTGTCCCCAAGGAAACCTATGCTCCTGCTTTAGCGGCCGGGGTGCCGGTGCTTGGAGAGCTCGAGCTCGCTTATCGTTTCCTTTCTCCAGGGATAAAGATCGTCGCAATCACCGGCACCAACGGTAAAACCACCACAACGGCCATGGTGACTGATATTTTGCGCCTCTCTGGCAAGCGGGCCTTTGTGGGAGGAAATTTCGGCACACCCCTGAGCGAGTTTCTCCTGGCAGGGGAGAAGGCAGACTATGTGGTTCTCGAAGTTTCAAGCTTTCAGCTGGAAACAATTTCCCAGTTCCGTCCCGAGGTGGCCGTCATCCTGAACATCACCCCAGATCATCTCGAACGGTATCATGATTTTAGCGAGTACGCCCTCGCGAAGGCCAGAATCTACGAAAACCAGGGGCCACAAGAACACGTAATTTTGCCTGAAGAATTGTCCGTGCCGTTGCCACCTCCCAAAAGCAGGGTGTACTTCTTCGGTAATTCCCCCGGGATGGGGGCGAAACTCGCGGCTGGGGGGTTCCATCTCTTCCTTCCTGAAGGGGAAGAGTTCTACTCTTTTGCCGGTTTCAAGCCCCTGGGCGAACACAACCGCCTGAACTTTGCGGTGGCAGCTCTGGCGGCAAGGCTTGTGGGAGCTACCCCCGGGGGGATCAGGGAGGCCATCCGGGCTTTCGTGGGTTTTCCTCACCGGCTGGAATTCATAGGGTGTTTTGGAGGGGTCTATTTCGTGAACGACTCCAAGGCCACCAACGTCGACGCCACCAAAAAGGCTCTCGAAGGTCTGGTGGGCCCCATCATCTTGATTCTCGGAGGAAAGCACAAGGGTGCCACTTACCGCCCTCTGATTCCACTCTTGCGGAAGAAGGTTCGCCTCCTGATCCTGATGGGAGAGTCTCGTTACGTAATGGCCGAAGACCTGCGAGGGGTGGTGGAGACCAAAATTGTCGAAAACCTGGAAGAAGCTGTCGCCGTAGCTATCTCTGAGGCTTCTTCCGGAGACACGGTGCTCCTTTCCCCGGCTGCCGCAAGTTTTGATCAGTTCGAGAATTATCAGGAAAGAGGGGACGTTTTTCGCGAGTTGGTCCTGGGTTATGCCCCCCAGTTTTTGGGGGAGGACAATCGTACCAGTATCATTACTTATCACTGATGAGGATGGTGATTGCAGGCGGGGGGACTGGTGGGCATCTTTTTCCGGCCCTGGCTTTGGCTGAAGAAGTAAAGCGACGAGGAGGAGAGATCCTTTTGCTGGGCAGCGGACGCAAGATAGAAAAGATGGCCCTTTCCGAGACAGCCTATCCCGTAAGATTTCTCAGGGCAGAGGGCATTTCGGGCCGGCGCTGGTATCAGAAGATACGGGCCGGAATGAAGCTTTCCTCTGCCACCCTCAAAGCCCTTCAGATCCTTCGGGACTTTTCACCTCAGGTGGTTTTTGGAGTTGGGGGGTATGCCTCTTTCCCCACCTTGATGGCAGCCAAGATTTTGGGTCTCAAGACCGCTCTTCACGAGCAAAATGCCATTCCGGGCCGTGCCAATCTGGTTCTGGGGCGGCTGGTAGACCGGGTCTTCGTCACTTTTCCTTCCTCGGCCCGTTTTTTTTCCTCTTCAAAAGTGACAGTTTCTGGTATGCCTCTAAGGAAAGAAATCTTCAAAGAGTATCGTCGGGTACACGGAGGTTTTGGGCTCCTGGTAATCGGGGGCAGTCAGGGGGCCCGATTCATAAACGAACTTTTTATGAAACTTGCTCCGGAACTCAGAGAGTTGCAGGGTCTTTTTTTCATTCATCAGACCGGAGAGAAGGATTTTTCGAGGGTTAAAATGGCTTACGAGCGGCTGGGGCTTCAGGCCGAGGTTCATCCCTTTATCAAAGAGATGGGCTGGGCCTATTCTCAGGCTGATCTGATAGTGTCTCGGGCAGGGGCTGCCAGTGTGGCGGAGATCTGTGCCCTTCGAAAACCTTCGATCTTGATTCCTTATCCTTACGCCATCAAGGATCACCAGGCGGCAAACGCCAAAGTTCTGGTGCAGGCCGGAGGAGCGCTGATGTTTCGCGAGGAAGAAATACGACCGGAAGAGTTTGGAAAGCTCCTTTTCGAACTGGCAAAAGATCCTCTCCGGCGCGAGAAAATGGCGCAAAACTTGCAAAACGTCCTTCCCCAAAACGCTTTGGAGACCATTCTGGCGGAAACGGAGGCTTTGGTTGGCAATGCTTGAACATCGCAAATTTCACTTTATTGGGATAGGCGGCATCGGGATGAGCGGGCTGGCTCGTCTGCTTCTCAAAATGGGCTTTGAGGTTTCGGGCTCAGACCTGAAATCTTCAGAAACTACGCGGACTCTGGCAAAAGAAGGGGCTCGTATCTTTTACGGACACCGGCCCGAAAACGTCGAGGGGGCGGAGGTGGTAGTCTATTCTTCCGCCATCAAACCGGAGAATCCCGAGCTCCGGCGGGCGCGGCAGTTGGGCTTGCGTATTATTCCCCGCGCGGAGATGCTCCTTGAGATCATGAAGCTTCACCACACCAACATCGTGGTGGCTGGAGCTCACGGCAAGACCACCACTTCTTCTGTTCTGGCCACCATTCTTTCGCGCGCAGGTTTGAACCCCACCGTGGCCGTAGGGGGGAAGGTGAACGGTTTCAAGGGGGAGAATGCCTGGCTCGGGAAGAGAGATTTTCTGGTGGCAGAAGCCGATGAAAGTGACGGCTCCTTCTTGCACCTGGCCCCTGAAATGGCGGTGATAACCAACATCGACGCGGAACATCTCGATTTCTACTCCACCTACGAAGAGATCGAGGAGGCCTTCCTCTCCTTTGTGCGGAAGATCAAGCCCGGGGGGCTTCTGGTGGCGTGCAAGGACGACCCGGGGGTTTCGGCCCTTCTTGAGAAATTTCCAGCCAAAGACCTGGAAGTCATCACCTATGCCCTTGAAGAAAAAGACGCCACTTATACCGCCGAGGTGAGGGACGCGGGGCGCTTTTCCCTCTTTGTGGTCTATGAGAAGGGAAAATTCCTGGGGGAGGTTCTCCTTAAGCTTCCCGGGCGGCACAACGTGCAAAACGCTCTGGCAGCGATCGCCGTGGCCCGCAAACTGGGCCTCTCTTTCGACGAAATAAGAAAGGGCCTTTCTTCCTTTTCCGGGGTGCGAAGGCGTTTCGAGGAGAAGGGGAGGGCAGGGGAGATCCTCGTTTTTGACGATTACGCTCACCATCCCACGGAGATCAAGGCCACTTTGGCCGCCTTCAGGAAGGCCTTCCCGGATAAACGTCTGGTGGTGATCTTTCAACCCCATCGTTACACTCGCACAAAGGCTCTTTTTGACGAATTTTTGGGGGTTTTCGGGGAGGCAGATCTCCTTTTGCTGACCGAGATCTACCCGGCTTCAGAGAAACCCATTCCGGGAATCACGGGAGAAGCCCTTTATCAGGCCATTAAAGCGAGACGTCCTGAAAAGAGTACGTACTTTGCCGCTGAAAGGGGGCTTCTCCTGGCCCGATTGTTAGATCTTTTGCGCCCGGGAGACGTGGTGGTTACCATGGGGGCGGGCGATATCTACCGCCTGGGAGAGGAACTCCTGGAAGAAATGGGACAATCCCAGGAAGAGGTGGCATGAAGCTCGAAAGGTTTCTCTCCAAAAAGGGGATAGCCTTCGAAGAGAAGGTCCCCCTGGCACGATACACCACCTTCAAGGTTGGGGGGCCGGCAGATTATTTCCTCTGTCCGGAGAGTCAGCAATCGCTTCTCGAGGTCTTAGACTTCCTTGAAGGAGAAGACATTGCCTACCTCCCTCTGGGCGGTGGGAGCAATCTCCTGGTACGGGACGGAGGTTTCCGGGGGGCAGTTCTTTCCCTGGCGGGCTTGAGCAGTGTTGCCCTTGAAGGGGAGCTTCTCGTGGCAGAAGCCGGGGTCAGTATCTCACGCTTGCTTTCCTTTTGCTCGGAGAGAGGGCTTTCTGGCCTCGAATTTTTGGTAGGTGTCCCGGCAACGGTGGGAGGGGCGGTGGTGATGAACGCCGGGGCCTTTGGGCGAGAGATAAAAGATGTGCTGGAAGGTGTGCTGGTGTACCATCAGGGAGAGCTCGAGTATTACCGGCGGGATGATCTTACCTTTTTTTACCGCGGGCTTTCTCTACCCAGGGGAAGCCTGGTTGTTTCAGCCACTTTCAGGTTGCATCCCGCTCCCCGCGAGGAAATAAAGGCCCAGATGGCCAGGTTTTTCGGTTCCCGGAAAGAGAAACAGCCCCTCTCCTATCCCTCGGCCGGGTCTGTTTTTAAAAACCCCTCTCCGGCTCCGGCGGGGTTCTTGATAGAGGCGGCGGGATTGAAAGGAGTACATTGCGGCGGAGCGGAATTTTCTTCGAAGCATGCCAACTTTATAGTCAATAAGGGTGGGGCCTGTGCGCAGGACATTTTGACGTTGATGGAGTTGGCCAGAGAAAGAGTCTTTCGAGAATTTGGCATCACTCTTGAGGAGGAAGTGCGCATTGTGGGCGAAGGCTAGGCGGCTTTTGAAAATTTTTGGTGTTTGCGGGGTTCTGATTTTTCTGGTGGCAGGGGTCCTTTTTCTCCGGCAGAGTGCCCATTTCAGACTGGCACGAATAGAGATAGACCTTGTCAAAACCAAGGGCGTTGTCACCAAGGAAGAGGTGATCAAACTTTCTGGTCTCGTTCTGGGGCAGAATATTTTCAAGGTCAACCTTTCCGAACTCAAAAAACGTCTGGAACTTCATCCCTGGATTGAAAAGGCCTTTGTGGCGCGCAAGCTCCCGCGGAGCATCTACATCAAGGTGGTGGAGGAAATTCCCGTGGCCATGGTGGCCACCAAGAAGGGAGTTTGGCTGGTGAATGCTGAGGGAAGGCTCTTTGCCCGGGCCAAGGTTTCTCTCATGAAGGATCTCCCGGCCCTTGAAGGCGTTACGGAAGAAGAGATTAGAGCTCGCAACCTCTCCCCCTCACGCCTCCCTGTGCTTGAGCTTCTGGTTCACCTGCAGAAGCGGGAAGGGCTGGTGCCCCCTTATGCCAATATTTCTCAGCTCAAATTTTTGCCCGATGGTTTCGAGCTTCTGACGCGTGATGCCCTGAGGGTGAGGTTCTGGGGGACGAACTTTAACGAATACCTCTGGGCCTACAAGAAGCTCGATCGCATTCTAGTTTACCTTTACGAAACCAAACAATATCGCCGGGTGAAAGCGGTGCGTCTGGATTATCCCCAGGACAAAGCGGCGTTAATCTTCAAGGCGGGCAAAGGGTAAGTTTATGATCGTGGGGCTTGACGTCGGAACCACCAAGGTTTGTTGCCTGGCCGCCGAAGAGGTGGAGGGCGAACTGCGGGCTCTGGCCCTGGGGATGGCGCCTTCTACCGGTTTGAGGCGGGGAGTGGTGGTCAATATAGAGAGCACCGTAAACTCCATTTTGGAGGCGGTACGCCAGGCCGAAGAAGCCTGCGGAGAAGAGATCACCAACGTGGTGGTAGGGATTGCTGGCACCCATATCAAGAGCCAGCAAAGTCACGGGGTGATCGCCCTCAAAGGAGGGGAGGTTACGCCAGAAGACGTAGACAAGGTGATCGAAGCCGCAAGAGCCATAAATCTTCCCAACGACCGCCTCATCCTCCACGCCATTCCGCAAGAATACATCGTGGATGACCAGGGCGGGATCGAGCAGCCCGTCGGCATGAGCGGCGTGCGTCTGGAGGCCAGGGTGCACATCATCACCGCCGGGGCCTCTGCGGTGCACAATTTGGTGAAGTGTGTGGAGAAAGCCGGGCTGGAGGTGGACGCCGTGGTACTTCAGCCCCTGGCCTCGGCCGAAGCGGTCCTCACCGAAGAAGAGAAACAGCTGGGCGTAGCCCTCATAGACTTCGGGGGTGGCACCACAGATGTGGCCATCTTCCTTGAGGGAACCCTTCGTCACACCGGGGCCGTAGGGGTGGGAGGGCAAATCCTTACGAGCGACCTCACGGTAGGTCTGCGTACCACGATGTCTGCCGCGGAAAAGTTAAAGATTCACTACGGCTGCTGTTTGGCCCCTATGGTACCACGAGAAGAGTACATCGAGGTACCGGGGCTCGGGAACCGTCCGGCGAGAAAACTTTCACGCCAGGTGCTGGCTGAAATTTTGGAGCCGCGGGTGGAAGAACTCTTGGAGATCATCAATACCGAGCTTGAGCGCTCCGGGCTCAAGCCCCGGCTGGGATCCGGAGCCGTGATCACCGGAGGCTCGGCCTTGCTTCCGGGGCTTCTCGAGATGGCGGATCAGATCTTTGAGCTTCCCACGCGGATCGGTTTTCCGCGCAAGCTGCCCGGGCTCCCTGAAGAGATGTATCATCCGCGACTTTCCACGGTGATCGGTTTGGTCCTCTTCGGTCGCAATTTGGGGATGGAACGCCCCAAGGGTATACCCAAGAATCCTTTGAAAAAAATCTTTGAGCTCTTTGGGAGGGGGCTATGAGCTTTGAGTTCGTTGAGACGGAACATCAGGCCAAAATAAAGGTGATCGGAATCGGCGGTGCGGGGGGAAACGCCGTCAAAAATATGATTAGCAAGGGCCTCAAGGGGGTAGAATTCATTGTTGCCAATACCGATTACCGCGTGCTCGATCTTTCCCCTGCCCCGGTGAAGATTCAGCTCGGCAAAGAGCTTACCAAAGGCCTGGGTGCAGGAGGAAACCCGGAGGTTGGCAAAGAGGCGGCCCTTGAGGCTGAAGATGAAATTCGAGAGGCCCTGGCTGGCTCGGACATGGTCTTTATCACCGCGGGGCTTGGGGGAGGCACCGGAACCGGGGCCGCTCCTATCGTGGCTCGTATCAGCAAAGAACTCGGGGCCCTCACCGTGGCCGTGGTAACGAAACCTTTTAGCTTTGAGGGCAAGCCCCGGTCGAAGGTGGCGCAAAAGGGTCTTGAAGAGCTGCGCCGCGAGGTGGACACCATCATCACCATTCCCAACGATCGCTTGCGGGCTTTGGCCTCTCCCAAGGCCAAGTTGCTCGACATGTTCCGCCAGGCAGACGACGTGCTCTACTACGCGGTAAGGGGCATCTCCGATCTCATCCTCTTTCCGGGCTACGTGAATCTCGACTTTGCCGACGTGCGGGCGGTGATGAGTGAGATGGGGATGGCGCTCATGGGCACGGGGGTCGCTTCCGGAGAAAACCGGGCCGAAGAGGCGGCCCAGATGGCCATTTCAAGCCCCCTTCTTGACGACGTTTCCATTGCCGGTGCCAGAGGCGTCCTTTTAAACATTACCGCTTCGGCTGAAACCCTCACGATGGAAGAGACGGAGTACATTTCCGAGCTGGTTTCCAAGGAAGCCCACGAGGAGGCCAAGATCTTCTGGGGGGTGGTCTTTGACGACGAAGCCGGAGAAGAGTTGCGTGTAACCGTGGTGGCCACCGGCATCGGTGCTCCTCATGAGGAGATAACCCCGGAGACCATCATCGAGCCCCCGGAGAGAGAAGCTGTGGCCGAGCTCAAGGTGGCGGAGAGGTTCCGTCCGGAGCAGAGAGAAAGCGTTGAACCTCCCAAGAGAGTGGCTTCGTTCAGGAAGCGACGCCAGCGGGTCCTTGACCGCGTGCCTTCGGAAGAAGAGCTCGAGGTGCCGGCTTTTTTGCGCCGAAAGGCGGATTAAGAGGTCTTTTTGGGAAAGGGTATCACCTGGGCCTGGCGGGTGTTTGCCCTGAGACTCTTTGGGGAGCTCTGGTCCGGGTTTTTCCCTTCCTGTACCTGAGTCAAAAGATCCCGCAGGGTTTCTACCGCTTCTAAGAAGCCTCCTTCCCCGTAGACCATTTCCATCAACATGTCGTAGAGACGGATACAGGAGCCCAGAGGGGTCTTGGCTCGTTCTATTTCGCGGTCTATCCGCCACTGGAAGCGCTTGAGGCGTTCGCGGTTTTCCGGAGAGGCCTGAGAAATGGTTTCTGAGATGAGCTCCTGACGCTTCTTTTCAAAGAGTTCGGGGTTTTCCCGGGCCAAAACGGCCATTTCTTCAAACCAGTCCTCGAAAGAGAGGTCTCTTTCCAGCATGGCGCTCTCCTTAAAAAGGTTTGATCTTCTTTTCCTGGGGTATTTCTTTCTTGATGGGAACACCTTTTTCGGCGTAAAGGACGGTCTTGAGCCATTTGAAGCCGAACTGGAGGAGGGCCAGATCGTCTTCTTTGATCTTTTCGAGGGTTTCTTTGTCAACCTCGTAGATCTCCAGGAAACGGCTTTCGAAGATGAAGCGCCGAAAGCGTTCCGGGTTGGTGCTCACCATGAAGAAAAGTTCGAGACTTTTCTGTGGCACTTCGATGGGGCCCAGAGATTCCTTTTTCATGATGATTTCCGCCCATTCGAGCACCGGTTCTTCAAACTCCGGGATCCCCTGGGAGCGACGATATTCTTCCACGGTGATCTCCGGGCCGGTATCGAGCCCCTGGCAGAATCCTTCCTTGACCAGATAGTAGAAGTCTTCGTTTCGCCCTTCGTCCCGGTTTCGAAAAATGCCCAACCCCAGAGGATAGTAGCGACAAGCCAAAGGACGATCTTCGTAGACCTGGCAGCCTTTTTCCGAAACAAAGGGGCAGGTCTTGTTTTCGTCATCCCGCATCTTGAGCCGGGCCACCGGAAGCTTGGATTTGGGCAGGATGAAAGGCTCCGTATAGAGGACCAGAAATTGATCCGTGGTGAGTTTGAGACGATCCCTCAGGCGCAAGATGTCGTAAGGAGTGAGGGGGAGATAGAGCTCCGAGCAACAGAGCTTGAAACAGGGGATACCCGGCCCGCACTGGAACCGGATCTTGGTATGGGGCTCGAGTTTTATCGGGACGATAATGCGGTCCGTTCCCCGCAGTTCGGTAATGGCTTCGCCCATAGGTCCTCCCTTCGACACTTTTGTTTCATACTATTCCAAAGTCCCGGCCGGGGCAAATGCCTTTTGAAGGTGACCCTGAAAATCGGCAAACTCTATCGGGAACTGGCGCTTTGACGCGAAAAATTTGCGAATTTCGGCAGACTAAATATCAAAAAAGAGAAAATTCTTGCCAACAAGGCTTCTTTGACTTAAGTATCTTATAAGAAACAATTTGTGTATCAAAACTCTAAGAAGGGGGGATTTTATGGGTAAAACAAGGTGGTTATTAGGTTTTTGTTCCTTTTTGCTGTTTGTCTTGACGGCGATGGTGGCCTCTGCAGAGGAGAACTGTATTACGTGTCACAAAAAGATCAGTCCTGGTCAGGTGCAGGACTGGAGCGTCAGTAAACACGCGGAAAACGACGTAACCTGTTCCGTCTGTCATGGTAGCGATCACCAGAGCGCCGAGGATGCAGCCAAGGCTGTCCTTCCTGACGAGCACGTTTGTGCCCAGTGTCACGAAGAGCAGTTCAATCAGTTTGTCCGCGGCAAACACAACCTGGGTTGGACGGCGATGAACGCCCTTCCCGTGACCCACCTCGAGCCTGATGAACTCATGGAAGGTGGAAAGGGCTGTGGTGGTTGTCACAACATGGGTATCAAGAGCGAAGAGCAAAAGAAAGAGCTCCATGCCCGGGGTTATCGTTATCAGAACAACTCCTGTGACGAATGTCATACCCGCCACGCCTTCTCCAAGAAGGAAGCCCTTGATCCGCATGCCTGTCAGCAGTGCCACATGGGTTACGACCACCCGCAGTGGGAGATGTGGTCCAGCTCCAAGCACGGTACCCGCTATTTTGCCAAGCTTGCCGGCAACCTTCCCGAAAGTGCCGCTGCTCCCAAGTGTCAGGACTGCCACATGCCCGACGGTAACCACGAGAACCGCACCGCCTGGGGCTTCCTGGGTGTAAGGCTTCCGCTTCCCGAAGACAAAGAGTGGGCCGCCGCTCAGGTGACCATCCTCAAGGCTCTGGGCGTGCTTGATCCCATCACCGGCAAGCCCACCGCTCGCCTTGAAATTGTGAAAAAGGCCCAGCTTGCCAGGCTCACCAAAGAGGAGTTCGACCGGGAACGCAACCGGATCAAGAAGGTCTGTTACCGTTGCCACTCCAAAGACTATGTGGACTTCCAGTTCCAGCAGGCCGATCAGTACTACAAGAAGATCGACATGCTCCTTGCTGAAGGTATCAACATCGTGGCGGATCTTTACAAAGACGGTATTCTCAAGAAGCGCGGCAACCAGACCTACCCCTATCCTGATTTTCTCTACTTCATGAGGACGGATTACGGTGCTGGTTGGGATAAGCTCGAGTACATCGAGCAGGTCCTCTTCCAGATGTATATGAAGCACCGTATGCGTGCTTACCAGTCCTTCTTCCACATCAACCCCGATTATGCCTACTGGTACGGCTGGGCGATGATGGTGAAAGACCTTGGCGAGATCAAGGAACTTGCCCGCCAGATGCGGGCCACCCACGCCCAGGCGAAGTAGCCTCGGGGTCTAGAAGCATCTGAAGAAAGGGGAGCTCAGGCTCCCCTTTCTTTTTTGGTCCCCTTTTGATCTGCCAAAGTTTGTGCTAATTACTGCCAAACAGTACGTTTTCCCCTGGGGAAGCCATGAAAGAGAAAGAAGCCCTTTTGAGGAAGATCCCGGCGGTTCACGAGCTATTGGAGACTTTGCGCCGCAAAAGGCCCCGTTTTTCCGAAAAACTCCTCACGCAAGCCGCCCGCAAGGCCACCGAGATCGTGAGAGAAGAGATCCTCAAAGGATCACGCCGGAGTCTTTCTCCGGAAGAGACTTTGAAAGTGGCGGAAACCGTCCTGGAGCGCCTGGAGAGGCCTCACCTGAGACGGGTGGTGAACGCCACCGGCGTGGTGGTGCACACCAATTTGGGTCGTTCCATCCTCCCGCAAGAGGCCCTGGAAGCGGTGGTGGAGATCTCGGCCCATTATTCCAATCTCGAGTTCGACCTTCAGACTGGCAAGCGCGGGAGCCGCTACGTCCACGTCGAGGAGATCCTCCTTGAGCTCACGGGGGCCGAGGCTGCTCTGGTGGTCAACAACAACGCCGCGGCGGTCCTCATCACGCTGAACACGCTTGCCGCCGGCAAAGAGGTCATCGTTTCGCGGGGGGAGCTGGTGGAAATCGGGGGGTCTTTTCGTATCCCGGATGTCATGGCCCGTTCCGGAGCCATCCTCCGCGAAGTGGGGGCCACCAACCGGACCCATCTGCGAGATTACGAAGCGGCCATCAACGAAAACACGGCCCTCCTCATGAAGGTCCACAAGAGCAATTACGCCATCGTGGGCTTTACCAAAGAAGTTTCCGGAAAGGAGCTCGTAGAGCTCGGGAGGCGCTACGGTCTTCCGGTGATCGAGGACCTCGGAAGCGGCTGTTTCGTGGATTTTTCAAAATACGGCCTCCTCAAGGAGCCCACCGTACAGGAGGTCCTGGCCACCGGAGTGGACGTGGTCACCTTCTCCGGAGACAAGCTCCTTGGCGGGCCCCAGGCCGGCATCATCCTGGGGCGTAAGGATTTCATCGCGGCCATCCGCAAAAATCCCCTCAACCGCGCCGTGCGGATAGACAAGATGACGCTGGCCGCCCTTGAGGCCACCCTCAGGCTTTACCGGGACGAAAAAGAAGCGGTGGAAAAGATCCCCACCCTTCGCATGATCACCACCCCTCCAGAAACCCTCAAAAGGCGCGCCAGGCGTTTGAAGAACAAGCTTCGCAAGGTCCTGCCCCCGGAGACCGAAATTCAGGTGGTGGAAACCATCTCCCGCGTGGGGGGAGGGGCCCTGCCACTTGCAAGCCCCAGGTCTTACGCCGTGGCCCTGCGAAGCCCGAAGTTTTCTCCGGCGCGTCTTGAGGCCGCCTTGCGCGCGGCAGAGCCTCCCATCATCGCCCGGATCGAAGACGAGGCCCTACTTTTTGATCTGCGGACCATCTTGCCGGGGGAGGAAAACCTCATCGTCGAGACTTTGGCCCAGATCTTTGCCCGGGAAGGCTTATGCCAAAGCTGAGCCGCTGGACGATAAACCACCTTCTGCCTCTCCTTGAGGAGGCTGCCACCCCCCTCCTTCCGCTCCGTTTTCAGATTAAAGAAGAGGCCGAAGGCCACGGCCTCCTCTGGGGAGGGGAAAGGATCGCGGTTTTTTCTTTTGCGGAGGATCTTCCCCGGGAAGAATGGCAGAAATGGGGGCCCACGGTCCTGGCCCTTCTCAACGAAATCTTCGGAAGACTGGTGCGGGAAAAGACCCTCTACGGTCTTCCTGGCAAAGATCTTTTGCGCCGCAAGCTCGAAAACGGTCCTCTCAAAGGTCTTCTTCTCAAGGGTGCTTCCCCGCCCGCCTCAGAAGGCCTCTACGCCCTGGGAAGAGGCCTTTTTTTCCTGCCGGAAGGGTATTTTCGGCCGCGGGAGGTCTTGAAGGGGCTCTGGCAGGAGGGCTTGAGCTTCCACGCCGCCGCCATAGAGCTCCACTCGCCTGAGGAGCTACCTTTTTTGCCCCGTTTTATGGATTTTCTGGAGGCCTTTGGTTTTCTCTGGTTTACCGGAAAGGCGGCCCGCTATTTCGCGGAACTCGGCCTGGTAGAAGAAAAATGGAAGCCGCTCGCCAAACTTTCTTCCCTGGCTGGAACCCACTCCCTGGCGTGGGTGGAGGGTGAACCCCCTTCACTCAACTGCCTCAAGGAAAAGGCCCGTTTCTTTGTGGAGCTCGGGGAACGCTCTTTGCTCCTGGCGACCCCGCTTCCACCGGAAGAACTGGAAGCTCTCTTTTCTTCCCTGTCCTTACGAGGCGGGATCCTTCCTCCTTCAGAGACAAAGACCCCTTTACGTTCCATCTGGGCCGCCTTCGAACACGCCAAACGTCTGGGCGGGGAGGCGGTGGTGAGGTTTGTTCCCTTTAGCCTTCACGTCCTGGGAGATGTCTTTCTGGATCTGGGGGATCTCTTTGCCGCTCTTTCGGCTTACGAAGAGGCCAAGGAAGGGACCTTACAACCCATCGAACTCTTAAATAGCCTGGCCTATATCTATCTTGAGCTTGAGGACTTTGAAAAGGCCGAGGCCCATCTCCGCAAGGCCTTAAGTCTTGCTCCCGAAGACCCGATGCTTTCCTACAACTTGGCTCTCTTTCTGGAGCAGCAGGGGCGAGAGGAGGAAGCCCTTTCTCTCTTTGAAAAGGCCCACCGGCTCTCTCCCGGGGAGGGTCCTTTCGCCGAGGCCCTGGCTGAAAGACTGGCCAAAAAAGCACGGTGGCCCGAGGTGAAAGAGATCTTGACGGGCAAGGAGGATTCTTCCGGGCGGAGGGCCTTTCTGCTGGCAAAAGCCCTTTATGAAACCGGCGAGCTCGAAGAGTCTTTGAGGCTCTTCAAGGAGGTGAGCCAGAAGGATCCCCAGAATCTCGAGGCCCTGGCTTACCTGGCTCTGCTCTACATCCAGCTGCGAGGAGAGTATTCCGTGGCAGAGGCGGTGTTGCCCCAGATCGAGAAAAGCGCCGCCTATGCCGAGCTTGCCAACCATCTGCGCACTTTTCTGGAGGGAGAGTCATGAAGTTTACGGTTCTCGGGTCTGGTACCGGCTGGCCGCGTCTTGAACGGGGCTCACCAGCCTATCTCCTGGAAGTGTCCGGGGAGAAGTTTCTCCTGGACCTGGGGCCCGCTACCATTCCCCGTCTCCTGAAGCTTGGCCTGAGTCTTGAGGACGTCGACGCCATCTTTCTCTCCCACTTTCATCCGGACCATGTCACGGATCTCATCCCCTTCTTCTTTGCCACCCGTTACGCCTTGGGGTATAAGCGTCAAAAGCCGGTGAGCCTGTATGCGGGGGAGGGATTTTCCCGGTTCTACGCCGGTCTCAAGGAGGCCTTTGGGCACTGGGTGGAGCCTCCCGAAGGGCTGTTGCAAACCGAGGAGCTTTCCACCTCCTGTGAGAGCGCCTTCTTACGCCCGCCGATAGAAATTCGCACCGCTCCGGTGGCCCACAATCCCGAAAGCCTCGCTTATCGGTTCGATTTCGAGGGCAAGAGCCTGGTCTACTCTGGAGATACCGACTACAGTCCGAGTTTGATCCGCCTGGCGCGCGAGGCCGACCTCCTGGTCATCGAGTGCTCCTTTCCCGAGGGGCACAAGGTGCCCGGGCACCTGACACCGTCCCTTGCCGGGCAGATCGCCGGCGAGGCCCGGGTCAAAAAGCTCCTCCTCACCCACCTTTACCCCCCCTGCGAGGAGGCCGACCTCATTACCCCCTGCAGGCGGTATTTTTCAGGCGAGATCATGATAGCCAGAGATTTCTTGAGCCTGGAATTAACCTAGGCTCACCGGGCCGGTTCCCTCTCCTTCGCCCCATTCGATCTCGATTTCGAGGGAGTATTTCGTTTTGCTGGGTTTTACCTTTTCCTCGGCCTTGAGTTCGAGCACCACGTTGGGAGGAATGTTGAGGGTGATCTCCTCGCCTCCCCGGCGCAAGACGACCTTGCCCTGGGAGAGACGATCTGCAAGCTCCCGCAGGAAACGGGCCACGTCCTCAAGGCTTCGGGGCTCTTCGCTCTTGAAAAGGACCTTTTTTTC
>Ga0256835_1000486_pt1 | contig 29648 bp, 22 predicted proteins | sample PIR30metaG_FD_185972 | JGI IMG/M metagenome (GOLD analysis project Ga0256835, IMG submission 185972) | Hydrothermal vent microbial communities from East Pacific Rise, Pacific Ocean - PIR-30 | ecosystem: Environmental > Aquatic > Marine > Hydrothermal vents | place: Pacific Ocean: East Pacific...
TGGTAATTGCTCATGTCACCGAAGGTGGAGAAGAGCTCTATCCAGAGGGTCCCGAAAGGCCGGATGCCTGCCACCGGGCTCCATATCAGGTCGGTGCGGTTGTTTTCGCCCTGTTGGCTGAGCCAGGTGATGCCCGTGCCGAGGTAGAGACCCGGGTTGCCGAGGGGAAAGAGGAAAACCGCTCCGTCCCCTTGCAACTGCTGCAAGCCGTTCATTCCCGCATATCCGGCCCCTGCCGAGAGGGAGAGGAACGGAAAGCGCTTGCTGAGCGTGAAATGGGTAGTGGCGTCATGACTGCTGACGGTGTAAAGGAATACACGGTTGCCGTAACCGGCAGCGGGCAACGGCGTGCGCAGGTTCAGATAGTTGAACGAGAGATCGAGTGCCAGCCCGCGTGCCAGACGGAAATGCAAGGCCCCGTGCAAGTGATGCTGCGTAAAGGTGTTGTCAGTAAGGGTGACCGCGCCGTCGTTCAGATCGTAGTAGTGGATAAGGCGGTTTTTGGTGAGATAACGGTAACCGGCACGTATCGAAGTGTTTTCCCCTACCTGGAAAGTGAAGAGCAGCGCACCCTCCCCACCGCGCCGGACGAGGGTCTGCACACCTTCTTCCGGGGGCAGGTCGCCGCTGTCATAGCCGGAAAGATCCTCCGGGTTCTGAAAATAGCCCGTTTCCATACTGAAAGCGGTGAGGCCGGTCAGCCTGCCGGCTTTCACCTCGTCACGAACACGGACCGGCATGTGGTGCATCAGGGCATGACGATCGTCTTCCCGGCCGCCGAAGAGATAACAATAGTAAAGGTATTGCAGGGCGGTGATGTCGTTGGGACTGAGTTCCAGGGCCCGGAGAAAGTGAGGGATGGCAAGGTCGTAGTTCTTCCGGGAATACCAGGCGATGCCCAGACGCATGCGCAGGTAATAATAGTCGATCTCTTTGCGCAAGGCCTCCCGCCCCGCCCGGACCACCCTCTTCCAGTCGCCGCGCAGGTAAGCTTCATAGGTGACCTTGTCGTAGTAGGCAAAGCCTTTCTTCTGAGGGTCTCCCGCCCTTGCAGGCATGACGAAGATCCCTCCCCATAGCAGGAGCAGTGTTGCGATCACTCGATACATGTGGCTTTCAGCATTTTGTTGTCCCGGGTGATAACAAAGGCAGCAATTCCCTTTGTGTCGATCTCGATGAGAAAACGGAGCGGTTGCTCTTTCATCTTCGATTCCATCTTCAGACGTGAAGGCATCACCGGGTTGTCGATCCAGGTGTAATGCAGCTCATAGGTGGCTTGCAGGTAGATCCAGAAAGGTGCGATCAGATCCTGGAACACCAGCCGGGTACGGGGGTACACCAGATGGAGCGGATAGCTGTCACGGACCGTGATCTCCCGGTAAAAGCCTTTGTATATACGATAGGCCGCCAGGAAGAAATAATAGAGCAGCGATCTTTTGTTCCCTTCGAAACCGGTGAAATAGAAGACGTTGTCTTCCGTCCAGAACCAGGCTTTGCTGCCCGTCTCGGTGCAATAGAGGTACGATTGGTTGTAGACGTTGGTTCTCACTTCCCATTCCGTGCCACGGGCCAGGGGTGTGCCGCTCGTCTGGAAGCGGATCTTTTGTCCGGGAACGAACTGGAAAGCTTTCTGCAGCAATTCGTTCACCTCGATGTTTGCCACCACCTCTCCCTCTTGCGGGATGGCATAGGTCATCAGCTCCGGCTTGTTCTCGTGATAGCGGAGGTAACTGCCAAAAGGATAGAAAAGGGTGGGGGAGCCGATGTACGGAGTGGCCTGGAACTGGAAATGGAGGTGGGGATAGGGCGAACGCCCGCTGTTGCCCGCCTTGCCGATGATGTCACCCGGCTTCACCGTGTCGCCTTTCTTCACCCGGATGCTGCCTTTCTGCAGATGGCTCAGCTTGGAATATAGATGGTCGGCATGCCGGATGATCACCGTGTTGCCCCAGTTCTTGATCAGGTTCACCTCCCCGACAATGTTGTCGTCGATGCCGTCTTCGACGATCTCTACCGTGCCGTAACCGGGAGAGAGAACATCCTTGCCGAAACAATAATAATCGGTCAGAAGATCCCCACTGTCCTTGAAGGTCTTTCCGCGGTTGTCCTCAATGACGAAATCCCATGCATGCCGCCACTCCCCTTGATGGGTATAGCTGCCGTCATGGCCTTGCGAGACCGTCCAACGCCCGTGAAAAGGGAGACGGAAGGAAAATATCCAGGCCGGATCGAAACGCTGGCGACTGTTGTAATCGTAATACAGGTTCTTTTCCGGGCTGTACTGCTGGATCACCACCTCTTTGAGATATTTCCGTTCTTTGGTACGGAACTTCAGGACATAGAGGAACAGCAGCACCATGATGTTGAAAGGAAGGGCGTAGATGGGGACCTTGAAGACAGCGAACACCGGGTCGAGGCTGAGGGTGAGGATGGCCACCAACGGGGTGAGCAGCACGGCCCAGCCGTAAGTCCAAACCGAAGGGATCAGGTAGAACCCGCCGATGGCGATGGCCGTGAGGATATAATTGAAGCCGATATAGCTGTATGAGGTCTCCGCCAGATTCACCCCCAGCAGAAGATAGAAAAAGTAGGCGGTCCAGAAACCCAGCAGGGAGAGGGTAAAGGCGATGCGGGAGTAGAGGAACAGGCCGAAGGCGATGAGGATGCCGGCGATGATCTTGCTCTGGAAGAAGATGGCGGCCAGGGAGAGGAAATAGAGCCGCAGGGGTACGGGGATCAACGCATTCACCCGCTCATGGAAGTTGACAAGCCTCTGACCGCCGAGGCCATACAGCTCATTGAGGGTATAGATCCCCCGTTCGCTGATGCCCAGGTGCTCGAATTGTTTGGTGGCCAGCAGCACCAGCCAGATGGAGAGGATGAAGGGGATGCTCAGGTAGGGGAGATAATATTTCCCGATGACCCCTTCCATGGCTACGGAGATGAAGAGGGTGAGCAGTGAGGCAAGCACCACCACGAAGTAGAACTCCGGCGAAGGCTGGTAATAGATGCCCAGGCCGAGGCCTACCAGCAAACTGTTGAAACCGTAAGTGCCGCTGGTGATGCGGGCCTCGTCGAAACCGAAAAGGAATGCCGCTGCCGTCGTCACCAGCACCGCTACCAGTCCGCTCAGCCCCGCATACAGGTCGATGAAGCTGACTCCCAGCAGCAACAGGGCGAACAGCATGTTGCGTGAGAAGAAAACCTGTGCGTAACTGTTGCCGGTACTCTCGGCAAGTTGCCGTATGGCTGTGATCGTCTTCATAGGATGTTCCTGACAATGATCACAATCCGGCATTCTTCAGGTGTTCGGGCAACACCTCTTGACGGGTCATGTAGTCGAGGTCTTCCCGTTTGCGGATGATGTGCGGCTTGCCGTCGGTGTCGATCATCAACACATTGGGACGGTATTCTATGAATTGCAGCCACTGGGTCATGTTGTAGGCGCCGATGCGTTTGATGACGAACGTGTCACCTTTTTTCAGCAGCGGGAAATCGATGGCGGCACGCAGGACGTCGATGTTCATACAGAGGGGGCCGTAGATGGTGGTGTCCTCCGTGTGCTGCGAGCTGTTCTCGGCCGGCACGATCTGGTGTTCATACCAGAACGAGGTGAACAAGAGGTTGACCCCCACGTCGGTGATCAGGGCGCGTCGTCCCGAGGCCAGGCGCTTGTTGGCGATGACCGTTCCCAGCAGATAACCGGCATCGTCGATGAGGGCTCGTCCCGTCTCAAGGATGAGCAGTGGCAGATGTTCCGGTTTGATCGCAGAGTTGACCAGTGCACCCGTGATGGCATCGGCATAGTCGTCGAATGAGGGAGCCGAGTCGGTGCCCGGCACGTAAGCCCCTTTGAGGGTGTTCTTCGAGGCAAAGCCGCCGCCCATGTCGATGTAGCGGATCACATGACCGTATTTGCGCTCGGTGTTCACCGCCAGGTCGGCCAGCTTGGAGGCGGCGATGCGGTAGGCCTGGGGGGTGAGGATGTAGGTGCCGATATGGGTGTGGAGACCGGCAAGATCCATCTTGCCCGAGAGCATGATGCGGTTGATCGCCTCCCATGCTTCCCCGTTGTCGTAGTTGAAACCGAAACGGTCCCACCGCGGATAGATCCCGGTGTCCATGTTCACACGGATGGCCACCTTGGGTTTCGTGCCGGCTTCGTCGGACACCTCCAGCAGCATGTACAGCTCGTCGAAATGGTCGATGTGGATGAGAGAGCCGTTGCGTGTGGCCAACAGCAGGTCCTCATACGTTTTCGAGGGACCGTTGAAGATGATGTACTGCGGGGGAACCCCGTTCTTCAAGGCCTTATGATATTCGAATCCCGACACCACCTCGGCCCAGGCCCCTTCCTGGTGGAAGGCATTGCAGACGGCCGCCAGGTAGTTGGTCTTGTACGACCAGGCCAGCTGCACCTTCGGATAGCGTGTGGAGAAAGCCTGGTAGGCGTCACGGTAGGTGTTGCGGAGCGTTCGCTCCGACAGTACATACAAAGGGGAGCCGAATTCTTTCAATAACTCGCTTACCTTCAGTCCTTCCACTTCGGGCATCGGCTCGATGCGCGGTGTCATGCCGAACTTTGAAGGCATGCCGGCGTTCAGACGTTTTATGACAGGTGGTTCAAAGGTTCTTTTTTCCATGGTTTTCCTTCTTTTTGCTGGTTCTTGTATGATCAGGATCAGATCTCACCGGTGGTGGAGATCTTCTCAAAGTCTTTCATGTCGATGATCATGTCGTACGAGTATCGTACGAAGATCTTTCCCACCTCATAAGAGGTGAAGGGTTTCACTTCTTGTCCGAGGGCCAGTTTGACGAGGGCTTCGGGGAGGTTCTGACCGGCGCCTACGGCCAGGTAGACCCAAGCGGGGATGCGGGGGTTGATCTCGAGGATGTAGTATTGGTCATCGTCGGTGCGGATGAGCTCCAGCTCCATGCCGCCGCGCCAGCGTGTGGCGCGGATGATGCGGTGGGTGAGCTCCAGCATGTCGGGGTTGTCGAGGGTGATGCCTCCCCACGCCTTCCCCTTGTCGGTGATGTACTGCTTGCGCATGGGCACCGCCCCGATGGTGTTGCCGCGACCGTCCCCCAGGGCCACCACGTTCACCTCGGTACCCCGGATAAACTCCTGGATGATCACCGGCAACCCCCACTTGGCGCTGATCTTGTTGAAGTGACTCAGTACCTGTTCCTCATTGTAGGCGATATAGGCATCGTAAAACTTGCCCTTGACCATCACCGGGAAGTCGAAATCTTCCGACAACGTGCGGATGTCGCTTTCATAAGCGATCGGCTTGCTCTTGGGCACCAGCAGGCCGTATTTCTCTCCAAAGGCGGGCAGGTTGTTCTTGTGCCTTTCTTCCAACTGCTCGAGCGTGGGAAGGAACGTGCGGATCCCCATTTCGCGCAATACCTTCTCACTCTTGATGAAAGTGTATAATTCGGCATCGAAGTTGGGGATGAGCACGTCGATATGTTCGCGGTGATGGATGTAAGAGAGGCGTTCGAGCACTGCTTCCGACCCTTCGGAGGGATAAGGCATCATGTACACCTTATCGACCAGGTCGCGCATATAAATGCCCGGTTCGAGGGTCTCGTACACCAGTCCTACGACCTTCACGTCCAGCTCGGCCGACTCGCGGATGGCCCGGATCACGGGGATGCCGGGGCCGGGGTTGTCGGTGTTGTTCAGGCCTGTGGCTGCCAGTACCAATGGGGTCTTATTCATGGTCTCGGTTGTTTAGGATCTCCAGGATCTCACCCGGCGAGATGCCGTATTCATCCGCCAGGTCTTTCAAAATATCGTCGGGGGTTGCTTCGAAGCCTTCCTTTTTGAGTGCGCCGGTGAGCTCTTCGACAGGGATGCCGTATTCTTCGGCGATCTGGCGAAAGCTCTTCCGGCCGATGCCGTTTCCGCCGCGGATGATCACCTTCTCTTGACGCAGGGTCTCGACCTCTTCGTCACTGCTGCCGAAGATCCGGTACACCTCCGAAGGCGACAGCCCGTTGGCGGTGGCGATGTCGCGTACCGTCTGGCCCTGACTGTCGACCGTAAGGCCCGCTCCCTGTAGACGGGACATCGCACTGTCGGGAGAAGTTTCCAGGATCTCCTGCGCGAACTGGGTCAGCGTATAAAGCTCGGCATGCGGAAGGGGCGGATCACTTTCCTCATCTTCCCAGCTCTCGGTGAACTGTTCCCCCCAGTCCATGATCGTCTTAAAAGGGGGAATATTGTAAATGACCCCCACGAAAATGAACAGGGAGAGGAGCGTGGAGAGGAGCATCTCCCGTTTGCGGTTGAGCTGCCGCGTGATCCGCGAGCGGATATGCCCCAGGAAGGTTTTCCAGTTGATGCTGAAGAGATGAAAGATCCCCAGGATCAAAAAGAAAAGCGAAAAGTTGGTGTGCATCGACTGCCACCCTTCCTTCGTGAGCCCCCACAACGTCCAGTCCGACCAGTGTGCGATACGGCCCGCAGGGGCAATGTACAGGATCACCCCCGACACCGTCATGATGATGAACGAAAAAAAGAGACCGAACGTCACGAACGCCCGCCAACTGAACTTCTTCTTCCTATCCTGCATGATCGATCAGATGATAGTGGTTCAACATCTCCAGAAAATCCTGATAGTAACGTTCGAAACCGGCACGGTCGATATCATACAGGGAGGTGATGTGGCCGGCGATCTCGTCGTAGTCCTTCCCTTCTTTCAGAAGCTTCAGGATCTCCTGGGCCGTCTCGTTGACGGTGAAAGATTCCCCGGTGGAAGGATCAAAAAGAAATCCCGAATCACTGATGGCTATGTTTTTTTTCAGTCGCATGATCGAAAACTTTAGTGTTTATATTTTCTAACGTAATGAACGAAAAAAGGAGGAACAAGGTTTTACGATATTTTTTCTTTTTCTTATGAAATTCTTCACTGCATGTCTTTATCCGAAGATCCCCGGCGGGGCGGGGCCACGGCCGGGGATCGTTGCCAGGAACAGGGAGTCCAACTCCCCATGACCAGCCAGGAAAACCTATTTCCTGTTGATAATACGGTCGAATGCTTCGCGGTCCATCAGCACCGGTTCATAGGTGATCCCTCTGACCTTGAGGTTCCACACGAACGCCCGCAGGTGCGCTTCGGAGCCCTTCCGGAGGTGGGTCCAGACCTGTGTGATGTCTTTGTTGTCGACATTTTCTTTTAACTCGTTCTCCAGGTCGAGAATGTCTTTTTCTTCGATGAGCGCTCCCACTTTCAGGGCGGCGATGTCGGAGGCGGATCCCTCTTTTATCAGCTTGTCATAGAGTTCTTGCAACTCTTCGTGGGTGAAGACACCGGCCTCTTCCCCTCCGGCGGGGTCTTCCAGGTCGTAGCGGTCGATGAGCGCTTTCACGGCATCCATATGGCGTTGTTCGGCCTTGCGGATGTTGCCGAAAGCGCGGATCTCGGTCTTGTCGTACAGATAAGTGTACACATCGCGGGCCAACTTCTCCTCCTCACGCATGAAGAGGATCCCTTCTTTTTCGGCATCACTGAGCGGCTCGGCCGGAATATTGGCGATGCAGGGAAGTGTCTTGTCGCCTTCCTCCACCTGTTCGGACGAAAGGGCCAGGTCATCGTTCTGCTCATCATTGTCGGAAAATCCGTTGCCACAAGAAGAGAAGAGCAAAACGGCGCTCAGGGAAAGGATCGTAAACAATCTGTTTTTCATTTTCATAGCGGTCGTTTTTGAATTAACATCTTTTGTCCCTACCGTTGGACAATGCGTAAGACCGCTCTATTTCCCGGGGATGGTGTAATTTTTTGCAAAAAAGTTACATCATCCTGTTTTCCTGGCGTTCGGCCAGCTTTTTGCGATATTCCGATACGTTGATGCCCGTGACTTGCTTGAACTGATTGGAGAGGTACTGCACACTGCTGTAACCCATCATGTTGGCAATCTCGCTGAGGGAAAACTCCCCCTGCTGAAGCAGGATCTCCACTCGCCGGATCTTTTCCTGGATGATGTATTTCTCAAGGGTGATGCCCATGTGTCTGGAAAAGAGACGGGAGAGGTAGGAATAACTGTAACCGGTCTTTTCCACGATATAGTCGGAACGGTTGACCACCGAGTTGACAAAGTTGAGCTCATGTACCAGCTCGTGCACGGCCAGTTTCACCTGCTCAACGATCACCTGCTCGTGATCCAGTGCAGGCCTCATCTCATAACGTTCCAGATAGGAGAGGAGCGCTTTTTTCTTTTCGGGATCATACCCTGCGGGCAGGACCAGGCGGCCCCGTTCGGCTGCGACCCCTTCCCAGCCGTCCCGCTCCAGGACATCGCGCAGTAACAGGATGGTGCTGCGATGGTAAAGATTGCTGATGTAGAGGCTTTCTCTTGAGGACATGCAGGTTAAAGATAGAAAATTCCCTGCAAATCACCTTCCGGGGAACCCCCTACTGGATCTTCCGGAACATCCGGCGCAGACGGATGTTGGCCGGAAAGCGTTTCTCCTTGTTGAGGGAGAGCCAGATATATTTGGGCTTGCCCACGATATGGGTTTCAGGGACGAATCCCCAGTAACGCGAATCGGCCGAGGCATGACGGTTGTCGCCCATCATCCAGTAGTAATTGTACCGGAATGTGTAAGAGGTGGCTGGTTCGCCATTGATATAGATGGTGCTGTCCTGCACCTTCAGCGTATTGTGCTCATACGCTTCGATGATGCGACGGTACAACGGGAGGTTTTGCAAAGTGAGCTTGACGGTTGCTCCTTTTTCAGGTACCCACAGCGGGCCCAGGTTGTCCACGTTCCAGGGATAATCCGGCGAATGAGGGAAGATATTGTAGTCGTACTTCCCGGAATCACTTTCCTCCCACCGCCATACCCCTTTCACAATGGCGAAGGAACGGATCCTTTCCACATTCTTCTGTGTGAGGGGAATGAGATAGCGGTTGGTCCCTTCCCGGTAGATGTCTGAGCGATAGATCCCCATTTTTTCCAGGGTGCGGGGATTGAGCGGCGTACCGTTGGTGAGGATCACATAACGGTACTGCTGTCCGGGGAATTCCGGCACTTTCTCCCCATTGATGTAAAGGTCTCCGTGTCTGACCTCGACGGTGTCTCCCCCCACGGCCACACAGCGTTTGACATAGTTGTCCTCCTTGTCCACGGGACGCACCACTACATGATACCGTTTCCAGACGATCTCACGGGCCTTGGCATAATAATGCTCAAAAGGCAGGGAGTCGTGGTGGGCGGCATCCCTGTGCTTCATCTCCATGGCGATACTCCGAACGATGGCATAATAGCTGGTCGCCTGGTTCTCCAGCACCACCGTATCGCCGGCGGGGAAGTTGAACACCACAATATCGTTGCGCTGAACCTCTCCGAAGCCTTTCAGGCGGCGATAGGGACGCTTGATCCATTCCACATAGGATTTTCCTCCCACCAGCGGCATGGTGTGCTGTGTGAACGGAAAAGATAGGGGGGTCATCGGCAGGCGCGGTCCGTAGCTCAGCTTGCTCACAAAAAGATGATCGCCGATGAGCAGGGTCTTCTCCATCGACCCCGTCGGGATCTTGTAGTTCTGAAAGAAAAAGATGTTGATGAACGACACGGCGATCACGGCAAAGATGAGCGCGTCGAGCCATTCGACCAGCTTGCTGTTCTGTCCGTCACGACGCTTCCAGAAGGTCCAGTTCACCTTGCGGGTGATGTACATGTCGAAGATGACGATCTCGCCCAGCAACCACCAATAGTTGTCGAGCCAAATGACCCAGAGCAGGTACAGGAGGGCTACCAGCCCGAAGTTGAAATATTTGTTGTGCAGGACCTCTTTGATCTTCATGACGGAACAGGTTACGTGATGGGCAAAAGTAACAAATCCCGGGGACAATCATCCCTCTTCGAGGCCGAGAAGGTCGTTCATTCCGTAGCACCCTTTTTTTCCGGCCAGGAACTCGGCGGCCATGACCGCTCCGAGGGCAAAGCCGCGGCGGCTCTTGGCCGAGTGGGTGAGCTCCAGCAGGTCCATCGCCGACTCGTACCGCACCGTGTGGATGCCGGGCACCTCTCCCTCGCGGCGGGAGAGGATGGGCAACTCTTCCTCTGTTTCCGCCCGGTGGTTGACCCACCGTCGTTTGCCGGGATGATGCTCTAGGATACCTTCGGCCAGCGTGATCGCCGTGCCGCTCGGTGCATCTTTTTTGTGGATGTGATGCGTCTCTTCGATCGTTACCTCATATTCCGGATAGCGGCCCATGATGCGGGCCAGTATGCGGTTCATGTGGAAGAGGATATTGACCCCGATGCTGAAGTTCGAGGCATAGAAAAAGGCTTGGCCTTCCTTTTCACAGCGTCTGCGCACTTCCTCATAGCGGTCGAGCCAGCCGGTGCTGCCCGACACCACCGGCAACTGCAGGTCGAAACAGCGCATGATGTTGTCATAGGCGGCAGCCGGGCCGGTGAACTCAATGGCCACATCCGCCCCCGCCACCCCTTCAGGGGTCAGCTCATGACGGTTGTCGATGTCGATGATGAGCACGATCTCATGACCCCGCTCCCGCGCGATCTTTTCGATCTCCTTGCCCATCTTGCCGTAACCGATCAGGACGATCTTCATGGTTCATGATCTTTGGTGGACGAACAAAAAAAAGGGAAGCCGCGGGCTTCCCTTTCAAATGTTTCTTTTGCCTCAGGCTTTCTTGACCTCGTCGACGATGGCCTTGAAAGCTTCGGGGTGGTTCATGGCCAGGTCGGCCAGCACCTTGCGGTTCAGGGCGATACCCTTCTTGCCGAGCTTTCCCATGAACTCCGAGTAGGACATATCATACTGCCGTACGCCGGCGTTGATGCGCTGGATCCAGAGAGCCCGGAACTCGCGCTTCTTGTTGCGCCGGTCACGATACGCATAACTGAGCGCCTTCTCCAGCGCATTCTTGGCTACCGTGTAGACATTCTTCCTCCGTCCCCAGTAACCCTTCGTCTGACGGAGGATCTTCTTCCGTCTCCTGTGCGACGCGACACTGTTCACTGATCTTGGCATGGTCGTAACGTTTTAGGATGGTCAGCGTTCCCGCCGTGCGGGACCCTTTGGGGCTGTGCCACCCGGTTCAACATACATTTACTACTTCATGGCGAGCAGCCGCTTCACATTGTCAAGGTCGGCCTTGTGGACCAACGTGAAGTAGGTGAGGTTCCGCTTTCTTTTCTTCGACTTCTTTGTCAGGATGTGGCTCTTGTAAGCATGCTTCCTCCTGATCTTGCCGGTCCCGGTGAGCGTGAACCTCTTCTTGGCTCCCGGGTTCGTTTTCATCTTAGGCATGGTTCTCTCCTTTAATTTAAAGTTTATGTCTCACACTTGAAATCTTGTTCTCAGCCTTTCGTTTTCTGGGTCTTGGGGGCGAGGATCATGATCATCCGTTTGCCTTCCAGCTTGGGCAACTGTTCCACCTTCGCCACCTCCTCCAGGTCCTGTGCCAGGCGCAGCAACAGGATCTCCCCTTTCTCTTTGAAAAGGATCGTCCTTCCTTTGAAGAAGACATAAGCCTTTACCTTCGCGCCGTCTTTCAGGAAGTTTTCCGCATGCTTCAGCTTGAAGTTGTAGTCATGCTCGTCGGTGTTGGGACCGAAACGGATCTCCTTGACGACGATCTTGGAGGTCTTGGCCTTGATCTCTTTCTGCTTCTTCTTTTGCAGGTAGAGAAACTTCTGGTAATCGACGATCTTACAAACCGGCGGGTCGGCGTTGGGAGAGATCTCCACGAGGTCGAGCTCCATGTCGTCGGCCAGCCGCAAAGCCTCGTCGATGGGATAGATGCCGGGCTCCACATTGTCGCCCACAAGACGCACCTCCCGCGCCCGGATCTGTTCGTTGATCCTGTAACGCGGTACCTGCTTCCGGTTTTTGTTCCTGTTGTAAGCTATGGTCGTGTCCTCCTAACTTTGGTTACTCTTCTTCTTTTTCGATCTTTTCCTTGATGAAACCCACAAATTCTTCGAGTTTCATCGTGCCGATGTCCCCTTTTCCCTGCCGGCGGACGGCAACTGTCCCTTCCTTCTCCTCTTTCTCTCCTACGATGAGCAGGTAGGGGATCTTCTTTAACTCGTTGTCCCTTATCTTCTTACCGATCTTTTCGTTGCGTTCGTCGATCAGGGTGCGAATATCGGAATTATTCAGGAATTTTAAAACTTTTTTTGCGTAATCATGGTATTTTTCGCTGATCGGCAGGACCACGGCCTGGTCGGGTGCCAGCCACAGGGGGAACTTACCGCCGGTATGTTCGATGAGCACGGCGATGAACCGCTCCATCGACCCGAAGGGGGCACGGTGGATCATCACGGGACGGTAGCGCTTGTCGTCGGCGCCGATGTATTCCAGCTCGAACCGCTCGGGAAGGTTGTAATCGACCTGGATGGTACCCAGTTGCCATGAGCGCCCCAGGGCGTCCTTCACCATGAAGTCGAGCTTCGGGCCGTAGAAGGCTGCCTCGCCTTTTTCGATGGTGGCCTTGAGGCCTTTTTCTTCGCAGGCTTCGATGATGGCCCGTTCGGCCTTCTCCCAGTTCTCTTCGCTGCCGATGTATTTTTCCTTGTCATCAGGATCACGCAAGGAGATCTGGGCGGTGAAATCGTCGAAATGCAGCTTGCGGAAGATCAGGAACACGATGTCGATCACCTTGAGGAACTCTTCCTTGAGCTGGTCGGGACGGCAGAAGATGTGGGCATCGTCCTGGGTGAAGCCGCGTACGCGGGTGAGACCGTGCAGCTCGCCACTCTGCTCGTAGCGGTATACCGTGCCGAACTCAGCCAGCCGTACGGGCAGATCCTTGTAGGTGCGGGGCTTGGAGCGGTAGATCTCACAGTGATGGGGACAGTTCATCGGCTTCAGCAAAAACTCTTCCCCTTCCACCGGCGTGTGGATGGGCTGGAAAGAGTCCTTGCCATACTTCTCGTAATGTCCCGAGGTCACATACAGTTCTTTCTGACCGATATGAGGGGTGATCACCGGCTCGTAGCCGTACTCTTTTTGGATCTTCTTGAGGAAGTTCTCCAGCCGTTCGCGCAGCTGAGCTCCTTTGGGCAGCCAGAGGGGCAGTCCCTGCCCCACGCGCGGGCTGAAGGTGAAGAGCTCCAGCTCCTTGCCGATGCGACGGTGGTCGCGTTTCTTCGCCTCCTCCAGCCATTGCAGGTACTCCTCCAGCATGCTCTGCTTGGGGAAGGTGATGCCATAGATGCGCGTGAGCTGCTTGCGCTTCTCGTCGCCGCGCCAGTAGGCACCGGCCACGTTCAGCAATTTGATCGCCTTGATGGGCTCGGTGGAAGGGAGATGCGGACCGCGGCACAGGTCGGTGAAATTGCCCTGGGTGTAGAAGGTGATCTCCTGATCTTCCAGCTCGCTGATAAGCTCTACCTTGTATTCATCTCCTTTCTTGCGGAAATGGTCGAGCGCCTCCTCCTTGCTCACCACCCTGCGACGGTATTCGTTCTTCTGACGGGCCAGCTCCTTCATCTTCTCCTCGATGCGGGGCAGGTCGGCCTCGGTGATCGTCACCCCCTCCGGGGGATCCACATCGTAATAAAAGCCATTGTCGATGGCCGGTCCGATGCCGAACTTGATGCCGGGATAGAGGGCCTCCAGCGCTTCGGCCATCAGGTGGGCCGAAGAGTGCCAGAAAGCATGCTTGCCCTCCTCGTCATCCCAGGTGTAGATCTTTACCTCGGCATCCTGCATGATGGGACGCGTGAGATCCCACGTCTCCCCGTTCACGCCGATGGCCAGGGCACGCTTGGCCAATGCCGGATGGATGCTGCGGGCGATCTCGAGCCCCGTAACCCCCTCGGGGAACTCCTTCACACTGCCGTCAGGAAAAGTTATCTTGATCATGATCGTGAAATTCTGGATTCAACAAGTGGCAAAGATAAGAAGATATGTTGATATTCGCTTTCCATCAAGGAACCCAAAAGAACACGGCTTTTCAAAGGGGATGTTTGGGCATGCAGGGGCATTTTTATATTTTGCCTGCCGAAATGTAATGGGATCGTCATGAAAAACACTTTAGGAGTCGCCTGCTTTTTACTTGTTCTTTTCGGTGTTTCCGGTGTGGCACAGACGGTGGCCGACGGTGCGGGTGCGCCGGTGAACCGGCCTGCCAAGGTGGTTGTGGACCCCGGCGGGAAGGGGTTGAGCATGGAATACGACGGCCGGGTGATCCTGAGAGGCCATTTCGACCGGCCGGCGAAGGTCACCGGGCAGGTGAGCGGCGGCGAGGCCCTTGAGCAGCGGATCGTCCTCACCTTTGCGGGGGAAGGCACGCTCGAGGCCACCCTCTTCGGCAGTGACGAGGCCCTGGCGGCCGAGACGCGGGGTACGGCGCAGCAGCGCTTCCCGCTGGTGCGTACCACCCACGGCCTCAGCGACAACCGCCGCAACAACGCCGTCTACGACCGCCGTCTCGACTGGATGCTCGAAGCCCCCGAAGGCAGCCGCATCCACCCCCGCCGCAACGACGACGGCACCACCCGGTTCACGCTCACTTCACACGGTAAGCAGATCACACTGGTCTTCCGCCCCCGCTATTACCAGAAACACAAGAACCTGCCTTATTTCCAGCCCTGGAACTACCGCGTGCGAAAAGCCTCGGTGACAGGCTGGTCGTCGTGGTGGGCCTACTTCCGCGGCTTTACGGAAAAAGACCTCCAGACCCTCTTGCAGGTGTGGGAGGAAAAACACTTTGCCGACTATGGCTACCGGTATATCCAGATCGACGACGGCTATCAGGGCGAATACGACCGGGGGAGGAGCTTCAGCCCTCAGGCCCACGGCTACCTCGGCGGAAGGCCTTCCACCTGGCTCGACTGGAAAAAGGACCTTTTCCCCTCCGGGCTCAGCGGTTATGTCGCTGCAGTGAAACGGGCCGGCTTCGACCCGGCGGTGTGGATGGGCAGTTTCTTCTCCGACGAGGCGGTGGTCAAAGCCCATCCGGATTGGTTCGTGCAGGACGCTTCCGGCAAGCCCTATGCCGCGCCGTGGGTGAGCTACGCCCTCGACGCCACCCGTCCCGAGGTGCAGAAAGCCCTGATACGTCCCACTTTCAAGGGACTGCATGATGCAGGGGTCGAATATGTCAAGATCGACCAGCTGCGGCATTATCTTTATGATAACCTGCACAACAACCTCGACTGGTGCCGCCGTCACGGTGTCACCCCCGACGGGGTGTTGCGGGCCTATCTCATGGCTGCCCGGGAAGAGCTGGGCGACGAGACCTTCATCCTCTCCTGCTGGGGGGTGCTGCCCGAAAGCATCGGCATCGCCGACGCCTGCCGCATCGGCGGCGACGGCTACGGCCCCGTCACCATGCAGCAGTACAACTCATGGAACGGCATCGTCTGGCGCAACGACCCCGACCACTGTGATGTCCTGCCCGTGAAAAAAGGCGGGAACCGGGGCAATGTCACCCGTACGGTGACGGTGAAGGCCGTCCCGGCGGAGACGATCATCCGGCCGGCGCTGGCCTCTATCGCCGGGGCCATGCTCATGCTCAGCGACCGGCCTGAGGTGTACCGTGACGACCGTAACCTCTACGGCCTGCGGCGCGCCGCCCCCGTCGTCTTCTCCGTGCCCGGACAGCTGTACGACTTTGACCCCGTCAAGACCGACTGGCTCAAAACGCACGACCGCACGGAGATCACCAGCGGCGCCGGCCCCAGCCCCATCGACGCCGACCAGTTCGGCGAGGTGTGCCCCTTCTGGCTCAATGAGTTCAATACTTTTCTGGGACACTGGTACGTACTGCACCGTCTCAACTGGGCCGACAGGAAAAAAGAGACCCTCCCGGCCGTCACCGTACGCTTTGCCGACCTGGGGCTTGACCCTGCGGCGGAGTATGTCGTCTATGAGTTCTGGCGGGATACCCTGCTGGGGGTCTTTTCAAAAGAGTTCGCCCTGGGAGAGTTGAGCCCTTACGGCATCGAGTCGCTGGCCCTGCGCAAGAAACTCGACCGCCCCCAGCTGGTCTCTGTCAACCGTCACCTCTCACAGGGGGCGGTCTCGCTGGAGGAGCTGCGGTGGACCGGCAACACGCTCCGGGGCCGCAGTTATGTGATCGTCGACGACCGCTATGTGATCACCCTGCTGGTGCCGGAGAACTACCACTTTGTGTCGGCCCGCGCCGACGGCTATGAGGTGCAGACCGAACAGCACGGCCCACTCCTGAAGATCTCGTGGCTGCCCCGCCAGACCGCCTCGGTGGCGTGGGAGGCGAAGTTTGCAGAAAAGCGGTAGATTGTAACTACTTCTTCCCTCTTGCAAGGCTCTGTTCGATCTCCTCGAGCGTGCGGCCGCGTGTCTCGGGGAGGTGGCGGCGGATGAAGAGGAATCCGCCCACGCTGAGGGCCGAAAAGAGCCAGAAGCTGCCGGAGGCCTGCACTGCATGGTTGATGAGGGGGAACGAATAGGCCAGCAGCGCGTTGGCGCTCCAGAGGGCGAAGGTGGCCACGGCCATGGCCGCCCCCCTGACACGGTTGGGGAAGATCTCCGAGAGCACCACCCACGTCACCGGCGCCAGCGTCATGGCATAGGCGGCAATGGCGGTTACCACCAGCAACAGCATGGGCCACCCCGTCACCCCCAGCCGGTACAGCGTCCCCAGCACCGCATAGATCACCGCCAGGCTGCCGGCGCCGGTGAGCATCAACGTACGGCGCCCCCACCGGTCGACCAGCGCCATCGCCACGAAGGTGAACAACAGGTTCACGCTCCCCGTGACCACGATGTTGAAAAGGATGTCCGACACCGAGTATCCTGCGGCCGAGAAGATTTCTTCGGCGTACATGAAGACCACGTTGATGCCGCACCACTGCTGGAAGACGGCCAGGACAAGGCCGATGAGCACCATGCGCCGCACGGACGGCTGCAGCAGAAGGCGCCATTCCCTTTTTGCCGGCGTCTCTTTCAAGGTGGCGGCGATCTCTTCGAGGGCGGTGGCGGCATAGGCCTTGCCGCCGACACGTTCGAGGATGCGGCGGGCCTGGTCGCTGCGACCAAGCCGCACCAGCCAGCGGGGACTGTCGGGAACGCCCCACATCAACAGGAAGAAGAGAGCTGCCGGCACCGTCTCGGCCCAGAACATCCAACGCCAGCCCTGCTGGCCGTTCCAAGAGTGCAGGATGTCGGCCGCCGTGGCCCCCGCCGCCACCGGCTCGGCAATGCACCAGTTGACCACCTGTGCCAGCAAGATACCGATGACGATGGTCAGCTGGTTCACCGTCACAAAACGCCCCCGCAACGGCGCCGGCGTCACCTCGGCAATGTAGACGGGAGAGAGGTTTGAGGCGATGCCGATGCCGATGCCGCCCAGGATGCGGTACAGGATGAACCCCGTGAAACGGTGGGCCGCCCCTGTGCCCAGCGCCGATATCAGAAACAAAAACGCCGCCGTCAGCAGCATCCGCTTCCGCCCCAGCCGGTCGGCCAGGAAGCCCGAGACCATCGTCCCCACTATACACCCCACCAGCGCCGCGCTGATGGCCCACCCCTGCAGCGCCGGATATCCCTCCAACCCGAAATAGGGCTCGTAGAAAGGCTTCGCCCCCCCGATCACCACCCAGTCGTACCCGAACAATAACCCGCCCATCGCCGAGACCAGCGAAATGGCGGAAAGATAGAACAAGTCATATCGCACGGGAGCACTCTTTTCAATCTTCCTTGACATGAACAGCCCTTTCTCCTTGTGACATCCTCCTCAAAAGTGAAAAATTTTTTCCGAAAATAAATAAAATACCTATTTAAATAGGTAATTAAATAGGTAATTAAATAGGTATTAAAATAGGTATTAAAATAGGTATTAAAATTTTTCGGGCAGGGTGGGGCTATTTTTTTCGGGAGGTGCGTTCGACCCAGGCGGTGAAGGTGTTCACCTCACCGGCCTGCAGGAGGGGGGTCTCGATGTATTTGATGTTTTCCTGCGCAAGCCCGTAGTTGTTATGCTCTTTTTCCCAGACATCCACGTAATATTTCCGGGCTTCCAGATTGATGAACTCGATCAAACCCTCTTCGTCCGTGGTGCCGTCGATCACCGGGTTACGTTCGGCATTCCAGTCGTCGAGGGTGCGGTAGAGGGTGACGCGGGCGCCGGCCACAGGCGATTCACTGTCGATCTCTTTCACCTCGATCTGCAGGGCCGTCGGCTGCAGCACCTGGATGTCCATCATCGCACGGTCGGCGTGACCGTGCCGCGACCAGGCCGTCAGCATGACCGTATAAATACCCGGCTGCTCCCAACTATGCACCGGGTTGACGGCATCACTCCATGTGCCATCGCCGAAATCCCATTCGTAACGGCATGCACAACATGAGTTGTTGGTGAAATAAACCTCTTCCCCTGCCTGTACCGTCACCTTCGATGCCCAGAAGCCGGCCGTGGGACTCTGCTCGCACGAGGTCATCAGCACCAGCAAGAGAGAAAGCGGAAGCAGATGTATGGCAAAACGTTTCATGAGGCTCGGGTTTGGGTTCCTGCCTCAAACGTTGCAAATGCAGTGCCAAACGTCCAACCTCCCGGATGCCAGGGGGTTGCATGGGAGAGACGTCTCTCAAAGGTTCTCCAGTACGAAGTCGGTCATCCGTGTGTAAAGGTGGTAGCGTGTGTTTCCCCCGTAGATGCCGTGGTTCTTGTCGGGGTAGATCTGCACCTCGAACTGTTTGCCGGCCTGGATGAGCGCTTCCATCAGTTCCACGGAGTTTTGAAAGTGGACATTGTCGTCGCCGGTGCCGTGGATCAGGAGGAACTTGCCTTCCATCTTGTCGCAGAAGTTAATGGGACTGTTCTCGTCATATCCCTTTGCGTTGTCCTGCGGCAGACCCATATAGCGTTCGGTGTAGATGGTGTCGTAATAGCGCCAGTTGGTGACGGGGGCGACGGCGATGGCCATGCGGAAGACGCCGTGGCCTTTGAAGAGGCAGCTGGCGGCCATGAATCCGCCGTAGCTCCAGCCGAAGATGCCGATGCGCTTGGCATCCACGTAGGGCAGCGAGCCGAGGTACTTGGCCGCCTCGATCTGGTCACGGGTCTCGTATTTGCCCAGCTGGCCGTAGGTGATCTTTTTGAACGCCTCGCCCCGGGCGCCCGTGCCGCGGTTGTCCACCGAGGCGACGATGTACCCCCGCTGCGCCAGCAGCTCGTTCCAGCCGTAGCTCCAGCTGTCACGCACCGTCTGGGAGCCGGGACCGCCGTACACCGTGAAAAAGACCGGATATTTCTTCGAAGGATCGAAATCCGGCGGCTTGATCATCCAGCCGTTCAACACCACGCTGTCGGAGGTGGTGAAGGTGAAGAACTCTTTCGGCTTCACACCGTACTCCTTGACCTTCTCCCGCAGCCCGGCATTGTCCTCGAGGGTGCGGATAAGTTCGCCCTTCATGTTGTGGAGCGTCACCACCGGAGGGGTGGAGGCCGAAGAGTAGTAGTTGATGTAATACTTGAACCCTTTGCTGAAGACGGCGCGGTTGGTGCCGGCCTGTTGCGAGAGCTTCCGCTTCTTCTTGCCGTCGAGCGAGATCACATACACTGCCCGCCGCAGGGGCGACTCCTCCGAAGAGGTGTAATAGAGCAGCCGCCTTTTCTGGTCGATGCCCAGCAGCTCATCCACATCCCACGGTCCCTTCGTGATCTGGTTGACCAGCTTGCCGTTCATCTCATACAGGTAGAAGTGGCGGTAGCCGTCCTTTTCACTGTAGATGACGAACTCCTTGCCGTTGTCGAGGAAGACGGGCCAGTTGTCATCGATCTCATCGATGTAATACTTGTTCTTCTCGCTGTATATCACCTGTGAGCGGCCGGTGGCGGCGTCGGCCAGCAGCAGCTCGATATGGTTCTGCAGGCGGTTGAGCCGTACGATGCCCAGCACACCGGGATCTTTCGTCCACTTGATGCGGGGGATGTACTGGTCGGTCTCCGGCCCTACATCCATCTTCACTTTCTTGCCCGTGGGCAGATCGTACACCCAGACCTCCACGATCGAGTTCTCCTCACCCGCCTTGGGATATTTGAAGGTGTAATTGACGGGATAAAGCTTGTGCTCATACATCGTCATGTTGAACTGTTTCACGCGGCTCTCATCGAAACGGTAATAGGCCAGTTTCTTGCTATCGGGCGACCAGACGTATCCCTGGGTGATGGCGAACTCCTCCTCGTACACCCAGTCGGAGCTGCCGTTGATGATGGCGTTGTGCTTGCCGTCGGTGGTGACGCGGTGCTCCTCGCCGGTGTTGAGGTCGAGATAGAAGAGGTCGTTGTCACGCACGAAAGCCACTTTGCTGCCGTCGGGAGAAAAGGTGGCCAACGTCTGCTTGCCTCCCTCGGAAAGCTTCAGAAAGCTGATCTCCTTGCGGTCGTAGATGTAATACTCGGCACGGTATGAACGGCGGTAGATGGGTTCCCGTTCCGTCTCGAAAAGGATCTGGTTCTCATCGGGACTGAATTGGTAGCCGGAGAAATACTTGAAGGGCGGCTCCCCCATGATGTCGAGGTTGAAGATCGTGTCGACCACCTCGCCGGTCTTGTATGAATACATCACGATCTTCCTGCCTTTCAGGGAGGTGGTGTAATGCACGCCGTCGTTCATCGACCGCAGGCCGTATACCGACTTGCTGCGGAAGGTGCCCAGGTTGGTGATATCCTCGACGGTGATCTTCTTGTAATTGCCTTCGCCGGCGGCGGGAAGGAGGTTTCCCACAAGGAACACGGCTACAGCGGTGAAGAGGATCCTTTTCATGGTCTTTCTTTTTTATGATGACCTTATCGCCAGATGATGTAAAAGTGTCAAATTTTGGGCAAAAGCGCAAGCCCTTTCAGGGGAGGGGGCAGTGACTCCGGTGATGGGCGGGGATCGGCTGTTCGGTGAGGCCTTGCTGAAAAGATTTCAGCAAGAAACGGTGCCGTCCCTTTTTCGGGTCTTACGGTCGAGTTGTCGGGTATGCCGGCCGAATGCCGCCGTCAGCAGAAAGAGCAGCGGGAGAAGAGCCTCGCATCGTGCCGGAGATCATTCAAAGGCGTTGAGGGCCTGCCGCCGCGGGATGACGATCTTCTCGATCAGCGTGCCGTCGATGCGGATGGCACGGATGATCGTCTGTTCTTCGCCCACGTCGATACTGAGATAATGATGCACCTTCTCATACTTCAGCGTCTCAGGCTGCACGGCGTCGATGTCGTAGAGGGGGGCACCCCCGCCGGCGGTGACGATGTAGTGCGTGCCGTCGTGGAAGGCATGTTCGTAATAGTGGTCGTGACCGTTCATCACCGCCGACACGCGGTGCCGCTCGAAGATATCCCCCCAGAAGGCCCGGCGTTGCGCCGCCTCGGCCACACGGCTCGACTTGATGCTGTACCACGTGGGATGGAAGAAGACAAAGATGTATCCCGCATCGTCGTTGAGGGTGAGCAGGTTCTCCAGCCAGGCTTTCTCCTTCTCGAAATAGGCCCTGCCGATGCCTTCCCAGAACATCTCCCGCGCACCGCCCTTGAGGTAAGAGGGGGCAGGAGTGTCGGGGCCTTCCATGTCGAGTACGACGAACAGGGCATCCCCTACACTGAAATAGTAATAACGCTCGTTGCCGGGGAGGTTGAAGAAATCAAAATAGTTCTTCGCGTCCTGCTCGTGGTTGCCCAGCACGGTGAAATAGGGTGTATTGCGCAGCAGCTCACGGTTGATGTCGAAGAAGGTCTCCCAGTCGGCGATGTCGTTGCCGTGGGCGACCAGGTCGCCCGTGTTGACGACAAAGAGGGGATGTTCGTCGATGATGCGCCGGACGATCTGACGGTGGGCCTCATGGCCGGTGCGGGTGTCGCCCAGCACGCAGAAGTTGAAAGGCTGCGGACCCGCGGGGAAGGTGCGGAACGTGCCCTTGCCGCGGCCGGTGCCGTCCTGGAAGATGTCGTACGAATACTCCGTGTCGGGCTGCAGGCCGTAGAGCATCGTACTGTGGAACTCGTAGCGGTCGACCCGCTTGTAGACCGTGTCGGCGGCGGTCACCAGCGTATTGCCCGTGGGGATGGCCCATGCCACCACCACCGAGCGGGAGGTCATGTGCTGCAGATAAGGACCGATCATCTGCGGGGCGGCGGGAGAGGTCGCGACCGTCGCGGGACGGCATCCCCCTGCCGCAAACATCAGCATGAACAACGGAAACCAAACCAAGTGCCTTCTCATCGTCTTCGTTTTTTGGGTGCTACATCAGACAAAAATAACCTTTTTGCAGGCTGGTGAATGATAGGATCTTGTGAAAGTTCACAGGGATTTTGCCTGCTATGTCTCCTTTGCCCTGGATGTCCGGCGAAACTTTTCCTTCAGGGTCATCGCCCCTGACTGTTCATTCGGGATAGTCCCGGCTGCTCCTGACCAATGAAAGTCGCTCACGGAAGAGGTCCTGTTCCAGCATCTCTTTCAGCTCTTTCCTCGTCGGATCGATAACGTATTCCTTCAGCGGGATGAAGGGGACCTCCGCCTCCACCACCTGGGTGATCCCCCGGAGTGCCTCGAGCACAGATGAGTAGGAAGGAAGGTAGGACAAGACCATCCCGTTCTTCCCCTGCCTTTCCAGCACCAATACCTCCCATTTTCCGCCCCGGGGGCGGTTCAGGAAGAGCCGTCCCCGGTAAGCACGCAGGGGATGGGAAGCATCCACCGTGAAGAGGGTATCGTGTGTGGTGCTATAAAGCACTGTCGAGTCATTCTGCATGTTTACGTGGATCATTTCTCCGTCGACGATGAGGCTCGAATCGTGCCTTTCGTACGGGATCCCCGCAGGAAGGAGCTCATGCATGAGCGTGTCAAATTTTTCCTGCGAAAGGATCAACCGGCTTCTTTTGTTGATGATGATATGGTTTGGTGTGAGATAACAGGTCTGGTCACGGGCTTCGTCGCGCCAGGTGCCCCGGAAAGCTGCAGGAAAGGCAGAGAGGTCTTTTTTCCCTTGCGGCTGCGGATGCCGGAACAATACCGGCGTGACATTGCTGCAGGAAGAAAGGAACAGCAGGATCAACAGAGGAAGAAGGAACGGACGGCGGGAAGGTTCCATGGTATTTTTCTCGGTGGGATGAATAAAGATAAGGAACTTCCGTAGGATGCGCAAATTCTGACGGATTTCGTAGATTTGAGGAGGTTTTCCGGATGACTGAACCTCCGGTCAAAAGAAATGTGGCATGAGAACGTTCAGGGATTTTCGGAGGAGGGCTCTTCTCCGGCATGTATGCGGGGTCTTTTGGTTTTCGGCTTTCTTCCCCATGATGTGGGCCCAGGAGGGGCCTGTGATGCGGTGGGACCAGCTGCGTTACGGCAACCACCGCGTGGTGTTGCAGGTGACCAGGGCCAAGGGGGTGGTGTATGCTTATATCCCCTGGCGGCGGCCCGACCTGCATCCCGGACGGAAACGCCTCCTCCTCACCGACAGCACGGGACAGCCGGTGAACGACCTGCGTGCGTTGACCGTGGGGAGGGAATACGGGGAGATCCTCTTCCGGCCCGTCGCCGGCCCCGGCACCTATTACCTCTATTACATGCCTTTTACGGTGAAAGGCAACCGCCACTATCCCACGGTGGAATACCTTCCGCCCGTCGACAGTGCCGATCCTGCCTGGGTCAAAAGATACCGCCTGGACGATACGCTCCGGCTGCGGCGCAGGCTGCGCCGTCTGCCCAAGGCCACGGTGACGGCCTACGAGGCGGTGAACGGCTTCAACGCTTTCGGCCCCATGGAACGTATCGCCACCCGCGCCGAGGTTGACCGCCTGCTGCGTGCCCATCCTTCTTCGCCGTTCCTCCTCTTCCCCGAGTCGCGGCGATATCCTGTCCGCATGCGGCACGACCTGCCCCAGCGGTGGGTGGAGAAAGGGCCTGCCACTACATTCTCCGACACGCTCTTTCGCAATGAGTATTACGCTTTCCAGATCGGCTTCTGGGCGGCGCGCGACGCTTTTCCTGATGTACAGGTGGCCTTCGACGGTCTGCACGATGCTGCCGGCCGGCAGGTGCTGCCGCCGGCAGCCTTAACCTGTTTCAACAAGAGTGGCGTGAGTTGGGAGGGTCATCTCTTCACCAAGCGGCTGGCCGTGCCGCGGGGGAGTGTCCAGCCCCTCTGGGTCGGTGTAGATGTCCCGGCGGACATGTCTCCCGGCACTTATGGGGGGCGTGTCACCGTCACCGCCGGCGGCGTCGCGAAGACCGTGGTTCTGCGCTTCACCGTCGCCGACAGCGTACTGGCCGACCGCGGCGACGGTGCGCCGTGGCGCCATTCGCGACTGCGGTGGCTCAACTCCCGCCTTGCCGAAGACGACAAGGTGGTAAAGCCTTTTACCCCCCTGGAGATCCACGGCGATACGCTGGCCCTCCTGGGGCGGCGTCTCATCCTCGACGGCGCCGGCATGCCGGCACAGGTGTTGAGCTACTTCAACGGCTCGAACACCGCTTTCTCCTCCACGCCCCTGGCCTTGCTGGCCGCCCCCATGCGCATGGAGGTTACCTTCGCCGGCGGCCGCACGGTGCCCCTCGCCGGCGGGAGACGCCTCTTCCGCCACTGGGCGCCGGGAAGGGTGAGCTGGACCGCCTATCCTTCCGCCGGGGCGGTGAAAGCCTTCGTGGAGGGAAGGATAGAGAGCGACGGCTTCGTCGAACTCAAGATTTTCCTCACCGCCGGCCGTGATGTGCAGGTCGACGACATCGCCCTGGTGATGCCCTTCGACAGTGCTGCGGTCACCTACTTCATGGGGCTGGGCTACCGGGGACGGCGCTTCCCCGGCGCTGTCGACTGGAGGTGGGATGTGCAGCACAAGAACCAGGACGGCGCCTGGCTGGGACGTGTCAACGGCGGCCTGCAGTTCAGCCTGCGCGGCGCCAACTACCGCCGTCCCCTCAACACCAACTTCTACCTCTCGCAGCCGCTGCGCATGCCCCGCTCCTGGGGCAACGGGGGCCGCGGGGGCATCCGCATCTTCCGCGACGGCGGGGAGGTGATCGTGCGCGCCTACTCCGGCACCCGCACCCTCCGCGCCGGCGACACGCTCCTCTACCAGGTCAACCTCCTGCTCACCCCCTTCAAGCTGCTCGACCTGCAGGCCCACTGGCACAACCGCTACTACCATGCCTTCCGTCCCGTCGACACCGTGCGCGCCGCCGGCGCCAACGTCATCAACGTTCACCATGCCACGGCCATCAACCCGTACATCAACTACCCCTTCCTGCGGCCCGACACCCTGCGGCGCTATGTCGAGGCCGCCCACGCCGCCGGCATGCGCGTGAAACTCTACAATACCATCCGCGAGCTCTCCAACCACGCGCCGGAGACTTTCGCCCTGCGCAGCCTCAACCATGAGATCTACTCCCACGGTCCCGGCGGCGGATGGGCCTGGCTGCAGGAACACCTCGGCGACGACTACATTGCCGCCTGGTTCGTACCCCGCCTGCGCGACGCCGCCGTCATCAACTCGGGCATGTCCAGATGGCATAACTATTACGTCGAAGGACTCAACTGGCTGGCCAGGAACATGAAGATCGACGGCATCTATATCGACGACATCGCCTTCGACCGCACCACCATGAAACGCGTGCGCAAGGTGCTCGACCGCAACCGCCCCGACGCCCTTATCGACCTGCATTCGGCCAACCAGTTCAACCCCCGCGACGGCTATATCAACAGCGCCATGCTCTATATGGAACATTTTCCCTACCTCAACCGCCTCTGGTTCGGGGAGTATTTCGACAAGGACTCGCCTGCCGACCTCTACCTTCTGGAGATGTCGGGCATCCCCTTCGGCCTGATGGGCGACATGCTGCAGGACGGCGGAAATCCCTGGTACGGCATGCTTTTCGGTATGACGGCCCGCCTGCCCTGGGCCGGCGACCCGCGGCCTCTCTGGCACTTCTGGGACGAGAGCCGCATCGACCAGACCACCCTGACCGGCTTCTGGGACCCCGCATGCCCCGTCCACACGGACCGCGACAGCGTCTTCGCCACCGTGTACCACCGTCCCGGATACGCGATCATCGCCCTCGCCTCGTGGGAGAAAGAGGATGTCACCGTGAGCCTGTCGCTCGACTGGCAGGCCCTCGGAATCGACCCCGCGAAGGCCGTGGCGGAGATCCCCGCCATCCTCCGCTTCCAGGAAGCGGATGCGTGCGACCTCCGGACGGTCGAAGTACCTGCCGGAAAGGGACGGGTGCTTATCGTCCGGGAACGAAAAATCCCCTGAAAGCGAAAAGCCGGTCCTTTCCCCTGTCGGTTGTATGATCGTTCCTTGTTTTTGTCTTTTTCCTCCTTGGCGGGGGAAGGCGGGGGGATTATCTTTACCCTGCACCCCAAAATTGTTTTGCCATGAAGCTCTTGCAAAAATTTTTTCAGCTGTTGTTTGCCTTGCTCTTGTTCCTTTCTTCCTGTTCGTCGGAGACGAAGTACGACCGTGCCGGCTGGCATGTGGTGCCGGACGAGGGTCTCTCCACCCTCACGGTGAGCCATGATTCGCTGGGGGTGGTGCTCCGCGATGTCTCCCTGATGGTGATGAACGAAGGGGGGGCACTGACACCCGTGACCGGCTGGAAGGCCGAGACCGAAAAGGGCAATCTGATGCTCCGTGTGCCGGACAACACCACCTGGATCATCCGGGCCGACACGAACACCCTGCTCATCTATTGTGCCGAGCCGGGTGCCAAGGCGTTCGTGCGGGCCGAGGCGCCGGCGCCGGCAAGCCGCATCCCCGCCCGTGTGCGTGAGCAGGACAACGGCGTCATGTACACCGCCTATGGGCTGGTGACGGTACGGGGCGTTAACCGCCTCTTCGACCGTTCCACCGACATCATGATCGTATTCCCCGAAAGTGCCTCCCTGAACCGCGACGATAATGACGCTTCCCTCCTCAACGTGACATTCCCCGTCGGCGGAGAACCGGACGAACAGAACATGGCCCACGGGGAACCTTCCGTGAGCCTCACTCCTTTTTACTACGACAAGGTGGTGGGGCTCACCAAACACCAGAAAACTTCTTTCGTGCCCAAGTACCGCTCCATCCCCGACCGCTTCGACAGGGCTCCCACGGGCTGGAGCAGTTGGTATTGCTACTACATGACCACTACCGAGGCCGACATGGTCAAGGAGACCGATGCGTTGGCACGCCTTCTGAAACCTTACGGACTGGAGTATGTGCAACTCGATGCCTGCTATACCCGCGGCGAGGAGGCCAACTGGCTCGAATGGAACAAGGAGGCTTTTCCCCATGGCGGGAAATGGCTCTTCCAGTACATCCTCGACAAAGGCCTCAAACCCGGCCTCTGGCTCAACGCATACGGCGACAACTATGCCAAGCCGTCAATGGCGGAGAAGTATCCTGAGGACTTCTTCCTCCGCGACAAGAAAGGTAACCTTTCCGGTGCCTGCTGCACGGCCGACAGGACCGTGGTGCGTCTCGACTACACCAACCCTGCCGTGATGGAGAAACACCTGCGGCCGCTCTTCGACACGCTCGTCCACAGCTGGGGCCTCAAATATCTCAAAGCTGGCGGCTGGGGCACATGGATGGATTATTACGAGAAGAACCGTTCGCAGGCGTACGACTCCACCCTCGACAGCCGTGAGGCATACCGCAGCGTGCTGGAGAACATCCGCGAGATCATGGGCGACGACAACTACCTCCTCGGCTGTGCCATGCATGAGGTAGGCTGCGGCTTCGGCCTCTTCGACGGCTCCCGCACCGGCGGAGACGACCTGGCCCAGTGGTATCCTTCCGAAGAGACCCGCATGTCGATGCACACCTTCTTCAACTCCCTCTTTGGCGCCAACTACCTCAACGGTATCTGCTGGTGGTCGGATCCCGACAATGTCATGCTGCGGCCGCCCCTCACCTATGACGAGGCCCGCACCATCGCCACCACCATCAGCCTGTCGGGCCAGGCTTATATCTCCAGCGACTTCATGGACACGCCGCCGCCGCGCGACCGCTTCCGCCGACCCATCCACCAGCGCATCGCCAACGCCCTCCCCGCCGAACGTCTCGAGCTCTACCGCAAGACCATGCCCACACGGCCCATCCATGCCATGGACCTCTATCCCTACCGCTGTGAGCCCGTCGTGATGCCCCAGCCCGCGTCGTTCCCCCGCATCCTCGACCTCAAGGTGAACGCCGCCGCCGGCGCCTACGACGTGGCTGCCCTCTACAACTGGGAGGACGAAAAAGGCGAAAAGAGCATCTCGCTGGTGGATGACCTGGGGCTCGACCCCGCACGGCGTTACCTCGTGTACGACTACTGGGAGAAAGCCTTCCTCGGCATCGTCCGGGATACCCTCACTCTCGGGGTGCCGGCCCACGGCGTGCGCGCCCTCGTGATCCATCCCCTGGAGGACAAGCCTGTGGTGCTCGCCACCTCACGCCACCTCACCGGCACCGTAAGCCTCAAGGAGGTGCAGTGGGACGGGACCAAACACCAGCTCACCGGCCGCTCGGAGATCGTCCAAGGCGATCCTTACACCCTTTACCTCTATGTGCCGGAAGGGATGACCGTCTCCTCCGCCCGTGTGATGAGCGGCGGAAAAGCCAAAGTGAACATCACCGCCACCTCCGTCGAAGAGGGCGGGTCGTTCGTGGCAGTGACCATCGAAGACGAAGAGACCTCGCTCGTCTGGCAGGTCGACGTGAACAGGCAATAGGGGAGAGAGCCTGCAAAGGAAGAGGCCCGGCCGCAGAGCTCTACAGCTCCGGCCGGGCTTCTTTGGCTTTCTTGCAGAGGTCCTTGCCCAGTGCCTTCGCCACCAGGATGACGACCACGCGGATCACCACCAGCAGCAGGTAGATCACCAGCGACAGTTCGAAGACCGTCCCCAGCTGGGTGTAGAGCTCCTTCCACTGGGTGTGGTAGATCACGACCGAAAGCACGTTGAGCAGGAAGGCGATGGCGAAACTGACAGCGTAATACTTCAGCTCCCTCTTCTTGGCGTATGCGGTGATGATGGTGTCTCTCATGGCCTGTAGCGGTTAGATGTTCTTGAGGATCAGTTCGTCGGGCATGGTGACCACCTTCCGGGTGACCATGGCCTCCCATCCCAGCAGGGCGGCGATGGTGGCGTAGTAGCCCTGTACCAGCAGCTCGCGGTACAGCTCTCCCGTGCGTACGGCGTGGACGAAGCCTTCCAGCTCAAGACGTGTGCCGTCGTCGTCGAGTTTTTCGTCGAGGATGGGCATGCCGCCGTCCTTGACAGGGTTGTCGGGTACCCAGCTGGCTCCACCCAGGGGAATGTTGTCGAAGACGGCGTGCTCGATGTCGTTGATGAGCTGCAGGATCCCCGGCGCCGGCGGCGGCGTCTCCGACCACATCAGCCCCGCCTCCAGCTCCATCGTGCCCTTGGGACCCATCACCTGTTCCTCCAGGCCGTAATGCTTGTTCGAGGCCATCGAGTCGTAGATCACCTGCGTGCCGTTGGGGTAGGCATACACCAGGTTGACGTTGTCGAACACCTCGCGGCCGTCTTTCCAGTAGTTGATGCTGCCGGCGCCCATGATCTCCACGGGATAGCTACTCAGGATGTAGTTGGCCACCTGCAGCTGGTGCGAGGCCAGCTCGGTCATCAGTCCCCGCGAGTAGGCGCGGTACAGCCGCCAGTTGATGAAGTGTTCCATGTCGGGATACATTGCAGGGTCGGCGA
>Ga0256835_1000487_pt1 | contig 29608 bp, 20 predicted proteins | sample PIR30metaG_FD_185972 | JGI IMG/M metagenome (GOLD analysis project Ga0256835, IMG submission 185972) | Hydrothermal vent microbial communities from East Pacific Rise, Pacific Ocean - PIR-30 | ecosystem: Environmental > Aquatic > Marine > Hydrothermal vents | place: Pacific Ocean: East Pacific...
ATATTTAGTTAATGACCAACGGATATTTTGGAGCGGGCTTGAGATGACCTTCGGGGTTGAAGCCGTTATAAAAATAGATATAGAAAAACAGATTTCAAGTCACTCCTTTTTCGTAGAATCAGAATATTATTTAAACCAACCTTACGGAAAAAATATTTTAACCGACCAAGAGAGAAAACAATATATTAAAACATTTAAAATTCCCACATTTGAAATATCAAAGCTTGAAATAGGATATAAAAATAATAATATTTCCATATCAATCGGAAAAAAGCCAACACCCTTCGGCAGAATAAATTATCCTATGTTTTTAAATAATTATAGATTCGGCTCCCCCTTTATAAGAGGTGAAGCGATTTTATTAAGAGAGACAGGTGTTTTTTTTAATTGGAAACCATTTATATTTTCCATAGATCTTGCCATTGTTAATGGGGAAGAGAACAGAGATACAAACTCTTTTAAAGCGGGAATAGCAAGATTCGGCTTTGATTTTAATTTTTTTAAACTCGGAGTTTCCGTAAAAGCTCATGATGGAATAGGTTCGGAACAGCAAAAGAATTATAAAAATCATCTCGGGGCTGATTTTCTTTTAAAAATCGGGCATTTTTATCTTTCCGGAGAAGCTATCTATGATCAATACGGGTTTCATAGGGAATTTAATGAAGATGAGATATTTTGGGATAAAAGTTATTATTACAGAGATATTTTTTATAAATATAAAACCCCGATAGAGGGAAGAGGGGGATATCTGAATTTCAGGTTTGAAAACAGGGGCAATATAATAAATCTTTCTTACGGAGAATATTATCCGCAGAAAATAGGGAATATTTATCATGACCAAAATATAAAAAGATTTATTCTTAAAATCAGAAAAAATTTGACAAAAAATCTTTCCATGATAATAACGGGAATCAAAGAAAATGAAAGAGAATACAAAGAACCGTGGAGAAACGGGGAAAGAGGTTATGCTTTTATGGTAGGGTTTGAATTCAAAGCTTTGTTAAAATAGAGTTCAATCCGTTTCCAAAAACCATTTACAGTATATATCATCATAATAAAGTTTGAAAATTTTACCTTCGGTTGTTTTGATTTTAAAAACATTATAAATTATTGCGCTGTTTTTTTCAGATAATTTACAGGATTCAATTATCCTCTTTACACTGTAATCATCCCCTTGATAATTAAAGCTTACAGGTTTTTCATCCCCTTTATAACCCGAATATGCTTTAACTTCTATCTCTTTAAATTTTCTCAATGTTAAAGAATTTTATTGAGAGCAGAGCAAATACTATTGTAAACCCTATCAAAATGAATAGATTGGGGATTATCGAAGAAAACGGATTTTTGTAAAACAAAAGTTTATCTGTTGCAGCCATAGCCCAGCCTGTGGGTAAAACCATGGCTATCTTTTTCATAAAATCGGGAACTATCTCTATGGGCCACCAGCAACCTCCGAGTGCTGCAAGAAGGTTTGCCAAAAGAACCGCAACCCCTGTGACAGCCTCCGCTTTTTTCAGGACAGAGCCCATATATATACTCAGGGCAGCTACAAATGTAGAAAAAACTATCAAAACAAAAAGCATGTTTAAAAGGGGAATCATTCCGAAAGAGACTGAAAAAAGGAGTGAGGAGGTTATAATTATCATAATAATAACTATAAAAGCGACAAACATATTGGTTAAAAACAAACCGAACCACATCCCCTTTCTCCCCAAAGGGGTAATAACAAATCTCTCAAGCATCCCCCTCTCTCGAAGTTTAACAAAATTCGTTCCTCCGAAAATCAGAAGATTAAATAAAAGAAAGGTTATTATTGTAGCGGGCATTTGATGAATGACTCCCGAAGGGATATAACTTGCCCTTCCCGCCCATTCGGTTTTTATTGATAATATTTTATCAGGTTTCTCGATTCCGAGATATCTCTTAATCAAAAATTTATAAATCGCCCTGTATAAAGATATCTTTACCTGTATTGCATAACTGTTTAATTTTGAACCTTTTATCTTAAATTTTAAAACCACCTTTTTTCTGCTTTTAACTTTATCTGAAAAATCTGAAGGAATAATAAGCTCTCTTGAAACCTTTTTTCCTTTTTTATCGAATTTCAAGGATAATTTCTCTTTTTTCAGATTATTAATAAGCTCTTTTGAGAACTCCCCTTTATCAAGATTTTTAATATAAACAACGGTTTTTTCCTCTTTCCCCCCGCTATCATTTCCAAGACCCGAAAAAATAAAAACAAAGAAAACAGGAAGAACAATCGCCCAAAAATAAAAAGATTTATCTTTCAAGACCAATTTAAGTTCTGTTAAACCGAATTTTATTATCCCTCTCATTTTACCACCTTTTTAAGAGCCCTGATATTCAGAAGATAGGATAGAATAAATAAACCTATCGCTATAAAAGAGGTGCTTATTATCAGATGATAAAATTTATCCATTCTTTGCAAGACAAGAGAAATCACGGATTCGGTTATATAATACAGGGGAGATACAACCGAAAATTTTCTTATTGAAGCCGGCAAAACACTTACGGGAATAAGAGAGCCTCCGAGCATCGCAAACAAAAACACGAAAATCATCCCTATATTATGAACCTGTCTTTCATTGTTTGAAAGCCCCATAATCACAGCGGAAAGAAGAGATAAAATTATTGCCGAAAGAAATAGTGTGATTAAAAGCCAAAAGATTGAGTCCGTTGTTATATGAAAAAGCAATCTTCCCGTTATTGCAAGGACAAACTCTATTGTAAACATAAATAAAACCACACTTAAAATTCTTGCAAAATAATACTCCGATTTTTTTAATTCGGATAAAAACAGCCTTTTTATTATAAAACCATTTCTCTCTTTTACCATATCATTTAACACAGCGTTTGATATGAAAAACAGAAAAAAGAAAGCCATCCCCGTAAAATAAAAAACAGCCATGGGGATTTTCTTTTCTTCCTCTTTTACATCCTTAATCTCTATCTTTTGCTCTTCAAACAGGGGAATTATCTTTTTTATTTTATCCCCTATTTTATCGTAAAGAGTTGTAAAAGTCATATTATCCATCTTCTCTTTTTTTTCTATCGCTGTTCTTATAATCGTTATTTCATCTTTAAATATGGTCAAAAGATAGTTTGTCCCGTCTTTAATAATGTTTAATCCTGTTTCGGCAATCATGGGATAAATCATTTCAGTGGGATTTTTTATCAATTTTATCTCTGTTTTTCTCATCTCCAAAATATTTTTTGAAAAATTTTTCGGTATAATCATTACTCCCGAAACTTTTCTTCCGTTTATAAGTTTCATTGCTTCGGGCTCTTTAACAACAAATGCTTTTATCTTATCTTTTGCATTCTCATTGGAAAAAGCATTAACAAAAAAATCGGAGATAACTCCCCCTTTGTCATTGTTGACAATTGCAAGTTTCAACGGGGCAAAACCCGAACCGCCCGAACCTCCTCCGAAAGCCATCCACATTATGAGGGTAATAATTACGGGAGTGAATACATACAATAATATAAGGATAGGTTTATTCCATCTCCTTTTATAATCGGAAACAGCGAGTTTTAATATTTTCCTCATTACTCTCTTAATTCCTTCCCCGTTAATTTAAGAAAAAGGGTTTCAAGATTAGGTCTCTTTATATCCATTGTATTGATAATAACATTATTTTTCATAAAAAGCTCAACCACTTCTGGGATAATATCCTCTTTTTCAACATCTATTAAAATAGTCTCTTTTGAAAAATTAAGAATTTTTACCCCTATGTTATTAAGAATATTCCTTATCGCATCTTCAGCAAATTCTCCGGAAAATTCAACCTCTGTTTCTTCACCGAGTTGAGAGATAAGCTCCTCTATTGTTCCCCGGGCTTTTATCTCCCCCTCATCCATAATGGCTATTCTATCGCATAACTCCTCCGCTTCTTCAAGCTGATGGGTAGTGTATATTATGGACATCTCTTCATTAACGAATTTTTTCAAAATCTCCCTTATATTAACCCTTGCCTGAACATCTATCCCTACCGTAGGTTCATCAAGAAAAAGAACTTCGGGTCTGTGAACAATCCCTATCGCAATATTAAGCCTCCTTTTCATCCCGCCTGAAAATTCCGATACTTTTGCCTTTTCTTTTGATTCAAGGTCCATAAGATTCAAAAGATAGGATGCTCTTTCCGATGCTTGTTTGGAGTCCATCCCGTATAGGGCTCCCCACAGAGTAAGATTATCGCGAGCGGTCAACTCCTCGTAAAAAGCTGTTTCCTGAGGAACGACCCCTATCTTTTTTCTCCACCAAGAGATATTATTGAAGATATTTTTATCTTCATAATAAGCTGCTCCCGAATCAGGTTCAATAAGTGTAGTCAGTATTGAAATAGCGGTTGTTTTTCCCGCTCCGTTTGGTCCGAGAAGACCGAAGATCTCCCCTTTTTTCACATCGAAAGAGATTCCTTTTAAAGCTTTGATATCTTTGTAAGATTTTTTAATGTTTTCAATTTTTAGCATTTTTTACCTCTAATAGAATTCTAACAAGACAAAATAATACTGTCAAGAAAATAACTAATTTGTTCAAACATCCTCCTTCATAATTCTCTTGGTTAATAATAATTAATATACGAAAATTATCCTTTTTTGTTCCCTGTTTATTTTTTTATCTTGAATAAATCGGTCTCTTCTGATAAATTTAAAAAGAGGAGGTTAAAATGAGGAAAAAATATATATTTATCTATCTTATTTTTATATTAATATCTATTATTTCATTTGTTCAAGGAGAAAACCTTGATATTATAAAAGTAAGCCCCCAAGGGGAGCTTAAATCAATAAAAGGGGTTGAAATTACAATTGTTTTCTCCGATGATATGAAGATTTTGGGAAAGAAGAGAGATATAGGGAGATTTATGGAGATAAAACCCGAAATTAAAGGGAGTTTAAGATGGAGGGGAAACTCCATTATTGTATTCAGACCGGATGACAGATTCAAATATTCCACCGAATATACCGTAATAATTAAAAAAGGATTAAAATCAATAAACGGAAAAGTTTTGGAAAAAAATTATATTTTCAAATTCAAAACTCCCACACCCGTTGTTACGGGGATAAAGCAAACAAAATACCGGGAATATTTAGACGGAAATTATGATTTTTATAAAAACAGAATAGAATATGATTTTAATACAGCAATAAAAACCGATAAACCCATTATACTTAAATTCAATCAGAATATTAACAGCACTCTGAATCTTAATAAAATAGAGATATATGATAAAAAAACCTTAACTCTTGTAAAAACATTAAAAAGATTCTCCCGTTCAGATGAGATATCCATCCGCTTTGTCAAACCTCTGAAAAAAGAGACGGAATATTTTATCAGAATAAAAAAAGGATTTGTTTCAAGAGAGGGAAACCTAAGAACAAGAAGAGATATAATCATAAATTTTAAAACAGAGGATAAGTTTAAATATACTGGGAAAAAAGAACTGTCCTTTTTCATGGAAAACAGAAGAATCGGATTATATTTTAATAAACATATTGAAAAAGATTACAAATGTTTACCTGAAAATAAAATAAAAATATATGAAGTATCGGATAAACAGAAAACGGAGATAACGGATTTTAAACAAGAGTGTAGTTATGAGACTATTTATATTGATTTGAAATCGGTTAAAGAGAAAGGGGTTTATCTTATAAAAATCCCTAAAATTTTTTCCGATTCAAAAGGGGAAACACTCGGAGAAAATGTATGGATAAAGGTGAATGGTTGCGGATGGATACCTCGCGTTAATTTTAAAAATATTAAAGAGGGAAAATTAAATATCGATATAAAAGGGATTTCAAAAATAGAATTTAAAATCATTAAGATTAATGACCCTGTTAAATTTTCCTCCTTAGGGTTTTTAAAAGAAAAAGGGAATATAAAAGCTGTTAAAACGGTGAAATTTTCTTTTAAAGAGTTTGGAAAGTATAGTCCTATTATCATAGATTTCATTAAACTGTTTGAAACAACAAAAGGGGTATATATAATAAAAATAGAAAACATAAAATTAAATAATAGTTGTAAAATCAGTGAAAAGATAATAGAAAGAATAAAAAAAGGGTGGAGATATTTTGTGAATCCGACGAATATATATTCGTCAGCTTTGAGTTTAAAAGGGGGAACCTATATTTTCGGTAATAACAGGAAAAACAACAACCCTTTGCCCGGAATGAGTTTTTATATGTTTTCAAATAAAAAACTTTATTTTAAAGTCCGAACAGGAAAAGAGGGATCATCCTTTACCCCTAAAAAAATTATGATAAACAGATGGTATTATAGAAATACCGATCTGTTTCTACTTGAAAAGGGGGATGATGTCTCTCTATCTTTGGCAAAAAAAGGATGGGTATCGGGAAGAGGTAATCTAAACGAAACAAATATGGTCTGTGAACTTTTTACTGACAGAGATCATTATCTTCCGGGAGAAACAGTTCATATGGGAGGGGTGCTTAAAAAATCATGGAGAAATGATTTTATTAAATTAAAAAATAATAAAGCCGAGTTAATCATCAAAAACCCCGAGTATAAAACAATTAAAAAAATTCAACTTACCCTTGATGAATTCGGAGGATTTTCTTATGATTATAAATCGGATAAATTCGGTAAAAAAGGGCGATATTATTGGACAATTAAAAAAGGGGGATGGGAAAGTTATTCCCGTTCGGTTAAAATAGATTTTTTCAAACCCAATATAATTGAGATTTCGGTAAAACCTGAAAAACGGGAGATAGTCGCTAATGAAAAAAACAGATTTTTCGTCCGAGGGAGTTATCTTTCCGGTGCACCCATGGCAAAAGATAAAATTGTTTTTAATACTCATATTTCTTCATCAGGTTATTTTTTCAAAGAAAGATTAAAATCCGAGTATAAAAAATATGGTTTTAACTCCCCCTACCTGAATAAAAGATTAAAAAAGAGAGTTAAATATCTTGATAAACAGGGCAAAACAACCTTTTTAATATCTCTTGAAAAAGAAAAAATTCACTCCCTTTCAACAGTCAGAGTTGAAACAATAGGGATAACAAAAGACGGCAAGGAATTCAGTGTCAGGAATTCATTCAACTATATCCCCTCGAATGCCGTAGTAGGTATAAAAGTCCCCTATTTTGTCAGAACGGGAAAAGAGTTTAATATAAAATTCGTAGCATTAAACAGTAAAGGGAAAGAGACAAATGCCAATGTTGAGTTATTGATAGAGAGAAGATGGTGGAACCGTGAGAAATATAGGACGGAAACAGAAACAATTTTAAAGAATTCTTTTATCATAAAGGGAAAAGTAATTAAAAAATTCAAGTTTAATAAGCCTGGTTCTTATAAAATCAGAGTTTTTGCGAAAGATGAAAGAGGTTATCAGACAATAACCGAAGCATCATTTTTCGCATGGAATATGAATTACAGTTTTTCGGAAGGAAGACAAAACAGACTCACGATAAAAACGGATAAGAAAAAATATAATATCGGGGATACCGCAAAATTATTCATATCCTCCCCCAGAATCGGAAAAGGGATTATATATGTTTTTACCGAAAAATTAGAGGAAAAACATATTATTAATCTCGGTAAAACAACCGAATTTTCTTTAAAAATAAGGGAAAGATTTTTTCCTTCGATAGGTTTTTTAATTATAACTCATTATAGGGATAAAAAAGGGGAAAGGGTGACAAAGGCGGCTTACACAAGGATAGATGTTGATAATCCTAACAAAAAGATTCATATTGATATATCATCGCTTAATGAATTATCCCCCGCCAAAAATTATAAAATTAAAATTAAAACAAAAAATTCCCGAAACATGGGGGTTAAAACCGAAATTTTTGTTTTTGCTGTTGACGAAGGGGTTTTATCTCTGAGCGGTTATCAAACTCCCGATATTTTTAAAACACTCTTCGCTCCCAAAACATTCCCATTCACTTTTTTTGATACTTATTCAAAAAAGGATATGTTTTTCCCCTACTCTGATATAAGAAGAATGATGCCCGGAGTAAGATATAAAAAGGGGGCTGCTTTACCCGAAAAACTTAAAATAACAAATGAATCCGTTGTCGTCCTATCTGAAACACCGGCACCCGCCCCGAAAAAAAGCCTTCAATCCGTCAGACTCAGAAATCTGTTTAAAACAACTTTGTTTTTCAAAAAAATCGAAACAGATAAAAACGGTGAGGCAATAGTAAACTTTAAAACGACTGATCTTCTTTCAACATACAGATTAATAGCGGTAGCATACAATAAAGATTTATTCGGCTCCGCCGATAAAAAATTTAAAGTCACAAAAAAACTTTTAATGAAAGAATCTTATCCCGAATTTTTGAGAATCGGAGATAAAACGAAAGCTGGAATAATGCTTACAAACAGAACCAATAAAACCTTGACTGTGAATGTGTATATGAAAACGGATGATAAGATAAAGATAGAAGGTGAAAAAGGAAAAACCGTATCAATAGAGCCCATGAACACGGAAACCGTTTATTTTCAAACCATAGCGGTAAAAGAGGGGGAAAGTTCGGTAAAATTTTATGCACTGTCGGGAAAACTTAAAGACGGACTTGAGAAAAAGGTTGAAGTGAAAAAGAGGGTTGTCAGGGAGAGTTTTCTTGATTTTGCTTCGGGGAAAAATATTGAAAAAAGATATGAGCTTATAAATGTAAAACAACCGAAACTATCATTGATATTTTCATCGTCAATAATAGATTCCTCCTTTAATATAGCAAAAAAACTCATAATATATCCCTATGAATGTTTGGAACAAAGAACATCAAAGATACTCCCCTTTCTTATGATAGATAAGGAGCTTTTTAAATACGGAGAATTCAAATTCAATGAAAAGCAGGTAAAAAACAGGATAAAAAAGTATCTTAAAAAACTTAATTCATTTAAAAACAGTGACGGAGGGGTGGGATATTATGAGAAATCAAAATCTTCCCCCTATCTTTCGGCATATGTTTTATATGCGTTAAAACTTATTAAAGATAAGGGATACGGAACAAATGATAGAATTGTAAAAGATTTATTACACTATTTGGAGTGGCACGGGAAAAATAACTCTTTCACCCTTTATGTAAAAACCCTTTGGGGTGAGGATGTATCACAAGAGATAAAAAACAGTTTTAATAATCTTGAAAATCTCTCCTCACTTTCAAAAGCATTCTTGCTTAAAGCGATATCCCGCACAAAAACAGAGGAACAACAACGGATGATGGGGAAAATAGTGAAAGATTTTGAAAAACATATCTTTGTGGAAGCTGATTTTGCATATTTTAAAAAACCTCAACAATTCGATGGATTCGAGTATCCTTTTTATTCAAACAGATATTTAACGGCGGTTGTGCTGAGTTCGATTCTTGAAGCAAAGGGGAATTATGTTTTTGCGGATAAGATGGTAAGATATCTCGTGGAAAAGAAAAATAATCCCTGGTGGTGGTTTTCAACTCATACTAATGTATGGATTATAGAAGCGATAAATCAATTCGTAAAAAATGTGGAAAAAGGTTATAAAAAGAGTGTTGATATAAGAATAGAGGAGAATGGAAAAAACATATTTGCAAAAATAATGAGATTCATTCATCCGAAACAAAAGTTTTTAAAAACAATAAAAACAAAAGATAAAAACAGAATTATAAAATTAAAAGCGCACTCGGAAGGGCTTTTTTATCTTAGTTCGGAGCTTAATCAGGCGGCTGATATATCAATCCCCGCAGATAACGGGATAAAGATAGAGAGAAAGATATACAATGAAAATGGGGAAACAATAAAGGAGTTGGAAAGAGGGAAAATTTATCAGGTGGTGGTAATAGTTAAAACCATAGAGCCGATGGATTTTGTAGTGATAGATGAGCCATTGATAGCGGGAACTATGGTATTAAGAGGGGATATTATAACAACAAGAAAATTATTTGATTTTAGAAAAGATAAAAAAAGAAGATATTGGTCATGGTGGTGGGGAATAAAAAGGAAAGAGTATGGAAAAGACAGAATAGTGTTTTATACATACAGAATAGCCGGAACTATGGAGATAAGCTATCATATAAAAGCGACATTCTCGGGAAGATACACCCTTTTACCCACAGCCGCTTTTTCGATGTATCATCCGCAGTTTAACGGAAGGGAAAAAGTGATGAAGATTGTTGTCAACTGAGAATCGAAAAATATCAAAACAAACAGAATAAGTGTAGAGCCGTAGGATTCCTACGGCTCATGATTAACTATTTTATTAATTATTTAAATACTGTGAAAACAATAATCAAATTAACGAAAAATATGAAAAAAAATTATCCCGTTAAATTTACTTGTTTTATTGTTTTTTACTCTTTAATAAAGATTGATTCTATTGTTTAAGTTAAAATTAACCGATATATTTTGAATCATCAAAAGCAAGAATAGGGAAAAAGATAAAACCGAGAAGGAGTAAACCGATTGCAAAACCGGTATCTTTCCCGAAGTTTTTCGCAAAATCAATAAGAACAATAATCCCTATTATTATATTAATTAAAGGGATAAACATAAGCAAAAGCCACCATCCCGGTCTTTTTGCAATTTTTATCATTATGTAAACATTGTAAATCGGGATTATTGCCGCCCATCCGGGTTGTCCCGCTTTTTCAAAAATTTTCCAGAAAACGAAAGTGTAAAAAACGATAATAACCAACCAAACAATAAAAAAAGTTCCTCCGAAAATTGCCAAACCAGAGTCATTCATTTTTGCCTCCTTGTTAAGTGTCAAAGATAATAGAATTTATCAGTTAGTTTCCTAAAAGTCAATAGCTTTTACTCTGAATATGGAATAAATAAAGAATTGGAAAAAAGAATAAATCAAATGCGCTTGTTTATACTTTATAGCCAGCCTCACAAAAAGATATTCTTATTACTTTCGGGTATGGTAAAAACAGTTTGATTATTAAAACCAAATAATCCCTTTTAATAATAAATTCTTATAAACCGGATAAAGCAAAGATAGCAAAAGAAGCTAACCAATGCTCTCCTCCGTATTGTCCGCTCATTATATATTTAAGAGTGGCATCCAAATGAGTTTTGATAGCTTTATCAATAATCGGGATTAAACTGTTTCGGGGGGGAAGGGATTTTTTTATCCCTATCAAACACCATGCTCTGCTAAGGTTTAATCCGTCAAGATGAACTATCTTAGGGTCACTTCTATCTTTAACGATAGCGGGTTTTAAAAGGGGGGAATTTTTAAAATTCGGGAGAAAATCATTAAACCATTTTAAAAATTTCTGTTTATTTAATACTCTTCTCATAAGATCAGCTTCCGTCAGACAGGGGGAAAAAAAGTCCTCCCCTCCGGGTTCCCAAGAAGCGGGACAATTTTTGTCATTAAGATAAAAATATTCGGCTTTTTTAATTATAAGAGATTCAAGTTTTTTGTTTCCCGTTGTTCGAGCATAATCAAGCCCGAAAGACAGTGCAAAAGCTGTATTAGGGTGAACGCCCGTTCTAATCGGATATGTTAATTTCGGTAAAAAATCCATATATCTTTCAACCATTTTATCTTCAAGGGGTTTTAAATTTTCCGCCCATCTTTTACCAATGGGAGATTTCCATGTTCTTAGTTCTTCCGAAAGTTTTAAAAGCCATGCCCACCCGTAAGTTCTTTCAAATGATTTTCTGTTTTTCTGATTAAGATAATCAACCTCTTTTAAAAGGTTCTCTTTTGAAAGATTTTTATTAAGAGCTTTTATAATCTCATCTTTATTATCCATATTAGGAAAAAGTTTTAATAATTTAACAAGCATCCAGTGTCCGTGAACAGAGGAATGCCAATCAAAACATCCGTAAAAGGAGGGGTGCATCTGCTTGGGAGAAAGTATATCCTCTTTACCGTTCATAACATGGGAAGGTTTGTTAGGATACTCTTTTCCTATACATTTTAAGGGGAGTTTTGAAAAATTCAAAGCAATATCCTTTGTTAATTTATAATCTTTTCCCGAACTTGAGTTTTTCGCAAATACAAAACTAAGAGCAATAAAAAAAAGTAAAATAAAAACGCTTGATTTTTTCATTTTTTCCTCCGTTTTTTGATTTTATCAGAAAGACAAATAGCATACAAGTTAAGTTTCTATCTTTCTTATTTGATATTTTAGGGATAAATCATCAAGCTTGCAAAAACTTCTGTTTTTTGTTTAAATTTAAGATTAAAATAATGGAGGATAGAATGAAAAAAAGAGGATTAATTATCTTTTTAATTATCGGTTTAATGCTTATAGTTCCTTTATACTCAAAAAATTATAACAGGAAAAGAGCCATAACTTACAGTGATCTTGCCAAAGTAAAATGGATTGGCGGACCGGTATTGTCAAATGATAATAATTATCTTGCTTATACCGTAAAAGAATTAAATAAAGAGAAGAATTCTTCATCATCTTATATCGGTATATTTGACCTTACAAAAGGTAAAAATATTAAGATGACAAATGGTGAGCACTCGGATTTTTCCCCCTCTTTTTCTCCCGATTCAAAATATATCTATTTTTTATCAGCGAGAAGCGGAAAAGTAGCATTATGGAGAATCTCTTTATCGGGGGGAGAAGCGGAAAAATATCTTGAGATTCCCACGGATATAACAGGGTATAAGATATCTCCCGACGGACAACGCATAGCTTTTACAGCTTTTGCATCTCCGAGAACAAGAACATATCAAGGACAAGTTGAGTTTTGGAAACAGGATAAAAAAAGAAAGACAACAGCTTATGTTTCGGACAGACTGATGTATAGAGTTTGGAATTATTGGAGAAAAGGGAAATATTCAACTCTGTTTATCTATAATTCAACAACAAAAAATATAAAACAACTGACTTCAGGTTATTATGATACTCCCCCTGTTGACCTTGGTTCTCCCAATGATCTTGAATTTTCAAAAGACGGAAAATATCTCTATTTTGTTATGAACAGGGAAAAGAATGTCGCTTCATCAACAAATAATGATATTTTCAGAATCTCAATTTACGGTGGGAATATGGTAAAAATAACAGGTAATCCCGCAAATGACAATTTCCCTCTTCTTTCCGGAACGGGAAATCTGATGGCTTACAGAGCAATGAAAAGAGCGGGTTTTGAGGCTGATAAATACGATATAATGATAAAAAACCTCAGAACCGGAAAACTTGAGAATCTTACCGAGAATTTTGATAGAACCGTTAATACGATAAGATGGTCTCCGAATAACAAAGAGATATATTTCTCAATTACAAAAGAGGGATATCATCCGATATATAAAGTCAGAATTGATACAGGTGAAAAATTTCCTGTTCTGAAGAAAAAATACATCAAAAATTTTGTTATTAGCAAAGATGGTAAATTCATCTTTTATACCATGGAAAAGATTAATAAACCCGGAGAATTGTATGTTTACAACACCGAATCAAAAAAAGAGATTCAACTTACAAATCTCAACGGAGAACTTTTATCAAAACTTGAGATGAATCCTCTTGAAGAGTATTGGTTTGAAGGGGCGGGAGGAGACTCCGTTCATCTTTTCCTTTTAAAACCACCCTTTTTTAACAAGAGGAAAAAATACCCTGTGATAGAATTGATTCACGGTGGTCCGCAAGGTTTTTGGGGAGATGATTTTCATCCCCGCTGGAATGCTCAGATGTTTGCCGCGAGAGGATATGTTGTTATTATGATTAATTTTCACGGTTCAAAAGGATACGGACAGAAATTTACCGATGCGGTCAGCAAGGATTGGGGAGGAAAACCTTATCTTGATATTATAAAAGGAACATATTATGCAATGAATAAATTCAAGTTTATAAATCCCGCAAAAATCGGAGCTGCCGGAGCATCTTACGGTGGTTATATGATAGATTGGATAGAGGGACATGAGCATCCTTTTGTTGTCCTTGCTTCACATGCGGGAGTTTATGATTTGGTAAGCGAATACGGAGCTACGGAGGAGTTATGGTTTCCCGAATGGGAATATGCGGGAACTCCGTGGACAAATCCTAAGATGTATAAAAAACATTCCCCCTCCTCTTTTGTTATGAATTTTAAAACCCCCTGCCTTGTAACAGCCGGAGAAAGGGATTACAGAGTTCCTTATACACAATCTTTACAATTTTTCACAGCTCTTCAAAAAATGGGTGTTCCTTCAAAACTTATTGTTTTTCCCGATGAATGCCATTTTATTCAAAAACCTAATAATGCTGAATATTGGTGGAATTCCGTTCTTGATTGGTTTGATAGATATTTGAAAAGGAGAAGATAAAATATCTAATATATCATCCTTGATTTAACTTATTATAAAAAAATCGGGAAATTCAGGAGCATAGAGTCGTTCGATTTATTTGACTCATAATTAAATTCCGAACTTTAATGTAATTTTATCTATTGTATATTTAAGTTTTTTTTAATAGAATAAAGTTCTAAGAGAAAAAGATGGAAAACAATCATAAGAGATTCGGAACTTTTGACGGTGTTTTTACCCCCACAATACTAACAATCATAGGGGTCATACTGTATCTTCGTCTCGGTTGGGTAGTGGGGAATACCGGTCTTATAGGTGCTTTACTTATAATAGTGCTCGCCCATTTTGCAACTCTTACTACAGGTCTTGCGATGGCATCAATGACAACCAATGTAAAAATAGGAGACGGTGGTTTTTATTCGATAATATCCCGCTCATTGGGACTTGAAGTGGGAGGAGCGATAGGAATCTCTTTGTATATCTCTCAAACATTATCAATAGCCCTCTATATAATAGGTTTCACGGAAGTTTGGACAAATCTTTATCCTCATCATGATGCTAAGATAGTATCAAGCATCATTCTGATACTGATACTTATTCTTTCAATAACAAGCGCTAAAATAGCCATGAAATTCCAATATATTATTATGTTTATAATCGCCATGTCAATTATCTCTTTTTTTATGGGGGGGATTAAAGAATCCCATCATATAATTTTATGGAATACAAATTCACAGATCCCTTTTTGGGAAGTTTTTGCGGTGTTTTTCCCGGCTGTAACAGGTATAAGTGCGGGAGCTGCAATGTCGGGAGAGCTGAAAAACCCTAAAAAGAATATACCGGTGGGGATGCTTTTGGCAATCGGTATGGGGTTTTTCATATATGTGGCAGTTGCACTTTGGCTTTCATCCCATGCAACGGTTTCCCAATTGGTTACCGATAACCTTATAATGGAGAAAATTGCCCGTTGGAAATGGGCGATTATTGCGGGAATCATGGGGGCTACCCTATCCTCGGCTCTCGGGAGTCTTCTCGGAGCACCAAGGATTCTGATGGCTCTCGGACAGGATAGGATTATCCCTTTTTACAAACTATGGAGAAAAAGAAGTAAGCACGGGGAACCGAGATACTCTCTTATATTAACCGCCCTTATTGTTGAGGTGAGTATCATTTTATGGGACCTTAATTCAATAGCTCCTCTCCTGACAATGTTTTTTCTTATAACTTACAGTATGATTAATATAGCTGTTTTCATAGAAAAAACAGTAGGGGTCGTATCTTTCAGACCAAGCATAAAAATTCCTTCCATTATCCCTTTATTGGGTGGTATATGGTGTGTTATTACAATGTTTTTAATAAATACAACCTTTGCCATCTCCTCTTTTGTAATAATAATAATATTCTATTTTATTCAAATGAAAAGGGAGTTGGATACACCCTGGGGCGATATAAGAAGTGCCATGTTTACGGCAATCTCCGAATGGTCTTTAAAAACATCGGCAAGACTTCCCAAAACATCAAAAAGCTGGAAACCTAATTTGATGATACCCATAGAAGAGCCTGAAAAATGGGATTTACTTATAGGTTTTATAAAGGACATAGTATTCCCTAAAGGAACACTGAGACTCTTTTCAATAAAGGAAAATAAAAATTGGATAGAGGAAAAGATAGAGTCTATCATTAAGTTGTTTTTTCACAAAAGCGGAGGGGAAAATCTTCAGATGGAAGATAGTGCCATTGAAAGATTAAAGAAGAATCTTGATAAACTTGCCGATATGATAAAAAAAGAGGGGATATTTACGACAACGATGATTATTGAAGCAACGGATTTGATAGAGGGGGTATATACTGTTTCTCAAGTTATGAAAGGGATGTTTTTCCCACCCAATATTATGTTTCTGAAAATGAGCAATGATCAAACGAAAAATATGAATCTTGAAAAACTTATCGCCATTAGTATAAAAGTGAAATTAGGGTTGGTTATTCTCGGACTTTGTAAAGAGAAGATGTTCGGAGAAAAGAAAACAATTAATTTATGGATAAGGGATAAAAGCCCCAATCAAAATCTTGCAACTCTTCTCTCTTTGGAATTATTCAGAGCATGGGGGAAATTAAGATTGATAAGGGTAACCGAAAAAACGGAAAATTTTGATAAAGAATATGAAAATTTGCAGGAAATTGTAGAAGAACAGCGCCTGCCGGCTAAATCCGAGCTGATGGTTTTACAGGGGGATTTTTGGGAAATACTCTCCTCGGCGCCTACTGCCGACATAAATATATTCGGAATATCTGAAAGAATGAGAATTGATAAGATGCAAAAAATCATTCAACTGATAAAAACATCCTGTTTATTTACAAAAGGGCTTGGGGATGAAAATGTCGAATAAAACTATTTTATAATCTCTATTCCGTAAATAAAATTTTTCCGCTTTATCTTCTCTTTGATTTTATTAAATATTGATATGTTTTTAATTGAAATATCAGCAAGAACAATTCCATTTCCCGTTTTTGAGCTCTCTTTTTTAATCAGCTCGATTGCAAAATCAAGAGGCTCCGTTAATTCTATTAAAGCCGCCGCTATTTTCTGATAATCCTCACCTATTATTTTTATCTTCAATGTTTGCAAAGAGTTATCCATAACCCATTTTGCTTTTCTTATTCTATCCTTTTCAAAATATCCCCTTTTGTAATACAGACAATTTTTAGAGTGAATTTTTAATCCCGAACTTTTTGTCATATATCCGATTATCTCCTCTCCCTTTATGGGTTTGCAACATTTGGCAAGAACAAAATCAATATTATCCGCTCCGTCTATAATAATAGCGGGAGATTTTGTCATCCGACTTTTTTTCTTTTCCTTTTTCTGTTGAATATCTTTTTTTGATGTTAAAGGATAGAGTTTTTTAAAAAGGGGAAGGTTACATTTTATTGATTTGCAACCGAGTGCAAAGAATAGGTCGTCATTTGTTTTATATCCGATTTTGTTCAAGTTTCTTCTGAAATCGGTTTCATTATCAAAACCCTCGAACCTGTTTTTATAATTACGGATACTCTTTTCCCATATCTTTTTACCCTCATTAATAAATATCTGTTTATCGTTTTTTCTAAACCATTCTCTTATCTTTGTTTTCGCCTTACTTGTTTTAACGATTTTTAGCCAATCTCTTGATGGTTTGGCTTTATTGTTTGTTATTACTTCGACAATATCTCCCGATTTCAACTCTTTTTTCATACTTGAAAACCTGTTATTTATTTTTCCTCCGATAGTATGGTTCCCTACTTCCGAATGAACCGCATAGGCGAAATCAAGGATTGTCGCACCTTCAGGTAAAGATATAATATCCCCTTTCGGAGTTAAAACACTTATGTAATCTTTCTTTATTTCCGATTGGATATTTTCTAATATTTCAAAGGGATTTTCAAAAATCTCATCATTTTGTAAAAATTCCCTTAATCTTTTTAACCATGCTTTTGAATTTTTATCCCCCTCTTTATAGCTCCAATGAGCCGCGGCTCCGAATTCAGCTTCCTTATGCATCTCCTCCGTTCTAATTTGAACCTCAAACCGCTCTCCTGTTTTTGTTACAATGGTCGTTTGAAGTGATCTGTATCCGTTTGGTTTAGGATGGACAATCCAATCCCTAAATCTCCCGTCAATCGGATACCACCGGCTATGAATCAAACCCAGCGAATGATAGCAGCTTTCTATGGAATCCGTTATAACTCTGATTGCCATAATATCATAGATATTGTTGAAATCAACCCCTTTATTCTTAATTTTTCTATATATACTATAATTCCTTTTAACTCTCTTTTGAAATTTCGCCTTTATCTTATTCCTATTAAGAAGTTTTTTCAGATAATCACTCATCTCTTCAAGTTTTTCCTTATATTGTTCCCTTTTTTCAGCCATTATATTTTCAATCCGTGCATATTCTTTTTTAAAGAGATTCCTGAATGAAACATCCTCCATCTCAGTGTAAATTTTGCTTATCCCCAATCTATGAGCAATCGTTGAATAAAAATATAAAACCTCTTCCGACAATTTTTTTATTTCGGGAGAGTTGGATAGTTCAGCCTCTTTCAGTGTTTCGAGTCTCTCTATCAATTTTATTATTATTGTTTTATAATCGTCGGATAATTCAAGAAAATTATCCCTTATCTCTTTTATCCTTTTTTCTTTATCGGAAAAACTTACTTTGCTTATTCTTTGCAACAATTCTATCTTTTCGAACAACTCTTTGTTGAAACTGTTTTTTATAATCTCTCTCTTTTGTTCATCCTCAATATCAGCCCTTATGAAAAAAGAGATTGTAGCCGATTGTTCATCAAGATTCAGGTCAATTGTTTTTTTATAAAGATTGATTGAAAAAGCCAAATCTTTATCAGAATAAATTTTTTCACCTATCTTTTTAAGACTATCGATATTCATACTTTATGTTTTAATCTTCGGGAAGAATATAATGCGCTCCTCTGCTAACGGGATTTGTAAGTGCCGCCCTTATTACTATAAGTGCTGTCTGGACACTGTTTCTCAAACCGATTATTGAGTCTTCCACTCTTGCCCCTTTATAAAATTTCTCTATTCTATGTTTAAGATATTCAAGGTCTGATTTCGCCCTTATAAGTCTTTTTCTTGTTCTTATAATTCCGGCATAATTCCACATGGTTGATCTTATCAGGTTCCAATCCTGAACGATTAAAGCGGGGTCTATTTTTTCAGCGGGTTTCGGATACTTCCAATCGGGAATCTCATCGAAAGGTAGCTTGGCATTTAATACTTCCGGAGTTTCCAAAATATCTTTTGCCGATAGGTATCCCCACGAAAGACCTTCAAGAAGAGACATTGAAGCTAACCTGTTTGCCCCGTGAAGACCCGTGCATGAAACTTCGCCGATGGCATAAAGTCTTTTGAGGGTTGATCTACCTTTCCCGTCAACTTTAACCCCGCCGCATGAATAATGGGCGGCGGGAACAACGGGGATCGGCTCTTTTGTTATATCCACCCCATTTATTTTACATGTTTCATAAATATGAGGAAACCTTTCTTTAACATCCATCTTTATTTTGGAAAGATCAAGTAAAACATAATCATCATTGTTTTTTATCATCTCTTCATAGATGGCTCTTGAAACAACATCTCTCGGAGCGAGCTCTTTTTTCTTTGAGTAATCCTCCATAAAAGCTCTCCCCTTTTTATTAATAAGAATCGCTCCCTCTCCTCTGACAGCTTCGGAGATTAAAAATCTATCGGCATCACGGTGATAAAATGCGGTAGGGTGAAATTGGATATACTCCATGTTGATTAATTGTGCTCCGGCTCTATCGGCCATAGCATAACCATCTCCCCTTGCAACAGGTGGGTTGGTTGTATGCAGGAATATTCTTCCTAAACCTCCCGAAGCTAAAATAACAGCTTTGGCAAAAATTTTTTCAACTCTCTTCCTTTTCCTGTGAAAAACATATGCTCCCAAAACCTCGGGTTCCTTATATATTCTCAACGGATTTTCAGAATGGTGATGAGTTGTTATAAGATCAATAGCCGTTCTACAAGTTAACATTTTTACGCTTTTCTGTTTTTTCACTCCGGCGACTAGTGCTTGTTCAATGGCTTTCCCCGATTCATCTTTTGCAAAAAGTATTCTTCTTCGGGAATGATTCGCCTCTTTTGTATAGAGAATCTCCCCTGTTTCATCTTTTGTGAAAGGGACATCTATTTTATCGATTAAAAATTCCTTAACGAGAAAAACTCCCTTTTTAGTAATAATATCTATTGCATCGGGATTTGAGATTCCGTCTCCCGCTGTCATAATATCTTTTTTAAGAGCTTCGGGATCATCCGTGTGCCCTCTGCCGACTATTCCCCCTTGAGCATAAAGGGTGTTTGATTCTTCCGAATTTTCCTCTTTTGTGATTAAGGTTGTTTTAATATTATTTTCACCAAGATAATAGGCGGCCGTAAGGCCGGCTATGCCAGAACCTATTATCAAAACATCGGTTTCTATCATTTAAGCCTCCCTATTTCAATACCAATAATGAAAAATCGGAGTTTGTAAAAGAATGAGTTAGCGCCCCCGATGATACGAAGCCAACCCCTGTTTCAGCGATTTTTTCTATATTATCTTCGGTTACCCCTCCCGAAACTTCAAGCTCGATTTTATGGTTGTTGATTTTCACGGCTTCCTTTATTTCCGGTATTGAAAAATTATCAAGCATTATTCTTTGAACCGGAAGATTAAGAGCTTCTTTAAACTCTTTCAGATTTTTAACCTCTATTTCAATAAATACATCAGAATCTTTTTCTCTGATTTTCATAACAGCCTCTTTCAAAGAATTAAAATGGATAAGATGGTTTTCCTTGAGCATTGCCATCTCTTTCAGATTAAACCTGTGATTAACTCCGCCTCCGGTTTTAACCGCATATTTTTCAAGTTTTCTCATGCAGGGGGTGGTTTTTCTCGTATCAAGGACTCTGACTTTTCCTTTTGCTTTTTTTACCAATTTGTCCGTTTTCGTGGCAATACCCGAGAGATGTCCGAGAAAATTCATCGCTGTTCTCTCCCCTTTAAGGATAGAGCTTATATCTCCTTCCAATTCTAAAATAATATCTCCTTTTCTGAAATTTTCTCCGTCTTTCAAATTTTCTTTTACCGAAAGAGTTGAATCAACTATTTTAAAAACCTGTTTAAAAAGCTCTGTTCCGCATAATATGCCATCGGATTTTGCTTTAACCACGGCTTTTGCGGGAATAAAAGAATCGAAAAGAGAGTTTGTTGTAATATCTTCTTTAACTTTATCCTCTTCAAGAGCTTTAATAATAATATTATTTATATTTTCGTCTATATTTAACATCTCCTTATTATTTTATGATATTTTTATAAAAAGGTAAAGTGGTTACCCTATTCTCGTGCAAATCCATTCATATTGCTCAAAAATTTTGTTTGTATTATAATTATAAATCATTAAGGAGGTTTGAATGTATCATTTATTGGTTATAAATCCGGGATCAACATCCACAAAATTGGCTGTTTTTGAAGATGAAAAGCTATTATTTAAAGAAACCATTAGACACAGTGTTGAAGAATTAGCTGGTTTTAAGTCGATTTCAGAACAAAAAGATTATAGAAAAAAAGCCGTTCTTGATTGTCTTGAAAAAAATGGTTTTGATATAAAAAAACTTTCCGCCGTAGTGGGAAGAGGTGGACTTTTAAAACCTCTTAAAAGCGGAACATATCGGGTAAACAGTAAAATGCTTGAGGATTTAAAGCAAGCGAAGAGAGGAGAGCATGCATCGAATCTCGGAGGGCTCATAGCTTATGAGATTGCAACCCCTCTTAATATTCCATCTTTTATTGTTGACCCCGTAGCAGTGGATGAATACGAACCTGTTGCATATTATTCGGGATTAAAGGGGATGGAGAGAGAATCTCTCTCCCATGCACTCAATACAAAAGCGGTTGCAAAAAGATATGCAAAAGAGATTAATAATAGTTATGATAATCTTTATCTTGTTATAGCTCATCTCGGGAGCGGTATATCTGTTTCCGCTCATAAAAACGGTAGAATGGTTGATGTAACTAATTCAAAAGAGGAGGGAGCTTTTTCCCCCGAACGCTCGGGGACAATCCCTTGTGTTAAACTTGCCAAACTTTGTTTTAGCGGAAAATACGATTTAAAACAGGTTGTTAATATGATTTTCAGAGAGGGGGGGCTATATTCTTATCTTAAAACAAAGGATTTTGCCGAAATCATGGAAAAGGTTAATAGCGGAGACAAATATGCAAAAGAGGTTGTTGATGCAATGATTTATCAAATCGCAAAAGAGATAGGTGCGATGGCTACCGTATTGGAGGGAAAAGTTGATGCAATAATTATTACGGGTGGAATGGCATATTCCGATTATCTTATAGACGAACTTAAAAAAAGAATCGGTTTTATCTCTTCAATAATAAAAATATATCCCGGAGAAGATGAGCTTCAAGCTTTAAATGAAGGGGCTTTAAGAGTGCTAAAGGGGGAGGAAGAGGAGGTTGCATATGAATAATTTTGAGAGATTAAGCACGCTGATTAAAAAAGAGGATATTAAAAATATCGCTCTTTTTTCAATTACTGTTAAGGGGAAAATACATATGCTTACACTTCCTTCCAAAATGTTTTCTAAGGATATCATTGAAAACGGAGTGGGGTTTGATGCTTCTTCTTATGGTTTTTCCCCTGCGGAAAACAGTGATATGGTTTTAATGCCCGATCTAAATAATTATTTTATAGATCCTTTCAGAGAAACAAAAACCATAAACTTCCTGACAACCGTTCATCATGCGGATAAAGACAGAACAAGATATGAAGGGGATCCGAGATATATAGCTGAAAAAGCGGAAAAAATTCTGAAAAAACATAAGATAGCCGAATACTCTTTATGGGGACCCGAATATGAATTTTTTATTTTTAATGATATTAATTTTAGTGCGGAGGACGGTAATTCTTATATAGAGATTGATTCTCTTGAACATTCCGAATTTAAATCATATCATATTGCGCCACCTCGGGACACCTATTATTGGTTTAGAGATGAAGTTGTCTCGACTATGGAATCTCTTGGGATTGAAGTCAAATATCATCACCATGAGGTGGGAATATGGGGGCAACAGGAGATTGAAACAAAATTTGAAACTTTATTGAAAGCCGCTGATAATGCGGTTATTATCAAATATATAATAAAAAATTTGGCGGAATTAAATGGATTAAAGATAACCTTTATGCCCAAACCACTTAGAAGTCAAGCGGGAAATGGTTGGCATGTTCATCAATTTTTAATGAAAGGGGAAAAAAACGCTTTTTACCAAAAAGGGAAATACGGAAATCTTAATGATGCGGGGTTGTATTATATAGGGGGTATCCTTAATCATATCAATTCTTTAATAGCGATAACAAACCCTTCCACAAACTCTTTTAAAAGACTTGTTTCGGGATTTGAGGCTCCTACGGGGATTAATTTCGGTGTGGGAAACAGAAATTCGGCAATAAGAATCCCCGGTTATGTTAATAATCCCCTTTTTACGAGAATCGAATTCAGAACATCAGATGCAACCGCCAATCCTTATCTTTCTTTATCAGCCATGTTAATGGCCGGAATAGACGGAATAATAAACAGGATTAATCCGATTAAAAAAGGTTACGGACCCGCCGAGCCGAGTGTTAGAAAAAAATTCAAAGAGATAGAAACCGACCCTTTTAAAGTTTTGGAAAATCTGAAAAAAGATAATGATTATCTTTTAAGAGATGATGTTTTTGAGAAAGCCCTTATTGAAAAGTTCTTAAAAGAGAAATATTCGGAATATATAAAGTTGAGCTCATACCCGAATCCTATAGAATTTAGCTATTATTTTGACCTATGAAGAAAAAACATCTGTTTTTAACTCTTGTTTTTTTAATATATGCTGTTTATCTTGTCTTTTTGGTTTTTTTCCCGTCACGCTACATAAGTGTTTATCAGGAGATGAAACTAACTCAAAATATCGGTTATTTTTTAAATCATATCCCCTATTTAAAACCTATTGCTTTAAAATTAACAAATATTTCTGTCTTAATAGCGGTGTTCTTCTTTATATCCGGTTATTTGTATAAAAAACGGGAACCGAGTTTTTTTATTATATTTATTGTAGTATCCATTTTATTATATCTATTCCTTTTGAAAATAAATTATATGTTCTCCTTATCATATAAAACAAAAGAGCTTCTTTCTGTTTACCTTACAATATTCTCTTTTCTGCTGTTTTCTCAGGATAAAAACGAACCTATAAAAATCATTCCATTGTTTTTTATATTTGTTTCCTTTTTCAGTTGTTTTTTTATGAATAATATAACCCTATCCGGGGTTCTATTAAGTTTTATCATAGGTTTCCTGTTCGGGAAAATCACTCTAAAAATCGGAAAAATCATTTTTTAAGAAAGTGGAAAGTGAATGAAAAAATAACAATAGGAAAATTAGAATTACCTTACCCTGTTTTCCCCGCTCCTATGGCGGGTCTGACGGATCCCCCTTTTCGTAAGTTAATTGATGAAATCGGATATATCGGGGCTGTTTTTACGGAGATGATTTCAATCGAAGGATTAATCAGAAAAAACAAGCAGACTCTTAACATGGTAAAGGATTTTTCTTCTGAATTCCCGAGGTTTATTCAATTGTTCGGCTCCAACTCTGATTCTTTTGTAGAAGCAGTCAAAATAATAGGGGGGGAAACCGAATTTCAGGGAATTGATATAAACATGGGATGTCCGGTTAAAAAAATAATAAAAAAAGGGGCGGGATCATACCTTTTGACTCAACCCGATAAAATTAAAATCATTATAGAAAAGATAAAAAAAATATCGGACTTACCTTTAACAATAAAAATAAGGATAGGTTTTAATAAAATAAATATCCTTGAAATTGCAAAGATTATAGAAGGAAGCGGAGCTGATGGTTTGATTGTCCATTTCAGGTTAAGAAAACAAAAATTTTCAGGGGAACCCCTTTGGGAATACGGAGAAAAAATACGGGAGATGATTAATATTCCTCTTATTGGTAACGGGGATATAAAAGATGTTGTAACGGCGGAAAAAAGGTTGAAACAAACGGACGGTATAATGATAGGAAGGGCAATGCTTTCAAATCCCTCGATTTTCAGAGAGATTGCGAAAAAGGATAAAATAGAGGATAAACAGATTATCAAAAGATTTATTGAATTGATGGAGGAATTTTATCCGAAAGATATGCTCTCACCGAGAATCAAAGCTTTTGCCCGTTATTTTTTGAAAGGAAAGGATTTTCCGAAAGAGCTGAAAAAAGAGGTATTTCATTGTAAGGAGTATTTGGTGATTAAGGAAAAATTACTTGAGTATTTTATGTGAGTATTTTTGACGAATATAGGAATATTGACCGGATATTTTTTTTAATCTATAATTTCAGATAATAATTACAAGGAGGATGGAATGAAGAAAATATTATCCATTATCGTGGTAATGATGGTTTCCCTGTTTTTTTACTCTTGCGGAAGTAAAAAAGAAAGTCCGGTTCAAAAAGATGAGGTAAAACAGGAACAAAAAACTGAAAACAAAACGGTTGAGGAGAAGCAGGAGCAAAAAACAGAGAACAAAACGCTGGAAGAAAACCCCCTTGCAGCCATGCAAAAATTTGCTGAAAATGTAAAAAAGGCTTCCGAAAAACAGCAGGGTGGTGAAATCAAAATTATGAGCGAAGAGGATTTTACAAAGATGCTTCCGAAAGTTTCAGGGTGGAAGCTTGATAAAAAACCCTATTATTCAAAAGATTCAATGGGTTCTCTCGTTACATCGGAATTGAAAGCGACTTATGTTAAGGGAGATAAAAGAGTTAAAGTGGAATTTAAGGATGTAGGAAGCATGTCTTCTCTTATTACCCCTTTGAAAATGGCTTTATCCATGGCTTTTGGTCATGAAGATAGCAATGGATATGAAAGGGTTTTTGAATACAAAGGGGAAAAAGGTATGGAAAAATATAATAAAACCTATAAAAAAGGGGAAATAACACTGCTTGTAAAATCAAGATATATCATTGAGATTAAATCAAATAGAGGGGTTGAAATTGATGAGTTAAAAACCTTTCTTAAAAGTATTGATTTGGGAAAATTAAAATAAATTAATATAAATTCTAATTCTTCTCTTTTATGAAAGTTGAGATATGAAAAGTATCTCATTAGTTGACAATAATAGAATTATATTGATTGACAATAAAATTATTCTTAAGGAGCATTTTAATAAAAAAATTGATGTTTTATATAAAAGCGTTTTAATATAATCAATCTTAACTTAAAAAGGATGTCTTATATTCTAATAAAAGCAAAGTTTATATTGTCTTTATAAGAAGCGATATGTAGGGTTTAAGGATGAGATTATTATAAAAGCACAAAACTTTAAGATTCTTTTAAAAGGAGGTTTTTTATAAAAAAATAAAGAACTCTTGACAATTAATTAATAATATTTTATTATTAACCATTCGGTTAAACTAATTGGTTAGTTAGGAGGGGTTATGAGTAAAGAAAAAATTTTAACCGCCGCAAAAGAGGAATTTGCGGAATTCGGATTGTCAGGAGCAAGGGTAAGCAGAATTGCGGAAAAAGCCGGTATAAATAAAGCTATGCTGTTTTATTATTTTTCATCAAAAGAAAATCTGTATAAAAGTGTTTTAAGGCAAACTATTCTCGGGTTGATGTCTCAAATAAAAAAAATTTTAACACCCGATCTTAAAGCATCCGAGTTTTTTGAAAAAATGCCTGAAATATATATAAATTATTTTTCAAAAAACAAAGATTTTATAAAAATAATGGGAAGAGAACTTATTAATGACGGTAAACATTATAAAGCCATTATCAGGGAAACCCTTGAAGAGGATGGAAGATTAACCCCTTCGGGGATAAAAGAACTTATAAATAAATGGATAAAAAACGGGGAGATTAAAGAGGAAAGTCAATTCAATATGATGATGAACATAGTTTCCCTCTCCCTTTTCTCTTTTATAGGAAAACCGATAGCGGAAAATATTTTGGATATAAATATTAAAGAGGATGAAATATTTTATAAAAACAGAATAGAAAGTATCTCGAATCTATTAAAGAGAGGGATGTTAAAATGAAAAAAAGATTAACAACTATCATAATTGTTTTCCTTATCTCAATATCAGTGTATGCAAGAATATCTTTAAAAGAGGCTGTTAAAAAAGGGATAGAAAAAAGTTATGCTGTTTCAAATGAAAAGATTGAGAAAAGGATTGCGGAAACAGAGAAAAAGATAGGTGAAATCGATAGATTGTTTAATATCGGTTTTAATGGTCTTTATCTTTATAAATCAGAGCAAGCGGAATTAAATATGCCGGATATTAAACTATCCCCTACCATGACTATTCCCGGAATTCACATGCTGGCAGGGACAAAAGATATCTTTGATTTTAATCTGTCTGTAAAACAACCTTTATATACGGGAGGGATTTTATCAAACATAATAAAACTAAGTGATATAAAAGGTTTGCAGCAGGAAAATCAAAGGAAATTAATTGAAAACCGACTTGAGATTGCTATAAAAAACAGTTTTTTAAATTATAAAATCCTACTATTACAAGAAAGATACCTTGGTCTGGTAAAGAAAGATATTGAAAATCACCTGAACAAACTTAATGATTATTTTAAAGAGAATCTAATACAAAGAAGTGATATTCTTGAGACGGAGCTAAAAGTAGAAGAGATTAAAATGAATATTATGGATATAAAAGATAAGATCTCGGACTCAAAGATAGAGTTTGAAAATTTAACGGGGATATCTCCTGAAGATATTAACGGAAAATACGGCGAAAATATTCTTAATTTTAAAGAGTCCGTTAATTATCTTAAAAAAAATCATACTATGATAAAAACATTTGACAATAGTATTAAGACAATTGTCATTAAGAAAAAAATGGATAAAGGGAGATATCTTCCTCAGATCGGAGCTTTCGGAGAGCTTCACTATGGAAAGCCCGGGATAAATTTTTTCAAAAACAGTTGGTCACTTTATTTTCAAGGGGGAATCAGTATAAGTTTTAAACTTTTCGATTGGGGTAAACTTAAAAAAACAAATAAAATATCGGATTATTCCATGGAAAAGATAAAAAATAAAAAAAATGAATTTATTGAAGAAACAGAAAAAAAATTAAAAAAACTTTATTTACTAAAAAAGATTTTGAAACAAAAACTTAGTTTAGCGGATAAACTTTTAAAGATTTCGATTGATAACTCCAGATTAAAAGAAAAGAGATTCAGAGAAAAACAGGAAGATAATATGGAATATATATCTTCCATAATTAAAAAAGAGCTTTATAATATTCTAAAAGAGCAACTGTTAATAAAGATAGAGATGGTAAATATAAATATAAACGGATTAATTAATAGGAGTCAACTATAAAGAATTATGAAAAGAGGAGATGAATTTTTGATTATTAGAAAGCAAGGCAAAGAGGATTCTAACGAGTTTATTACAAAGAGCAATAATAGCTTTTCTATGATGCATTCCTTGGGACTTTTTTTTCTGATAATAGTTTTTAAAATAATCATTAGAGCGAATAAGACTGTTAGCCATAAGGTAAAGATATCTTCTCAGAGATTTAGAGCCTTTTTTACTAATTCTCCCTTTTTTGAGGGAATTACCGGATTGTTTCACGGCGGGGTCAATACCTGCAAAAGCAGCGAGTTTTCTTTTGTTTTCGAATCTATTGATGTTTTTGATTTCGACCAGGAAATGAGCGGAAGTAATATCACTTATCCCTTTAATAGATTTCATGATATCCATATCATTTTTTTTAAGTTTTTCCATTTGATTGAGAAATATTTTAGTGATTTTTCTGATTTGAAGATTAAGGAATTTCAACCTTTGCACATCAAGTTTAACAACAAATTCATAGTTTTCGGAATAAAGAGCAATAGAGTTTTTAGCCAATTCAATAAATTTATCATAAGTAAGTTTTGGTTTTCGCCCTCTTTTGCAGAGATTATCAAAGAGGGCTTTGATTTTAATTTCGGGAGCATTAATAATAGAGTGAGCGGAAGGGAATCGTTCGAGGATGGAGAGGATAAAATCGGTAAAGATATTATAGTTAGTTGTGAGCTCGGGAAAAAGGAGAACGATATGATTTTTAAGCTGAGTTTTGGTTTTTGCGATTTGCTTCGAGAGTTCTTCTCTTGTTCTTGCAAGAGCAAGAATATCATCAGTTATACTGGGGACAAGGCTATGAATGTTCTCAATGTTTTTAAAGGCATACTTGGCTATAATAAGAGCATCAATTTTATCTGTTTTGGTTTTTCTGAGAGAAAAAGATTGAATGAATTTTTTAATAAGAAGAGGGTTAATGAGTGCAATAGTGTATTTGTTTAAAGAAAGAAATGATAGGAGGTTGAGATGATAGTTGCCTGTGGATTCAAGAGCGATAAAAGAGTCGGGATAAGTTTTGAGAATTTTGTTAAAGAAATTAAAACCATCGGTATTCATGTTAAGATTACCTTCATTGATAAGTTTCATGGAATCATCAAGGATAGCATAATTAAACTTATCTTTGGAAATATCAATACCGATGAAAAAGTTAAAAGAATTGGTTTTCATGAGAAACTCCTTTTAATTTTATTTTTGTGTCCCAAACTCAATCTCCCGTTTAACCGTGACTTTGGAGTCAAATCAACTAATAGGAATTTTTGGGACGGGGGACAGACTCCTATCGAAGCTTTTATGCTTATTAAAAATGCAGTCCTCTGTCCCCTGTTTTTTTTTGTCATAATGCTATATTTTATCATTATAAAATATAAATATCATATTTATTCGTAGGAGGTAGAATGAAAAAAATCGTATTGATT
>Ga0256835_1000488_pt1 | contig 29521 bp, 29 predicted proteins | sample PIR30metaG_FD_185972 | JGI IMG/M metagenome (GOLD analysis project Ga0256835, IMG submission 185972) | Hydrothermal vent microbial communities from East Pacific Rise, Pacific Ocean - PIR-30 | ecosystem: Environmental > Aquatic > Marine > Hydrothermal vents | place: Pacific Ocean: East Pacific...
TTGAAACATTATTGGTATGTCTCTGCTTTTATAGGTATGATTTCCGCCGGCTATTAAATATGAGTTTCCTGCTATAAATACATATTTCCCAAGATTAAACTTTGTTTCAGAAATAATGTAACAATTGGCTCCGATATTTGAATGCTCATCAACAAAAATATCTCCTCCTTTACAGCTGAGCATTGTATTTCTACCAATAACAACATTATCCTTTATTTCTATTCCATTATTATTTTTACCCTTTGCATCCAAAACAACATTATCATCAAATATTACATTGTTTCCTATTGTTATTTTTTTTGGATGGCGAATTGTCATGTTCTTCCCGAAGACAACCCCTCTTCCCACTCTCTTAAAAAGTTTTCTAAAAAATATTTTTCTAAGAAATAGTCCTAATGCTCCCGGAATATTTGAAAAAAGTAATGTGATTATTTCGTATTTGATAAAATACAAGAAAGAAACATTGCCTAAAAAAAAGTCTTTATATTTTGAGAATGCTCCCTTTTTTTCATAAATGAGAGTTTTTTGAGCTGATTTTTCAAAGCTATCCTTATCAAGTTCTTCTAAATTCTTAGAAGAATTCTTTTTCTGCATTTTCAATCTCCTCTATCATTAAATCAACCAATTCTTTTAAATCATAAAATTTAATTTTCAGGGATTTTAAAGCAAATGAATCGATTGTTGTTTCATAATCATTAACATCCAATTCAAAAATAGAGGCTGTACTAACCAGATCAGCAATATGTAGAACTGAAGTTAGTTTTTTATATTTTGGAGATTCTGAAGGTCGGTGGTGGTATCTTATACTTATAATTATTTCTTCCGGAAAATCCCATTTTTCTAATAAAAGAGCGGCAATTTCACTGTGATCGATTCCAAAAAATTCTCTCTCAATTTTGTGAAATTTATAAATATTTTCTCTATCTTTAATGGATTTAATATTTCTTTTTATAATAAAGTCATTTAGAACAATTTTCCCTATATCTACCAAGAGCCCGGAAGTAAATGCATTTTCAGTGGGATAGATCCCTTTTAGTTGGGCTAAAAATTGAGCTCCAATGGCTGCAGAAAGAGAATGTTTCCATATTTGCTTTCCTGTTAGTCCATAGCCTTTCAAATCTTTTTCAACTCTTGATTTTATTGCATAAATTAAGGTTAATTTTTTTATTTCCCGGATTCCGATGAGAGAAATTATTTGAGGAATTGATGTTATTTTTTGCTTGAATCCGAAAAATGAGGAATTGGCATACTTTAGTATATTTGCTGCAAGTGAGGGGTCTTTGGAAATAAGTTCAGCTAAATTTTTTACATCTGTATTTTCATCTTTTAAGAGTTTTAAAATTTTTGTCGGAACAGGTTTTAATGAGGGAATATTATCTATATTTTCTAAAAAATCATCAAACTCAATTAAGAGATTTTCATCCATATATTTCTAAAATTTGACTTCGGGTGCCCTTTTTTCTTCCTCTGTTTCCACTTCAAAGTATTCTCTTTTGGAAAGATTCATCATAGGTGCAATTATTACCCAGGGGAAAGCTTTGATTTTATAATTGTATTTCATTACACTATCATTATAGTGCTGTCTTGCAAAAGCAATGGAATTTTCAGTTGTTCTCAATTCTTCCATTAGTTCAAGCGCATGTCTGTCAGCTTTAAGATTCGGGTACTGCTCGAATACTGCCAGAAGTCTTCCCAATAAGCCTGAAATTTCGCCTTCTGCCTTGATTCTTTCGGGCAACTCTTTTGCACTTATTGCAGCAGCTCTTGCCTGAATAACTTTCTCAAGAGTTTCTTTCTCGTGCTGCATATATCCTTTTACTGTGTTTACAAGATTCGGAATAAGGTCATGTCTTCTTTTTAATTGGACGTCTATTTGAGCCCATGCATTATCAACTTCTACTTTTGATCTTAATAAAGAATTATAAAGGATGAAATAGGTAAATAATACAAAAGCAACGAGAGATAATAGTATTACAAGGACTCCTATCATTTAAAATCTCCATCCTCCGTGCATTGCTCCTGCACCTAAAAAGCCTAAACCAAAGATGGCTCCAAGAGTAAAGCCTACGACAGCCATTACTACGATAGACACAATTATGAATATAATTTCATAACCTACGGATTTGTCTTTTGGAACATCCATAAAAATCAAAATTGCATGATATAGAACATATAATGAGTAAATCAAACCGGCAAGAGCTATTAACCACCCTAAGAAAGGAATAAATGTGAAAAAAGAACCTACCCATGAAGGTGTTAAACTATATGCTATTGTTTTGGCTGATTGCTCAAGGTCTCCGTTCCCTCCGAAGCTTTTCGAAAGAGCCTGCATTAAATACATGAGTATAATAAAATTGACTACACCTATAATTAATTGCATTATGAGCGAACGAATGGCCCAGGAAGCCGACCATCCAATCATACTTAAAAATGAGCCTATTGCTGAGATCGCAACTAAAATCAATACATAATTTACTAAAAGATTCATCCATGGTTCTTTTTCTTCCTTTCTTTTTGTAAATGCATTTTTTGGTTCTAAAATTATCTCCTTTACAGTATTAATTAGTTTTGCAAAATCCATCTCTTCCTCCTTTATTTTTATTGGTAAAAAAATTATAAAAGAAAAGAGATAAAAGGTCAATAACTTTTTACTTGAATATCTGTAATTGAAAAAAGAGAATTATGATTATTATCCCCCTGAAATTATTGGTCTGATTATTACTTCTTCATCTTTTTTTATGAGGTAATTATCACTTTTGTTTTCTTTATTAATTATAACCATAAAAGCATCTTTTGGTTTTAAATTTAAAAGAGATTTAAGCTCTTCAACTGTCATTTCTCTCTCAAATTCATACTCTTTTCTGTTATATTTATCTATTACTTTCATCTTTTTGATAATGGCGGAGGAGGTGGGATTCGAACCCACGGTCCCGTTACCGGGACACACGCTTTCCAAGCGTGCTCCTTAAGCCACTCGGACACCCCTCCATCTATCTTTTTTTAATTTTTTTTTATTCCTTTTTTGGCGGAGAGGGAGGGATTCGAACCCCCGTCCCGGCTCATCACCGGAAAATCGATTTCGAGTCGACCCCGTTACGACCACTTCGGTACCTCTCCTGGTGAGGAAAAAATCTTTTAATATTTTTTCACAGCTTTCCTTTTCCAATTCTGCTTCAACTTCAAAGTGGTGATTAAATTTTTCAAAGTATCGGTAGTAAACATCAACTCCACCTCTTATGGGATCGTATGCTCCGAAGTAAAGTTTTTTTATTCTTGCATTTACCATTGCTCCAATACACATCAGGCACGGCTCTTTAGTAACATATAGTTCAAGATCATTTAATCTGTAATTTCCAATTTTTTTTGCAGCTTTTTTTATTACTATAATCTCGGCATGGGCAGATGGGTCATTTTTGCTAATAACCTGGTTATGGGCTTTTGCTATAACTTTGCCATTGAGTACAGCAATTGCACCTACCGGAACTTCTCCTTTTTTTTTCGCTTTCTCTGCCTCTTTTAATGCCAATTTCATATATTTATTCATTTTCTAACCTTTTTTCACGCCCGAGAGGATTCGAACCTCCAACCTGCTGATTCGTAGTCAGACGCTCTGTCCGGTTGAGCTACGGGCGCAACAGGTGATTTTATCCTATTTCTTACTATTTTTCAATAGCTCTCTGTTCAACCCTAAATCTCGAGTAAGAAAATGGAAGACAGTAGCAATGGAAAAGCTTAAAGTAAAAAGTCTCGAAGCTTCAAATTTGAGGTCAGTATTTTTTTATGAAAAGAAAATAAATAAAAAATCACTAAAATTAGCTTTGAAGCTCACGAAAGCTTAAGGGCTTTCTTGGCTATAAGTCCCAAAAGCTGCCAGGTAAGCTGGAAGCTCGGCTTTTGGGCTCGTTTATTTGAGTTTTCAGGTGTCTAATGAGTAATTTATTAAAGTTTACTTTTTAATGCTTAGTTTTGTAGTATGCCTTTTTATTGTAGGGGAAATTTTTCTTTGTTATAATGAATTTACTTATTGTCTTTATAAGGAGGACTATATGAGACCATCTTCAATTAAATCAAATTTATCGAAAAAATTAATATTTATTTTAGTTTTGGGATTTGTTTTAAGTTTTTATTCTTTAATTTTAAATGCAGAAGTTCAGATAAGACCTTTGATGAGATATCCGGATATCTACAAAGATACAATTGTATTTGTTTACGGAAATGATATCTGGAAAGTTCCTGTTACAGGAGGGGTCGCCGAAAGGCTCACAATAAATGACGGACATGAAATATTTCCCAAATTTTCTCCCTGTGGAAAATGGATTGCTTTTACGGGTGAGTATGACGGGAATCCTGATGTCTATATAATGGATGTTTACGGTGGTCATATAAAAAGGCTTACATATCATCCCGGTTTTGATGAGGTTGTAGCTTGGCATCCTACAAAGCACAAAATAATTTTTCGCTCAAACAGAGATTCTGCCACAAGGTATGACCATCTTTTTATGATAAATCCGGATGGTACGGAGCTCGAAGAGCTAATTCTTCACGAGGCGGCTTTCGGTAGCTTTTCTCCTGATGGTAGCAAAATAGCATATAATAGGGTTTCAAGGGAAAACAGAACTTGGAAGAGATACAGGGGTGGGCTTGCTCAGGATATCTATCTTTTTGATTTTAAGGCAATGAAAGATTACAGGATAACAAAGTTCAGGGGAACCGATAGAATCCCAATGTGGATTGGTGATAAAATCTATTTTACTTCCGATAGGGATGGTGTGTTAAATCTTTATTCCTATAATACCAAGACAAAAAAAATAAAACAGTTAACTTTTCATAAAGAGTATGATGTGAGAAGGCCGAGTAAAGGAATAGATAAAATAGTTTATGAGAACGGTGGAACACTTAGGGTTTACAATATTAAAACAGGTGAAGATAAACTAATACCGGTTGAGATAAGAGCTGATGCTCCTGAAAAGAGACCCTATTATAAAAATGTGAGAAGATATATAACAGATATGGATATTTCTCCCACAGGTGCAAGAGCACTTGTTGTAGCACGGGGTGAAATTTTTTCAGTGCCCAGGGAAAATGGCTCTATATTAAATATAACGGAAGATTCCGGAGCAAGGGATAAGGATGCTGCATGGTCTCCGGATGGTAAAAAGATTGCTTACTTTTCGGACAAAGACGGAGAATATAATCTTTACATAATTGATGCTGAGGCTAAAACCAGGCCTGTTAAACTTACCTCTTTTAAAAAAGGTTACAGACATTATATTAAGTGGTCTCCAGATGGAAAGAAGATTGCCTTTGCAGATCAAACCCTTTCACTTTACTATATTGATATTGCAACAAAAAAAATCACAAAAGTTGACAAAGCTTACTATCAGAACATTGATATAGATCAGGATGAGAAGGCAATTTATGATTTTAACTGGTCTCCTGACAGCAGATTTATTGCATACTCGAAAATGGACAGTGATTTTGTCACAAAAATTTATATATATTCACTTGAAGATAAAAAGGTTCACAAAATCAGCGGTGAACTTTTCAATGATTTTGAGCCTGTCTTTTCAAAGGATGGCAAATATCTTTTCTTTGTTTCAAACAGAAGGTTTAACCCGACATTTGATGATTTGGATTGGGAAATGGTTTACAAAAATATTGCCGGAATATATTATGTGAGTCTGCAAAAGGATACTCCATCCCTGTTTCCATACAAATCCGATAAAAGCTATGAGATAAAAAATAAGAAAAACAAAAAAAACGGCAAATTATTACATATTGACTTTGCAGGAATTTCAAATAGAATTGAAATGCTCCCTCTTCCCAAAGGTAATTACAGAAGACTAAGTGTGAGTGAAGGTAATCTCTTTTATCTTAATTCTGATAAAGGAGATTACAATCGCTTTAAATACAGGGATCTTGGCCCCAGAGACCTTTATGCTTTCTCATTTAAGAGCAAAAAATCAAAGGTTTTGGTTAAAAAAATCGATGATTATAAAATTTCTTCCAATGGAAAACATATAGTTTTCAGAAAGGGAACCTCGGTTGGTATAGTCTCCACTTCGGGTGGTAAGCCAAAAATGCTTAAGCTTGCAGATTTGACTATGAAGATAGATCCGGTGAAGGAATGGCGTCAGATTTTCAATGAGGCGTGGAGAATGGAAAGGGATTATTATTATGAGCCCAATATGCATGGAGTTGATTGGTTGGCTGTGAAGAAAAAGTATGAAAAGCTTTTGCCATATGTTTCCTGCAGGGAGGATGTTAAGTATCTTATAGGCGAGATGATAGGAGAGCTTAATACCTCTCACACATATGTGTTTGGCGGAGATTCTTTAAGGAGAGGCAAGAGAGTTAATGTTGGGCTTTTAGGAGTTGATTGGGGATTGGATAAAAAACACAATCTCTATTATTTTAAAAAGATTTACACGGTTCCCGATTGGTCAAGAGGAATTATTCCTCCGCTTTTAAAACCGGGAATTAATGTTAAAGAGGGATATTACTTATTAAAGGTTAATAATAAAAAGGTTAACGGAAAGAAAAATATTTATTCTTATTTTGAAAACACTGCAGGCAAACTTATTGAAATTACGGTAAATAATAAACCTACAATGATTGGAGCCAAAACATACAGAGTAAAACCAATATATTCCGAAAGAACCTTAAGATATAGAGCCTGGGTGGAGCATAACAGAAAAGTCGTTGAAAAAGCTTCGGGAGGATTAATTGGTTACCTTCATCTTCCTGATACTTATATGGGCTCGGCTGTTGAGTTCCCCAAATACTTTTATTCACAGATAACCAAAAAAGGTTTGATTATTGACGGAAGATACAATGGAGGTGGCCTTGATCCTGATATCTTTTTAAGAAGATTAAACAGAAAAGTATTGTCTTACTGGACAAGGCGGTATACTCATGATCAGCTGGGACCTCATATGACAGCCAATGCTCATATGGTGCTTCTTACAAACAAACAGGCTGGTTCCGGAGGAGATGAGCTGCCCTATGAGTTCAGAAGAAAGAAGATGGGGCTTATTATAGGTACGAGAACATGGGGAGGTCTTGTTGGTGTGTCAATGTTTATTCAATTAATAGATGGGGGTGGAATAACAGCACCGGATTATAGAATTTACAGTCCCGAAGGAAAATGGATAATAGAAAATCATGGAGTGGATCCTGATATAGTTGTGGACCTTGACCCTGTTCAGATGTCAAAGGGATATGATGCTCAGCTAATGAAAGGAATTGAAATACTTTTAAAGGAGATAAAAAAAGATCCGAAAAAATGGCCTAAACACGGGCCTTTTCCTGTGGATAAAACCATAAAAAAGTGAAATAAAAAAAGAAAAATACAAAATTAATTAGCTTTTTAATGGGTTTAAGTTTCATTATCATGGTTTAAGAATAACAAAAGATTTTAGTTTTCGTAGTAAAACTATTAAATTATTTTATGGAGTTAAAAATGTTTAATAAAAAGTGTTCAAAAGGCTTCATAGTTTTTTTTATTATTTTCTTTTTTGGTTTGTTCTCTGTTTTTGCAGAACAGACAGAAAAAGCAAAAAAGAGTGATTCTGAGAAAAAGAAAGAAACTGAAAATTTTGAAGTTGTGGTTACTGCTCCGAGGATGGAAATTCCTCTTAAAGAAAATCCTGCTGCAACCACGGTTGTTTCACAATCTGTTCTTGAGAATCTTCCCCGTTCAATTGCTCTTGATGAAGTTATGAAATTGGTCCCCGGCGTAAGAGTGGATAATCAGGCTGATGGAGAAAGGGTCCACTTTTACATAAGAGGACAGGGTATTCTTACTGAAAGAGGCACAAGAGGTATTAAAGTGCTTGTGGATGGGATACCATTGAATGATCCTACCGGCTTTGTTTCTGATCTTTATGATATTGATTGGGCAACTGTTAAGAAAATAGAGGTTTTAAGAGGTCCTGCCGCAGCTCTTTATGGCAGTGGCTCATCCGGAGGTGTCATAAATATAATAACCCGTGATGGTAGTGACTTGCCTGTTAGTGTAAGGGGCTTTTTTGTCGGAGGCTCTTACGGGTTTTATAAGGCTCTTACTGAAGCAAACGGAACTTTTGGTGGTGTAAATTACAGGATAACAGGTTCCATGACATCAGGAGATGGGTACAGAGATCACTCTGCTTACTCTGGTAAAAATTTTTACGGAAAATTTAATATCGGAGAAAGCGGAAAAAACAGAGCAACTATCATACTGTCAGCAACAGATTTTTTTAATGAAAATCCCGAAGGATTAAATCTTGCATGGTTTAGTCCAGATCCGGATAATCTAAGAAAATTGGCAAATCCCGATGCCTATACTTTTAATGAATATCAGAGAACTCAAAGATTGACAGGAGGATTTCACGCTGAATTGGCACTTTTTTCCGGTTTGAAGTTGGATGCAACTGCATATTTTAGACACACAAAGTACAAAGAAGCTGTTCCCTCCTCTGTGATTCACAGAACTTATAAAACTCCGGGTATGACTCTTCAGCTATCTTCTTCTTTTGATTTTGCCGGTGTTAAAAATAGTTTGAGCTCAGGGATTGATTTTGCTTATCAAAATTTGGATGAATTTAAGCATCCGAATTTGGGAGCTGCTGTTGAGGGAAATGAATTGCAGAGTAATCAAAAGATAGAGCAGAGTGGATTGGGACTTTTTTTCATTGATAGGGTAGAACTATCTAAAGAGCTTGGGTTCTCATTCACTATGAGGTATGACAGGATAAAAAACAGTTTGACGGATAATTTGAAAATTGACGGGATTGACCTTTCCGATAGTGTTGAGTTTGAAAAATTAACCGGTAGAGTAGGAGTATACTGGAATCCTTTTGAAAAAACTGGTTTTTATGCTAATTGGGGCAGTGGCTTTTTACCTCCGGGAACAGAAGAGTTAATAAACAATCCCTATAATTACGGAGGTTATAACACACTTTTAAAATCAGCTACCTCTTCCGGAATTGAGTTTGGAATGAGAGGTGTTTCCGAAGATTTTAATTTAAACTATGATTTTGCTGTTTTTTATTTGAAAACAGATAATGATTTCGGAAGATACAGAATAAAGACAAGACCTCTTGAAACATTTTATGGTAATGTTGGCTCAACAAACAGATACGGTCTTGAGACTCTTCTTGGCTGGTTTCCTGTTGAGGGTGTGGCTTTAAGATTATCATACACTTACTCTCATTTTAAATATGATGAAGTTAAAACAATGGATAGTGGAATGACTTACAAGGATACTTTTCTCCCAAATTCGCCGGAGCATCAGCTGTACTTTGATTCTGAATTTAACCTTATTTCAGATCTTACTTTCGGGGCATCTGTTGAGCATGTAAGCTCATGGTTTATTGATGCTACCAACAGGGTGTTTCCAGATGGCTACGGAAAGACATCTCCTTACACTTTAATGAATGTTAGATTGATTTATAAATTTGATGTGGATGATACTCCTTTTGAATTTTTTATTTTCGGAAGGAATATTTTCAATGCAAAATATTATGGATTTACAGAACCTGATCCTGATGGAAACTCCTATCAACCTGCTCCGACCTCCGAGTGGTCTTTAGGGTTCAGATTTGTAAAATAGCGCCTTTCTTTAAATTGCAAAACTTTTGATATTTTGATATTTTATAGCACACAAATTTTAACAATTTTAGGAGGAATTATGAAAGAGCAAAAAGCAACAAATATCACATGGCACGAGCATAAAGTGAGCAGAGAGGAGAGGGAAAAACTCCTGGGGCAAAAAGGAGTTATTCTCTGGTTTACTGGTTTGTCCGGAAGCGGAAAATCCACAGTGGCAAATGAAGTTTCCCATAGACTTCATCAAATGGGAAAACTTTCTTACATCCTTGATGGTGATAATATAAGGCATGGTTTAAACAAGGATCTGGGATTTTCCCCGGAGGATAGAGCTGAAAATATTAGAAGAATCTCGGAGGTAGCCAATCTTTTTGCCGATGCAGGTGTAATAACAATAACAGCTTTTATCTCCCCTTACAGAAAGGACAGGGATTTTTGTAGGGAACTTGCGGGTGAGGGAAGATTTATTGAAATTTATGTAAAAGCTTCTGTAGAGACATGTGAAAAGAGAGATCCCAAAGGACTTTATAAAAAGGCAAGAGCGGGGGAAATTAAGGAATTTACCGGAATCTCAGCTCCCTACGAAGAGCCTCTTAATCCTGAAATTATTCTTGATTCAGATAATCTTACGATTGAAGAGGAAGTGGAAAAAGTTATGAATTATTTGAAGGAGAAGGGAATAGTTTGATATTTTATGAAAGGAAAGGTTGAGGCTATAGGTAAGGGGGGCTATGGGATTGTTTTTAGGGAAGGAAAAACAGTATTTGTCCCCTATGTAATTGAGGGGGAGGAAATAGAGTTTGAAATAGAGAAGAAAAAATCTTCCGTTTACTTTGGAAAAGCTGTTGAAATCATAAAAAGCTCTGAAAAAAGAGTGAAGCCTGTATGTAAATATTACGGAGTTTGCGGTGGGTGTAATTTTCAGCACATATCATATGATTATCAGCTTAAGCTTAAAAGAAAAATTTTGATAAATAATCTTAAAAGGATTGCAAAGGTGGAGATCCCTTTTGAAGTGGAAACAATTCCTTCCCCCTTTACGGAAAAATACAGAACAAAAGTCACCTTTAAGATAATTAACGGAAAGATAGGATTTTTCAAAAGAAATTCCAATGAGCTTATAGAAATTGAAGAATGCATCATAGCGAATGAAAAGATAAATGATTTTTTAAAAGAGATTAAAGGGAACAATTTGATTGAGTCTGTTAAAAAAGGTGAGATAATAGTTCTTTCAAACGGAGAAAAAATAAGTGCGGTTTTGAAAAGCGGAAGAAAAAAGAATTATCTTACGGATGAAAAAGGGCTTTTTTTTGAGCTTTTGGGATTAAAATATTTTTTCACTCCCATTTCATTTATCCAATCCAATCTTTACAATCTTAAAACAATGCTTTCTCTTTTGAGAGAGGAAATTGAAAAGGGAGGAGAGAGCGCAGCGGATCTTTTCAGTGGAACGGGCTTTTTTGCAATGCTTTTAAGTAAGTATTTTAAAAAGGTGTATTCTTATGAGATTAAGAAAGAGAACATAAAACTTCAGGAAAAGAATAAGAATATAAACAGTATTGAAAATATTAAAATAATTTCCGGGAATATTTTAAGAAAAAATATGATTTTTCCTTCAGAGCTTTTTGTAATAGACCCTCCCCGCGGAGGTATTACAAAAAAGGTTATTAAAAGAGTTGCGCAAGCTTTTCCTGAAAAGATAATATATTTTTCCTGTGATTCAGCGACCTTTTCAAGGGACACATTTTATTTTAAAGAGAAAGGATATTCCTTAAAAAAGCTTAAGATATTGGATAATTTTCCCCATTCGGATCACTTTGAAATATTTTCGGTTTTTGAAAAAGCTGATTAACTATAAAAAATCAGGCTCTTTTTCATAATTTATTTTGGGCTCTTTAAAAAGTAATAATTCGGTCCTTTTCGGATTCTTGAAAATTTTAAGATTGTATCTGAATTTGTAGAGGTTATAATTTCTATTTAAGTTAAAATCCATAGTTTTCTATATTTTCCATGTCCTAAAAATTCGATTAATCCCAGGTCCCTGAGATATTGTAATTGTTGTCTTATTTTATCTTTAATATTTCTATTTTCAGGATAAATCTTTTTCAATCTTTCTTCGAATCTATAAACATCATTTAAAGTAAAAACCTGGCTCTGAATCTCATTGAGGCACTTAAATATTTCAGCTTTCCAGCCTTTTAAAGATGATACTATTGAATTAAGGGATTCCTTTGTGATTCCAATTGTATCCTCGATAAGTTCTTTCTTCTCATTAGAAGTTTTAGGTAATTTTAATGTTTCTCTTTTAGGTAAATTTTTTAGTATTTGTTTTACAGTTGAGATTTCTTCTTTGCCTATTAGCCCCGTTTTTTCACTTTTGGAAATATATTCGAAATCTGAAACGATTTCGTGGATTAGCTCTTTTTCTGTTAAATAGATTCCATATTCAAAATTATTCAGTAATCCTCCGTCTGTTAAATTTGAGGAAGTTATTATGGCTTTTGTATTATCAAATAGATAAATCTTTGCATGCAATGGGGGAAAGTTTTTAACAACTCCTCTGCTGTCAACTATATTTTCCAGACCTTCAAGATCAATACTTCCTGAATAAAGGTTAATTAATTTAAAAGAAGTAATCAGTTCGATTTTTGTGTTTTTGGATTTTGTGTTTATTAATAAATCGCACATATTGCTTTTGACAAAAGGTGAAGCTATTTTTATGGAATTTCTACTTTTGGAAACAAGATCAATAAAAAAATCTTTCCACGGTGTTCTTATTATTTTCATTTTTTATAAATTAATTTTACTCCCACATCTTTAAATTGTCAAAAACCTTATCCCTATTGAAAGATTCTTACAAAAATTTTAGTTTAAAAAAATATTTGCTTAATATATAATTAAAATATGTTTAAGAAAATAAATCTCTTTTTATTAATTTTTATCATTTTCTTTAAGATATACGGGCAAAAGTTAATTTTTACGGATAATAATACCCCTTTAAAGGGAGTTAAAGTTTCTTTGCTATTGTATAAAGGAAAAGATAAGGTTAATCTTCAGAGTGATTACAGAGGAGAGGTCCTTTTAAAAAAATTAAAACAGGGGCTCTGGAAGGTAAGAGTTTACAAAGAGGGTTTTTATCCGGATGAGTTCTTTTTGTTTTTGAATAAAAAAAATACCTGGACGCGCAAATATCAGTTAACCGAATCAAGTAATAATCCTCCTGAATTTTTAAGGGCCTGTGAATATTTTTTTAAATGGAAGGATAAGAAGGCTGCAAAAATCTTTGTAAAATATAAAGACCCGGATTCTTTAAAATTAGCAGCTCTTTCATATTATTATTCAAAGGAATATGAAAAAGCTGAAAAACTTTTATCTGAAAGCAAGAAGGAAAGAAATAGAGTTTTGTTAGCTGATATTTATTTAAGGGCGAATGATTACAGAAAAGCGGTTAAAGTTTTAAAAAAATTAAAACCGGAATCAGTTTATAATCCGGAAATTTTAAAAAATATAGGAAAGTTTTTTTATGAAAGGGAAGAGTATGAAAAAGCAATTCCATTTTTAAAAAGGAGTATAAACTTATCTCCAAAAGAAGGTAAAACCTATTATTTTTTAGGACTTTCTTATGCTGCTACAAATAAAAGAGATGATGCAATAAAAAATCTTAAAAAATTCATGAAACTTGAGCCGGATTCAGTTGATGTGGTTATAGCTGATAGTGTTATCCGAACTTTAAGTGAGATGAAAAAAGAGGGGAAAAAATGAGATTAAAGAATGGTATTATCTTTTTTATGGTGCTCACTATCATCTTGAGCAGTTTTGTTTTTGCTCAAAATAAAGCTTCCGATTTAAAACCAAAGTATAAAAAGTGGCTTGAACTTGTCCATTATATTATTACACCTCAGGAAAAAGAGGTCTTTTTTGCTTTAAAAAGTGATAGGGAAAGAGACACTTTTATAAAACTGTTCTGGAAGCAGAGAGATCCCACTCCCGGTACTCCTGAAAATGAATTTAAAGAGGAGATAATTAAAAGATTTAATTATGCTAACAAATATTTTAAATATGGTTCAACAAAGCCCGGCTGGAAAACCGATATGGGGAGGATTTACATAATACTTGGTCCTCCTGTGAACAGAGAAAGAATTGATGCATACGGACTTCAACCGATGGAAGTGTGGAGTTATTATGGGGATTCATCCAGAAATTTGCCTCCTCATTTCAGAATAGTCTTTTTTAAAAGGCATGGTACAGGGGAATTTAAGATTTATGATCCTGCAATAGATGGGCCTGATTCCCTTTTGGTTAAAACTTCTGAGGTAAGGGACATAAGCCCTTTTGATTATGCAACTATTTATGAAAAAATCCAGCAGATTGATCCTTCTGCTGCAGAGCCTGCTCTGAGCTTGATTCCGGGAGAGATTCCTCTTAATTACCAACCTTCTCCTTCAAACACTATTTTAATTTCTAAAGTTTTGGAGGCCGGGAGGAAAAATATTAATGTTAAGTATGCAAGAGATTTCCTTAATTTTAAAGGTGTTGTGAGTGTGGAGTATGCAACTGAGTATGTAAATTCAGTGCACAGTGTGGATATTTTTAAGGATATTGAAACAGGATTTAATTTTGTCCATTTTACAATTCTTCCAAAGAGGATTTCTGTTGATTATTCTGAAGTTAAGGATAAATATTATTTTATTTATAAACTTACAGTAAGTTTAAGTAAAAGTGGAAAAATTATTTATCAATATACTAAGAATTTTCCATTTTATTTTAATGAGTCAGAAATAAGAAAAGTGGTGGCAAAAGGTTTTGCAATTTCCGATCTTTTTCCTATTATTCCCGGCCGGTATAAATTAACTGTTTTAATTCAAAATACTGTGAAAAAGGAGTTTTCATACTTTGATAAAAATATTGAGATAAAAGGTGCAGGTAAAGGTATTCCAAGGATTTACGGTCCTTTACTGGGCTATAAGATTATAAATGACAGTTCTTTTGTTTACAGGCCTTACAAGATTGAAAACACAGTGGTTTCCGTAGATCCTAATGAAAACTTTCTACCGACAGATAATATTTATGTATTTTACTGTATTGACGCAGGGGGATATGAAAAAACCATTAAATCTCTTTTGGAGATAAAAAATAGGGTGGGGTATAGAGCTTTTTCTTTTAGAAAGAGAATTGAAATAAATAAAGATATCTCTGAGAAATGTTTTACTCAAAGGGTAAATAACCCAGGTGCAGGCGGCTATAGTGTTAAAATTTCTCTATTATCTGATAAAGAAATTCCTTTTGAAATAAAAGAAAAGAGTTTTAATATTTCCCCTGTGAGAAATTTTACGCATCCAACACTTGCTTTTAAAAGACTTATTAAATCAAATAGTTTTCTTTATTATTGGACAATAGGTTCTCAGTATAAGAGCATTGGTGAATTTGCAAAATCTGTTGAAAATTATTCAAAGGCATTCAAGCTCAGGAGTAATTATCCTCCTTTGACTAAGGAATACAGTGAACTTTTAATTCAATTGGGAAAAAATAACCAGGCTCTCAATGTTCTGGAAAGCCTGAAAGGGGAAAAATACTTGTTTGATTACTATTTTTTAAAGGGGATTGCTTTGTTCAATCTTGGAAAATATAGGATGGCAAGGGATACTTTGTTAAAAGCTAATGATATTTATGATAGTGATTATAAATTACTGAATTATCTGGGACTTTCTTTCTGGAATTTAGGTGATTATGATAATGCGATTAAAGCATTGAGATCTTCCCTGAAAATTAATACTGAGCAGGAGATGATAAAAAAACTTGTGAAGAAGTTGAATTTAAGGATTAAGAAAAGATAATATTGAAAATAAAGATTTGATGATATATAATAGATTCAAATGATTTGCTATTTGAATAAAAAATTTTTATCTGTCTTGAACTTTGTAAGAAATAAGAATGAGTACCCATATTTGATTTTGGGGCAGCGTCACAATTCTTTTTTCCTTCCCGAAAATTTAATTCCTTTTGATATGGATATCTTTTCTGATTCCGAATATATGAATTTTTTTGAAAATGTTTCTTTTTCTATTAACCACATTGGTTTTCTTTTGACAAAACTACCGGAAAACCCACCGATTCATTTGGGAGGAAATCTTATTATTGTTGATTCTTATAACTTATATCAATGCTATTACACTGATGTTGAAGGTACAAAAACTTACTTTAGAGAGATTAATCTTTTAATGGGAGAGAAGAGAGATGACTTACACCACTGAAGAGAGAAAAGAACTTTTGAAAATCGCGAGAGATGCAATAGAGCATTATTTGAGAACCGGAGAAAAGATTTATCCTGAAGTAAAAAATGAAAAGTTTAAAGAAAATAGAGGGGTTTTTGTTACTTTGCATGTGAATGGAAAGTTGAGGGGTTGCATAGGGTATCCTCTTCCTTATAAGCCTTTGTACGAAGCTGTGGTTGACAATGCAATTTATGCGGCAACTGAAGATTGGAGGTTTGAGCCTATTAAGTTAGAAGAGATGAAGGATTTGAATATAGAGATTTCCGTGCTTACAATTCCACGAAGGATAGAAAATTATTCTGATATTGAAATTGGGAAGCATGGGATTATAGTCTCAAAAGGAGGCAACCGTGGGCTGCTTTTACCTCAAGTACCTGTGGAACAGGGCTGGGGGCTTGAAGAATATCTTTCAAACGGTTGCCTTAAAGCTGGTCTCTCTCCCGACGAATGGAAAAGGGGAGTTGAGATTGAAGTATTTGAAGCAGAAATATTCAAGGAGGGGTAAATGGAAGAATATAATGTTGAGTTTAAAGAAAATTTGAGGGAAAAGCCTTTCCCGGAGATAATTTATAATATTTATCAAAAAAAGTTATCAGGTGTTTTAAATGTAAAAAAAGGAGATGAAGAAAAGGGGTTTATTTTAAAGAGGGGGCAGATAATTTTTTCAAAAACCAATAACAGAGATGAAAGTTTGGGAGCCTTATTATTAAAAACCGGTGATATTACAAAAGAACAATTATCCAATGCTCTTGTTATAATGCATGAAAGTGGAAAAAGGTTAGGTAGAATTTTGGTGGAAATGAATGTTATTTCTCCGGCAAAATTGTGGGAAAGTGTTAAAGAGCAGTTGAAGGTGATATTTTTTTCAATTTTTAATTGGGCTGAGGGAGAGGTTGACTTTTTTGAGGGAGAGCCAAGTATTACGGAAGCTATTGTTTTAACAGAGAATACTCCTGATCTTATTCTTGAAGGGATAAGAAATCTAACAGATTATGATGTTCTTTATCATTACTTGAGAGATAGAGGTGTTAAATATCTTTTGAATGAAGAAAAATATAGAAAAAGGCCTATAGTGCTTGAACCTTATGAAGAGTATGTGGCAAGATTAATTGATGGCAAAAGAAGTGTTGATGAAATTATAGAGGTCTCAGATATAGGTGAGATTGAGACCTTAAGAGTTCTTTATATACTTAAATCTTTTGATCTTATTACTTCAGATAAAAATGTTACAATGGTTACTCCTATCCCTTTGAAAAATAGTGAAAAAGAGGATCTTGCTAAGATTATAAGAAAATTCAACAATATTTTTTCATATATCTATCATGCAATTTTAAGAGAGGTAGGGCCAATAGGGGAAAGAGTTATTGAAAAGAATATAGGAGAGGTAACTCTATATAGAGGGGATGTTTTTTCAAATATTACCCTTAAGAAAACGGGTACTCTTGATGAAGAGGAGCTTTTAAAATCACTATGGACTATAAAGAGAGAAAAAAGAAAAAGTGTTTTGTTAAAGCTTTTGGATGATCTTTTGATGGCAGAGATTCTTGCTGTAAAGAGAGTTCTTGGAAAGGAGTATGAGGAGAAAATAATCTCAATGATAAAAGATATTAATGGTGGCGAAGGTAATTTTTAATATCTCTTACTCCTTTTCTATATTGATGTTAATGAAGCTTAATCTTACGGATGGAAGATAAAAGAGGATTCTATATCATTATTGGAGGCCCCACTGCCATTGGGAAGAGTAGCATAGGGATTGAATTGGCAAGACAATTAAATGGGGAAATTGTAAATGCAGACTCAAGACAGATTTACAAGGATTTTGATATTGGAACGGGAAAACCATCTTCTGAGGAATTAAAAATTGTGCCCCATCATCTTTTCAGTTTCCTTGATGGAAATCAAAGGTTTTCTGCTTTTGAGTACATGGAAAAAGCATCTGAGATAATAAAGGAGGCTGCAATGAGAAAGAGGGTTCCGATTGTTGTCGGAGGAACCGGTTTGTATATTCATTCTCTTCTCTACGGCTTATTCCCGGAAGGTGAAAGAGATGAAAAATTGAGGGAAAAAATTATTGCAGAAGGTGAAGATATAGGTTGGGAAAAAGTGTATGAAAAATTAATGGAAATTGATAGAGAATACGCGGAGAAGATAAGCCCCAATGATAAAATAAGAATCATCAGAGCTCTTGAAGTTTATTACAAAACCGGGAAAACTCTTACCGAAAATTTTAAATTAACAGAATCCCCACTTAAAGAATTTTATTCCATTAAAATTTTTTTAAATGAGAGAAGAGATAGGTTATATGAAAAGATTAACAGAAGAGTGGAACTTATGTTTGAAAATGGTCTTATTGAAGAGGTTAAAGCTCTTATTAAAAAAGGTTATAATGAAGAGTCTCCTGCATTTCAGTCTATTGGATATAAGTATGCTCTGATGATTATAGAAGGAAAAATTGAGAAAAAAGAAGCCCTTAGGTTAATGCAAAGGGATACAAGACATTATGCTAAAAGGCAAATTGTCTGGTTTAAAAAAGAAAAAGGATTTCAACACTTTAATCCCTCTGATTTTAAAAAAATTATGAATTTTGTTCAGAAAGAGATAAGATGGAAAGAGCTGTCATTGTAGGGGTATATACAGGTAATGTGAGAAGAAAGGAAGCAGAAGAATCCTTAAATGAGCTTCAAGATCTTGTTATTTCAGCTGGAGCTGAGGTAGTTGGCTCATTTTTGCAGCACAGAGAGAAGATAAACCCCAAATATTATATTGGAGAAGGTAAACTTCGCGAAATTCTTGAGAAAAAAGGAGAATTGGATTTTGAGGTTATTGTTTTTGATGACCGTCTTTCTGCTGCTCAGTACAGAAATCTTGAAAAGAAAACAGGGGTTAAAGTAATTGATAGAACTCAGCTTATTCTTGATATTTTTGCTCAAAGAGCGAGAAGTAAAGAGGGCAAACTTCAAGTTGAGCTTGCTCAATTAATGTATCTTTTGCCGCGATTAACAGGAAAAGGAGTTGAGCTTTCAAGACTTGGAGGAGGAATAGGTACAAGAGGTCCGGGAGAAAAAAAGTTAGAATATGAAAGAAGAAGAATTAGGGATAGGATTGCGAAGATAAAGAGAGAACTTAAAACCATTTCAAAAAGAAGAGGTCTTCATAGAGAAAAAAGAAGAAAGTCAAAAATTCCAATGGTTTCACTTGCTGGCTATACTTCTGCTGGGAAGACAACACTTTTTAATCTTCTTGCTTCCGAAGACTATCTTGTCTCAAAAAAACTATTTTCAACACTTGATCCTCTTACAAGGGTGGTTAATTTGAGAAGCGGATTAAAATTTTTTATTTCTGATACGGTTGGATTTATAAAAAAACTTCCTATCGAGCTTGTAAAAGCTTTTAGAAGCACATTAGAGGAGATGGTTCAATCAGATTTAATACTCCATGTAATAGATTACAGCAGTGATAGGTATAGTGATAATATACTATCTGTTAAAAACACATTTGAGGAGATTGGGATTTCGGATAAAAATGTAATTAATGTTTATAATAAGATAGACAAAATTGATGAGGGGTTCTCCCTTTTAGAGAAAAACAGTGAAAAGGATGATAGGGAAGTTTTCATATCTGCAAAAAAAGAGTGGGGTATTAATAATCTTCTGGAGAAGATAGAGCATGTGCTTTTTAAGGATTATAAGCTTTTTAAAGTTAAATTTTTAGCAGAATATGAGAGTATGGTAAAAAATCTTGATGTTTGGGGATTTATCGTAAAAAAAAGCAAAATCGATGAAGAAATTATCATTGATGTTTACATAAAATACGAAGATATGGTAAAATTTTTACCGAAATTAAAAGGAAAAGGCGAAGTTCTATGAAAAAATTCTCCATTTTTATTTTGATTGTTTATAGCTTGTTAATTACCTTTTGTGCTCAGAAAACCCCATCCATAAGGCTTTATGGAGAGAGGGAGCTTACTGGATCAGCAGGCTGGCAGTATCTTGAAAAGAATAAACCTCAAAAAGCTATCTCTTTTTTTAATAAACTTGATAATCCATATTTGAAAAATACAGGGCTTGCTTATTCTTATCTTGAGATGAAATCTTATGAAAAAAGTGAAAAGTTATTTAAAGAGGCATTGAAACATAGAGAAGGTTATTCAGCTTTGGCAGGTTTAGCACAGTTAAAGGAGATTGAGAAAAAATTTGAAGAAGCCTTCTACTATTATAGAAAGGCATTGCAAACAAGTGAGGAAGAAAATCCCTATATTAAGAGTAAAATGGATTATCTTAAAGGAGTTATAACTCAAAACCTACTAAAGAAACTTGAAAAAGAAGAATCTCCTAAAAAGAGAGCTGATTTGATAGAGGATATTCTTTTTGTTTCTCCAGAAATGAATAAACTGAGAGAGGAGTTGATAAGATACTATTTTTCAGAGGGAAATTATAAAAAGGTTGTTGAACATTATGATGAATTATTGAATTATAAGGATAAACCAAGCAAAGAGATAAGAGCTATTTATGCGAAATCCCTTTACAAAAGTGAAATGTACACAAGCGCTCTTTTGGAGATGGAAGAGCTTTACAAGGATTATCCTGATGATCTTGAGTTTGAAAGATTGTATTATGATTGGAAAGCTAAAATAGAATCTTTAAAAATTGACAAGTATATAAAGAGTGTTAGGGAGAAAAAAACAATAACAAGAGAAGAACTTGCTGCAATACTTTATTCAAAGTTTAGTAATATGATAGATTCTTTGACTTTAAATCCTAAAATAATTTTGGATATTCAAAGCTCGTGGGCAAAAGAGTTTATAAAAAAAATAGTTTTTGCGGGAATAATGAAGGTAGAATTAAACCACAATTTTAATTTACAAAAGGAGGTTTCACGCCTGGAGATGGCGGAGATTTTATATAGATTTTTAAAGAAAGTAAGGATTAAGATTAAGGGGAAGAGGGTTAAAATAGCTGATGTTCCATCTTATCATTTTAAAAGGAAGTACATAAATTTTGTTGTAAGCAATGGTTTGATGGTTCTTGATAAAGATAAAAAATTTTATCCTCAGAGAAAAGTCTCTGGTAAAGAGCTAAGTGCTATTTTAGAAAAACTGTCAATTTTACTGAGAGATAAACATTAATGAAATTTAAGACATTTGATACTGTTAAAGAAGAGCTTTTTAAGTTGCCGAATGAGCTTACACTTTTAAGAATTTTTTTAACACCAATTGTTCTTGTGGCAATTGTTTATGGTAAGAACAATTGGGCTTTTTTTATTTATGCAGTTGCGGCTATTACCGATTTTTTTGATGGTTATGTAGCAAGGAAGAGGAAAGAGATAACAGATATAGGAAAATTTCTTGACCCTCTTGCAGATAAATTAATGTCTTTAACAATGTATATATCTTTAAGCATTAAAGCTCTACATCTTTATAACACTATCCCCACCTGGCTTACAATTTTTGTTGTTTCAAGGGATTTATTTATTATGTTTGGAATAGGAATTATTTTTTTGTTAAAGGATGACATAATAATAAAAGTTACTATATGGGGCAAAATTGCCATGGTTTTACAAGATTTAACAGTGTTTTTTGTCCTTTTGTTTAATTATTTAAAAAGATCCTGTATCTTTATTGATTATCTTTATGTTTTAACTTTGGCCTTCGTTTTAATCTCAACTTATGGTTATGTTAAGATGGGCTTTAAGGTAATAGGGGAGAATGGGGGTAACAATGTATAAAAAATATGCACCTTTGTTTAATCTTCTTATTTTTTTAATTATATATTTTTTTATATTTGCCTTTTTTGCAGCTTTTAAAGTTATTCTTGCTCCTCTTCTTATTTCGGTTTTACTTGCGTATTTTTTGGATCCTCTTGTGAATGATGTTGAAAAAAAGATTAAGCTGGGAAGGCCTTTTATCTCTTTTTCTATTATTTTAATTTTTATTATTCTTGTTATGGGGATTTTTTCCTTAGTAATTCCGATTATCGTTAATCAGTTTAATAATTTTATGAAAAATTTACCGGAACTTATTGATAATCTTACAAAATCAACTTCAAATTTTACAAAATGGCTGGATAATCATTTTAAATTACCGTCCGCAGTTAAAATAAATTTTGCAAAGGAACTTGAAAAAGAAATTCTTAAGTTTTTATCAGGTTTATCCTCTTTTATTCCTTCCATATTTTCAAACATATACAGCATAATATTGAGTATCCTTTATCTGATTTTAATCCCGATTTTTACATTTTATCTTTTGAAAGAGTTACCACATATTAAAGAATTCTTTGAAAAATTAATACCTCCGAGAATAAGGCCTGGAGTAAAAGGGAAAATAAAGGAGGTTAATGAAGTTGTTTCCACTTTTGTGAGAGGGCAATTTATTATTTCCGCAGGTTTGGCAGTCGCTTATTCAATTGGTCTTTCAATTATTGGCTTGCCTTTTGCAATATTAATAGGGATAATAGCTGGTATTGGGGACATCGTACCATATCTCGGAACGCTTTTTGGAGTTCTGCTTTCTGTTATTGTTGCTCTTTTCTATTTCCATACCTTGAAGTCTATTCTTTTGGTTATTTTAGTATTTGCTATTATTAAAATTATTGAAGATTGGTTAATTTATCCAAAGTTAATAGGTGATAGGGTAGGGGTTCATCCGGTAATTATTATTCTTATCATAATATTTGCCGGAGAATATTTTGGAATAACAGGTATGATTCTTTCAATACCATTCGCAGGCGTTCTTAAAATATTTTTAAGAGATATTTATGAATGGTATAGGGATTCATTTTTGTACAATAAAGAGGTTGAAATTCCTGTTGAAGATAGCCCTGATGAAAATGGTAAAAAGCATGAGTAAAATATTTATGATTCCCTGGATGATTGATAGGAGTATTGTAAAAGGAGTTCCTAAGAAAGAATTTATGAAGGCAAAGGTTTTTGATAGTAAAGATAAGAAAATAGTTTACGATTTTCTCGGATATTCTCACTCACTGTCTTTGTTACAATTTTTTTCAAAAGATGTTGAGCAGATTATCTTCTTTGGGGCAGCTTCTTTTTCTGGAGAATATGAAACAGGCGATATTGTATATCCAAATGAGAATTTTATCTTTTTGAAATATGAGGATAGATTTACGAAAAGTTTAAAGTTAGATGAAGAGAAAAAGGTGGAGATAAAAGAAAAATTTAATATCAAATCAGCGCCTTCTATGACAGTTGATTATGCGGGCTTTTTCCCATTGGAAGAATTCAGACAATTAAGTAAGTTTAAAAACAATCTGTTTATAGAGATGGAATGGGGATTTATTTTCAGGTGGGCAAAAAGACACAATATTGAAGCTTATCCTATTTATATTCTAACGGACAAATGGGGAGAGAAAGTTAGGATAAGTGATAAAATAAAAAGGAATTTTAAGAAGACATTTGAGAAAATAATGGAGGAGATGTGAAGCCAAAGGTCTTATTAACAAGAGCATTTCAGGATAAACCGATTAAATATCTTTCCGAAGTTTCAGAATTAACTGTAGGTAATTATGAAAGAAATTTGAAAAAGGAAGAAATAATCAAGTTAATAAAAGATAAGGATGCTCTTATATCTTTGCTTGCTGATCCGATTGACCGAGATGTTATTGATGCTGCTCCGAATTTAAAAATAATTTCGAATTATGCTGTTGGTTACAATAATATTGACTATGATTATTGCATTAAAAAGGGAATCTATGTTACCCATACTCCGGGTGTTTTAACTGAAGCCACTGCTGATATAGCTTTTGCTCTTCTTCTTGCGGTTTCAAGGAGAATTGTTGAATCTCATAATTTTGTGCTTAAAGGTAAATTCAGAGGCTGGGAACCTAATTTATTACTTGGGCGGGAGATATCGGGGAAAACGGTTGGTATCATAGGGATGGGTAGAATAGGAAAAGCTTTTGCAAGAAGATGCAGAGGTTTTGGAATGAATATTCTCTATTATTCAAGAACAAGATTATCTGAGAAGGAAGAGAGTTTATTAGGTGTTACATTTATGGAATTAGATGAGCTTTTGGGAGAATCTGATTTTATTTCACTCCACATACCTTTGACAAAGGAAAGTTATCATCTTTTGAACAAGGAAAGATTGGAACTTCTAAAAAAAGATGCGGTTTTGATAAATACAGCAAGAGGTCCAGTTGTGGATGAAGAATATCTTATTAAAATGTTAAAAAAGAAAAGAATTTTCGGAGCTGGTTTTGATGTTTATGAAAAAGAGCCATATGTTCCGGATGAGCTTAAGAAGCTTGACAATGTGGTACTTTTACCTCATATAGGTTCAGCTACGGTAGAAACAAGGGAAAAGATGGCTATGATGTCTATAAAAGCTATTGAAGATTTTTTTAAAGGGAAAACCCCTGAAAATCTTATTCCGGAATGGAAAAAGTTTTTAAATGAAAGGTCTTAACTTGAGTATTGCATCCACGGTTGAAGCATTAAAAAATAAAAAAATAGTTTGTATTCCCACAGATACTATATACGGACTTTCCGCGAATGCTTATGAGAAGCAGTTATTAAAGAAAGTCTCTGAACTCAAAGGGAGGGCTTCACCTTTTATATTGTTAATGGATAGTTTAAATAAGATAATAGGGATATTGAATGAAATTCCGGTTTCATTTTTAAAATTAAAGGCTGCGGGTTTAATTCCTGGCCCGATAACTATGCTTTTTAAAGTAAGGGTAAAAATTGATTATATAGTCTCTTCAGAAGGAAAAGTAGCTATTAGAATTCCCTCTATGGATTTTTTACAGAAAGTTTTAATGGAACTTGATTTCCCCATTATATCAACAAGTGCAAATCTGTCAGGAAAACCTCCTGCAAAGACGATTGATGAAGCGAAAAAGTATTTTGGAGAAAATGTTGATTTTTATTTGGATGGTGGAAGATTAGAGGGTTATCCTTCTACTATGATAGATTTAACCGAAACCCCTGTGAAGTTAATAAGGGAAGGTGCAATACCTTTTAATGATATTATGGAGGCTTTAAATAAACAGTAATCCTTTGTTGACATTTGAACTTTTATTTATTATATTAAAAAATAAATAATTTAAGGAGGTACCATGAAGAAAGTAGTAAGTTTTGTGTTAATCATTTTTGTCGCCCTCTTTTTTTATTCCTGTAAAAAGAAAAAGGTTAAAACAATTCCACAACCTCAAAAGAAGGTAGAAAAGGTTGAAAAAGTTGAGGAAAAAGTTCCCAAACTTAAAGTTGAAAAGCTTTCGGAAGAAGAAATTTTTCAGAAAAAAACCATAGAGGAATTAAATAAAGAGCAAGTCCTTAAAATGATTCATTTTGATTTTGATAAAGCTAACATTAGGGAAGACATGGTTCCTATCCTTGAAAGAAATGCGGAATGGCTAAAAAAACACCCTACTGTTAAAATAAGAATTGAAGGGTATTGTGATGAAAGGGGAACAGTTGAGTATAACCTTGCTCTTGGAGAAAAGAGAGCAAAAGCTGCAAGAGATTATCTTATCTCTTTGGGAGTTGAGCCTGAAAGAATTACAATAGTTTCTTATGGAAAAGCAAATCCAATAGATCCCAGACATAATGAAGAGGCTTGGTTTAAAAACAGGAGGGCAGAGTTTATTATTATAGCTAAATAATAAACAGATAAAAAATGAAGAAAAAAATCCTTGTTTTTTTATTATCAATAAGTTTGCTTTCAACGATCCCTTTAATAGCTAAATCAAAAGAATATAAAGAGATAAATAAGAATTTAAAAACTCTGATTTCTATGATGGAATCTCTCAGTAGAAAGAATGATGCTCAGGCGGGAGAAATTTCTCAGGTCTATTCCAAACTTAAGATAATTCTAAGCCAGATTGAATCATTGAGAAAAAAGAATCTGGAGTATGAAAAGGCTATTGGATCATTACTGACCCAGGTGCAAACGCTTAAAGAAACGGTTGAGGAATTAAAAAGAGCTGTAAACAATTTATATCAGCAACAACCTTCCAGTGGGAGTTCAACCAGTCCTGAAACACAAATATCAAAAAATGTTTCCAACGCTGAACAAAAGAAAAAAGAAGAAAAGAAAAAGGTTAAACTTTCGCCTCAACAGCTTTATTATGCAGCTTATTCCGATTATTTGAAAGGGGATTTTGAATTGGCAATTCAGAGTTTTCAGGAGTATTTAAATAATTATTCTGACTCTCCTCTTGCCGATAATGCTCTTTACTGGATTGGAGAGTGCTATTATTCTCAAGGAAATTATGAAGCAGCGGTTAGGACTTTTGACCAGTTGATAAAAAAATACCCGGATGGTGACAAAGTGCCGAGCGCTCTTTTGAAAAAAGGATATTCACTTATTGAAATGGGCAAAAGAGCTGAAGGAATTGCTGTACTGAAAAAGATAATAAGCGATTATCCTCTTTCCGAGGAAGCGGGTCTTGCGGAGCAAAAAATCAGAGAAATCGGAGCGAATTAGGAGAAAGAATGAGACATCAAAATTCTTACAACAAAATTATTTTAATTGGGCATGTTGGAAGAGATCCTGAGGTAAGATATACTCAGCAAAACAGAGCTGTTGCAAATTTTTCTTTAGCCACAACTGATGTGTTCAAAAGTTTTAATTCGGGAGAAACAGAAAAGAGAACCCAATGGCATAAAATTGTTGCATGGGGAAAATTGGCTGAATTTGTTGAAAAGTTTATTAACAAAGGAAAACACATCTTGGTAGAGGGAAATTTAAGATACAACACTTGGACAGGACAGGATGGTGTAAAGAGAACCACCGCAGAAATATATGCGGAGAGTATAGTTCTTCTTGGAAAGAGGGATTCTTCTCAGGATAAATCCGATGGTTTTGGTAATGATTTTAATAGTGGTGGAGGTTTTGACGATTATCCGGATACGGATGAACCACTTCCCTTTTAATTGTTAAAATGCGAGATTATGATTATTGTTTTGCCTGTGGTAAAAAAAATCCGTGTGGATTAAAACTTGATTTTTACAGAGAAGGGGAATGGATTTGTGCTGATTTTATCCCTATAGAGTATTATCAGGGTTATCCTAATATTCTTCATGGGGGGATAACTTCAACCTTAATGGATGAAGCAATGGCAAAAGCTTTGATTTTTGATAATATAATAGCGTTAAGTATAAAGCTTGAAGTTTCTTTAAAAAGAAAAATAGAAATAGGAGAAAGAATAAGGGTAAAAGCAAAATTGGTGGAAAAGAGAAGAAAAATTTATATTCTTGAAGCTATAGTTGAAGGAATTGATAAAAAAGAGCTTAAAGCCTCTGCTAAAGGATTTTTTCACGAAGTTAAATTAGAAGAAAATAGTTAAAGTTTTAAGATTTCATTTGAAATTTTGATTGTTGCATTAACAATTCTTTTTTGGTCTTTTTTATTTGTATAATATCCTCTATTTAATGCGGTGTTTTTTCTTATTACAATTATTTCAATTCCGTCTGATTGACCTTTAGGTTCGAAAATCAAAAATCCCTCTAACTCATTGATTTCTTCCGAAGAGCGTATTTTCTCAAATTTTGCTAATAATCTGAAATCTTTTTTTGCTATGATGACAGAATAAAGATAGGGATACTGTTTTGATTGTACATTATTCATGCTTACGGAAAATTGAATGCCTAAAAAATCCTTTTTACTTTTTATTGGAGAAAGCATTAATTTTGCATCATGGGGAACATACTTTTTGTCTTTTTCCTCAATCAGAAATTGTGGCAAAACATTATAAATATCCTTATAATTTTTCATTACTATATTGTAGATATTTAATAAAATTGAAAGCTTTTGTTTTAATCCTTCAGGAGACCAGATGTATCTATTCCCAGAGGCTATTATTACTCCTAAAATTGCAATTGCATCCAATATAAGGAAAGAGACCATAGCTGGGGCTCCGTTTGCCGCAATAATAATAAAAATTATAATTCCAATGAAGAAGAAGGAGTAGCCCGAACCTTTTTTACTTCCGAAACTATCTATTTTTTTTACCTTCTTTAATGCTGCTCTGAACTCTTCTATCGTTGTGTTCTTCCACTTTTTCTTTGTTTCTGAAACAAAGCCTTTGTCAATCTCCACTTTTTTTATCCAGTTCAGAATAATAAAGAATAGTAAAAATACGAATCCAAGTACGACTTGAAAAAAATTCCCTGAAATTTGTAAATAATAAGCTATGGAAATTATAATAGAACTTAATAAAAATCTTAGAAATATGTTAAGAGAAGGAAAAATTAAAAAATCATTCTTGTCTAATTTCTCCATATCCTTTCTCCTTCCAGTACAGTGGGCATGCCCCTGCACAAATTTCCTTGTATTCACAATTCTGACATATTTCGGGTAAATATTCCATATCTCTGAAATACAAAGCTTTTTTTGAAAACCATATCTTTTTAAAATCTTTTTTGAGCCAATTTCCAACTTTTTCCGGATAACTTGAACATGGATTTATATTTCCCTCTGGGTCAATACTTACAAGCCCATGGCACGCAGCACAGCTTTTTGAACCAAGCCCTTTTGCAATTGGATTATAAACACAGTAGGGGAGAGGAGAGTACCATATAAACTCTATTCCATATTTATCGGATTCTTCCTTGATTTTGTCTATTATTGGTCCAATCTCTTTATAGTCTATCCACAACTCCGGATGCTCCTTTGCTGTCCCCACAGGAATTATTATGTTTGCTGAGAACTTTTTAATTCCGAGCTCCTCTTTTATGAATTTTGGATATTTATACATTGATTGGTAGTTTGCTTTGTTTATTGTGGTATTGGTGTGTATATAAATTCCTTCCTCCAAAAGGTTTTTTATTCCTTTAACAGTCTTGTCAAAAGAGTTTGCTCCCGTTAATTGATTGTGAATTTCCCTTTTTGGAGATTCGAGACTTATCTGGGCACTCCTTAGACCCGCCTCTTTCAATTTTCTAACCTTATTTTTTGTAAGAAGAGTTCCATTTGAAATGAGGTTGACTTTTAGGCCTATTGAATCTGCATATTTGATTAGCTCTTCAATGTCTTTTCTCAAAAGAGGCTCCCCTCCCGTAAAGCTTATAAACGGAACCTTTGCCTCATTTTTTAATTTATATATTATTTTTTTGGCGCTTTTTGTATTCATCTCAGGTCTTTCATAATCTTTTAAATAGCAAAATTTACACCTGAGATTGCACCTATGAGTTATTGCAAATTCTGATAAAACCGGGTATGTGTAAAATCCTTTTTTAAATTCTTCAAATTCAACTCCGAATGTTTGATCTTCTCTGATTTCCTCCTTTATTAAAGATAAAATTGATGATAAAAAGGAATGAATATCATTTATTATCTTTTCTTTTTCGTCTAAAGGTTTTTCATCAATGATTTTATCTATATTACCATCGGTTTTCTCTAAGAACCTGAATATCTTTAGCCCTGATTCATTTAAACTATAAACCTGATTCGGAGGAACAATTATTGTTTTATCCTCCTCTCTTACATACACTCTGTATTTCAGGGAGTCAAAAAGAGATTTTATTTCTGATAGTTCATTCTGTTTATTCATAGATAGAAGATTATAGACTTAAACATTTAAGTGGTCAAGGGGCTAATGGCCATTCAGTTGAAAATCAGAGGATGAAAAGATGAGAAGTGAAAAATTTAGAAACTGGAAATGAAATACCAAAAGTTCCTGGGAACAAATACGATTTTTACT
>Ga0256835_1000489_pt1 | contig 29501 bp, 32 predicted proteins | sample PIR30metaG_FD_185972 | JGI IMG/M metagenome (GOLD analysis project Ga0256835, IMG submission 185972) | Hydrothermal vent microbial communities from East Pacific Rise, Pacific Ocean - PIR-30 | ecosystem: Environmental > Aquatic > Marine > Hydrothermal vents | place: Pacific Ocean: East Pacific...
GGGATAATTTCATCTCTCCTTCATCTTCGGGGGTGCTTGTAATTCTCTCTATTTTTAATTTTAAAGTTTCCGAAAGTCTTTCCCTTGTTTTATCTGCTGAGCTTACTTTGAAAATATCATAATTTCCGTATTTATCCGATGTAAAATAGAGGGATTTTCCATCTTCAGCCCAGCATAGATTTTTCTCCCTTGAAGGGGAAGTTGTAATCCTTTTGAGCAATTTTCCATCTTCACTCATTACAAAAACTTCACCTCTCACCACAAAAGCAATCTCTTTGTTATCGGGAGAAAGAGCCATTGTTTCAGCTTTAGCCGTATAAGTTTTCTTAACTATTACCGGGTCTTTATAATCCGCAGGTGCATATATTTTTATCTCCTGCGGTTTTCCGTCATTTACTACTTTGTAAAGTTTATTTTTGTATTCAAATACAATCACATTTTTATTATTTGCGATTGACGGAAATCTCACCTGTCCCTCTTTGAAAAAGGTAATCTGTTTTACATTGCCGGTCTTTAACTCCTTTTTATAAAGATTAAATACCATATCCTTTGATCTGTCGGAAACAAAGTAAATATACCTGTCATCCGGAGAAAATTTAGGCCATTTGTCATTACCATTAAAATTCGTAAATTTTTCAAATTTTTTATCCTTTAAATTATAAAGATAGACTTCAATATTGGCAGAGCCTCTGTACCTCTTTCTAAGCTCAGGTGCAGTACCAAAATTAAATGCCACAAGATTCCCCTTATGATTAAAGCTTCCGTTTTTGGAAACTTCCGGAATTAAGATAAAAGGTGTTCCTCCGTAAACAGATACTCTGTAAACATTATAATTTCTGTAAAAATGGTGTAGTTTTCCCGGAGTATGGAAAATTATGTATTTCCCATCGGGAGACCAGCCGGTAACATAATCGGGGCTGTCTCTGAAGGTGAGCTGTCTCGGAGCTCCTCCGTCAGCGCTCATAACAAAAACATCAAAATTTCCGGTTCTATCCGATGAAAAGGCAATGTATTTTCCATCGGGAGACCAGACTGGATTTATCTCAAATCCAATATTATCGGTCAATCTCAAAGCCCTTCCACCGTCTATTGAGACTTTCCATATATCACCATTGTATGAGAAAACCACACTTGTTCCGTCCGGGGAAACCGCAGGGGTTCTCGGAAGTGATATTTGAACAGCACTAATTAAAAAACCTATTAGTAAAAAATTCAGAATTATTGCCCAAAAAGACTTTTTCATAAAATTACCTCCTTTTATTTTGTCTTTTTTATTATCTTTTTTACACACTCTGATGTTTCAAATATATAAGGTGGGGATACGAGTTTTATTTCAGATATCAATCTTCTCGGAATGCTTTCAAAAACATTAACCTTTCTTAAACCCCTCCTGTAGGTTTTTACTTTAAAGAGAATAGAAAGTTCACTTGTAAGGTATTTGTCTCCTGATGAAATGACATAAAATGGTTTATGAAAATAGTTTGCCGCAAGTGCGAGAAAGTGAGTTCCTATTTTATTTATTATAAATTCATCTGTAATTAAATCCGCCCCCACAATAATTCCGTCCGAATCTTCCACCTCAGATACAAGTGCACAGTCCTCAACAACTTCAATATTGTGATATCTGGAAAGGATATCAGCTGTTATAAGCCCTTCCTTTTGAGGATATGATATGCCTACAATTATATCAAGCTCTTTCCCTCTTTTTAAAAGCTCTGTTACCCAGTGGCTCATTGAAATTGTAATCCATCTCTTTTTTGAAAAATGCTCATCCCAGAATTCGGTAAAAACCTTTTCTCCGTCGTTTTTTATCTTTTTTGGTATCTTCCCCTCTCTTTCAAGGCACAAAAGGTTTACCCTATTTATCACAGCTCCCATTGAAGAGTGCACACTGAGTATCTTTTTTGCGGTTTGGTAAAGCTCCTTTTCAGGAAGAATCTTAAATAGATTTTCTATATTGTCAGCTATAATGCTGCTTCCTGATTTTTTATCCTTGAGGATTTTATCAAGTTCCTTTTTCCAATCATTTTTTGCCATTTTTTTCACCTTATTTTTATTTTACGAATTATTTAATTATTGGTTTGTAAGAAAGGCTTTCTTTTAGTTCGTAAAAATCGCTTCCTTTTGGAACATTTCTCAGTTTTGTAAGAAGTGTTTTGCTATCAATAAGTTCATCAAATGGAATTGCTCTTATGTTAAAATTTTCATCAACAGATACCATGTGTCCGAATTTGCTTGCTTCCATAAGTTTAAAAGCTCCGTAGCCCAACATTGAGCCTAATACAACATCAAAGCTGACAGGACTTCCACTCCTTGTTTCATATCCCACCTGCTTGTAGACAATCTTTTTGCTTCTACCCATTTTCTTATGATACGCTTTCTCAAGGCCCCTTGCAATGATTCTTCCTACTTCAGCCTTTCCGTAAATAACATTACCGTGTTTATCAGTCTCCTTTGGCTTTAGTCTTTCGGGCAGAATTTCCGCAAGCCCCTCTGCCACACAGAAGACCCCGTAATTTTTAAAATCTCTTTCCCTTTGAATTATTATTTCCGAAAGCTCATCAACAATCCCGTCTATATCAAGTTCTTTGCCCTTTTCAATATCTTCAAGGGAAATCATTTTAACGGCTTCTCCTGCAATTCCCGCTGCATAAGTTAGCCACCCGGCTTTTCTTCCCATAAGCTCCACGACAAAGTATGAGTCAGTTGATTCAGCATCAGCTCTCAGGTTCAAAAGTATCTTTGACATTTCCTCAACCGCTGTCCAGTATCCGAATGTCCAAGGGATTCCATAATAATCATTGTCAATTGTTTTTGGTATGTGTATTACCTTTGCTCCGAGATGCCTTAAATAATTAGCGGTCTTTAAAGTATCATCTCCACCTATTGTTATCAGAACCTCAGCTCTTAAATATTCAAGAGCTCTTATTATATTCATTAATCTTTTATTCTTTTCAGAATCTTTTAAATCTTCCATGTTTTTTATTCCCTTTCCCGGATTTGCCCTTGATGTTTTTAATATAATTCCCTTTTTATTTCTCATTCCTGATACAGAGTAATCAAGATATTTGTAATGAACACCTTCAATTAATGAGTAGGGATTGTTCAAATCAAAATCCTCCAGAAATTCAAAGCCTCTCATCACACCGATTGGTTTTATCCTTTCATTGAGAAGACTAAGTGTTAAGGATGAAATGACAGCATTTGCACTGGGAGCCGGACCTCCCGAAAAAAGAATAGCCACACTTGAAATTTCCCTTTTTTTACCTTTCATCTTCTTTCCTCTCAGTCTAAGATTTTTTTATTATTAATTTTTTTGATGAAATTGTAAAGCCTTTTTTTTGTTTTATCTTTTCTGTAAGAATAGAGAGTGGGATCTTCAAATGTGCAAAGATTTATGTTTTTTATATTTTCCGGTAAAAAGCCTTCTTTTGCAAGGGTAAAATTTATAGCTTTTCTAACATCCAAAAAAATTTTTCCTTTCTCTTCTTTAAAGATATTATCTTCAAATCCCGCCTCTTTAAAAAGTTTTACAACATCATCCTTTACTTCATAGCAATTTCCGCAGATTCCGGGACCCACTATAACCTCAGTATCATTTAATACTGTTTTCAGGGAAGCATACTCCAATGCCTTTTCTTTAAAACTTTTAATAATATTTTTGTATGTCCCTCTCCATCCAGCGTGGACAGCTCCGATAAATCCCCCCTTTTTATTGTAAAAAATCACAGGATAGCAATCAGCTGTTTTTATTATAAGATAAAGCTCTTTTTTGTCAGAAATTAATCCGTCTCCCTCTTTATCTGAAAAAGGGGTTTCGACTCTGTGAACAATGTCAGAGTGAATCTGTTTTAAAATTGAAAATTTCTTGCCGGAGAAAAATTTTTCAAAATCAAAATACCTGTTTGAAAACCCTATTTCAAAATCATTATCCTTTAAGTAAAAGGCAAACTTCTCAGTCATTTTCCCTCTCTTTTAATAAAATTGCATACCTTATTGCTTCAACCATGGACTTTTCATTAGCTATTCCTTTTCCTGCAATATCAAATGCAGTGCCATGATCAGGAGAGGTTCTTATCATAGGTAGGTTTAATGTTATATTTACCCCCGAATCAAAACTTGTAAGCTTGAATGGAATAAGCCCCAAATCATGGGTATATGATATTATCATCCTATCCTTTTTCCCCTTTAATTTATAAAAAAGCGTATCATTCGGAAGCGGGTATTCTATTTGAATCCCCTCTTTGCTAAGTTCGTCGATTACAGGAATTATAATATCTTTTTCCTCATCTCCTAAGAAGCCATCCTCTCCTGCATGGGGATTTAAGGAGGCTGAGTGAAGTTTTAATGACAAATCAAATCTTTTGTTCACTTCTCTGTGTAAAATTTTAAAAAATTCTTTCAGGCTTTCCTTTGAGAAAAAATCCCAGAATTTTTTAAGTGGGATATGATGGGTAAAAAGAGCTATTTTAAAATCTTCGGAAAAAAAACTCATTATTGCTTTTCTTTTGAAATAATCTTCAAAAAATTCCGTATGCCCTCTGTACTCTATCCCTGCTTTTAGCCACATTCCCTTTGAAATAGGGGCTGTTATAAGCACTCCATTATTCTCAATGGCAAGATTCATGGCTTTTAGCAAAAACTCAAAGGAGAGTTTCCCGCTTTCAGGAGAAGGGTTTAAAGGAAGTTTAAGCTTTTCAGAATACTTTAGTGAATGTGAAAGATCCGGCAAAGAAAAATTTTTACCTATTTTTTTTAATTGTTCGCTTTCTCCGATTAGAAAGATTTCCCTATTTTTAAAATGGGTTAAAGCCTTTATACTTATTTCCGGACCAATCCCGCGGGGATCTCCTGTGGAAATAAAAATGGGAAAACTATTATCCATTAACTTTCGGCTTCTTCTGTTTCTTCCTTTTCCTCTTCCTTTGCCTTTTCCATTGCTTTTATCTTTTCTTCGTCCTTCATAATATATTTGATTGCATGTTTGTAAATCAAAAGGTTTGGCTTATCCTCTCTTCTTATCTTAACTACCAATTCATCATACCAATCTATAAAGCCCTCTATCTTTTCCCCGTCAAGCATCGTCACTATAACAGGTCTTTTGTTGCTCATCTGCTTTAAATAGTAAAAGTTTTCCGAATGGGTTTTGTAGGGGGGAGGAGTTTTTTTCTTTTTGGGCTTTTTCAATGAGCTTATCTCAGAGCTGTCGGGCTTAATAAGTTTTCTCATAGAATCCTCCGTGAAAAGTTATTCTTTATTAAATTAATTAATAAGATTGCTTTAAATTTACCACAAAAAAAAATAAAAAGCAATACTGATTGGATTTATTCTGTTCTCAAAACATAGTTTGTAAGGAGGTTTCAATATAGGAAGAAGATAAAAAATTAGAGGTGGGAAATATGAAAAAAAGAGATTCATAGGATAAATCCATATCCCAAACAAAAAGATTTTAAAATTCAAAAATTCTTGACATAAGGGGATTAGTTTAATAATCTTTAATATTATTTGGGATAGGGGAAGTGATGATATTTGCAGAGCTTATCTTTACTCAGGATAAATGTTATTTTTATAAACATAAAATTTTAATACACAAACTTTAAAGCAAGGAGGGGGAGAAAATGAGGAAATTTATAATTCCCTTTTTTTTGATTTTGGTTTTTATTTATCCTCTGAATTCCTTTGAGCTCAAGGAAGTTCTCACTATTGGCTCTGAGAAACCTCACTATGAGTTTTTTTCTATTATTGGTGTCGATACTGATAAAGACGGAAACATCTATATAGCGGATGGAAAAGGCTGTTTTATAAGGAAGTATTCGAAAGATGGTAAATTTATCACAGAAACAGGGAAAAAAGGTCAGGGACCGGGAGATTTTAGCGGATCAATAAGGATTGCTGTAGGTAGGGTAAAAGTTTATGTTGAAGATAGTAGAAATAAGAGGATAGCAATTTATAATTTGGATTTAAAGAGAGAACCTGAGTATGTTAAAACAAATAATATTTTTTATCCCACGAGTTTTTTCTATATGAACGGACTTTTATATTTAACAAAATTATTAAGTTTAGAACAGGAGAAAGCGGATTATGAAAAAAGAATAGTAGGAGTTAAAATAGAATCTTCGGGGATAAAAATTGTTTACAGCTTTTTTGATAAATTCCCTGATTTTTATAAAAAGGGGAAAAAGGGGAAAATGGAGCTGGCATTGTTTATGACTTATTCGATTTTGAAAAGCGCAGGAGATGAAAAAAGAGATGAAGTTGTGAGTACTTTTATTTTTCCTGAAAAAGATATTACACTTTATTATTACAGCGGGGATGGTAAATTTTTAAGAGAGCAATCTTTTGAAATATTAAAAAATTACAAATTTCCGAAATTTCTCTTAAAATTTCCCCGTAAGTACCCGAGGAAATATACATTATTGATGGTCGATTCCTTACATTATTACAAGGATAAGTATATTATTCTTAACTATAAAATTTCAAAAGATGAAAAGATCAATAATAAAAGAAAATCCGAAGATTCTTCCTATATAATTGTAATTGATATTAACAAAGGTAAAATAATAGATAAGAAAAAGATACCTTCGGGACTTAGGATTTTTAAAATAAAAGGTGACTACCTTTATGCAAAAAATTTTGATGATGATATTGAGAAACTTCATGTTTATAAGATAGAGGGGATTGAATGAGAAATTAGTTATTTATTTTTTCAATAATACTCTGTTGAAGAGGTATGGAGGTGGAAATTGGCGATAAAAAGCTGAGCAAGAGAGCAGCTTTTTTTAGTGCGGGGACACAGCTTTAAGCTGTTTGAGCCTTGAGTAGCATAGTTTTTAATTGGGTTCTATTATTGTAAAAATTTTTAGATATTTAAATTTAGTTTTTTACAAAAGCCTTCTATAATAACAGCGGTTATCTAAACAGTGGTTTTTATAGAAATCTATGATGATATTTAAAAAATTTAAAATTTCAAAAAAGCTTGACAAATCTGCTATGGTTTCATATATTGAAATATTAAGGTGGGAAAGAGTATGATAAGCTTTGAAAGAAAAAGTGGCGAAAAGGGTATTTTAGGACAGAGCAAATCTCGCAAAAGCTTAATTGCTTTGATAGCTTTAAGCCCGAAGAGCTGCCGTAGAATCCTTGAAGCTTTAAGCTTAATGGCTTCTTTCGACTTTCTACTTTCAACCTTCGACTATTTCACACACACACACACACACACAATTCTCAGATTTTCCTGGAGAAAGTGTATATACGAAAAGTTTTGCAACAATAAATTAAAACCACCATGACCCTACCTCCTGTGAAGCTGAAAGCTTATTTAATCGAAAAAAATTAACGGAGGTAAGGTTATGGATAAGAAAAAAATTATTGCAGGGTCAATGATAGTTTTAATGATTATAGGGATCTTTGTTTTTATCCTAAACTTCACTCATTCTACCGCTCTTGCAGATGACAGTGTTCCTCGTTTAAAAAGTGGTACTCCAATTTTTATAGGTCCCGGACCTACTTATGAGGATGGATGCGATTGCACATACTGGGCTAATCAATGTTTTTGTATATTGAAAAAGTGAAAAATTGAGGTTTTCAATGTATAGAGAGGGACCTTCCCTCTCTATACTAATTATGGGAGGATAGCATGATAAAAAAAACTTTATTTATAGTATTTTTTTTGTTTTTTATAAATTTTTCTTTATTATTTTCAAGAGAACATATAAAAAAGATAGCCACATTAAAAATGGAAATACCTGTTTATCCTGCAAATATTAAGGTGCTAAAAAAGATTATTATAGTAACATCCAAACATAATATTTATAAATTTTCTCTACCGGGTAAATTGATAAAAAAAATGGGGAACAAAGGACAAGGCCCCGGAGATTATTTGTATATTTTTTCTTGGGATTATTATGAAGATAGAATCTATATAAACGATATTAAAATGTTTAGAATCTCAATTTTAGATATAAAAAATTTGAATATAATTAATAGTTTTATCTGGAATTACGGAAGTCCAATACCAGGGAGAATAGCAGTTTGCAAAGACTATATTTTAAAATCTCAAATTAATTATAATCAAAAAGACTTAAGTTATTCAACAGTATTATTTCTTTTTAATAAAGAAGGGAAACTTTTAAAAATGTTCCATAATATAGGAAAGCAAATTTCTTCTTATTTTAGAATGGAATTATGGCCTCCATTAGTATCTTCAGACAAAGAGAAATTCTTTTATGTTGTTATGCAGCCTGTGTATAAGATTTACAAATATAATATTTATGGAGATCTTATTAAAGCTAAAGAAATAAAAAGGGAATGGTTTATTAAACTGAAGAAATGGGATAAGAAAAAATTTGATTCTTTAAATAGTAGAAGAAAAAGAGTTAAATATTATGTTAATTATATTAACTCTGGTAGCAGGATAACAAATTTGGTTAATATCGGAAAAGAAAAAATTGCAATTCAAATTACCAACAGCAATGGAATTAATACCATTGAATTTTTTGACAGCAACTTAAATTATATAAATAGTATACGCACAAAATTTTTTGTTTCCAATGGAGAAGGAAAAAGTATTTATTTGATTGAATCATTAGACAGCAATTATATAAAATACAATATTTGGAGGTATGAAATAGATGGTAAATAAAAATGATTTCTATTATAAACTTGTAATGATTATTTTATCAGTTTGTTTGATCGCAGCTATTATTAAAATAAAAGGATTAAAAAAAGAAATGTATTTTACTGCATTGGTGAAAATTCCTGAAAAAATAGTAGTGGAAGATTTTAAAAGTAAAGAAAAGGTTTTTAAATTAACCAAAGAAAAACAAAGTTTTATTATCATATTTTTTCGTTCAACAGATTGTTCCTCAAAGATAAAAAAAACAATTGAACAAATGAAGCAAAATGAACAATTTATCGCGATTGGAATACATAGTAACAAAAAAGAATTTTGGACATGGATTGAAAACTATGAGATAAGCAAAAGTCAAATAGAAGAAAAAATTTTCTTTTTGAATTTAAATAATTATTGTAATAACTATTATTTATATAAAACTCCAATTAAAATTAAGTTGATAAAAGGGAAAATCTATGAAATAGGAGAGCTATGATGAAAAGATATTTTACTTTTATTGTTATTTTTGTTTCTTTTACTTTATCAATTTGCTTTTCGCAAAAGAAGGTTTATCAATATAAGGTAAATGTTGTTAATAAAGTTGTTTATGCAAGAGTTTTTTACAATGGAAAGCTTGTTGATAATTTAAGCAAAGATGATTTTATCCTTTACGAAAACGGGAAAAAGAGAAAAATAGAAGCAATTGATATAGTCCATAAAAGATTCGGGAAACAGATTATAAATTTTGAAGGTTCTATAAAAAAACAAAATAAACCAAGATATTTTGTTTTGACATTTGATATTACAGATTATGGTGAGAATATAAAAAAGGGGTTGAATTATCTTTTTGATGATGTTCTGAGAGAAAGTGATAAATTGATGTTTATGAGCAGAAACCATTTTTTCAGAGAAGAAAATTTAGAGCACAAGGATAGAATTAAACAAAAGATAGTTGAAATTTTGAAAAGAGAAAGTATTCTCGCCAGAATGGAGCAGAATGGTATCTTTTCACAGGTAAGATCAATAAAACAGGCAATTGAAGAATACCAAGCATCCCAAAGAGGTAGAAATTCTGAATTTTTTGACCCAAGAAAACTTGAAATGATAAAAAACAAGATACTGTTATTTGTAAGATGGTATAAAAAGAGATACCTTATACCGGATATTGATAAGTTTTATTATTTTGCCCAATATCTAAACAATTTGAAAATGGATAAATGGGTTTTAAATTTTTATCAGATTAAAAAAATACCTATTCCGAAGGAAATAATAGAGTTTTGGGATAAGGAAATGTCCCGATGGGCTTTTGACCCTCTTATCAATGAGCTTAATATTCCTGATGATTTTCCATCTGAAGAGATAAAAAAGCTTTTTTATAAAGTGAATACCACTTTTTACACTTTTCTTTTAACAAAACAGAAGGAAACACTTGATAAAGATTATGTGTTTAAAACAATATACACGGATCTTGAAAAAACCTTAAAAGAGATAAGTTTTGCAACCGGTGGAGATAGCATTCTATCCAATGACATAGTAGAATCATTCAAGAAGGTGGAAGAAGAAGAGGACATTATTTATCTTATATATTACAAACAGCTTGTTGATAATCCTAAAATAAAAATAAGAATGAAAAACAAAAAATTCAAAGTAAAATATGACTCCCAGCAATTTGCAGACTATATTAAAGAATATCTTGAAAAAAAAGAAAGGGAAAATCCTGAAATTAAAATAACAAACTTTTTATTCAATAATAATAAATTACATTTTGTGCTAAAAGATTATAAGATTGAAAAATTTAAGGAAGCGAAAAGAGGAAAAGTTTTTGTTTCAATAAGAATTGTAAGTCCTGACGGGGTAGAGCTTTTTAATCAGAAAAAAATAATTGAACCTATAAAGAGCATCACAAAAATTGGCATAAAATTAAGAAGTGTTAAAAAGGGTATTGCTTATTTATATCTTGATGTATATGATTTTCTTACAAAAAGAAAAGATGCTTTTTTTGAGATAGTGGAGATAAAATAAAAGAATATCTTTTATAATTGTAAAAAAGTTAATACTATTCTCCTAAAAACCATTTTTTAAAAGGCAAAAGTATTTGTAAACAAGAACTGTATTTAAGAACTTTTAAAAATAGTTTACAGACCAATGAAAAATCAAATTTATTCATAAAAAAAGTAATCATTAATGTTTGAAATAAGCTTTTTTTCTTTTGCTCTTATTTTATCAAAAAGGGTTTTTTGCTTTTCATTCATTTTTTCATTGTATTTCACTTCAAAAAGGATTTTGTCTTTTGTTAAAAAATCTATTTCAATGCCATCTTCATAAATATAACAGGGTTGTTTGCTCATTATTTTAAAGAAAAACAGATTTTCAAATATTGCACCTTTCCCGGAAAATCCTGTTATCATATTCCTTATTCCCACATCAGAAGCATAGATTTTTTTAGGTGAAAGTATTCTTTCACTTAATTTGCCGCATCTTTCGACCTCATAAATAAGAAAACTCTCTTTAAAATAGTTAAAATACCTTCTTATTGTATCAGCAGACACTTTTAAAATCTTTGCACTCTTGTTAAGGCTTATCCTTCTTGCCACTCTTTCCATTAAAAGTCTGAAAAAATCCTTAACAATCCCTGAGTTTTTTATCCCATGATAGTATATTATATCCTTGTAAATTATTGATTCCACAAGTTCATTAAGATAAGCTGGGTCTTTCCTTAGTACATACTCAGGTATTCCTCCCTCTTTCATATAATCCTCAAAATAAGATTCCTTTAAGTAATTTTCCGACTTTTTTATGTCAATTTTTTTAAATTTTAAGTATTCGTGGAAATTAAGAGGAAATATTCTAATGGTCTTTGTCCTTCCTGTTAAAAACCCTTTTTTGTCTTTCAACATGCTTGCAGAAGAGGCTGATATAAAAAATTTTATGTTTTCCCTGTCATATAAGTTTTTTAATTCCTGTGCCCATTTTTCTCTGAATCCGATTTCGTCTAAGAATACATATATTTTTTTATTCCTTTTTATCCTGTGCTCTTTTCTATATGTTTCAATAATCTCATGAATTGAATAATTTTCAAGCTGAATTGAATCACAAGAAGCATACAATATGTATTGGGGAGGTATCTTTGCTAAGAGTTTTTTGATAAAAAGTTTTATAATGGCAGTTTTCCCGACTCTTCTTAACCCTGTAATGATAACAATGTCTTTTGTTTTTAAAGAGGACTCAAGGATTGAAAGGTATTTTTCTCTTTCAATTAGCTCCGGTTTAAAATCCTCTTCCCACCACGGATTAAAAGCATACAGTTCTTCTACGAGCATATTACGACTCCTATCGTTAATTTATTTATAATATAATACGATATAATCGTTAATGTCAAGCTTGGACTAAGACTCAATGTATGTTTGCCGTGTTGTGTTCCTGAATAGATTATATGCTTGCCTGTTAAATTTAAAATTTCAAAAAAGCTTGACAAATCTGCTATGGTTTCATATATTGAAATATTAAGGCGGGAAAGAGTATGATAAGCTTTGAAAGAAAAAGTGGCGAAAAGGGTATTTTAGGACGGATTAAATCTCGTAAAAGCTTAATTGCTTTGATAGCTTTAAGCCCGAAGAGCTGTCGTAGAATCTTGGAAGCTTTAAGCTTAATGGCTTCTTTCGACTTTCTACTTTCAACCTTCGACTATTTCACACACACACACACACACAATTCTCAGATTTCTCCAGAAAAAGTGTATATATGAAAAGTTTTGCAATAACAGATTAAAGCCGCCATGACCCTACCTCCTGTGAAGCGGGGAATTTATTTAATCAAAAAAAAATTAACGGAGGTAAGGTTATGAGTAAGAAGTATCTTTTCTTAATATATTTAATTTTTATTCTGGTTATTATTTCTTATTCAGAGGGAATTAATTTTTCTGTAATTCTAAATGGTGGAAAGATAGTTGAGAGTGAACGTTTTCATATTGAGAAACGATCAATTTATGCACAACTTATTGATTCGGATAAAAGAGGATTTTTGTATTGGGAATTTAAAGAAAATAATAAGGTACAAATATCAGTCTTTTTCCCTCTGAATGGAGAAACATATTATGTTGGTAAATCCTCATTATTTTATTCCTTTAGAAACCCATGTGTTATTCGAGATAGAAGATTTAAGAGATTAGCAATATTTAACAAACCACTAAATGTTTTGTTAGAAACAGTAAGGGAATTAATTGTTAAGGAAAAGGATAGAACAAGAAGAACTTATTTAAACACTTTATATTTTTTGTTAACTGGAAACTATACAATGAACAAAAAAATAAAGAATGAATTTATCTGGAAAAAGGTTTATACAAAAAAGTATTGTTCGGAGTGCTCTGAAGAGCTAAAGTTATGCGATGCTTATAATAAGGACAAGTATGATTTTTGTATTCAGAAGTGTGATGAAATAGGTGGGGATAATAAAGAGCAAAGAAGCTGTAAAAGAATGTGTCTTAAATTAAGCATGGAAGGTTTTCGAAATTGTTGGAGTAAATATCATGAGTGTAGGATGAAATGCACCCCGGATCCAAAATAATGTTTTCTGTTTGTTTTTTTTATTGGGAGTATTTTAATATTTAATATATAATGAGAATGAAAAAAATAATTTTCATAAAAACAATTTTCTTTTTTATAGTCAGTACATTAGTCTTTTCAGGAGAAAAAATAATAAAACTTGAAAACTTTTACTCAATTCCAAAAATTTTAGTTAAAGATGATTATCTTTATGTATGGAGTTCGTATTTAACTTCTATTTTTACTATTTATTCAATTAGGGAAGCTAAATTATTAAGGTCCCCGTTAAAAATTGGGGAGGGCCCTGGGGAGATAAAAATTCCCGGTGAGTCAATCGAAAGAGTTTTAATTCAGAAAAACAAATTGTATATATATACTAATAAAAAGATGATGGCTTTTAGTCTGGATGGGGAATTTTTATCTGAAAAAAGATTTCCTTTTATTATAAGGAAAGCAATAAAGTGTGGTGATAGATTTATTGGGATTACTTATGTTTCTGGAGAAAACGGGAGCCTTTTTAACTCACTAAATGTATATGACTTGAATTTTAAATTGCTCAAATCAATATATAAACAAAGAAGATATAATCCACTGAGATATATTGAGTTTATGAGAAGTGAACTGTACTTTATTTGTTTTAGGCAATATGTATATGTGGCGGATAATAACAAAGAGCTAAGTATAATTGAATTTAAATTAGATGGTTGTGGAAAAAGAAAATTTAGAATAAAATACAACAAATATCCAATTACAAAGAAAGATAAAAAAGATTTAATCAATTATTATCTTGGGGAAAAGAAATTATATAAGCCTGTTTTTCATAAATATTTCCCCCCCTTTAAAGATATATTTTTTTTCAATAAGAAAATATTTATTTTGTTGTATAAATCACAGAAACATGGCAAAAATGAGTTTATTATTTTTGATGTGAAAAACAAAAAGATTAAAAGAGTGTTTCTTCCATATTGTATAAATTATACTTTTTACAGTAATAAATATTATTGTGTAAAACTTAATAAAAGAGATGAATTTTTCGTTAAATGGGGAAAAATCTATTACTGAAATGTGATTTTTTAACATAAAAATTAATTTGCAATTTTTATTAAGTGCAAATTCGGAGACTTTAAAATATGAGATTGAGTCAATATTGGAATATAATATATTCGGTTTTCTTAAAAGACTTGAGAAAGATTGTTCAATCATAAGAAAAATCAAATCAGTTTTATCAAAACCGGGAGCAAAGAGGCAAAAATATGAGATAACAGATAATTTTCTCAATTTTTGGTTCAGATGATTTTAAAAACCAGGATATAATTTAGGCAAACAACTTTAATTATTTAAAGGGAATTGTCAAAAGAGATTTTAAATCATATCGGGGTATTTTTCTTGAAAGACTGTTTTTAGAACGCTTTATTGGACAGATATTGGGAAAAAGGATATAAAAATGAGATAGATATTGTGGCTGTAAACGATAGAAATAGAATAGTGGAATTATACAATGTAAAGATTGAAAATAATGAAATAGATATTAAAGCTTTGAAAAAGAGAGTTGTAAAAATCTAGTTAAAAATTTTAAAAATTGTAGAGTATATTACAGGGAACTTAGTTTAAAAGACCTTTAGAAATTGTAAAAATGTTTAGCTTTTTCAAGTTGTCAACTGAATTTTAAATTTCAAAAATTCTTGACGCACAATAATTTTTTTATGTATTAACCCCAGAAAAGGATGAGTAAATTTGAAAGTAGTCCATGGTGTATTCAGGAAAAAACAGAAATTTTCAACTGCAACTACTGTTGAAACCAAAGAATAGTGTTATTCATAAAAAAAGTAATCATTAATGTTTGAAATAAGCTTTTTCTCTTTTGCTTTTATTTTATCAAATAGGGTTTTTTGCTTTTCATTCATTTTTTCATTGTATTTCACTTCAAAAAGGATTTTGTCTTTTGTTAAAAAATCTATTTCAATGCCATCTTCATAAATATAACAAGGAGTGAAAGGTACTTTTCTCTTTCGATTAGCTCCGGTTCCCACAGATTAAAAGAATAGAGTTTTTTTACGAGCATATTACGACTTCTATCGTTAATTTATTCATAATATTATACGATGTTATCGTTAATGTTAGGTTCAGGCTAAATTTTTAGAAACGCAAGTTAGTAAGATAACACAGAACCTTTTTTGCAAAACCGAACATTTTTTGCTAATATTATTGTATGAAAGGAAAACCCAAAAATTTGCCTGTCGGAAACAGTGATTTTAAGGATATAATAGAGAGCGGCTCTCTTTATATTGATAAGACTGAGATTATTTTAAGATTAATTGAAACCTGTAAATACTATTTCCTCTCCCGTCCTCGCAGGTTCGGAAAATCACTTCTCATTTCAACTCTTTATCACATATTCAGAGGAGATAAGGAATTATTCAAAGGTTTATATATCTATGATAGTGATTTTAAATGGGAAGAACATCCGATAATAAGGCTTGATTTTAACGGAGTTTTAAGTGAGAGCAAAAAGATTTTCGAGGAAAATCTGATAGAGTTGTTAAGAAGGAAAGCAAAAGATGAGGATTTGGAAGCAGAAGGTAATAATATAAAAAGTTTATTTATAGATTTGATAAAAAAGCTTTATGATAAGTACGGAGGAAAAGGAGTTGTATTTTTAATAGATGAATATGATAAGCCCATAATAGACCATTTGGGGAGAGGTAAAAAAGAGTTAGAGACAGCAGAAGAGAACAGGCAGTTGTTGAAAGATTTTTACGGGACACTTAAGGAAGGGGAAATTGTGTCAAAGACGAGGTTTGTGTTTATAACGGGAGTTACGAAATTCTCAAAAGTATCAATATTTTCAGAGTTAAATAATTTAACAGACCTTACAATGCTCTATGATTATAATGAGCTGTTGGGGATAACAGAGGAAGAGATAGATAAATACTTAACACCTCATATAGAGTATTATTGTAAGGATAAAGGAAAGGATTGTGAGGAATTGAGAGAGGAATTGAGGAATTATTATAATGGCTACAGATTCAGTGAAAAGGAGACAAAAGTGTATAATCCATTTTCCCTTTTTTCAGCACTGGAAAACAGAGTAATAAAAAATTATTGGTTTGAAAGCGGAACACCAACATATTTGATAAATTTGATTAAAGAGCAAAAAATTTATTTGCCAAAGTACGAAAGCTTTGAGGCAACCGAGAGTGTATTTTCAACTTATGAATTAAGCAGACTTTCAGTTCTTCCTCTGATGTTTCAGACAGGGTATTTGACTATTAAAGATTATAATGAAAGAGTAAGACTATACGAGTTAGGATTTCCGAATAAAGAGGTAAAGGTCTCATTTAATGAGAATTTGTATTATGAGTTAAGTGAATTAAGAGAGGATACAAAATTTAAAAGAGTGGGATTAGGGTTTGAAGAAGGAGATGTGAATAAAGCAATTGAAATAACAAAGAGTATATATTCAGAGATACCATACACATTGATGAGAAAGGACAGAATAAACGAGGATTATTTTCATACGATATTTTATTTGATAATAACTGCAAGTGGAGTAAATGTAAGAACAGAGGTATTGAATTACAGAGGAAGAATAGATATGCTGATTGAAACCAAAGGCAGGTACTATATTATTGAGTTTAAGTGCAACCAATCAGCACAGAAAGCAATACAGCAGATAAAAGAGAAAAGATATTATGAGCCTTGTTTGAATAAGGGTAAGGAAATAGTATTAATCGGAATAAATTTCTCAACAGAAAAGAAAAACATAGAAGAATATTTAACGGAAAAGATTTAAAACTGATTTTTTAAAGCCAAAAGCAAAAAAGCCCCGAATCTTCAAAGCTGATTTTGGAATTTGTGTATCTGTTTTTTACGAAATTAAAATATCAAATAATCACTAACCAATCATCCGTGGAGAGGGACAATTTGTGCATCTCTTGTATCTACAATGATGGATTGGTATCAATCACCTTACACCCCGTATATAAAAACCGTGTAGAGCCCTTGCATGCAAGGGCTCTACAAATAGCACAAAACAAATACAGGAAAATTAAGAAATGAAGAAATGCTATAGTCTTTAAGTTTCTTTTCATAAGAAAATGCTTCTACCGAATTTCCAATTATTCCAATTTCCTTGACACCAGCCACATTTTCTCCTATATTAAATTATTAGATAGGCGGGAAGATAAGTGAGAAGAACAAGACAACAGAAGCTGCTCGGCTGTTCTGCTTGTGGGCTTAACAGCTTTAAAAGGTGGTGTGATTATGCTTGAGAAAGTAATAGAGAGTATTGAAAAGAGATTAAAGGAGAGGGGAGTCTCGCTTATAATGATGTTTGATGATAAAGGGAAGATATTGTGGCATAGGGGAAGAGAGATAAGAGGAAGAAGTATAGAAGAGGGAAGCGGGTTTTCAAAGAAAGCATGTGAAAAGATCCTTAAAAGCGGAGAGGCTGTTATAGAGAAAGATAGCATAATATCAATAGCAGGTGATGGATTGTCCGATACAGCCGTAAGTAAAAAGATAAGAAGTATTGTTATTTTACCTTTGGATGATAATAGATATTTTTATGTTGACGGCATGGAAAAAGAGTTTGATGAAGAGGCTATTGTAACGATAAAAGAAGGTTGTTATTATCTGAGAGAGTGTATTGTAGAGAGTGAAAGATATTACAGGGATAAGATATCAAGGCTTGAGACAATAGATGATAAGATAAAGGATAAGATAGTAAAGTATGCGACGAGAACGGACGAGCCAGTTTTAATAACTGGAGAGACAGGATGTGGGAAGGGATATATAGCAGAGCTTATACACGAGCTTTCCGGAAGATTAGGCAAATTTATTCATGTAAATGTAACAACAATACCTGAGAGCTTGTTTGAGAGTGAGCTTTTCGGATACAGAAAGGGAGCCTTTACTGGAGCAAATGGGGATAAAGTGGGATACATAGAGGAGGCTGAAGGAGGAACACTATTTTTGGATGAGATAGCGGATTTGAGATTTGATATGCAGACAAAATTGCTTAAGGTTGTAGAGGAGGGAAAGTATAACAGGTTAGGAGATTCAAAAGAGAGAGTGTGTAATGTAAGGTTTATATTTGCAACGAACAGGGATCTGGGAGAAGAGATAAAAAAGAAAAGATTTAGAGAAGATCTGTATTACCGAATATCAACCTTTATAATAGAGCTAAAGCCATTAAGGGAGAATAAAGAGAAGTTAAAAAGACTTATAGAGCATTATAAGTATTTACTTTCAGGAAAGAGGATAAACGAAGAGGGGATGGAAGTTTTATTAAACCACGAGTGGAGGGGTAATGTAAGGGAGCTGATACAGGTTTTAAAGAGGGCTGGTGTTGAGTTCGATGGAAAAGAGATAGGTGGTGAGATAGAGGAGTGTTTATGGAATCATATAAACGGGTGTGGATGTAGGAAATTAGAAGGTAAAGAAAACAATAAAACAAATGAAACGGTAGAAAAGTTAATTGAGGAGATAGAGAGGGAAGGGAGTTTTTGGGAGGTAGTAAAAAAGCCATTTATGAAAAGAGATATAAGCAGAAGAGAGGTTAAAGAGGTAATAAAGTATGCATTGTCAAAGACAAAAAACTCTAAATACAAAGAATGTTTGAAGTATCTTAATATAGAGGAAAAGGATTATAAGAAATTTTTAGATTTTTTAAAGGATTATAAGATCGTTTAAAATTACTGGCAAATTATTCGGAGTTTTTTCCGAATATTCGGAATAATACCCAAATGATGAAAACTCTTTAATATTAAGACACTTTATATTCGCTAAATGATATTTTAGGAACATAGTCCGAATTAAACAAAATATTCAAATTCCACAAAAATCAAAAACCCTTATTTTCCAATGATTCTGGGACCCCCAAAGTTTTGGCATGTATTTTGTTATATAAACATATCAGGGCACGAACCCTGAAAATTTTAAAAGGAGGTGAGTTATGCTTCAACCTGAAATTATTGTAGGTGGCGGATGTAGTGCATGTGGAGCATGCGGGGCTTGTGGGTTTATAGGAAAAGTTTTGTTATTACTAGCTACCGTTGCATTAGTTCACATTGGACATTGAACATCTTCCCTACCCCATAAGGGGTAGGGAATTACAGGAGAATAATAAATGAATGAAAATATAAATAAATTTTTACTAATACAAAACGATGTTATAGTTTGGTTTTCTAAAATAGAAAGCGTGGTTTACAAGAATAATAAAAGACTTTTTAGTATTAATAAAGACGGAGCTAAAATATTGTATTTGTGTAACGGAACAATGACATTAAAAGACATAGTAAAAAGATTAACTATAAAAAATGAGCATTATAATGATAATTTGAGAAAAGCATTTTCATTCATAGAAACATTATATAAAATGGGAGTAATTTATTTTTCAGAGTTTCCTTCTCATGTGCCAAGAGAAAAATATAAAAAAGGAAGTATGGATAAAATATATCCATTTCATATCACTTTGGAACTAACAAACAGATGTAATTTAAAGTGTAGGTATTGCTATAATAATTCATCAATTTTAAATAGAGATGAGTTAATACATCCCATAGAGTTATTAAAAGAATTAAAAGATAATGGAGTTTGGAGCCTTGAATTTTCTGGCGGAGAACCATTACTACATTCAAAAATTGAAGATATTTTGTATTTTGCGCTGAATAATTTTGGCATGATAGGGATAATTACAAATGGGACACTTATTGACGAGAGAATTTGTGAAATAGTGAAAGATTTTTCGGATAGAGTAATATTTCAAGTTTGTCTTGACTCATTGGATCATAATGAGTTGGAGAAAATTACCAATGTGAAAAATTCTTACAAAAAAATTATCAAAGGAATTAATTTTTTGAAAAAGAATGATTTAGTTTACAGAATAGGAATGGTTATTGATGATCCTAAAAGAATAGAAAAAATTGAAGATGTTTTAAAATTCGCTATAAAAGAAGGGGCGTCTGCCTTCGTGGCAAATATAGTTCTCAATTTTGGAAGAGGAGAAAACCAGGCTAATAAATTTAAAGAGGAAGATTATAAAAAATTTTGGGAAAAGATAGAAGAATTAACTGTTAAGTATCCAAAAATGTTTAGAACCGAAATTTTTGACAAAATGGGTGAAAGTAAAAACTGTGGTGCAGGCTCGAGAGCTTTAACAATAAATTGGAATCGAGAAATAAAAATGTGTGTCTTAGATGAATTAGTAATCGATAAACTTGATAACAAAAGAAGGTATAGAGATTTTATAAGCGAGAAACAAGAGTTGTTCGAAATATTTGCGAAATTGGGTACACCTAATGAAAAAATATGTGGGAAATGTAATTTTTTAAATTATTGTTATAAGTGTGTTGTGAGGGGAGTGAGAAAATCCAAAGAAATAGGAATTGATAAATGTTCATGGACAGTGAAAGAAATGGAGAAAATAAAATTTATAACAAATGGAGGTTGTTATGAGTAGAATTAAAAGAGGAATTATTTTATTTTTCTTTTTAATAATTATCTATTTTTACGCTTTTCCAGCAAATTTTAAGTGCGAAAAAAGGGGAAAAGTTGGTTGGGGAGCGGGAGAGATTATAAAGAGTTTTCTTGGTTATTATGGAATCAATGTATCAGAGAAGGAAGTAATGAAAGCTATAAAGGAAGAAGGGAGTGTTCCTGTGTATAAGATTATCCGGTTTCTCAGAGAGAAAGGTATTAAAACAATGAGTTTTAGAGGCAATATCAAAAAACTTAACTCTTTTATTGATAATAGTATGGCGGTTGTTGTTGTTCAATGGGCATCGGAAAAATTAAAAAAAAGATATTTAAGGGTTGTGGTTAAAAGGAAAAGCGAAATATATTATCTTTGTGAACCAAGTGTGGGAAAGTTAGTAAAGTTTAAGAAAGATAGATTAATGAACTTATGGAAAGGAGGTGATTATTGGGGGCTTATTATATTAAAAGATGCTGTTAGTATAAAAAAGGATGATTATTATTGGAGAGATGAAGGGTATTTGAGAATTCTAAAGGGGGATTATGAAAATGCAAAAGTTTTTTTTGAAAAAGCATTGAGAATAAAGGAAGATTCTTCATACAGAAGAGCGGTTGATTGTATAAATAAAAAAGATACGAAGTGTTTAAAAGGTATATTAAAAGATTCTTTGCATATTGAACCTCTTAATAAGAAAGAGGAAAATGATTTTATTACATCATTTTTTGTTTCATTGTTTATATGAAACACTATGAGGGAGGTTTAAATGAAGAGAGTTTCAATTATTTTTATAATTATTGGGTGTTTATTGTATGGAAATGCTTTAAAGTTAATTGAAAAAAAGAAAACTGAACCATTGTATGGCATAAAAAATTTTGATGGAAACGGCAATCTTGCTTTTCTGGATATAAAAAAGAAGGAAATTATGTTTTTTGATAGGGATTTTAATTTAAAATGGAAGAAGAAAATTAAAGGAGAAGGACCCGGAGAAATAAAGAGTGCCTCAATTATGGGAATAAATGATTTTATTTATATTTATGATGATAAATCGAGAAAAGTTGTGCTTTACAGTAAGGAAGGTAAGTTGTTAAAAGATATAAAGGTTGGGAAAATATTTGTCGGTTTGAAACCTATGGGAGAAGGAAAGTGGATTGTTGTAGAGCAAAATATGGATAAAAAGGTAAAAAAAATTATTTATGAGATGAAGATTACAGAAAATTTTAAAAATGAAGGCCAGATAATTACAAAAAAGATAAGGCCATTTGGGTTTAAATCTATCACACAGTTTTGGGAAAACTATATACCATTTGATTACGATGGTAAAAATAGGATTTATTTTGTTAAAGGAAGAGGATATGAGATCTATGTGTTTGATGTAGAGACAGGGAAAAATAAATTATTTTATAAAGAGAATCTTAAGGAATTTGCACTTACAAAAGCACAGGAGAAAGCATACAAATCAAAGATTCCTAAGGTAGTGAGAATGCTGGTTGGTAAGATAAAAAGTTTACCAGTAGTGGATGAAATTATTTGTATGAGAGAAAATGTTGTAATAGTTACAAACATACTTTCTGAGGATGGAGAGAAAAGAAAAGTGGATATAATTAATTTAAAAAGCGAAAAAATATACTCATTTTGGAGCAGTTTTAAAATTTATGTTTCAGGGGAGAGATTGATAGAATATGAAAGCAAAGAAACTCATGATGTATATGATTATTACAGCATAGAAAAAATAAAAAGGAGGTAAAAAATGATTGAACCAAAAATTATAATTTCTACTGGATGCGTAGGATGTAGTTCATGTTTTTCATGTTCTCCTTCAGGTGGTGAAGATAGCTGGGTAATTTTAAGTATAGCTGCATTGGTTGTTATGGGATAATTAGAGAACAATTTAGGAGGTCGGGGATAAGCAGGAGAAAAAATAATTAACACAAGTTGTATAAAATACGGTAATGTATGATATATGAGAGAAAGAGGTATATTTTAAAAGGATAAATAGCTTGGATAAAAAAAATAATCAAAAAAATATAAATTGAAAGAAATTGTTAAAAATCAAAAATCCTTATTTTTCAATGGTTTTCAGAGACTGGAAATTTTGGCATGGTTTTTGCAAATGTTCTTACTGTGAAGAAAAAGATATTAGGAATAAGAAAGAAAGACAAAAAAGTGATACTCATTGCAAGTTTTTTCATAATGTTTGGATTATGCATTAACATTTATGAGTATTTATATGGTTTAAAATTTTTACTAAATAAAGAAATAAAGCAATTAGCTTTTAAAGAAAAAAGAATAGTTTATATCTTCCTAATTAATAATGTTAAAAGAGAATGTAATGGTGATTTTTTATTCTTTGCTGCTTCTCCAAAAAACATAAAAAGATTCTTTTATGTTACAAAAGATTTCTCAGATATAGAAATAGATAATTTCAAACAGGTTTTTAATCTTCAAAGGTTTAAGGTAATGAGAATGAATAAAAACTGGGAAAGGATATATAAAAAATTGAGAGAAAAATATAATGTAGATAATTTTCTTATTATATATAATAAGGAAGGTAGTAAGGTTTTTGTTAGGAGGATTTAATGAGAAGATATAAGCTTTTTCTTTTTTGTCTTTGTTTTTTTGTATTCTTTGCTTCATTTCCCTTATTTGGAAAAATATTGACAGAAAGACTAAGGTTATTCAAAACAATTCCCTCCAATATGGAGTATAGCTTTTTTAAATTTATGCCACCTTCTTTTGATACTGACAGCGGTGGACACCTTTATTTCCCATTAAATTTCAAGCATATAATATTAAAAGTTAATCATAATGGTAAAATAATAAAAAAAATAGGAAGAAAAGGAAAAGGTCCGGGAGATCTTTACCTGCCTTTTCTTTTAAAAATCCATAAAAATAAGATGTTTGTTGTTGACAATAATTCTTTTTCGCTTTTTACAATTGAGGGAGTATTTATAAGGAGATTTAGATATTTTTCAGGGATTAACGATTTTACAATTTCAGATAATAAGATTTATGCGAGTTATATTATAGGAAAGGAAGTTGTTAAGGTTTTTGATTTTTATGGCAAGAAACTTTTTTCCTTTGCTGATTTAGTTAAAATAAATAATATTGATTATGGAATTTATAGGAACAAACAAATAGATTTTGAGGATTTAACAAGCAGTAAAATCACTTCATCTTGTAGAAATATTTTTTTGTTATTTCCTCAATTTGGAACAATATGTAAATATGATACCAAAGGTTCTTTTTTAAATAAAAAGATAATATACTTTGATGACCCGGAATTTGATAAGAAATTAAAAAGGATAAGGAATTTGCTAATTGGCGGGAAGTACCAATGTTCAAAAATAAATTTACAGAAGAAATCCAAATGTGTTGATATATGGCTTATGGGTTCGATTCAATATTATAATAAGAAACTATATATTTCAGTCTCTTCAAATTTTACAGGTGTTAATAAAGCCGTAATATTCCAATTTAATAAGGATACTTTTGTTCCTGAAAAAAAGTATGTATTGTATGCAAAAGATTGCAATGTAAGCGACTATTTTTTAGTAAAAAAAGAAAGAGGGAAAACTCAGTTTTTAATTCCTGTTGATAATTATAAGACAGGATACATCAGCATAGGAGTATTTAAATAAAAGGGGTGAAATATTATGAAGAAGTTTTTTTTTGTTGCTTACCTTATTTTATCTGTTTTTTTCTTATTTTATTCAGTTAGAGAACTATTTTCGATTTCGGTTAGTCAGCCCGGTGATATGGTTTCTTGCCGAGATAATTTTAAATACTGCACTGACGGTGGATGTATGCAAAGCGATAGGACATTTGCTGTTAGTTGCCAAATAAAAAATTGTGCCAATGGATGTAAAAAGTATAAAAATGGAGTTTGTGTAAAGTGGAATTATTGGAAAAAAGCTTTAAAATGTACAGGTGGAGAAATACCGGGGATGCCCGGTTTCATTTGTGAACCGTTTACTCTTATATCAACGGGAATATGTGTACCTATTCGTATAATAAAGTAGCAAAAAAAGAAGTTAGTTCTGATTAGAAGATAAACTAACGAAAGATAAAAAACTATTTAGTAAAAAACGATTTTATGAATTAAATTATGATTAATTAAGATATTAATGTGCCTTTTTTCGAAAGAATCTTCCCCAAGTCAAAGGTTTTTGATGAAGATGGTTTCCTTGACACCAGACATATTTTCTCCTAATATTAAATTATTGGATAGGCGGGAAGATAAGTGAGAAGAACAAGACAACAGAAGCTGCTCGGCTGTAAAAGCGGAGGTAAGGTGACTTTAAAGGTAATTTTTACCATTTTTACTGTATTGGTTTTTGTTTTCGGTACTTTTACACTTATTACTGTTAAAAACTTTGCATCAAAACTTAAGACACCGGATCCTTTTCCTGGCAAGAATTGGGCTGAAGTCTGTTGTGGTACTACATGTCCTTATGATTATTGTGCTGGTGTAGGAAAGTGGAAATGCTGCTTACCAGAAAAATAATCTTTACATTTATGAGAGTAAGGGAGAATATTCTCCCTTACTCTTAAGTAAGGAGGGATTTATTTGAATAAAAGTAAAAACAAAATACATTTTTTATGTTTTTTACTAGTGGTTTTTTGTTTTCTTGTTGTACTTCTTTCGTTAAGACTTTGGAATTTGAACAAAGGCTTTTCACGATATGAAAAAAAAGTAATGAGTGACATGGAAAAAATCAAGGAAGATTGTAAACACGAGAAAATGTTATATAAAAATATTTATATTTTGACAAAATCGCTAATTCGGAAGAAAATACCATTCAAGATTAAATCAGAAAAATACGGATACTATATAAGGGATAATATAGAATATGATAAATACTTTGTGTTTTTGAATAATACAAAGGAGTGTCCTAAGTGTAAAAAAAGATATTTCAGTATATTAAAAGGAGTATTAAATAAAGTTGATAATAGAAGAATCGGTATCTTTAATATAGCGAGTTATGATGATGAGCATGTATCAATGTTTTATTTGGGTGAGGATAGTGTTCCTATTTATTTTGTAGAAAGAAAAGAAATAAAAAGAGAGCTTGGAACAGAAGATTTCACTGTGATATTGTTTACTGATAATAAGCTAAATATTCGTGATATATACAAACCAATATGTACTGATGAATATATTAGGAGGTTTAAAGAATGGGTAAGAGAAAAAATAGAATAGTAATATATTTAAGAATTTTTATTATGATTGTTTTTATGTTTTTAATCTCGTGTAACAAAAAGAAGAGTGATGATAATAATAATATAATAATCAAAGATAATCCCAGCGCATATACAAAATGGGACGAGATATTTACGGATCATAAGATAATAAAGTTTAAGGGTTTGAGTGAGGAGAATGAGCTTGTTGATATAAGAGATCTTGGGATAAATTCAAAAGGGGAATATTTTATTCAGGATTCTAAAAAAAAGAGTATCCTTTATTTTGATGTTGATGGTAATTTAAAAAAAACAATAGGAGGATACGGCGAAGGTCCGGGAGAAGCCATAATGCCAGCTCTTCTAAGGTTTGATGATAATGATAATCTTTATGTATATGATTTTTTGAAGAAAAAAATAATTAAATTTTCTTTTCCATCTTATAATTATGAAACTGAATTCAAAATAAAAGAAACTTTTTATGATTACTTTATTACAATTAATAAAGAAATCATTGCAACTACTCCTTACTCTACGGACAATTTTGTAATTCACAAATATGATAAGAACGGAAAAGTGATAGGCTCAGCTTTTTTACCCGAAGATTTGAAATTTGCAAAATTCATTACTACTTTTGGTTTGTATAGAATCAGTAAGACAAGGAAAAAAGGATTTTTATATATCTTCCCTGATAAATACAAGATATACCAATATGATTATAATCTAAGACTCATAAGAACATATACGGCAGAGAAAGAGACAGAGTATTTTCCGTTCAAAGGGCATTTTCCTTACGGAGAGACTCCCTATGAGTTTACAAAAAAGAATCAAAGATGGTGGGAAAGTAAGTTTGTCCCATGGAGAGTAAAAAGGTTGAATGAAAAATGTTTTTTCATTGAGCTTGCAAAGTTTAAAAGACATAATATTGAAGATTCTTTCATAAATATACACACATTTGACGGGAAGACCATAGCTAAGGGGGTAAGAATCCCTTTTAAAGGAATTATAAGATATGTAAAGGACGGATATATATATGTGGTTGAGACGGACAGAGTTGATGAAAAGACGGGAGATTTGATACCACAGGTAATTCACAGGTATAGATTTAGATTATGAAACATTTTTAGTCTCCAATGATTAGTATTATCATTATGATTATCAGATTTTCTTGACACATGCCTTTTAAATTTTTATATTAGAGTATTATTAGTAAAGAGGTGACACTTGTGTTTTTTAAACTTTATGCAGGGTGGTTACAAAATGGGGGGTATAAGTAAGAAGATTATTAAAAAGCTAATGCTTTTCTTTTTAATTTTTTCGGTTGGAGCTTTATTTTTGAAGGGATCCGAGGAACAAGAAACCAAAAATTATGACATAAAACTAAAACCTGTTTTTAATATATTACCCACAGATGATCCTGGCAAAGGCTTTTTCGTTTTTCCCGTTGATTTTAAAGTCTCAAGAAAGGGTAAGATTTTTTTTATTGATTCTAAAACAGGAAAGGTTTTGAAATATTCCGAAAAAGGGAAATTTGAAAAGTATATAGGGAGGAAAGGGCAGGGACCGGGAGAGTACATTGCACCGCAAAAATTATTTTTATCAGAATCAAAATTATATGTGTATGACGGGCTTTCCCGGAAGATCCACATCTACAAACTTACCGGAGAATACATAAGAACACTTGACATCGGAAAAATAGTGGCTCTGTTTTCGGATTTTTATGTTGATAAGAACAACAATGTATATGCGCTATGGATTGATTATTCCGGAGAGGAAATTCGTTATGTGGTGGGCAAATTTGATTTTAAAAAGAGGAATATTGAAAAAATTAAAATCTTAAAAAGAGAGAAAATAAAAAAAGCTGTGATGGGTGGAATTTCGCACGAATATTCGCAGAGGCTATTTTTTAGAATTTTTCCCGGAGGATTTGTTTATGGTGATAATATGGATAGAACAATATATTTTTACAATATTAAAAACGGAGTATCAGAAAAAATTTTGCTGATAAAATGGAAAAGAGAGAAAATAAGCCAAAGAGAGGTTGCTTTTTTGAAAAAGATGATTGGGAAAGAAGAAGCTAAAAAGCTTCCAGAATATAAACCTTTTTATCAGAATCTTTTTGTTGATGAGAATGAATATATTTATTTTGCAAAACCCTCGGATGTGCTAACTCCTCGTAAGAATAAAATAAACAGGATAATTGCATATAATAAAAACGGAAAACATCTCTTTGATTTTAAATTACCTGCAGGCTACCGACCTCTGACTATTTCTAAAGAAGGTATCTATGTTTTGGTGAGTAAAGATGATGACTTTTGTATTGAAAAGTTTGTTTTTGAGCAAAATCAAAAGATAAATAAAGACCGATGAAAAACAGAAAAATCTTTGTTTTTTGTATTTTCTTCTTATACTTGGTAATGGATATTTCTTTTTCTGAGAATACTACAAAATTACCGGTTAAAAAAATTTTCCATCTGAATCCCGTGTTAAAAAAAGTTAATATTCACAGGAATTTCCTAATATATCCCCATTATCAAAACATAGCAATGGATTCTGAGAGGAATTTGTATTTGCTTGATGTGAAAAACGGTAGGATTATAAAAATATCCCCGAAAGGAGAGGTAATAAAAATCATAGGACATTTTGGAACAGATGAATTAGGGCTTTTGTATCCGGAGTCAATATATATTCGCAATTCAATTTTATATGTGATTACAACTTCAATTAAAAAGAAAGTTTTAAAAGGATTTGATTTGGAAGGGAAAAGGTTATTAAGAATAATTCCTTTTGCTCCTAAAAATGCAACTGCAAGAAGCTTTTTAGTTGAGGATGGTCGTTTTTTTGTAAATCTTCAATTTACAAACAAATCAGGGAAACCTCAGAATTTGATATCTGTGTTTGATATGAAAGGTAAAAGGTTAAGTTCATTCGGTAAACCATTGAAGGCTCAAAGCTGGGTGGGAAATATTTTTTTTAATATCGGGCTTATTTCAAAATATGGAGATTCCGTAATCGGAGCACTTTTTTATCACCCGACAATATTTCATTATACTACAGGCGGTAAACTGATATATTATAAAAATCTTTTGAAGGGTAATTTTCCGGAGATTAAGGCAACCTATGAATTCGCAAAGAGAAACGGTATTGATACTCCTGAAAAAAGGTGCTCCACAGTGAACGGACAGATATCAAATATTAACTTTTGTTATGCTGCAGGGATAGACAGGGACTTAAATCTTTATTATTCCACATGGGAATTAAAAGAGGATTTGAAAGCACCGGTTACTCCTGTTGTTTACAAATTTGATAAAAAAGGAAATCATAAGGAAACATTTGTTTTCACATTAAACGGAAAACCGGTGAGAGTTTGCTATTTTATATTTGATAAAAAGACAGGGAGAAGGTATGGGATAGGGTTTATCGGTTCAATAGTGGAAAAAAACATCCCGATATTTTTGTTTAAGTTCTGAAAACTTGTTGAGAGTTCTGTCTATTAAAAGTGCTGTAAAACAAAGAATAGAATTTTTCTAAAATATCAATGATAGGTCAATAAATATGTAAAGACGGAAAGCTCGTATATAAACACAAAGGAGAAATAGAAATGAATGATTATCGATGAATAAGAGATATACTAAATCAGCTAAATTCCGGGGCAGGGAAGTGAAACCAATAAGGAAAAAAATGCTAAAAATAT
>Ga0256835_1000490_pt1 | contig 29475 bp, 22 predicted proteins | sample PIR30metaG_FD_185972 | JGI IMG/M metagenome (GOLD analysis project Ga0256835, IMG submission 185972) | Hydrothermal vent microbial communities from East Pacific Rise, Pacific Ocean - PIR-30 | ecosystem: Environmental > Aquatic > Marine > Hydrothermal vents | place: Pacific Ocean: East Pacific...
AGCTTCCTGTCCTGTATGTACCTGGAAGAGAGCTTTACGGCAGCCTCGAGAGCATCGTCGGTAATCTTCACCTTGTGGTATTCCTCATAGCGGGGCCTGAGACCCTTGAGAATCTCGAGAGAGGACTCGTAATCGGGCTCGTCCACCCATACAGGCTGGAACCTTCTCTCGAGGGCAGGGTCCTTCTCAATGTGCTTCCTGTACTCCTCGGGAGTGGTGGCACCGATTACCTTGATTTCGCCGCGGGCGAGCAGGGGCTTGAGCATATTGGACAGGTCCATGGGAGCACCCTCAGCCCGTCCGGCACCCACTATGGTGTGGAGCTCGTCTATGAAGAGGATTATGTCGTCCCTGTTCTTGAGCTCCTCCAGAAGCTGCTTGGTCCTCTCCTCCATCTCACCGCGATACTTGGTACCTGCCACGAGGGCACCCACGTCCAGCTGGAGAATCTTCTTGTTCTTCAGGAAGTCGGGAACCTCACCCTTCACTATCCTCTGTGCCAGTCCCTCCACGATGGCGGTCTTACCGGTTCCAGCGGGACCAACCAGAACGGGGTTGTTCTTCTGCTTGCGTCCGAGGACCTCGATAACCTGAGCGATTTCCTTCTCCCTTCCGATTACCGGGTCCAGCTTGCCCTGGCGGGCAAGTTCAGTAAGGTCTATAGTAAAACGCTCCAGCGCACTCTTTTCTTCCTCTTTCAATTCATCTGCGAACTTACCCATGTTCTCACTCCTTTTTCCTCCTTCACCTGTTGCCTGTCTTATACTTGCCAGAAGCTGATTCAATATGCTCCCTCCGATGGTCTTGGTCATTTCGGAGAGAGCCTCTATGATGGCATTGGCCTCTATCACTTCCTTATCGGCCGCTGCCTTGTTGAGAATACTCTCGACGAAAACCGAATAAATCAGGGGCTCCTTCCCGTCCAGCCCCATCTTCCTCTTCACCAGACGGATAACCCTGCGGGGGTCTATTCCATTGTCATAGAGGTGTATGAGGGAGGAGCGTATCTTGTCTTCCAGGTCGGCAAGGGTGGTTATAAGGCTGTCTATGTCGGAATAGCCGTACCTGCCAGCCACTTCCCTTATGGAATCCACCAGGGAGCGGGGAACGCTTATGGTCTGCTCCCGAATCATCCATCCCTCACCGAACTCCTCGGGGAAGAACTCCTCGAAGATATCCCCGAAGAACTCCTCTATCAGGGAGCGGGTCATACTCCTGCGGGACGAAGGAACCCATCTGCGAACGCTTATCTGGACGAAGTCCCTTTCTCTCTTGCCCTTCAGATAGTCCTCAATGGACTTCTCCACGTGCTTCAGAAATTCCCTCAGAACCTCGTCTGCAAAGGAAGCGGAGTAATTGTACTCCAGCTGATTCCTCAGGTCCCTGAAGGTCTTAAGATAGGAATCCACCAGCTGATCCAGCTGCGAATAGAGAACCTCCAGAGCCCTGTCCACCTCCTGACGGGCTGTATCGACGGGGATTCCCTTCCTCTCCAGCCACTTGCGGAATGGATTCTTCCCGTCAGCATAGAAGAGCGCCCTGAGGAGGTGGTCCGTATCCACCACATTCTCGCCCCTCGAGCGGGCAAACTCCTCCGCCTTCCTTAATATTACTTCGGCGCTCTCAGAAACCTTCTTTCCTTTCCACTCCATAGTCTCACCTCCGATTTAGTTAACGTTTTATGAGTATTTAAATTTTACAGGAAAATGTGAAAGCTGTCCCGGGAGTCAGACAGAATCAACCACCACGTAAAAACGGGGTTCAGGGCCAGAAGCCCGAATTTTGACCGGAATCATTTTCTTCGAAAAATGTCCCGAATTAGTCGGAAAAGCCCTTCCAGCATCCGAATGCGGAAATGACATAGCACGAAAGAGTCTAAAATCCACCCAAAAAGAGAATTATTTTCAAAGGTCTTCACAACTTCATTTGCGGTCCTTCAATGCCCACCGTGCACATGACCATGAATCTGAAGCAAACAGCGACAGGTCATTCTATAAGTTGAGCCTTCCAGGCATCTAATTAAGCCTTTATATGCAACATCCGGTTTTGTGTTTCAGAACTGGATATCCCGTTACCAGTCGTTAAATGGCATTAATTCACGTATGGTTTTTGGCCCGGATTCGATCTACAACCCGCAGAGGCGTAAGATACCACGCCTATAAACTTTATCTTATGAAGGACAATCCCTCCATCGGTGTAATCGGTCTCGGATACGTGGGCCTCGTAACGGCCGTCACATTTGCCAAGCTGGGATTCCGGGTTCTGGGGAACGACATAGACAGGAAGAAGATAGATCTCCTGAAACAGAAGAAATCCCCCATATATGAGCCCGGGCTGGACGAATTACTGGAAGAAGTAATGGACAGGAATCTATTCGAACCCACGGAAGACTTCGAAAGGACTGTAAGGGAATCGGATATCCTCTTCATCTGCGTGGGGACACCCACCAATCCGGATGGTTCTCCCAATCTGGTCTATATCGAGGAAGTGGCGAGGGGGATAGCCGAAAATCTGAATGGCTATAAGTTAATCGTCGAAAAATCCACTGTTCCTGTGGGAACAGCCCGCTGGATAGAGAGGACCATAAAACTGTATGCAGGTAAGGACGCTGATTTCGATGTGGCAAGCAATCCCGAATTCCTCAGGGAAGGCAATGCCCTCCACGATACCTTCAATCCCGACCGGATAGTCATAGGTGTGGAAAGTGAAAGGGCACGAGATCTATTGCTTAAATTATACGAAAAGATAGATGCTCCCAAACTGGTGGTGGACATCAACACCGCCGAGATCATAAAGCACGCTTCCAATGCTTTTCTTGCAATGAAGATATCCTTCATCAACATGGTATCGGACCTGTGCGAGAAGACGGGAGCTGATGTAAAGCTGGTGGCCGATGGAATGGGCTACGACAAGCGAATTGGAAGGGCATTCCTCAATGCGGGAATCGGATACGGCGGAAGCTGTTTCCCCAAGGACGTGAGGGCATTTCATTACATAGGGACCAAAAATGGTGCCGACTTTTCCCTTCTGGAGAAGGTGGAACAGATCAACAACAGCAGGATAGACCGATTCATGGACCACGTGAAAGAAGCCCTCTGGTATCTCAAGAACAAGAAGGTGGCTGTATGGGGTCTGTCCTTCAAACCCAACACGGATGACATAAGGGAAGCCCCCAGCATAAAGGTGGTCCGCAGATTGCTGGACGAAGGGGCAGACATATATGCATACGACCCCAAGGCCATGGAGAACTTCAGGAAGCTCTTCCCCGATATCAATTATGTGGAAGACAAATACGATGCCCTCAGGGATGCCCATGCCCTCCTCCTCATAACCGAATGGGATGAATTCATGCCCGAAAACGTGGACTTCAACAGGGTAAAGGAACTCATGAGAACACCCATAATCGTGGATGGAAGGAATATATACGACTGCGACTTCCTGGAACCTATGGGATTCGAATATTATCCCATGGGGAGGAGAAAATGCAAAAGAGAGTGATAATAACGGGAGCCGCCGGTTTCGTCGGCTCCCATCTCGCGGAACGATTCATAGAGGATGAGTGGGAAGTCCTTGGAATAGACAACTTCCTCACATCCACCCCCGATAACTTAAGGAATCTGAAAAATAATCCACGATTCAGGTTCGTGGAAGCCGATGTGGTGAATCTCGATCCGGATTCCCTGCTGGACTTCGAACCCTCTCTGGTGATGCATATGGCCTCCCCTGCCAGTCCGGTGGATTACTTCAATATGCCCATCGAAACCATGCTGGTCAATTCCATGGGAACGAAAAACATGCTCGATCTGGCCAAGAAAGCAGAAGCCAGATTCCTGTTTGCATCCACGAGCGAGGTATACGGGGATCCCGAAATACATCCCCAGCCTGAAACCTACTGGGGAAACGTCAACCCAATAGGGCCCAGAGCCGTCTATGACGAGGCCAAGAGATACGGGGAAGCCATGACGATGGCTTACAGAAGACTTTATGGAATGGATATACGAATAGTCCGGATATTCAACACGTACGGACCCCGCATGAGGCCCAACGATGGACGCGTGGTGTCCAACTTCATAACGCAGGCCCTGACCGGGAAGAAACTAACCATCTACGGCGATGGAAGCCAGACCCGGAGTTTCGGATATGTGGCGGACACCGTGGAAGGAATATTCAGGCTCGCAACGTACGAAGGCCTCGAAGGGGAGGTGGTCAACATAGGAAATCCCGCCGAGATCACCGTAAAGGAACTGGCGGAAATCATAATGAAACTTATCCCCACAGCGGCCGGGATAGAATATCTACCCCCGGTGCCGGATGATCCCCGCAAGAGGCGTCCGGATATTACGAAGGCCCGAAAGTTATTGAACTGGGAGCCGAAAGTCCCCCTCGAAGAGGGTTTAAAGAAAACCATTGAGTATTTTAAAGATATACTGGGCACGTGAAGCCCCTCGAACTCATTGTTGAAAAGGCACCTATAAAATTAGAAGAGTAAATTTCAAAATGTACGAAAAAACTTTAGATCTACTATTCCTTTACAGCAGACCCAGAGATGCTCTCAATACGATAGGCGACAGTAACGATGAAACGGCCAGGCTATTGAAGGGATATAGCCTGTTATTCATGGACAACTTAAGCGGAGCAGCCCGGATATTCAGAGAGATCAACTCCATCGACACTCTGGTGGGTGAAGCCATAATAAGCATGAAGAACCTCCAGTTTCATGAAGCGATCGAGAAACTCGAAAGATATCTGAGAGAAGGAAAGAATCCATACCTGAAAGCCGAGGCACTATTTACGCTGATGCAGGCCCAGATCCTCACGGGAAATACGAAAATAATTGAAGATCTCCATGGTCAATTGCTGGAGCTATCCATGACGGCCAACCTTCCCTCATACCAGTGGATGGCTGAAATTCACAGGGCGAGGATCAATATACTGAATGGCAATATGGAGGGAGCCATATCCCTGCTGGAACTGGCCAGAAAGGGGCTGGAGGAGCGCAAGAACATAGGAAGGAGAATCCTCCCTCTCATCCAGCTTGCATACTACCGGGCATATATGGGCAATGAAGAGGAGGCAATGAAACTGCTCGAAGAAGCTGCTTCTCTCGCCAGCATGACCGGTTCCAGGCTCCTCCAGGGGCTCGTCCATTACTATACCTACATCGTCAAAAATATGCTGGGAATAGAAGATCCCGACAATTACAACATGGCCCATACCCTGATAGAACTCTCGGGAGACAGAATAATGCAAACCGAGATACTGATGGACAAGATAATGCGCTACATTCGGAACAAGGAGCTGGACGCAGCCCGCCAGGAGATCACGGGCCTCTTTCCTGTCTTAAAGGAAACCGATTACAGGTACAAGATCCCCACCCTGATGTACTTCCTTGCAGAGGTAGAGTTGCTGGACAGGAACTTCTCCAAGGTTCTGGAGATAATAGACGAATACATGAAGGAACACTATCCGGGAAGGAAATTCCTGACACTCGAAATGATGGCTCTGAAGAGCGCCGCCCTTCTCCGGATGCGAAAGAGATCTCAGGCCTACAGGGAATTCCTCAATATGCTCAGATTCACCGAGGAACATGGACTCTACCACTACTGGACCGCCAACCTTAATGATACTCTCTCCAAACTGAAACCTCTGCTGAAACAGCATCTGAAGAAGGCTGATGAGCTGGAGCCCTACCTTCTGAAGATAGTTCTGGAAGGGGATCTGATGGGAAAGGGTACGCTGAAGGTAAATCTCGAGGCAGCATCTCGATACCTGGACGTGGAAACGGTGGTAAACCACCTGTCCACATTGAAGAAACTGGATCCAGAGTTTCCGGAAATCTATGCAAGATTACTGAAATACCGAATACAGGTTCTGGGGGGGTTCTCTATCAGGATAGGTAACATGATTCTGCGGGAGGAGAACTTCGAGAGACCGATTCACGTTAAAGTTATGAAATACCTGATCCTGAAGCGGGGTCTGAATCTTCCCAAGGAAAGAATAATAGAAGACATATGGCGGGACAAGCAAACGGATAAAACCCACAGAACCCTCAACACCATTCTGAGCAACATACGGAAGATTCTGCATCCTCTGGGAGAGAAAATGATAACCATCAAGGGGACCAAAGGTGAGGTCGGTTTCTATCCGGATAAGCGATTCACCATAGATGCAGAGGAATTCGAAAAATACTACAGGGAAGGGAGCATAGCGATGATCAGGGACAGGGAGAGGGGGAAAGAACTGCTCCGAAAAGCCCTGGAATTATACACCGGTGACCTGCTCCCCGCAGACAACCAGGAATGGGTTGAATGGGAAAGGGAACGGCTCAAGAGACTATATGCGCAGACAGCTCTCCTGGTTGCCAGGATGCTCCAGGAAGAGGGTCGGACCTTCATGGCCATATCCCTTCTCGAAGAAGCCATGTACAGAACGGAAGACAGTTCTGTATATAACGCTCTGATCGAACTCCTGGAAAAAGCCGGGCTGGAAGAAAGGAAGGAATACTGGAACGATTACGTGGAACGGTTCATTTTGTCCGAAGACTTATAGATCTTCTCCACCCTTCTCCCCACACCTACGAGGAGATCGTACGGAATCTTTCCAATGGCAGAAGCCACATCCTCCACCCTCACATGCTCCCCCCACAATTCCACCTCATCACCCACCCCCAGACCATCACCTTCGATTACTATCAGATCCATAGAGACCCTTCCGAGCACTCTTCTGTACTTTCCACGAGCATATACCTCGAGCAAGTTGGAACCCTCCCACGGATAACCATCGGCATACCCCACGCCCACAACCGCCACATCCATATCCCTGTCCGCAACGAATGTCCTGCCATATCCAGTACTTTCTCCCTTCTTCAAAAGCCTCTTCTGCACTACCCTCGCCCTGAAACTCATTGCTGGCTCCAGATCCAGCCTGTTCCTCAGAAATTCAGAAGGAACAACACCGTATATACCTATACCCACCCTTACAGCATCGTAATAGGCAAACGGATACCGGAGTGTGGCCGACGTATTGGCAGCATGAATCAAAACATTATTCACCCCGGCTTTTTTGAGAGCCTCTTCGAAACGTCTCACCTGAACATGTGTGAATTCATCATCCAGCACATCTGCACTGGAAAAGTGTGTAAAAACCCCTTCCATATGAATCAATCCCTCTTCGGAAAGGGCAAGGGCTTCCCTGTAAAGGCGGGGAAAATCTTCATACCACACCCCTGTCCTTCCCATACCCGTATCCACTTCTATATGGACCCGAACCCTCTTTCCTGACCTGCGGATAACCTCCAGCTGTTCGAAAGAAGACAGATTGAAGGCAAATCCCCTGCGGGAAGCCTCTTCCACTTCTTCAGGAGAGAACAGGGGCTGGAATATGAGCACCCGCCCGAAATCTACCTCCATCGCCTCTTCCAGGGTGGCAACAGCCAGCATCAGAACCCTGTCTGAAATATGACGGGAAACTCTCTTCAGGCCATGGCCATAGGCATCGGCTTTCACCACAGCGATTATGGGGCGGCCCGTATGGGCCGCAATAGTTTCTATGTTATGCAAGACTGCATCGAGATTTACGGATACGAAAGCTCTCGGCGGCATCGAGGGGCAAATTTTACACTACTCTACTTCGAAGCCCACCTCAATGACCACCTGATATTCCTTCACCTTTCCATTCTCGATGCTGCCTCTGACTTCCTTTACCTCGAACCAGGAAAGACCTCTGAGTGTTTCGGATGCTTTGGAGATAGCGTTGTTTATAGCTTCTTCCATGCTCTTATCACTTGTTCCAACCAATTTAATCTTCTTGTACACTTTCATGGACAAATTATAAAGGCCCGATCCAGATTCCTCCCGGAATTACGAAATGAAAGGCTGTATCCCATCAAGCCGCTTTTATCCGCTTCCCCGCATCGAATCCCGACCCCGTAATCCGGATTCTATACCGAAGCATATAAATGCCATTAACTTTAAAATTTCTCACCAAAATTAACCGGAGGGGTGTTATAATGAATGAGGATAAACTCCTGGAGCTCTGGCAGAGCATAACCGGATATGTGGAGGACTGGGAAACCAAGTTTGCGGAGATCCTGGAAGAACTGGACAGTCTCAGCGTAATTCTGGAAGAAGAATCGGGAGAAGAGGATTTCGATGCATATTTCGAGGATGAACAGGTTTCGATCGATTCCCTGAAGGAAGAGGTCCGTAATATGCGCCGCCACATCAGGCAGATCGTGAAGCAGGCTCTTGCAGGAGAACTCACCACCATAGACGTGGAAGAAGAATTCAGGAGAGCCGGGGACCTTCTCACCAGAATGGAGGATGAAATCCTGCGTCTCAGGGAAGAGGCGGATCAATACGATTACATAGATGACGATTATTACGGAGACGAGGAGGAGGAATATTGAGCAGGTTCAAGAGACTGCTCGTTACGAGCGCTCTTCCCTATGCCAACGGTCCCCTGCACATCGGTCATATAGCGGGGGCATACCTGCCCGCTGACATATACACCCGCTTTCAGCGGGCAAAGAAGAGGGATGTAATTCACATCTGCGGGACCGATGAACACGGCGTGGCTATCACCATAGCCGCCCGCAAGGAAGGAAAGACCCCGAAGGAGCTGGTGGATTACTATCACGAGAACATAAAGAAATCCTTCGAGAATCTGGGTATCTACTTCGACAACTTCTCCCGCACCACCAGACCCGTCCATTACGAACTATCCCAGCAGTTCTTCCTCAAGCTCTATAACGACGGCTACATCGAGAAGAAGGAAGTCCAGCAGTTCTACTGCCCTAACGATAAGATGTTCCTGCCCGACAGGTACGTGGTGGGAACGTGTCCCTACTGTGGATACGATAAAGCGAGGGGTGACCAGTGTGAAAAGTGCGGCAGGTGGCTGGAGCCCACGGACCTGATAAATCCCAGATGTGCCATATGTGGTGCCACCCCCGAGCTTCGAAACAGCTTCCACTACTTCTTCCTCCTCAACAAGCTTCAGGACAGGCTCAGGGAGTGGCTCGAGAGCAAGAGCAAGAAGTGGAAGCCCAACGTGGTCAGGTTCGCCCTCGGATGGGTGAAGGAGGGTCTCAGGCCCAGAGCCATCACCAGAGACCTCGACTGGGGAGTTCCGGTGCCCCTCGAGGAAGCCAAGGGCAAGGTCCTTTACGTCTGGTTCGATGCTCCCATAGGCTATATCTCCTCCACCAAGGAGTGGAATCCCGACAGGTGGGAGGAGTTCTGGAAGAGGGAGGACACGAGATTAATTCATTTCATAGGCAAGGACAACATCGTCTTCCATGCAGTGGTCTGGCCCGCCATGCTTATGGCTCACGGGGGATATGTGCTCCCCGATGAGATTCCAGCCAACGAATTCCTCAATCTGATGGGAGAGAAGCTCTCCACCAGCAGGGGTTGGGCCTTCTGGGTGGACGAACTGCTGGAGAGGTTCCCCGCCGATTACATACGCTTCGGCATAGCTTACATACTGCCCGAGAACAAGGATTCCGACTTCGACCCGTACGAATTTAAAGACAGGGTCAACAAGGAGCTCATAAATAAGTACGGAAACCTCGTGAGCAGAATCTTCGGCTTCATAAACAGATTCTTCGATGGGAAGATTCCAGACAGGACGGATTTGACTCCCCGGCAGAGGGAAGCCTTCGACCAACTGGTGAAAATCATAGAAGAAGCCGAAAATGCAATAGAGAACTTCGAATTCAGGAAAGCCCTCTACACCTTGATTTCGGGAGCGGAATATATCAACGCATACATAGACAGAATCAAGCCCTGGGCTCTTATAAAGGAGAATCCCGAGGAGGCCGAGAGGGAACTCTTCCTCATGGCGAACATGCTCAAGAGCATAACCATAGGATTCGAGCCCTATGTTCCCTTCTCCACCAGAAAGGTGCTGGGCGCAATGGGAATAGATGAGGTGGAATGGGATAAAGCCAAAGAGATAGACGAATCCCTGGCGGGGAGAAAGGTGGAGAATATCGGACCCCTCTATAAAAAGATAGAAGACAGCCAGATAGAAGAGCTGGTGGAACTTTTGAAGAAGAGAGCAGCGGGAGGTGCCAAAGTGGAGGAGAAGAAAGAAGAGAAGCAGTACATAACGTACGATGAATTCATGAAGGTGGATCTGAGGGTGGCCCGTGTCAAGCATGCGGAGCGCATCCCCAAATCCAAGAAGCTCCTGCGTCTGATAGTGGATTTAGGGAACGAAGAGAGGCAGATAGTGGCTGGAATAGCCCAGTACTATGATCCCGAGGACCTTATCGGGAAAAATATTATCATAGTGGCCAACCTCCAGCCGAGGAAACTGATGGGTTACGAGAGCCAGGGAATGCTCCTGGCGGCAGGTGAGGAGCCCATTCTTCTGACGACGGAGAAGTGGAACGCAAAGCCCGGTGAAAGGATCAAATAATCGGGAGGGAATCCCCTCCCCCATTCAGCGGTAAATATTCTCATAACAGGGTAAAGTTTCTGAATTCATCCCGTCCACCCAGACCGACTCCGGACGGGGGGATTTGAAAGAACACCCCCATTTCCTTTAAAATTTTGGTCCAGCAGGGCGGTTAGCTCAGGCGGTTAGAGCGCTCGGCTGATAACCGAGAGGTCGGAGGTTCGACTCCTCCACCGCCCATTTTATCTAATGAAGGTCAGACCCCTGCCCCCTTTCGTGGTAAATAAGATCTACGCAGGGGAGGTCATCCAGTCTCCATCGTCTGTTGTCAAGGAACTCATGGAGAATTCCATAGATGCAGGGGCCACGAGTATCGCTGTTTTCGTCAGGGGTTCCGGCCTCTCCTTCATCAAGGTGGTGGACAACGGAGAGGGAATATCGAAAGAGGATTTACCCAACGTAATAAAGAAGAACTGGTCCAGCAAGATACGAACGCTGGAGGATCTGGAACGAATTTCCACAATGGGATTCAGGGGAGAGGCCCTTCATGCCATAGCATCGGTTTCCAGAATGCACATCAGGAGCAGCACAGACGGCATAGAAGGGTACGAAATATACGTGGAAGGCGGGAATCTGATGGACATGAGGCCCTGCGCCTGCGGCAAAGGGACGACGGTGATAGTCGAGGACCTGTTCTTCAACGTTCCCGTCCGCAGAAGGTTTCTGAGCAGTTCAAAAACCGAATCTACCCGCATAAAGAATACCTGGCTCAATTACGTTCTATCCCATGAACATATAGAATTTCACCTGCGCAGTTCCAACAGGGTTCAGCACTACAGGGCAAGAGAAACTCTGGATGAAAGGATAGAAGACATCTACGGAGTAAAGGAAAAGAGGGAATTGAAGGAGGAGGGGTTGAACATAGTCCTCTACCGGATAAATGGAAAGGCCCAGAAGATCTTCGTTAACAGGCGTCCCGTTGTGGACAGCAGAATCTCCGAGATACTGGGCAGATACGACATAAGGAACTATGTGCTGTTTATCGAGGTTGCTCCAGCCCTTATAGATGTAAATGTTCATCCGCAGAAGTTACAGGTAAGATTCTCCAGAAGCCTCAAATTCTACGATAGGTTCTCCAGGTTCGTGAGGGGCGGAAAAACCATAATACGTATGGAGGAGAACTTATTCGCGCGCAAAGAAGAGACACGGGATGAGAAGAAAGAAGAAGGAATATTCGAATGGAAGGATTATATCGTGGTTCCTTCCAGAACGAAGCTACTCTTCATACACAGACAGAGAGCCCTGAAGAAGATCCTGGAATCCCATCTGCTAAACAGGAAAAAACTCTCCTCCACCACACTACCCGTCCCCATGCCAATAAAGTTCCGCATAAACGAAAGCGACAGGAGTCTGCTCAAGACGTATGGATTCGACATAGTGGAACTGGAAAAGTCCACAGTATTGAAGGGCGTACCGGAAATGCTGGAAGGAGCCACACCGGAGGAAATAATGGAGGTCCTGTCAGCATTCTCTGACAGGAAAGGCCCCTTCGACCTGAAGAAGTTCATAAGCCGCCTCCTGTCCGTTGCCTCCAGACACTACAGGATGAATAACAGGGCTATCGTCGAAAAACTCTTCTCCATGGAGAATCCCGCCCTCACATCCGAGGGTGAAGTGGTCATATACGAATTGCCCGCCGAGAAGATAGAAGAGAAGTTCCTGTAAATTTACCGGGCAAGAAACTGACATGTTGAACAGAAGTCGAAGAACCTTTAAAATTTGTTGCTGTCGGGCGGTTAGCTCAGGTGGTTAGAGCGCCACGTTGACATCGTGGAGGTCGCAGGTTCGACTCCTGCACCGCCCATTCAATCCGGGGGCCACAAGGGTGTGGCCCCTGTCCCAGGACAAAGAGGTCCCTGTTTATCCCGGACATCTAAGACCGGAGGTGATCTATGAACATCGAGGAACTCCTTCATTATCTGAAGGCGGAAAAGGTAAGGTATGTGGACATACGGTTCGTGGATATACTGGGAATCTGGCATCACATAACGATTCCGTCTCATGTTCTGGACAGGGACCTCCTGAAGAACGGAATAGGTTTCGATGGCTCTTCCATAAAGCTCTGGCAGGAGATATATGAATCGGATATGCTACTGAAGCCCGACCCCACCACTGTCAGAATAGACCCCTTCATGGAACCGAAAACCGCTGTATTGATAAGCGAGGTATATGATCCCCTGACGGGAGATCCCTATCCGCTGGATCCAAGGCACGTGGCAAAGAAGGTCTATGAGTACCTCAGAGGTACCGGAATAGCGGACGAAGCCTACTTCGGTCCGGAGGTGGAATTCTTTATCTTCGACAAGGTACGATACAAGATCAACAGCCGGGAGGCCCTCTACGAGATAGATTCCATAGAAGCAATCTGGAATACTGAAAAAGAAGAGGGACTTGGATATCAGATAAGGCACAAGGAAGGCTATCTCCCCGTCCCTCCCTGGGACACCCTCCACAATATAAGGGCGGAGGCATGCGAGATTCTGGAGAACCTGGACATACCCGTCGAAGCCTTCCATCACGAAGTGGCAACCGGTGGACAGGGTGAAATAGATCTGAAGTACGATACGCTGATCAATATGGCCGATAAGATAATGTGGTACAAATATGTCCTCAGGAACGTGGCGAAGAAATACGGGAAGACCGTCACATTCATGCCCAAACCCATAACAGGAGACAACGGTTCAGGAATGCACGTCCACATGTCTCTCTGGAAGGATGGCAAGAATATATTCGCCGGAAACGGATACGGAGGCCTCTCGGAAATCGCCATGTACTACATCGGAGGAATCCTGAAGAATGCAAACAATATACTGGCATTCACCAATCCCACCATAAATTCCTTCAAGCGTCTGGTCCCGGGTTATGAGGCCCCAACATACCTCATCTACGCCCAGAGAAACAGGAGTGCAGCCATAAGGGTTCCCATGTACTCCACCACCCCCGCGTCGAAGCGCATCGAAGCCAGGTTTCCCGACCCCTCATCCAACCCATACCTTGCCCTGAGCGCCCTTCTGATAGCCGGACTGGATGGTGTAAAGAATCGCATTCATCCGGGAGATCCCATGGAGAAGAACATCTATTCACTGAGCGATGAGGAAAGGAAGAGTCTCCCGCAGCTCCTTCCCGATCTCGAGGCGGCTCTCAAAAGCCTTTTCGATAACAGGGACCTGCTGACATCCACAGGAGCATTCAGCGACGATCTGATAGAAAAGTTCGTTTCCTATAAGATGGAAAAGGAAGTGGAACTATACAGAACGACCGTTACACCTACGGAGTTCTTCCTTTACTTCGACGTATAGGGGGATGGATCCCCCTGAACCATCATCTGACCCGGAGATGCAGAAAGTGTTCGTAACCCTCGAATATTTCCAATCAATTGCCAGCAGCGTCCTATAAACTTATGGCATGATTTTATTGAGTATAGTAATCGCCCAGGCAGAGGAGCCTCTGAGACTCGATACCGCCTACATAGTGAAAGCCATCGAAACCGCCAGAGAGAAGGAAGTCAAACTCCCCGAATTCGAGGACTGCTTCAATTCGAAGGAAATGCAGATAGGAAACTACAAGTTCGAGATCAATCCATATGGGGTATTCACCGTTTACGACCAGAAGGGCAACGAGATATTGACCGCCCCCGTCAACAATGGCAGATGCAACGGCTGGCAGCTCCGGGTGAAGGTCTATGATCTGGGAGATGTCGTTCTCATGTACATGAACAGAAGCCTGTACTTCATCTATCCCACCAAGAAGGGAGCATCCTACAAGATACTCAGGATGGACATACCCATATCCCGATACAAAATGGTCCCTGCTATCGGTATATCCATAGAGGGTAACAAGATAAAGATCATCGGTGGAACCCTGAAATCCGATCGTTACTTCTACGGGTACATGTATATCTATGACCGCAACAAGAGGAAGATCAATACGGAGCCCATTCCGATAGCCTCCTCCATCCAGTTCTCCCACTCGCGCCAGCTATAAAACCTTAAAATTCTGCTCCTATGGTTTATCCCTTTCATGGAAGGAGGCTGGCCAGGGTCCTGGCAGTGGAATCCATATACACATCCGATCTCATGGGACTCCCGCTCGAAAAGGCTTTTCAGGATGTGGTGAACGAGCGAAAGGATTTCTTCGAGAGGGTTGTGCAGAATCCGGAGGAATACGACGTCAAAAAAGAAAAGCAACTCAACAGATTCAAAAAAGATCTGGAGAACTGGGATTCGATAGTGGAATTTGCGAAGCAGATACTGGACGTCTATAAGGTCAACAGGGAGAGCATAGAAGAAACCATAAAGAGAAATCTGGAAGGTATAGATTATGACCGAATATTCAACGTGGAGAAGTCCATCCTGAAAGCCGCAACAGCAGAGATGATGGGGCTGGATACCGATTACAGGGTTGTGATTACAGAAGCAGTTAAGATTGCCAATGACCTGACCACGGAGAAAGCTGCCAAGATGATAAATGCCATCCTCGACAGGATAGCCCAGGACCTCGGTCTGAAAGAACCGGTCGGGGAAACCTGATGCTCATAGCCCTTATATCTGACGTTCACGGAAATCTCGAGGCACTGGAAACAGTTTTGAAGCGTATAAGGGAATTAAAGCCCGATGCAACGATATGCCTGGGAGATGTGGTGGGCTATGGTCCCGATCCCAATGAAACCACACGAATATGCAGTCAGGTGGCGGACATAAGCGTTCTGGGAAATCACGATTATGCCATAATTCGCCTCTGGAACAATCCAAAGGAAAGGCGTAAGATCCTGGACAGGTTCAATCCCATCCCCAGAAGAGCCATACAATGGACTCTCAATGCGGTGGATGAGGAAACTGTGAGCATTTTAGCCAGAACCGGCCTCGAGATCTTCTGGAAAGATCTCCACATAGTCCACGCATCGCCCGGATTCCCTCTGGACTGGACGTACATATTTACAGTGGATGAAGCCCGCATGTTCATCCCGTACGTGAAGGGATGGGCTGCCCTCGTGGGACATACCCACGTCCCCGCTATATTCACCCGCACCATAAGGGGTCTGATCCACGTAAAACCCCGACCCTCCGAAGATTACACCCTATCGATGGATGATATACACATACTCAATCCCGGAGGAGTGGGACAGCCCAGAGACGGTGATCCCAGAGCCAGCCTGGGAGTATTGAAAATCCTCCCCTCGAAAAGGGAAGCCCTGTTCAGGGTGGAACGACTGGAATACCCGATAGATATAACCGCAGAGAAGATCAGGAAAGCGGGGCTTCCAGAAGAACTCGCAACCAGACTCTACATTGGAAGGTAAAGGGTGCCGTCCGGCACCCAGAATCAAGATCAGAACTTTCCAAGTATGGACAGCATGGTAACCATTGCACTACCGGAATTTCCGGTCAGGAAGAAGGGTCCATTGGTGATGAGGTCGGTGGACAGAGCCAGATCCACTCTGGCAAATCCGAAGTCATAACCGGCACCCAGAGTGAAGGGACCGGCAAGCCCGAAGGAAAATGCATCGTTTCCGCCAACAGAATTGTACTCTACCAGATCATAGCGAATGGAACCCCTGACTATGAGGCCCCTCCACACATTGAACTCGCCGCCCAGAACGGAACCGAGATAGAACTGCTTTCCATTGAGGTTGTTAAAACCGATAAATCCGATGGCCAGAACATTACCATTCTCCAGGTTCAGGGTATTACCCGCTCCAGCCCTCAGATCCATGCTGGTGGAACCACCGGAGCGATAGAAATGGGCCTGTACGGGCATAACCATGGGCCCATAGAACCTGCCATCGAGACCGAAACTCGTACTGGAGCTGGAATTCGTTCCATCAGAAGCATTGTTGTAGTTGAAGAATACCGCCATATCCAGACCGCTCTCATTTCCAAGATCCATGGTGATTCCCGGGCGGAATCCAATCACGGTTCCGGACACATCACCAGCAGACGCATGACCCACCTTGAAGTTCAAACCGATCTTCGCACCACCGGCATTTACCCCAAGAACTGCATTGACAGGATAAACGTTTATCGAAGCAAGTCCGGCATTCAGAGTAACGACTTCTCCCAGATAGGCTCCTATACCAAATCCTTCACCGGTATAGAATGCAGATGCGGACCTGTATACTCCTGTCAGGCTTCCTCCGGGGACGATGGGGCTCTCGAGGGTGACGAAGTTGCCGAACCTGAACATCTGACCGGGATAGAAACGAATCACCACCTCATCATCCAGAAGGAAACCAGCACCGCCCTGTGCGAGGGTCCAGACCCTTGTCTCGGTGGCCCCGAGGGTTCCAGCGAGGGCCAGTATTCCAAGGACTGCTCCAATGCGCTTCATATTACACCTCCTTGTTATCTGTGTGTACAACCAGTACCTTTTGAAAAAAGTTTAAAGGTCAAAAGTCCCTGAAGGCAAATTTGTTAAAAGGAAGTTAAATCTTAAACAATTCAAAACCGCCAATAAACGAAGAAATGTCCCTGTTTCGTCCTTCTTCTATCCGGATACCTTCGGCACGGGATCCCAGAAGATGCTTAATCTCATTGAACATAGATATCCTAAAATGGTAAAATGCGCCGGAAAGACCTCCCCCCAGCGCCACCGCATCAGGATCGAATACATTTACGAGAGAAGCAATCAGCACAGCCAGCTTCTTTCCGTACCAGGACCAGCATTCCTTTGCCAGTGGATCCCCGCCTTCGGCCATTTCCAGGAGAATTCGACCGTTTAAATCACCCGGACTGCGCCCCTCTCTCTCGAACCACGTCCTGCATCTGAGGGGAAAGTAGGCTTCACCGAGAAAGGCTTCAGCACATCCATAATTGCCACAATCACACCGGGGGCCATCCATGTCTATGATGATATGTCCCACCTCCCCCGCACCACCCCGCCCCCCGTAGAGCTTTCCCTCGATTATAATTCCCCCTCCAACTCCCGTTCCGAGGGTGATACCCACCAGATTCCTGACCCCTTCATCCCTCAGGAATACGTATTGACCGAGAGCAAAAAGATTAGCATCGTTATCTATTCGAACCGGTATGCCCAGGATCTCCCTGATATTTCTTCCCACCATGGAAGGAAGATGGGGAGCGAAGATCACCACCCCATTTCTGGATACTATACCGGGAAAGCCGATTGCCACACCATCCAGACCATCGAATTCATCCACTATAGAAGACAGGACTTTTAGGAAATCCTCCCGGGGAGTGGGGATCGTACTCCGTTCCGACACTTTGTAATCCTCCACCAGAGCGTACTTTGTATATGTCCCGCCCACATCGAAGACGAGAATCCTCATGGGTGAATTTTAAATCTCCCCTAAAAGGTGGGATCTATATTGAGAAGAGCATTCTCGACGAATTTCTCCACATCATCCCTGTACCTGAAATGCAGATTCCTGCTATTCCCGTAGGCCAGCACCATACACCTTTCGAAACCTGCATGGGCGAGGAAATTTCTGGGATTCGGCCTGTAATCATCGTCGCACTGATCCCGCGAAATGTCCCCCGTGAACGCAGGAGAAAGGGGATGAAATGTTCGGGAATACAGACCCCTCACCTTTCCATTTCTGCTCACCGCCTCCTCGATATTTTCCAGTTCATTGTTCAGCAGAAAGGCGTTCATCTCCAGATACAGTTCCTGATAGATGTTGTCCACGAAAACCCTCTTCAATTCATCCCTCGAAATTCCCCTCTTCCTGTACCGCTCCCGATAATCCTCCCCAAGATGTCTCTCAAGAATCTCCGCAATTCGCTTGTAAAGGGCCAGAGACAGCAGGACGTTGGTCACCTTTCTCCTGTCAAACGTGATGGGAAATTCCACAACCCTTCCATCATCCGTCGAATATGCCCCCGTCTCGTTCAGAATCCTGCCCACGAGAGATTCAATCTCTCTGAAAACAGCATAGGGTCTGTCGAAACCTGCATGATAGATATACAGCGGAGCATTCCTGTACAGGGCGGTAAAGGTAATCAGAAACCTCTTCAGGAGATGGGTATTGATTCCATCGGGCATGTCCTTCAGATCGGGGACATTTATCGGTGACAGGAAGAAGGCCTTGGCATTTGTCTCCTTAACGTGAATGCGATAAGTCTTGCTTTCATCCGCCTTTATCACAAGCTCGGAGAAAGCCCTGTAAAATCTGGTGGAAGCCTTCTGTCCATAAGTTATGAGTTTCACCCATATGAGGAAGTAGCGGAAGGCCTCCAGAAGAGCCGATACGTTTACATTCAATCCGGTGGATATATCAACGATCACTTCCTGCGGATGATACCTCAGATAATCGTGAATCATTCTGGCCATGAGTCGGAGAACCACAAGATCGTAATCGCTTCTAAACTCCACATCTTCATACCTTCCCATGGACTGGATAACGAAGGAATCGAAGGATCCCTTCATATACTGGCTAAACCTGCGACCGAATTCCTCTTCCAGATCCTTCAGGTGCCCATGCTCCATGAGAATCTCCACATCCTCGTAAAACAGGCTCACGGGAAAGATTATCGTAACCTTAGAATTATCCGGATCCAGAGATCCCAATGCATCCGAGGATATACGGAAGTCCTCGAGAATCCTGTCTCCGAGTTGATAATCTATTATGCTGTAATCTTCACTCTGGGAGGAGCCGGGCAATCTTCCGGCCACCTGATAAATGAGTTTCATCCCCGAAAGTATAAATCCCTATTTGTTGAACGTGGGGAAGAAGGCCCTGTATATCTGCTCCAGAAGCATTATCCGGACCATTTCGTGACTGAAAGTCATGGGGGAAAGACTGAGAACAAAATCCGCATCTCTGCGGAGATTTTCCGAAATACCCCATGGTCCCCCGATAACGAATACGGGTTCCCTGTGCAGGTTCTTCTCCAGCCATCGGGCGAATTCCTCGGTATCCATCATCTTCCCCTTTACATCCAGAACCACCACCATGCCCCGTAGATGCTTTCTCATGATCTTTTCCTCCTCGGCCATCACCCTGCGGGGGTCACCTTTTGCTCTGACCTCCGGATAGATGAGCTGTATTTTGTGAAATCGGGATATACGGGAAACCAGTTCCTCTTCGATCGCCCTTATATGCGGATTTCTGGTTTTCCCGGGGCTGACTATACGTATCATACCGCAGGTTCGAATTCAAACAGGGCTTTGAATAACAGATGAACCAGAACCTCGACGGAGGAATGGCGGAATATCATATCCTCTATCTCCCTGCTATCCTCGAACAGATACCTGTAAACCGGATTTCCGGTCTTTGCATATTTCTTCATCACGGCCACCCGGAATGGGATGAGGAACAGGAGCAGATCCTTCGAATTTTCTATGGTGGAATATATAGCTGAAACCAGTTTAACCGAGGGTTTATCGAGCAATTCCCCGAGGTATCTGGCCCACAGGTCGAGGGGTTTACGATCGAGCATAAGGGCAAGCCCTATGGATCCTCTGGAAAGGTTATACAGTCTCTCCGGATCATGCTTCCACTCGTGCTGGAAGGACATAAATTCCTCTCTGGAGAGCCCCCCAAAGGCCACCGGAATGACACGGGATCTGATGGTGGGAAGTAGTCTGTAATAGTTGGATGCGATGAGAATAAATGTGGTCCTCTCATCATGCTCTTCCAGCACCTTCAGAAAAGCATTCTGGGCCTCCCTGGTCATCATATCGGCATCCATGAATATGATGAATCTTCGATCCGCCTCCACAGGCGGTTTTCCCACCTCTTCCCTTATACGCCTAACAGCATCTATGGATATGGTTCTGGTCCTGTCGAAGTCCTCCGGCCTGGGTCCTTCAGGAACAGGATCCCTGTATGAAACCACTATCACATCAGGATGCGTAAGGTGGAAAATGGACTTCCTCTGGAACTCCGGATTGCACATCCCGGATAGATAAAGGGCAGTGGTTGCTTTTCCAACCCCAATCGGACCATGAAAGAGCATGGAAGGCAGGGGCCTCTCCTTTTCACAGGCCCTGAGGATCCTGTCGATGATTTCTCTGTGACCGATTACATTCATGATAAAAGGGGGACACCCGGTCCCCCGACTAAGTTACTTCTCTTCCTCGGAAGTTTCAACACACCCACAATCCACAGTGGGGGTAAATCGGTATGTGACCACCACATTTACCCTGTCATCACCACATCCGGAGTTGGGATACACATAAGTGAATGGATATGTGAAACTGAAGGGTTTGAAGCTTCTGAGCTTATTGAAATCGAACGGTATGGTGGATTTGGCAAAGACATCGTAATCACCAAACTTCACCTTCTCTCCAACGATATGAAGACCCACCAGATCGAAGTAATCCTGCGTATCCCCATACTGGTTCTGCATGTAGTACCCGCCGAAGAAGTATCCGAATTCGGATAGACCCTCCTTCCTGTTGTCGAAGGCCACCACGTAGAACTGATCTATATCATGATCCACAGGAGTCCACGGATCGAGGATACCGCAGTCGGAGAAGCGGGCACTCTTGACAGGAGGCTTGACCACGGGCTCGTCGTAGAGGAAGTTGTCGCTTATCCAGTCCGCCTTATCCACATGCATTCCCTTGGCGTACAGGCTGGGTCTGACCTTACCCTCGCAATTGGCCTTCAGATGAAGTTGATAACGGGTGGTGAATTCCATGGCTGTATGCTGGCCGGAGAGCTTCCATGTCTCCACCACTTCGTAAGCCAGAGGAGCATATACCTGAAAACTATTGACATTCACCTTATTGATCCAGCTCACTATGACGTTCGCCCTGGGACACATGTATCCATAGGAAATATTGACCGTTATCACTCCGCTGGGATCGAACTCCTCGCAGCTGGGAAGCTGTATGACGAATTCGGGATTTATGCCCCTTATGAACTGATATCCATCGGGCAATTCGGATCCATTGACCACCCTTCCCTTGTCCGTCTTTAGAGCAAAACCGGTCCTTTCGGCCAGATAGTCGAACACATTTCCACCATAGTAATTCCGGGCCTCCAGTATACGAAGGCGGGCAAACTTAACATCCCTGATATTGGGATCCTTGGGAGTAATACGGGCTTTCAGCTGAACTACCTGTTCGGTTCTGTCAATTATGGTGCTTATGTAATTTCTGGTTCCCTCTTCCCTGATGAATTGTGTGGACAACTGGTTTATCAACTTTATTATCGTGGCAATAACGTACCTCTTGGCCCTCTCCGGAGGAGCATACACGTGACCCATCTTGTAGAGTTTCTTCGTCTTAACATTGATGAGAAAACCATAAACGCTCAGGCCCTTAATGTCCTCGCCTATGACGATGTCGAAGAGGAATTCAGCATCTGGAGGAATCTTCAGGGTATTTATAAAGTTCTCCGGATTGACGGGCTCACCGCCCACAAGGCTCAGGAATTCGTCTCGAGTTATCCTCTTGACGGTAAATCCCGTGGATTGAAGACGGGCATCCTCTACGGTGTCCCTGGCTTTCCTCATTATGACATTCAGGCTGCGGCGTATTGCTGCATCGCCACCGCGCAGATTTCGGGCTATGATTCCATTGGGGTCAACGAACATGCGGATGTTGTAATGCACCTTGGGAGCAGGACACTGCTGGGCGGAAGCAGAAAGAGTAAGGGGTACAAGCCCCAGAACTATACCTGCTATTATTTCCCCTATTAGCCTTTTCATCATAGAAATTTTAAAGGTATTGCTTCAGAAGTAAAGGCCCCGGGATCCGGGGCCAATTATGCCTATTGATCCAGTTCACCGATGATACGGAATTCCACCCGCCTGTTCATCTGATGCTCTGCTTCCGTCTTGGCATTGGGTATTATGGGCTGACTTTCGCCATATCCTCTGGGTATAAGTCTGCGCGGATCTATGCCCTTCTTTATGAGGTAATTCACGACAGCCTCGGCTCTGGCCTGGGACAGTTTCATGTTGTACTCGTAAGAACCTCTCTCGTCCGTGTGTCCCGCCACTTCAACTATTATGCTGGGATTCTCCTTGAGCAACTGGGCGATGGAATCCAGAACAGGGTAGGATTCTGGTCTTATGGTGGCCTTGTTGAAGTCGAAGTAGATGTTCCTGAAGGTCAGTACCTGCTTCTCTTTCAGAAGGAGGAAGTCCTTTCTGTATTTCTCGGAGGGCTCCAGGTTCAGGGTAACGACACGCTCGATATACTTATCGGCCGAAACCTTGAAGGTGTATTTGCCGGCAGGAAGTTTCACGGAATAACTATCGGCCTCCATGGATTTGATAAGGTTGCCCTGCTCGTCGAATATCTTGATGTTGGCCCTGACTCGGGTGCCCTTCTCGTGATCCAGTATATATCCAAACACGACAGCATATTTGCTCTTGAGGGGAATGGTAAGATCTATAGTCTGATTCTTGCCCATGGTAATTTCTTTCTGCTCTGGCAGATAGTCCAGGGCACTCACCACCAGTCTGTATCTTCCCTTGAGCAATCTGGAGGATATGGTCCCCTTTTCACCGGTGGTAAGGGTCAGTACAGTATCACCGCTGCTGGAAATGGCCAGTACATTGGCACCGGCTATGGGTTTTCCGGTGGTTGCATCGATCACCTTCACTATGAGTCTTCCGGCTTCAGGTTCCACCTTTCTCAGAGCCACTTCCTTCTCTATTGTCATACCGGCTTCCACGGGGATAACCTCGGAGTAATCGTAATATCCCTTCTTCGAAACCATCAGCTTATAGGCTCCGGCCTCCGGCAGTACCACGGAAACCTGGCTTGCAACCGTGTCGAGAAGGGATTCTCCGTCAGCTGATAGCACCCTGACCGTTGCGGCGAGAGGATTGTGCTTCTTCGCATCCACCACCCTGACGATGAGCTGTGCAGTAGCAGGAGCCATGCGTATCACATGGGTGTACTCCTTTCCAGCCTCCACCTTCAGCAGGGAAGCATAATCCCTGTACTTATCCCGGTAAGCCTCTATGCTCACGTCCCCCGCTCTGGCAAATACCCTCAGAACTCCACCCGGATAGATCATGGAGGAATCTCCGACAACAACCCTGGTTCCGGAGAGTGTATCACCCGTAACACTGTCGAGGACCACTATATTTATGAATCCACCGGCAGGGACGAGATTGACCACTCTGGAGGTGAGGATCTTGGGCAGGAGGGTCAGGGTGTCGGTAAGAGGAATATACCCTTCTTTCTCCACCCTGTAGGTGTATCTATCGGGTGAAAGAATGATGCTACCCACGCCGCCGGAATCCGTCTCGAAAGAGGCAACCCTGCTCTCACCTCTCTCGACATTCACCCGGGCTATGAGGGGCCTGCCCGTCAGCGAATCTATGACCTTAACCTGGAATTTACCCGTAACAGGGGACTTGAAGCCCATACTGGCTATCAGCCTGTGTCCCTTGGCAGAGGAGAACAGACCTCTGGACCAGTTCCAGTTAAGATTGAGGAACCAGTACTTGAAATCCAGACCTCCGAACAGACCAAATTCGAACTTTTCCCTGCCTCCAAAGCCCATCTTGACCCCTATCGGCAGGAAGGACACGGGCTTATACATTCCAAAGGCAGTGACCTTGGGAGTCTTTGATGCATAAAATGATTCGCGGAACCCCTGAGTATACTGAAACCTGAAGGCATACTTATCCGCTATATCCCTGTAGCCGAAATCCAGCCTCAACACCAGAGGGAGCCTGTAGGACTTGCTGGTAAAGTAGGTAACGGATGCATAGGTGGTCATCAGAGTATCCCCATTCTGTATCGCAGCCCGCAGGAAACTCACATCTGTTTCACCCGCCAGTTCCAGATCGAAAGCATGCTCTGGAGAAATGACCACATACGCAGTGTCCGTTGCAACGAACTCGGAATCCTGATCGGTGTAATAACCACTATAGAGGATCAGGGTATCGTATTCAATAACGTCATCCAGAAACGGGAAGGTCAATCTATTGGTGAGTTTTATGGAGGAAATGAGATTCTCAAGGGAAAATCCCAGGTACCATCCCTTACCCATCGGTTCATACAGGAATCCCAGAGAAGATGTAAAACCCGTACCCCCCGGAGCGAAGGTTATGGAGAGGGTGTCCCTTATGATCCAGGTATTGTTCTCCGACTGACCGGCCCTGTCCTCGAATTCGATGAATCCCCTGTTCACATTGAGATAGGGAGCCATATTTACATATCCAAGGCGCAATCCGAATATGAAATCCCTGTATCTGGGTGCCACTCCCAGGAAAGGACTGAGATAGCCCGTGGCTTCCATATCCCTGAGGCTGAGATCGTAGAGGCTTTCACCATCGTTACCATACAGGAGCAGCTTAATGGGATCCGTGGTTCTGGTGGCCGAGTAGATGCCATTTACAAGGTCTATTCCTCCATAAAAACCCCTGTAATTGAGCATCACTTCCCCGCTCGCGAATCCCCACAGGAAATATCCCTTTCCGTCTATTTCCGACAGGAGCCTTGCCTTATCGTCATCCGTAAGTTCGGCATTAACATACCGGTTATAAAGGGAAAGACTCAACCAGTTATTGACCCCGTATGCCCGGACCTCCGGAAGCAGTAGATAGAAATTTGGAAAATAATTGAGACCGGGTTCTGCCGGATTCATAAACGCTATAAGACCGATTAACATCATTGGCCACCTCCCTGATTTATGCCATAGATGGTCTCGATGTACCCCCATATAGCCAGGCTATCCTCTGCCTTTGCATAGGCCCTGTAGGGATCCGTCGGATTTCCGGGAAGTATACCATGCACCTTCAACCTGAGCTGTCCGGCATGTTCGTTTATAAACCTAACCCCGGCCGTATCTATGCCCAGGATTATGGTGTCATATACGAATCCCGTGGAATAACCGATGGCATCCTTTGGAGGATCCCTCAATTCCACCCTGCCCACATACATGGAGTCCACATTGGTGACAGTATCCTTGAGCCAGGCATCCACGATAAAGATCATCGGAATGGATCTCTTGGAGAATAGATGAACCGTCGCACTATTAACGGCCATGCCTTCCGTGCTTATAGAGTCATCCAGTCCTATATCCATCAGGTCTTCCACCACCAGCGTATCCTCAGCCACCAGATGCATGGGAGCATATACCTCCAGAATAGAACTATCCAGAACCATAACCTCACCCGTATAGGATGAATTTCCATAGGCTTCTGCGATGACAATCGTGGTCTCCGCCCTTATATATAGATCCCTTATGGTGTCCTCAAAATAGGTCGCATTGGCAGGTATAGTTATTCCGGTGATTATCAGAGAATCTCGCCTCCCGGATTCCTGGAAATAGACCAGTGCTTTGATCTTTATATCCACATCGGCCTTTACAGTATCTATGTAGAGTTTGACGACAGCAAAGACATCTCTTAGAACGATCCCCTGAGCTCCACTTTTTACGGCCTTGGGTTTATTGAAGTTAACATCGAGAACCGTAATAGAACTATCAGGTGTTATCAGAGCGTCCTCCCCACGTAGATCTGTTTCCTTCCAGTAAACTTCATCCCCGATACGAACTATCTTCGAGGAATCCTTTCCCGCGATAAAGCGGGCCATATTGTAAAATGACTCGGACGTGTCCCCCAGAGGAAACTTTATATCCACATCCCACGAGGGACCCGTGTCCAGCTTCTCCACCCTGCATCCCCCCATGAAGATCATGGGCAGGAGGAGCAGAGATGCGAGCATCAAGCGTTTCATCTTATTCCACCTCCTTTAAAACGAAGCCTTTGAGATAAAGGCTTTCGGGAAAGTTCAACCTGAACGGATGATCCTTCGATTGCCAGAGTTCTTCCACCACGTAAAAGCTCCTCTTCTCCTCCATGGCCACCCTCCTCAAACTGTCCAGAAGGTCTTCACCCTTAATATGATACGCACAACTAAATGTTACAAGGTACCCTCCCTTTTTCAACCGTCTCATGGCAAGGCGATGAAGCTTATCGTATCCCCTCATGGCATTTTCCTTCTTGTTTCTGCGTTTGGTAAAAGCGGGAGGATCGAGGATAATGAAATCGAATTCATCGGTCATTTCCTCCAGAACGTCGAACACATTTCCCTGAACCAGCTCAATCCTGTCTTCGGGAAGGTCATTCAAAGATAGATTCTCCTTCAAAAACTGGAGGGCTGTTCTGGACTGGTCTATGGCCACCACCCTGGATGGATTCCTGTGCTTCAAAATATGCAGAGCGAATCCCCCCATGTAGGTGAAGGCATCGATCACACTCATCCCATCCCCCACATACTTCATAACCTTCAGATAGTTCTCGGACTGGTCGAGGAACATTCCCGTTTTCTGATGCACATCGAATCGAAACAGGATATCGTTGATCCTGACCGCATAATCATCCGGAATCTCCCCATAAATCAATTCGCTTCTGGGTTCCAGACCTTCCTTCTCCCTTGCAGGCGTATCGCTCTTCTCGTATATAAATTCCGGTTCGAAGAACTCGATGAGGGTTCTGTATATGAAATCCCTTCTGATCTCCATGCCATAGGTCAGAATCTGAACCACCATGCCATCTCCATATTTATCCACTATCAGACCCGGAAGGCTATCGCTCTCACTGAAGACCATCCTATAGGATTCGCTAAATCCCATCTCGAGCCTGTACTGATTGGCTCTGCGAAGGCGATCCTTTATGTACCGATTATCCAGAGGAACCGGCATATGTGAATACATGCGAATCCTTATATAAGAATTGGGATTGAAAATCCCCGCTCCCAGTATATTTCCAAACTTATCGTACAGTAGCACACTGTCTCCGGCCTTGGGTTTGCCTTCTATAGACAGAATATCCCTGGCCATTATCCATGGATGACCTGAAAACCGCTTTAATACTACCTTAACCATAACAGTCCGAAAAGTTTAAAAGCCTTCAACATTTCGAAGGAAAAACATGGGAAATGAAATTTTATCCACACTATAAGTTTACAGGGGACGGGCAATCCAATTCGAAATAAGAAAGTGCAGGCGAATACTTTACAAAGATGCGGTCTCTTGAGCAGTTATAGAAATCATTCGGAAGACACACAGCCTTTCAATAACTGAAGACAGGTTTCTTAACCAGCTGATACGGATCAGGTAAAAGATGAAAAGAAGATCGGGGCGCCGGGACTTGAACCCGGGACCTCTGCCACCCCAAGGCAGCGCCCCGCCAACGGCGGGGCTACGCCCACTACACAAAACTCAACTCCACTGCCACATACCCCTGATCCACCTAATGCAGGTGAAACTCCAGATCACAGGGTTGAAAAGAAGATCGGGGCGCCGGGACTTGAACCCGGGACCTCTGCCACCCCAAGGCAGCGCGCTACCACTGCGCTACGCCCCGAAATGATTTGAACTTCGTGAGCGATGAAATTTTAAAGGAACAGGCTCCACCAATTCAAGGAGGCAACATGGAGATTAAAATTCTCCGGATGTCCCGTCAGGAGAAAATAGAAAGGGCATTGCGAAACCGCCAGCACGATCTGGCCCTGTATCTGTACGAGGTTACTAATCCCCACAATCTTTCCGCCATCATACGAACGGCCGAGGCAGTGGGCGTGCCCGATATCTATTTTACCATGGCAGAGGGGGTACCGTTTGAGATCAGTTCGAGCGTCACCATGGGAGCCCATAAGTGGATAAATCTGCACGAGATAAAGGAACCCGATCGGTTCCTGGATGAGATGAAAGCAAAGGGCTTCAATCTGGTAGCAACAGCCCTGAGGGATGATGCCATTCATTTCAGGAATTATGATTTTACACAGAAGACCCTCATAATCATGGGGAATGAGAGCAGAGGTCTGGATGAGTGGGTCATAGAAAAAGCAGACTATACGATCATAATCCCCATGTACGGTATGGTTCAGAGCCTCAACGTCTCGGTGGCAGCAGCAGTTATCCTGTACGAGGCATTGAGACAGAGAGAGGAAAAGGGTTTCTATAAAGGATAGGGGGCAACCGCCCCCCAGAATCAAGAATTACCTGACTATCAGGGATCCAGCCTTACCCTTATCGTTAATGTAGAAGTAAGCGCCCGTGGGTAGCTTACCGACGAAGGCTCTATCCGAACCTTTCCTGACCAGTACCTTCCTGACCAGCTTACCTGCAGTATTGTACATCTCTATGGTCATGTCCTCGTTGGCGGGAGCATTGAGTATGAGGTATCCGTTCATGACGCTTCTGACGAGTTTGGCATCGCCGGGAACTATGATGGACTCACCGGCACCCACATAGTCAGCTGTATCGCTTACCACCATACCAAGGATCCAGTCGTAGTTCAGACCGTAATCGCTGAGCTGGGCCCATGCACCACCGTTGAGACTATCAGCACTGACCCAGCAGCCCTTGCCGGCAGTGCATCCATTCTCGGCACCCAGAGGATATCCGCTGGCAAGATTTTCCAGCTCCCTCGCCACGTAGAACGGGAAGGTGCCGATGGTCAGGGAAGCCAGATCGGCAGCAGCTATGGTGTCTATGGTGAAGAACATGAGACCAGGGGTGGTTCCCACATCACCCACTTCCTTCCTGAATATGGGATTCTGGTGATCGGGCACACCGCTGTTGTCGGGATAAATGGCAATGGCATTGTTTCCACCGCTCGTGCAGGTTCCGCCAGGTGCACAGTGATAGAAGAATACAGCCTTAATGTATTTACCGGTGAAGAGGTACAGGTCAGAGGAATCGAACTTGACTGCTATCCTGGTGGGACCCAGAGAACCATTTGCACCTATGGCCGTAACGGCATCCATGGTATCTGCATAGGTTATGGTATCGCCAACCTTATAGGTAATGAAGTTATGGGTCACAGTCAGGGTGTCGTTGCCTGGGAGATCATCGGGTGTAAGGCTATGATAGGCCACGAAAGTAGAAATGCTATCGATATCAACTGCAGAGAAGAGGACGGTATCCACCTGACCTGTATCGAGGGACAGACCACTCACAGTGTAAGGATTGCCATTAACTTCGAGGATCAGATCGAAGTTGGTCTGAACACTATCGCCCGTATTGGCCACAACCACACTGACATCACCACTCACGGGCCACGCAGGGCCACTTCCAGCAGGATAGAAGGTATAGAAATCGAGCTCGGGAAGAATAATGCTTACGAC
>Ga0256835_1000491_pt1 | contig 29438 bp, 17 predicted proteins | sample PIR30metaG_FD_185972 | JGI IMG/M metagenome (GOLD analysis project Ga0256835, IMG submission 185972) | Hydrothermal vent microbial communities from East Pacific Rise, Pacific Ocean - PIR-30 | ecosystem: Environmental > Aquatic > Marine > Hydrothermal vents | place: Pacific Ocean: East Pacific...
TAGGCCCGCAAGACTAACGCCCGGCCATGCGGCCGCCCGGACACCGGGCCACTGGTAGTAATCGAAGCGAGCCCGTCGGCCTGAAAACCTAACGTACAGCCCATATGGCAACCCAGGCACTGGGCGCACTGGGCCGGGTTTGTTTGAAAGGCTACCGGTAGTAATCGAAGCGAGCCCGTCGGCCTGAAAACCTAACGTACGGCCCATATGGCAACCCAGGCACTGGGCGGCCCCTATGGGAGCCCGGGCACCGGGCGCACTGGGCGGGTGGGGCTGGCACCGATTACCTGGCCGTCCTGGTCCAGCTTGCTCACCCGCCAGTACAGGCGCTTGGCGCCGGCCAGGTACTGCCGCCAGAGGTCGGCCGGCAGGCGGTAACGCGGCTTGCGGGTGAGGGCGGCCAACAGGCGTTCGCCCTTGGGTCCGGATAGAAACTCCACCAGGTAGAAGCCGGGTCCGGCCAGGGGTTGCCACTGGAGTTCCACTTGGCCGGCGGTGAGCTTGGCCCGGGGCGCGGGTGCGGTGAGGGTGATGGGTTTGGCCGGCTGGTACTCGGCGGCGGTGACAAAGTAGGTAGCCACCGGGATGCGGATGCCGGGTTCGGGCTTAAGGATTTCCAGGGACACCCGGTGGCTGCCGGTCATGAAGGTGGGCAGGGCGTTGATGCGCGGGCTGGTGAGCACCACGGTGCCCTTGGCCGAGACCAAGTGGCGGGTAACCAGGGCCCCCGGCCGGCCGTCGATACGCCAGCGGGCCCGCAGTAGCCCGGTGCCCACGTAGTTTAGGCGGGCGTTGACCACCAGGTTGGGTTGGTTGCGCCGGACGGTTATCTCCGGGCGCAGGTTATCGAAATACAGGTGCACGGCGGTGATACGGAAGTCCGCGGCCAGGGGCGAGGTGGGGCGGATGATCACGCTGGCGGTGCCCACGCCGGCGTTACCCAGCATGAAGGAACGGCCATAGGTTATGGAAGTGGCCCCGAGGCTGCGGGCCTGGCTGAGAATGCCGGCCGGAATGGTGACCTGCTCGGAGGCGGTGCCGTTACCGCCGGTCATGGTGATAGTCAGCGGGGTGTTTACGGTGCCCAGCACCCGGCCGGCGGCGGTGAAGACGCCGTTGGTGGATTTGAGCAGCATGGCCACCATGGCCGGGGAGGTGGCCCGGTAGGTGACGCGTTGCACGGTGGTGCGGGCCTGGGGCACCCGGATGGGCGAGGGGGTGGCCCGCAGGGTCATCAGGGGGGCTATTACCTTTACCTTGCGGCTGAAGGTGGGCGGTGGCTTGGGCGAGCTGGCGGCGCAAGAGGCGGTGGGGGCGGTACGGGCGGTGGCGGTGTAGACGCCGGGCAGGGAATAGATATGCTTGACGGTCTTGGTACAGGCGGTGGAGAAGCAGTGACCAGCCGGCTGGTAGCCGCCGCCGTCACCGTAATTGATGATCAGGCCGCAGTTGGTGGTGAGGAAAAAGGGCGCCCAGATGGTGAAGGTCACCTCCTGGCCCACCCGCACGGTGGAGGGGGCCACATCCAGGACGAGGGCCGAGGCCGCCCTCGGCAGGGCCAGCATAAGGACCAAGGCCGCCAGGGCGGCCGCTACGCGGGTTTTCATTTTTAGGCCTCCGGGCGCCTGGGGCGCGTTGTTGGCTCGCCGGCGCCTGCCGGGGCCGCGGCGCCGAGTGTATTGCCGGGCAAGAGACATCTCAGACTGTTCACTCCTTGTATGCAAGACCGGCCAAGGGGCCTAAACTTTCATAAAACCGCTTAAAACGAGTACGGCAGGGACGTTTGCAGGACTAAAAACACGCTCAGGTCCTCGTCGCCCTGGCCGGACTGGTAGTCCATGGTGCGGTCGTAGCGCAGGCGCAGTCCCACCGAGGGCTTCATGCCCGGCCAGATATTATCGCCCAGGAAATAGCTTAGCTCCAGGGCGGCGCTGGTGGTGTCGGTCTTGGCCGAATCGTCGCTGGCGCGCACCCGGGTATAGGTGCCGGTGAGTCCGTAACTGAACCGGCCGCTGGGGAACCCCAAGAGCTTGTCCAGGTTGCCCCGTATGTCCAGGTTGACGGTCCAGGTCTCGGTGTGCACATCGGTGGTCTCGGCGGTGGAGCGGTCGTAGCTGACGGTGGGCGACAGGGTGAACTTCTCGCTGGAGTAGGTGGGCGACAGGGAGAAGTTGGTGACGATGGTGTTGCCCTGGTCGTCGGTCCGGTCGTACTGGTGGGAGTAGCCGGCGGTGAACTCCACGGCCCAGGGTTGTCCCAGGTAGGCGATGGTGTGGGTGACGCTGTGGGTGTGGGTATCCTTGGGCTGGATGTCCTCTGGTTCGCGGCTGGTTTGGTCCAGGGCCAGGGTGTAGTTGAGGCTGGTGGAGAAGTGCTTGATGCCGGTGAAGCTGTACTCCAGGCTGAGCTCGTGGGCGTGGGTGACCGGCTGGGTGGGCTCGTCGTCGACGTTGTCGCGGAAGCGGGAGAAGGCCACCTGGAAGGCGTGGCCGGTGAACTCGGCCCCGCCAAAGAGGCTGAGCCCGGCGCGGTTGGCCTCGAACTCGCTGTTGCCCACCACGGCGTAGTCGCGGCCGAAGTACTGGTATTTCCCGCCATAGAAGAAGGCGCCCCACTTGCCGCTGGCCCCCAGGCGGTAGGCCCGGTCGTGGTTGTAGGCGGCCTCGGGCTCGCCCACCGGGTCGTAGCGGCTGAAGTCGATCTCCAGGTCGGTGACCAGGCGGTCCTGGAAGAAGTTGGTTTTCACCTGCAGGCCCCAGACCGAGCCCCGGCGGCGGTCGCCGGAGTCGGCCCCGCCGGCGCCGGGGTCGGTCTCGCCGCCGGCGAGGTAGACCAGCTTGAGCTCGGCGGCCTTGGCAAACAGCGACAGGCTGGCGCTGGCGCCGTGGATGTGTTGGTCGCTGTCGGGGCTCACCCCCAGGCCGCCGTAGAAGCCGTAGTACTGGGCGCTGTTGACCGAGAAGACCGACAGGCGCAGGCCGCCGACGCTGGCGGCCAAGCGGCCGCCGCGGCGGGCCAGGTTGGCGGCGGTGTTCTCGGTGTGGTTGATCACCACGTCGCCTAGTTGGGCGAAGAAGCCGAACTCTCCCCGGGTGTACTTGAGGTCCAGGAGGTAGTCGGCCAGGTTGACCCCCTTGGACAGGGGTTCCTCCACCGGGGTGGACTGGTCCAGGTAGCGCAGGTTGAACTTGAGGCCCGCCTGCCATCCGCCTTCGGAGGCCACTAAATTACCGCTGAGGTTGCTCTCCAGCGAGGAGCCGGGCGGGTCGGTGCTCTCGGAGCTGCGGTGCAGTTTGCCCTGGTAGACGACGGTGAGCTCGCCCTGGCCATAGGCCTCGCGCAGGGCCTTGCTGTGGCGGATGGTGAAGGTGAAGCTCTTTTTATACTTGGCGTCGCCGGGGCCGGTTAGCTTGATGGTGAGGGTATGCTTACCGGCGGCCAGCACCTGCAGGGGGGTGAAGCTGAAGCCCTGGGGTGAGCGTTGCAGCACCTCGGTGATGTCGGTGGTATCCAGCAGCACCAGGAGCTTGCCGCCGGCGGGGACCCTGGTGATGTTGAAGCGGACCGGCGGTTTCTTGGCGATGACCACCGCGCCGGGGGCCGGTGAAAGCAGCTCGATGGCCGGCTTGGGGGCATCGGCGGCCCGGGCCGGGGCCGCGGTCAACCAGATGCCCAGGGCCAGGGCCAGCATTACACGCCATATCTTCGGCCGTCCCGTCGTGGAGTTGGTAGCCAGTAGTCCGGATGGTTGCAGCATGCCCTGACTCTCCCCCTTGAGTCGTCCGGCCGGGGACCGCGGTGTTTATCGGCCGGTGCGCGGTCGTGGCGGGGCGGCTCAAAAGGTACCCACCGACCGGCGATTTGATCTGCGCCACGGGTCATCGCCCGGTTGCTCCCGCCGGGCGTGGGTGTGGTTCTATATGGTACGCGTACCGGCCAGCGGCGCCGCCGGCCGGTCACATTGCTGTCCATAATGCCAAATCACCGCCCCGGCTGGCAACGGTTTGCCAAAAATATCTATGCGCAGCCCAGAGCGGGGAGCCCGCCGGTGGCGGTGGGCAGACCCCCCGCCGGCCGCCAACCGGGTCGGTTCGTGCCGGCCGGGGTTCCGGTGGTCTTGGCGCTTGGAGCCGGGGCCAAGGCGCGTATGATGACAATTGTTTAGTCCAGCTCGACGGCGGCAGGGGGTGCTAGCAGCACCATGGTTTTCACCCGGTTGATGATTAGCCCCTCGGGCCGGACCAGGTCCCAGCGCTCGGCCCCGGGGGTGAGGGTGGTCACCACCGCCCGCCCGATGACGAGCCGGCCCTCGCCCCGGCAGCATCCCCGGCGCACCCGGAGCCCCCACATGTTGTGAAACACCAGGGGTCGGCCCTGGTACGGTCCGATGTAGAGCATCACGTGGCCGGGCAGGTACAGGAGGGTGAGAAAAGGCACCCCCTCCGAGAGGATCACCCGCCGCTTGTCGGCCGGACTGAGCCTGTCCAGGTCGTAACGTCGGGCCCCGCCGCGGGCCTGGTCGGCCGAGTTGCGCTCCAGCCACAAGCCAAAGGGGACCATGAGGTCCTTGGTGGTGGCCGAGCAGTCGCGCAGGCCGTACATGCCGCCCCAGCCGTAGGCCCCGCCGGCCAGGCGGCCGGCCAGGCGGGCCAGGTTGTCGGCGGTGAGCGCCAGGGGGAAACGGGCCGCGGCCGCCCGCTCCACCAGGGCGGGCACCAGGCGGGCGGCGCCGTCGGCGTCGGCCACCGCGGCCAACACCGGCCAGGGGCCGGGGCCTCCGCCGGCCAGGGGCAACAGGGCGCCCAGGGGGGCGTAAAAGAGAAACCGGCCGCCGGCGGCGGCCCGCACCGGGGTGTGGTCCCGGGTCACCACCAAGAACTCCCCACCGCTCCAGCGCTGTATTTGTCCGGCGTCCACCAGGGCCGCGTCGCGCGCCGGCAGCCAGCCCCAGGCCCAGGACGAATCCACCAACAGCCAGCCGCCGTCGGCGCTGCGGTGGTGCACCACCAGGGGCAGGTTGGGCGGCAGGCTGGTCTGCTGCAGCCGGTCGAAGGGATAGTCCCCGCCGGTGCCCGAGGGTTCGAAGTCCGGCTGGCGGCTGGGCAGCACCCGCAGGTGGCAGGGGGCGGTGGTGATGGCCGGCTGCGGCGGACCGGGATAGGCCGCCAGGTCGGCCCGGGCCCAGAGCCGCTCCAGCCAGGCGCTACCGTGCGGCCGCAGGTTGGGACCCAGGCCGGGCTCCCTCTCCAGGCCGCCGGCCATGGCCCGCACCTGCTCCCGGATCAGCCGGGGACGCCGGCCCTGCCAGACGGCGAAGTAGCGCCGCAGGAATTGCTGGGCCAGCCAGGCCTGGTGCCGCGGCTTCACCCGCCAGTGGGGCGCCGCGGGCAGGGCCTGGTAATAGGCCGGGTCCTGGGGAAGCTCGACCAGGTCGGCCACGGACCGGCCGGTGGCGCAGCCGGCCGCCAGGGCCAGGGCCACCAGCACCAAGGCGCCGGCGGCCCCGGCCAGCCGCCGGCGGCGTATGGGACCGCCGGTGATCATGGCACTATCATAGCAGCAAAAGCCCCGGCGGCGCCGGTGGGGATAAAAACCCTCAAGTCGCGGCCGCCAAATCCCGATGAGACCACTATCACCAACACCTTGCCCCGGAGGTAGACATGGAAGTCAGCCACCTGATGAGCGCCTTGGCCCTGGCCGGCCTGGGGTTGGCCACCCTCTTGGCCCTGATCGACCACAAGCGCCGGCAGCGCCGCCTGGCCGCCTGCCTGGCCCGCCGCTGGGACCGCCACCGCCGCTGATACCACCGCCGGACCCCTTTCACCCACCCCGGCGACGTGCTATAGTGCGCCGGCAACGGGAACCAGGGGGAGTGGGTGTCTGAGCTGCGTTTGCAATTGATCCAGGGCATGACCCTGGGCGGACTACTGTGTACTTTGGCGCGGCACCATTTCCAGGTGCAGGCGAGGTATCTTTCCCGGCTGGCCTACCTGGCCGCGGTGGCCGGCCTCAACTCCTTTTGTCGCCCCATCGAGCGGGCGGCCAACCGGAGGCTCATCGCGGCCTCGGACTTTCCCCAGGCGCCCATCTTCATCCTGGGGCACTGGCGCAGCGGCACCACCCACCTGCACAACCTGCTCAACCTCGATCTCCGCTTCGCCTCCCCCACCCTGTACCAGGCCACCTTCCCCCACCACTTCGTCTACAGCCAGCCCCACGGGGTCAAGGTCCTGGCCCGCCTGGCGCCGGCCACCCGCCCCATGGACGCCATGGCCTGGGCCCCGGATTCGCCTCACGAGGACGAGTTCGCCCTGGCCGCCCTCAGCGGCGTGTCGCCCTACCTGGGGGTGATGTTTCCCAACCACCCCAACCCCCAGCTCTCGGCCCTGGATTTCTCCCGGCTGCCTGAGCCCCGGCAAAGGGAATGGGAGCGCGCTTTGGAGTATTTCATCAAGAAAGTGGCGGCCAAGAACGACCGGGCCGATAGGGTGGTGCTAAAATCACCGCCCCACACCGGCCGCATCCCCAGCCTGCTGCGCCTGTTCCCGGAGGCCAAGTTCATCCACATGGTGCGCGACCCCTTTGCCGTGTACCTGTCGAGCGTGCACCTGTGGCAAAAGGCCATGGCCCACAGCCACCTGCAGACCCCCAGCCGCCGGACCATCGAGAAGTTGATTTTTTTCTGCTACCAGGAACTATACCGGGTCTTTGAGCGCGACCGAGGACTTATCCCGCCCGGCTCGCTGGTCCAGGTTCGTTTCGAGGAGCTGGAAAACAACCCCCTGCGGTGCCTGCGGCGGGTATACCGCCAATTGGACCTGGGCGGGTTTGCGCAGGCCAGGCCGCGCCTGGAAGCCTACCTGGCTGGCCTTAGCCACTACCAGCGTAACCGCTTTTACCTGGACCCGGCCACCCAACAGCGGGTGGCCCAGCGCTGGGCCGACGCCTTTGAGACCTATGGCTATCCCATCCGGCCCCGGCCCGGGGCCGACTACCTGCAACCGCCGGAGTCCCACCAGCTGGGTGGGATCAAGCAGACGGTGGGGGCGGGATGAGATCGCCGTCGGAGGCGTATTGACGGCTCCAGTAATCGCGCAGGCCCTCGACCCGCTTGGGGTCCACCTCGGGCAGGCGGGTACACTCGTAGACCAGCCAGCTCACCACCGCCCGGGTGGGCAGGTGGGAACCCTCGATGCAGGCCATAATCTCGGCTGGCTCCAACTCCATCAGCAGGGCCATGGCCTCGCGGGCCCGCAGGGCCGACCGGAGACTGTCGCCGGTGCCGCTCAAAAGCTGGTCGGCGGTGGTCTCCAACTCTTTCCAAATTAACTGTGCGCTCTGGTCACTCATCTGGCTAACTCCCGGGAACTGCTAAAGAGGGTGACGTGTGACGGGGAACCGCCATGGCCGCGGTCAACACATAAATCCCCCCGCCGTAAATGGCCGGGGGGATTGCACCCGTCTTACTTCATCGCCCCAGGCGGACCCGCTGGCCGTGGGGGCATTCTCCCCGCACCGGTGCCTCGCCGGCAACCCCGGGTCCTTTTAGGCCGGCAGGTCTTCTGGCTTCCGGATCAACCCGAGATGCCGCGCCTTCCCACCCGGCAAACGCCTGGCAGCGCAGGCGCTAAAACCCCACCGCACCCCGTGTGCCCCGGGCTCCGGCGATGTCGCTTGGGTAGTGGCTGGGGCCCATGCCCCGGGCGGCCTCGGTCCCCGGTTACAGCGGCGGGACCGCGACGGACTCGCACCGTCTTCCCTCTTAGCCCCTGGGGGGGCCGGCCTGGTTCAATACTAGGCCAAGGCGTGGGCCAAGGCAAGTCCGACATGCCCCGGCGCGGCCCTCCCGGGGACCTGCAGTTGATAGCTGGTTGAAAACTAACTGATTGTGGTGAAAAAAATCTTGTTCCCCGGCGAGTTGCAGTTGAAGAATCCACGTTACGGTTGATCGCCGGTGGATATTTACCACGGCCATGGTTTGATCTCGGTTGATTTCTGCCACCGCCTTGGCGTGTAACGGTGCAAAACCCTACTGGACTTGGGCACCAGATGTTGACAACCTATATCCGCCGGTTGATAAACGGTTGAAAATTACGCTATGGCTCCCCGCGCGGCAGGCCGCCGCCATATGGGACGGGACGTTGGGGGCAAGGGCAACCCTCATCATGCAATTGCCAACAGTATAGAAAAACGATACGGCCTTAAAGCACGTTGGAGCGAAGGGTAGCGGAGGACGCGCCTGTAACGCACCGGATTTGGACCCACTACGGCTGCGGCGGCACGCCGCGCGCCACCGGGCCCATACGGCAGCCCAGGCCCTGGGCGGCCGGCCGGGGTAAAATTATTGACATTTTTCGAAAATTTCGGGAATTTTTAGCACTCATTACCCGATACGCAATACTAGTGCACCTCATTTCTCCCGGTGTACATTAGTGACAATTAATTAATAAAAAACCGCCGGCCTTAAAATATACGCCGCGGTTCTCAGCCTCCCTGCGTTGGGGGACCGGGCTCTCCGCGCCCGCGGGCCATACCCGCCCCCAGGCCAACTTGACCACCTACTTTACTAGAAATACGTAAATAGATATTATTATATGGTGATTTGGTCATATCCCCCACCGCCCGACCACTGGCCCGGCCCAAAACCACCGCCGACACCAAGGCAGCGCCCCCGCCGGTGGCGTTTTGGCCCCCTCTTCGGCCCGGTCCCGGGAATTTGGAGATATCCCCCTTGCCGGGCCCTCCAGGATATGTCAATGATTTCAATGGCTCTGTATTGTGCCCAGCCCGAGAATTAGATTTTTGATGATTTTTAGCGATTTTAAGTTATTTTCGACGTTTTTGAGGGATTTATATTGTGTGCAACTAAAGGCACAGTTGTGACATTTCCGAGAACCCCGGTCGAAAGAAGCAGTTAGCCCAATTCGCCCTAGGGGCCAGTTTTATCGAGGGATATGTTGGCCACTCCAAATTTATCCAATTATTACTACTACTTTGCCTTGTGGTTTGCGCAGCCCCCCTCCCGGCTCTTTTCGCCCGCATATCGGATTGACCTTCAACGGGGTGATTCGGTAGTTTGTAAACCACTGGTTGCCGTCCCAGTGAACTCGGAAAAAGTCAGTGAGCTTGTGCAGGTGGCTGCTATCAGCCAAGGGGGAGGTGTTGTCCCAAAGATCGGACTGAACCCCGGGATAATAATAACGGCCCAAGCTTAGACACGCAGCACAACTAACCAACACCACTAAACTATCAACGCGCTGCCGTCGGAGCCTAAGTTGGACCCCCAACCGGGCCGGTGCTCAATACCTGGCCAGCCAGGTGGGCAAGACTAAGTGAGGCGGGCCGGTAGTTAAGAACAGGCCGGCCAGGTGGGCGAGACTAAGTGAGGCGGGCCGGTAGGTAAAAGCCAGCCGGGCCGGTGGGCGAGACCAGGCGAGGCGGGCCGGCGGGTAAAGCGGGACGGGTCGGTGGGCGAGACCAAGCCGGCCGGGCAAGTGGGTGAGAACAGGCAAGGCGGGCCGGTGATTAATACCAGGCCGGCCAGGTGGGTGAGAACAGGCGAGGCAGGCCGGCGGGTAAAGCGGGGCGGGCGGACCAAGGGACACCAATCGGGCCGGTGCTCAATACCAGGCCGGCCGGTGGGCGAGACCAGGGGGCCAGCGCCGTCGAGTAGGGTCAGACGAGTAGGGCCAGAGCCGTCGAGTAGGGCCAGCGCCGCCTAACCCAAATCAACACTGGCGCCGTGGGCCCAAAAACGGTAAGACCCACCCCTGTTGCCCAAGGCTCTGGCCGCATCGCCCGCCACGGGTGAAAACGACCCCCAGGGTCGCGTAAACGGAGACCAACTACTACTAAACGGAGACCAACTACGACCGTGCGTCAGAAACCCATAAAAAATCCTCACCGGCAGTAGTTGATCTCATGGCCGGCCATGGCTACAACCCCGTCGGGAACCAGGCCCAACCACCCGGCAACGCCGGCCACACCACCCCCAGCGGGTGCAGAACAGGTAATTTTCGACCACGTTTTTCGGCCAAGTGAGTATCGGTGTTGAATCAACTCTGGAATGCCTTGATCGATGACATCAGGCCCAACCTGGACCCCGAGGATATCCAGGTCTGGCTCGATCCCCTTAAACCCGCCGACGATAACGGCGACTCCGAGCTGGTGCTGTTGTGCCCTAACGCCACCCACCGCCGGTGGGTCTCCCAAAACTTCGCCCCCCACTTGCAACAGGCCCTACGCCACCTCGACCCCCAGCGCCGGCTGCGCCTGGAAGTGGCCGCCACCACCCCGGCCCGGCCACCCCGGCCCATGCAAATGTCCCTGCCCCGCATCTTTGACCGGCCGCCCCAGTTCAACCAACGCTTCGTCTTCGATAACTTCGTGTGCGGCGACTCCAACCAATACGCCTACGCCGCCGCCCACGCCCTGGCCGGGGGCTCCAAAACCTTCTCCAATACCCTGTTCATCATCTCCGGCACCGGCCTGGGCAAAAGCCACCTCACCCAGGCCGTGGGCCACCAGGTCCTGGGAACCAACCCCGACTCCCGCGTCTCCTACCTCACCGCCGAAGACTTCGCCAACCAGATGGTCCAGGCCCTGCGCTCCAAACGCATCGAAGAATTCAAAGACCACTACCGCCGCATGTGCGATATCCTGCTGCTGGAAGAAATCCAGTTCCTCGGCGGTAAAATGAAGACCCAGGACGAAATCATCTACACCCTCGACGCCCTGGAAAACTCCGGCAAACGTATCGTCTTCACCTCCAGCGCCCCCCCCAACCGGGTCAAGGGCCTTAGGCCCCAACTGGCCAGCCGCCTGGCCGGTGGAGTCACCGTCTCCATCGACCCACCTGACCACGCCACCCGGGTGCGCATCCTAAAACACCAGTGCAAGATCGAAGGCGTGCGGGTGGACTCCGACGTGCTCGACTACCTGGCCCAAGAAGTGACCGACGACGTGCGCCGCCTGCACTCGGCCCTGGTGGGACTCATCGCCAAGGGAAGCCTCACCGGCCGGCCCATGGACCTCAACCTGGCCGCCGAAGTCCTGGGCCAGATGAGCATTAAGCGCAAACGGGTGACCAGCCGGCAAATCCGCAACCTGGTGGCCAAAACCTACGGCCTGGAACCCGAGACCATCGCCGGCAAAGGCCGCGCCCGCGCCGTCACCCACCCGCGAAACCTGGCCATGTTCCTCTGCCGCCGCCATACCGATGACTCCTACGCCGCCATCGGTAAAGTCTTCAACCGCGACCACGCCACGGTCATCTACGGCGTGAACAAGATCGACCGCGCCCTAAAAACCCAGGCCAAGCTCAAACAGGAAATAACCTACCTCGAACAACGCCTCAACCTCTAGCGGCGTGCCGCCGCCAACGGGGCCGGGGCGGTGGGAGCAAGGGCCGGCCGCTATCATTCAATTGCCAACGACCAAGAAAAAGCGACCCGACCTTAAAAGAACGCACGAGCGAAGCAGGGCGGGGGACGAGCCTGTAGCGTGTGGACTTGGACCCACTATGGCTGCGGCGGCTCGCCGCTAGCAGGCGTAGCGGTCCAGGAAGAAGCCCCGGGTGTAGGGCAGGCGGCGGTGATGGGCCTGGGGGCTATAGGACACCGCGGTTGCTTGGCTGGCGATGATCGGCTCGGGCTCGGCCAGGGGACCCAGGGGTTCGCCGGTTGGTTCAGCGGCCATCTCCATCACGGCGCGCTCGGGCACCACCAGGTAGACCCGGGGGTATCTCCGCCGATAATCCTTGCTACTGGCCATGCTCACACCTCCCTTTCACCGGTTCGGCGGTTAAGTTCCACGATCACCGGTGCTTGTCCTTCCGGGGCGGCCACGGCAATCCGCTGGCCCACCCGCCAGTCACCGGGCAGGGGCACTTCCACTTTTTCGGAACACACGATCCGGCCGCGCCCGCCGCAGTGGTTGCAGCGGGTGCGCCGGCCGGCCGAGATCACCACGCCGGCGCCGTCGCAAAAGCGGCAGGTACGTTGCCGGCGCAGCGGCAGGGTCATGGACTCGGGCCGGCCGTCGATCTCCACCTGGTAGAGCAGGGCGCCGTCTGCCCGCACCAATCCCTTAAGCCGGCAGCCGGCCAGCGGCAGGCCCTCGCCCTGGGCCGGGGCGGTTGGTACGGGCAATCCGTCGTGGTCCGGGGGCGCGGGCTTGCGCCGGGTGCGGTGGGGCGTTTGGGATTCCAGGTGGCCCAGCAGGAGCTGGTAGGCCCGGTTGACCCGGCTCATGAGCCGTCCCGCGGCCCCGGGATTGCGGTCCGGGTGCAGGGCCCGGGCCAGGCGGCGATGGGCCTGCTTCACCTCCTCGAGCCCGGCTCCGGGCTCAAGGTCCAGCTCGGCATAGGCCGCGGCCAGTTGTTGGGGGGTGAGTCGGGGCTGGTTTTTGCGGGACTGGGCCATCGGTGGTCCTCCACCGGCGGCGATCTTCGCCGCCTTCGACGACCATCCATGTTGCAAGGCGGGTGCCAGTGTGGAGGCGTTGGGGGATTCATCCCACGATTACAGGTAGTTACCCTTTTGCCGCCGCCGGGGACCTGGGGCGACCGTGCATCTGGCTGCGCGGTTGGCCCGGCCTGTCCTGTATCCTGGCGCCGCCCCGGCCCATCCCTGGCCAAGGGAAAATGGTTTAACGAGGTAATTTCCTTAACAAACCGGCCATACCCTGCACCGCGGTTCACAGCAGGGTGCCACCTGGTGCACACCGCGACTCGTGGGGGATCAAAGCTGCAAATCTTTGATCTTATTGATCAAGGCCCGGCGCGAGATGCCCAGCACCTCTGCGGCCTTGGTGCGGTTGCCCTCGGTGTCTTGCAGGGCCCGGCTTATAACCTGTTCTTCGGCCAAACGGCTCACCGCCTTTAGCACTTTTTTCAGGTCGCGCTCCTGTTGGGGCACGGTGACCCCGATGCCGCCGCTCATGGCGGCGATGGCCGGGGGCAGGTCGTCGCGGTCGATGATCTGCCCATCGCTCATCAGCAGGGCTTGCTCAATGATATTGGCCAGTTCGCGCACGTTACCCGGATAGGGCGCGGTGGTGAGCGCCTGCAGGGCGGCCGGGGAAAGCCGTTTTTCGGCCATCTCGTGGCGGGCGGCGGCCTGCTTTAGAAAGTGGGCGGCCAAAAGGGGGATGTCCTCACCGCGCTGGCACAGCGGCGGCAGGTGGATGGGTATAACGTTGAGGCGATAGTAGAGGTCCTCACGGAAGAGCCCTTCTTTTACGGCGGCGGCCAGGTCGCGGTTGGTGGCCGCGATGATCCGAATATCCACCCGGCGGGTGGTGCTGTCGCCCACCCGTTTTATCTCGCCGTCTTGCAGGGCCCGCAGCAGCTTGGCCTGCACCTCCGACGGCAACTCGCCCACCTCGTCTAGAAACAGCGAGGAGCCGTCGGCCTGCTCAAAGAGGCCGGCCTTGGTCTTTTCCGCCCCGGTGAAGGCCCCGCGCACGTGGCCGAAGAGCTCGCTCTCCATGAGGGTGGCCGGTATGGCGGCGCAGTTGACCGCCACCAGGGGCCGATCGCCGCGGCGCGAGTTGTAGTGTATGGCCCGGGCCACCAGTTCCTTGCCGGTGCCCGACTCGCCGGTGATGAGCACCGTGGCCTTGGTGTCGGCCACCTTGCCGATGATGTCGAAGACCCGGCGCATGGGGGCCGAGTTGCCGATGATGTTGGAGAAGTCGTGGGCCCGGGTCACCTCGTTGATGAGCCGGCGGTTGTCGGCCAGCATGCGGGTGCGCTCCAGGGCCTTGTCCACCACCAGCAGTATCTCCTCTTCCTTGAAGGGCTTGCCGATGTAGTCAAAGGCCCCGCTCTTCATGGCCTCCAGGGCGGTCTCCACGCTGGCGTAGGCGGTGATCATCACCACCGTCTGGTCGGGATTTTCGGCCCGCAGGCGCCCCAGCACCTCCAGGCCGTCGAGGTCGGGCATGCGCAGGTCTAAAAAGACCAGGTCGAAGACGTCTTCGGAGAACCGGGCCAGGGCCGAGGCCCCGTCCTGGGCCTCGGTGACCTGGTGGCCGGCCCGCTCCAGCATAAGCCCCAGCACCCGGCGTACGTGGGCTTCATCGTCGACCACCAGGATGCGGCCATGTTTCTGCCATCCGGCCTTGGCCATGAGTTGCTCCAGCCAACAGGAAGGTTGGCTATCATACTAATACATCGCGCCCGGTTTGTTAACGCCGGACCGAGGCCGCCAGCCACGCCCCAAGCCAAGATGGGCACAGACCACAACGCCATGGCCGGGTGGCGGACCAGGGTACGGCAGGGCTCAGTCGTCATCCCGCTGGGGGCAAAGGGTCCAGCCCCGGGCGCGCATGCACTTAATCCACTCTTCCTTGATGGCTCGCTTGCTGCCGGTGTCTCCCCGCGCCCGGGCCCGCTGGTAAGCCTCGCCCTCGCACTGGTAATTGTCGGTCTGCCAGGCCGCCAGGGCCGGCTTGGTGGGGTGGCACCAGTAACGCTTCCGGGGCCCGCAACCGGCCACCGCCCAGGCGATAAGCAGGGCCGCCGCCAACCACAATCCGTATTTTCCTCGCATGGCTATTCCCTCCGCTGGCCCCATATACCACGGCCGCCCCTCCGGGGCAAAGCGCCCCCGTCGCCGCCGGACAAAAAAATGCCCCGAACGATTCAAGAAACCTTCAGGCCATGCCGATAGACCCGATAGGAGAATAATTCCGTCCGGCCCCGGCAACCCGGGCCGGCGCCAAGGGAGATTAGGTCATGAACTCCATAAACTCCGCCGCCAACGCCCAGGGCATGTCCCTGGCCTTGCTGTCGATGAGTCTCCAGGCCGAACAGAACAAGGCCAACGTGATAACCGAGACCCTCGACGAGCTAAACCGCACCGAGCCCACCGCCCGCGAGCGCCTGGCCCACACCTTTAACCTTAACCACCAGGTGATCTCCGCCGGGGTGGGCCTCAAGGGATTGAACCTCGACGAGGTGGTGTAGGCAGGCCCCGGGAATATCCGCTTATCCAGCCGCCGGGAGGGAATACCGGCCCGGTTTCTTATTGCACTCCATTATCAACGCGATTTCTCCGCGTTATAGCCTAAAAATCGCTTGAGCTTGGCCGGCACGGCTTCGTACACCGGCCTATCTATGGTAAAATCATCTATCTGCGCGATAACTCCTGCTCTTTTGGGGGGATTTGGTGCCAAACAACCAAACCGCGGACGCCTTGGCCTTTGTCTGGCCGCCCGGGGCATTAGATAGACTTGATATTTCTGCCCTGCAGCGGACCGGGATTCGAACCATCGTCGACCTGACCCACGACGCCCCCGGCCGGTGGCAGGCAGACATTTTGGCCGGCCGGGCCACCGAGGTGTTGGTCACCCAGAACCAGTTCATGGGCCCCTCGCTGGAGGAATTCCTGGCCGTGGCCGAGGTGCGCACCCTCTGGGTGCAGGGCTTTCCGCGGCCGCCGGAGCCACGGGAGTTCGCCGACCGGGCCGGCGCTTTGAGCAACCAGTGCCGGGTAATCCCGGTGACCGGGGACCCGCGGCTGGTCCAGGAGCTCCTGTCGCCGGACTCCCCCTGGGCCGCGGTGGCCCTCAAGGGAGTGGAGGCGGCCGGCTGGGTGGGACCTGAGACCACCTCGGTGCTCTACAGCGCGGCCGAGACCCGGGGCGCGGAACGCGACCACGCCCCGGCCCTGGCGGTATGGGGGGGCGTGGCCACCCCCGAGGCGGCGGCCGCCTTTTTGGCCACCGGCGCCGAGGTGGTGGTCATGGAGTCCCTGCACTGGCTCACCGACGAGGCGGACCTGCCGGGCGACCTGGCCCGCCGCCTGGCGGCCCTGCGCCTGGATCACACCCGCCTGGTGGGCTCGGCGGTGGGGGCGACCCTGCGGGTCTTTGACAAGGGCAACTCCACCGCCGCCCGCCGGCTCGATGAGCTGGCCGCCGCCCTGGCCCTGGAGCCGGACCGGCAGGCGGCCGCCGGGGACTTTGTCCGCCAAGCCTCGGCAGACCTGGTGCATCCCTGGCAGAGCCGACTGGAGCGCGGCGAGCTGATACCCCTGGGACCGGAAGCGGCCTTTGCCGCCGAGTTTCGGCAGCGCTTCGGACGACGCTTCGCCACCGCCGCCCGGGCCTTTGCCGCCGAGACCGCCCGCCTCACCGAGCAGGCCCCGGCAACCTCGCGCCGCCTCCAGGACGGCCCGGGGGCCCGGGCCCTGGGCGCGCCCTACGCCATCATCCAGGGCGGCATGAGCTGGATCAGCGACCGGGTGGCCTTTGCCCGGGCGGTGGCCGAGGCCGGCGGGGTGCCCACCATCGCTCTGGGCATGATGGACCGCCCCGCCCTGGAGCGCACCTTGGGCGATCTGCCCCGGGCCCTGGACGGACGACCCTACGCCCTCAACGTCATCACCCTGCCGGAAAACCCGCACCGTGACGAGCAGCTCCAGTTCATCCTGGATACCAAGCCGCCCCTGGCGGTGATCGCCGCCGGCGAGCCGGCCCACGCGGCCACGCTCACCGCCGCCGGCATCGAGGTGATATACCTGGCCCCCGAACCCGGCCTGCTGCGCCTGGCCCGAGAGGCCGGCATCAAGTGGATCGTGCTGGAGGGCTACGAGGCCGGCGGCCACGTGGGGGCCCACTCCACCCTCACCCTGGCCCAGGCCGCCCTGTCCCTGCGCCGCCGGGAACCCGGGCTGTTTAACTCCGCCCATATCGTGCTGGCCGGCGGTATCCACCACCGCCCCAGCGCGGTGCGCGCCCTCATGCTGGGGGCCGACGCGGTGCAGATGGGCACCGCCTACCTGGCCACCAGCGAGATCGTGGACAGCGGCGCCCTGTCAAAGCTGTACCAGCAAAAAATCCTGGCCGCCGGGATCGGCGACACCACCATCACCGGCGAGTCGGTGGGCCTGCGGGTGCGCTCCCTGCGTACCCCCAAAATCCAGGCCATCGCCGAGCTGGAACGCCAAGCCGCCGGCGGCGCCATGGACGAGTCCGTCCTGCGCCGGCGCCTGGAAACCCTGGGCGCGGCCAGCCTGCTCATCGCCGCCCGGGGAGTGGACCGGCCCGCAGGCCGGGCGTTGGACCACGACACCTGCCGGCGGGAGGGCCAGTTCATGGCCGGGGCCGCGGCCGGGGCCATAGGCCAAGTGACCACCGTGGCCCGGCTGCATAAATCGGTGGCCGAGGAACCCATCAACCTGCGCCAAATGCCCCGGCCCCCCGCGCGCGCCGCGCGCGCGGGGCGGGCCCCCGCCGGGGGCCCGGCGGCCCAGGAGCGCATCGCCATCACCGGCATGGCGCTGTCCAACGCCCTGGGCAACGACCCGGCCGAGGTATGGCAGGCCTGCATCGGCCTGGCCAGCGGGGTGGTGGAGGTGCCGCCGGAGCGCTGGGACCACAGCCGGTTCTTCGACCCCACCCCCATGACCCCGGAGAAGACCTACTGCAAGGTGGGGGCCTTCCAAAACCTCCAGATCGCCCGCAAGGACCTGGGCATCCCGCCCCAAGACTACCGCACCATGACCGGGGCCACCCGGCTCACCATGTGGCTGGCCCACCGGGCCCTGGCCGATTCGGGGCTCCTGGACTCCGACGTTGACCGCGGGCGGGTGGGAGTGCTCATCAGCCAGAACTCCGGCGAGGCGGCCGGCACCCTGCGGGAGATGATCATCCGGTCCTCGGCCGACAGCATCGTCGACGATCTGCGCCAGGTCCTGGGGCTAAGCCCCCAGCAGGCCGAGGCGGCGGTCGAGGCCATCAAGGGCGGCAAGATGATGGTGGACGACACCACCTTGCTGGGGCGGCTCAACTGCGCGGCCGGCGGGTTCATCTGCAACAAGTACGGCCTGCGGGGGCCCAGCTTCTCGGTCTCGGCCGCCTGCGCCACCAGCCTGGTGGCCCTGTTCAACGCGGTGAACCTGGTGCGCCGCGGGGTATTGGATGCGGCGGTGGTGGGCGGCGGCGAGGAGCCGCTCAATCCGGCCCACTACCTGGAGTTCGGCGCCCTGGGGGCCCTGGCCGGGCTTAGCCGCAACGGCGGTGAACCGGCCGGCTTCAGCCGCCCCTTTGACCGCACCCGCGACGGTATGGTCCTGGGCGAGGGCGGCGGTATGATCATCATTGAACGCGAGTCGCTGGCCAAGCGGCGCGGCGCGGCGGTGCACGCCTACATCACCGGCATGGGCGCCTCCAACAACGACCAGGGCATGGTGGAATCGGTGGCCGAGAACCAGCGGCCGGCCATGGCCGCCTCCTTTGCCGACGCCGGCTACGGTCCTGACCAGATCGACCTGGTGGAATGCCACGCCACCAGCACCACCCAGGGCGACATAGAGGAGGTGAAGGCGCTCAAGGCCTTTTACCCCCAGGGCCAAGCCCCGGTGCTGGCCTCGTTCAAATCCCAGATCGGCCACACCTTGGGCGCATCGGGGATCAACAGCCTCATCCGTTCGGTCTGCGCCCTGCAGGCCGGGCTCTTTCCGCCGACCCTCAACTACCAGGACCCCGACCCCCAGATGGACCTGGAGGGATGGGGCTTTACGGTGCTGCCCGCGGCCCGGGAGTGGCCGGTCGTCGATAGCCGCTCCCGCCGGCTGCAGGTGAACGCCTTTGGCTTTGGCGGGGCCAATTACGTGGTGCAGGTGGAGGAAAGCATCTCGGCCCGCGGCAGGATGAGCACGGCGGCCGCGGCCGCCACGCCGTCCGAGCCCGCCGGCGCCGCCACCTTGGTGGAGCCCCCGGCCCACCTCATCGACGGCGTGCACCTGTTTAGCACGGTGATCGAAAAGCAGCCCCATCGCCTGGCCGTGGTGGCCGAGGACCAGGACCAGGCCCGCAAGATCATAGGCGAGCTGGAGGCCCCGGCCGCCGGGCTCAGGCCCAAGGTGCGGCGCGCCTGGGCCCGCCGGGGAGTCCAGGCCGCGCCGGAGGCCCCTCCCGCGCCCCTGGCCTTTGTCTTCGCCGGCCAGGGCTCGCAGTACCAGGGCATGAGCCGGCAGCTCTACCAGGAATTCGAGACCATCCGCCGGGCCATGGACGCCACCGCCGAGGTGGCCGAGTTCGACATCCTGGACCTGCTGTTCAACTCCACCGAGGAGGACCTGCAAAAGACCCGCTGGCAGCAGCCGGCCCTGTTCACCATGGAATACGCCATAGTGCGCTATCTCATGAGCCTGGGGGCGGAGCCCGCGGCCATGGCCGGTCACAGCCTGGGCGAGCTGGTGGCCCTGTGCGTGGCCGGGGTCTTCAGCCCGGCCGACGGATTCCGGCTGGTGAACCAGCGGGCCCTGTGCATGGACAAGGCCAGTTCCCTGGCCGCGGACCCCGGGGCCATGCTGGCGGTTAACGCGCCCATGGAGCTGCTGGAGCAAATGGTGGCCGCCAGCGACGAGCTGTATTTCACCAACTACAACTCCCCCCGGCAGATCGTCATCGGCGGCCACAGCCAGGCCATCGACGCCCTGCAGGCCGAGCTGGCGGCCCAGGATTATTGGAACGCCCGGCTCAAGGTCTCCATGGCCTTCCACTCGCCGATCATGAAGGTGATCCGGGCCGAGATGTCCGAGTTCATCGACTCCTTGGAGTTTCACCCGCCGTCCATACCGGTTATCTCCAACACCACCCAGGAGCCCTTCCCGGACGATCCCGAGCAGATCAAGCGCATCGTCATGGCCCACCTGGAGGCCCCGGTGCACTGGATGCAAAACGTGCGCACCCTGGCCGAGGATTTCGGGGTGGGGCTCTTCGTGGAGGTGGGGCCCAAGGACTCCATCAGCAACCTGGTGGCCGATACCATCGACGGCGCGGAGGTGCTGCACACCTGCCACCCCGACGACGAGACCGGCGTGTTCCGTGCCGCCGCCGCCCGACTGTGGTGCCTGGGACACCTGGAGGCCCCGGGACGCCTGGAGCAGGTCACCCTCAAGCCGGGGCGCAGCAAGCAGGAGATGACCCGCCAGGTGCTGCAGCGCGAGATCAACGCCTTTGTGCAACAAAACCTCGACGGCTCCCTGGCCGAGGCCCTGCTGCGGGCCGTGCAAGACGAGGTCGACCCCAACCTGTCCGGCGATGAACTGGGCCGGCTGCTCGGCGGCGGCCTGAGCCTCAACCCGCCGCCGGCGGCCACCCCGGACCGCCAGGCGGACGCCGGCGATCCCCAGGAAGGCGACATCCTGGAGCGGGTCATCGTCTTGCTCATGGAGGCCACCGGCTACGAACGCGACGAGATCGAGCCGGATATGCTTATCCGCGACGACCTGGCCATCCGCTCCAGCCGCCTGCCGGTGATCATGAACGCGGCCGAGCAGACCTTTGGCATCACCATACGGCTGGAGGACTTCATCGAGGTGCGCACCGTGCGCGACCTGGCCGAAAAGGTCGCCATGGTGGCCCAGCGCGACGGGGCGGCCCCGCCGCCTGGCGGCGGGGCCCCTGCGGTCGCCCGGCTGGAAGACCGGGCGCCGCAGGCTCGGCCGCAGGCCGAGGCCCCGTCCGAGGACCTGGCCCGCTACGTCTTCGGCTGGTCATCCCTCGTCCCGGGCCAGGTCGCTCCCCTGCCTCTCGGCGGCGGCGAGGTGGCCCTGTTGGGCCGCGAGGGTTCATCCCTGGCCCGCCGGGTGGGCGCTTGGCTCACCGGCGAGCTGGGGGTCAAGCTGCTGGAGCACTCGGTGGTGGGGCGCGGCCCCGAGGCCTGGACCCGGGCGGCCGAGCACCTGGCCGGGGCGTCTTCCCTGGCCGGACTGGTGCTGGTGCTGGAGGAAGCCACCGATCCCCAGGTGCTCCTACCCGGCTATTTCAGGGTGCTCAAGTCGCTTACCCGTTCGGCGGCCCGCCGCCTGGTTTTGGCGGTGACCACCGTGGCCGGCGCGGCGGCCGAGGGCGTTTTGGGCATGCACCTGGCGGCCAGCCACGAATACGCCTCGGTGCTGTGGCGCTGCCTGGATCTGCAAGACGGCGCCGACCTGCCGGCCGCCCTGGCCGCGGCCCTGGACCCGGAGATCAAGGAGGTTCAACTGGCCGCCGCTGGTGACGGCCTGGCCGCCGCGGAGCTCCAGCCGCGCACCGCGGCCGCCGACCGCGGCGCCGGCCTGCCGCTGGGCCCCGAGGACCTGGTGGTGCTCTCCGGCGGCGGGCGCGGCATCACGCCGTTCATCGCCCAGGCCCTGGCCCCCACCGGCTGCAAGCTGGCCTTGCTGGGCCGCACCGATCTCGACCCTGGCCAGTCACCGTATCAGGAGGCCGCGCGGGAGGTGGCCGAGAACCTATCCCGGCTGCAGGCCATGGGCTGCCGAACCGGCTATTTCGCCTGCGACGTGGCCGACCCCGACCAGGTGGCCGCTACCCTGCAGCGGGTGCGGGCCGAGCTGGGTCCCATCACCGGCCTGGTGCACGGGGCCGGGTTGCTGGCCGACTCCTACCTGGAGTTCATGAGCCCCGAAGACTTTGCGCTGCCCCTGGCGGTGAAGTACGGCGGAGCGGCCAACCTGGTCGACGCCGCCGGCGACGAGCTGCGCTGGGTGGTGGGGCTCTCATCGGTGGCCGCGGCCCAGGGCAACCCCGGCCAGGTGAACTACTGCGCCGCCAACCGGGCCATGGCCGGGTTCATCGGCCAAGCAGCGGCCGAGCGCGGCCTCACCGGCCGGGTGTTCTGGCTACCGCCCATCGAGGGGGCGGGCATGGCCGACGACCCGGAGCTGCGCGAGCTGATGAAGCTCCGGGACATGGACCGGGCCTTCCTGCGGGTGGAGGAGGCGGCCGGCTGGCTGGTGCGCGAGCTACTGGCCGGGCCGTCGGACCAGGCCTGGGTCATGCCCGTGCGCCACCTGCCGGCGGTGGAGGCACTGCGCCTGGAGCCGGCGACCGAGAGAGCGCCCCGCGTGGCCGCCGGGCTGGAGTACCGCCGGTCCCGCTTGCCCATGATCGACGGCATAGACGCCCTGGACTTGGCCGCCTGCGATCTTCGGGCCCACCGGGTCTTCAGCCACCAGCGCGACCTGTGGCTGGCCGACCACCGGCCCTTCGAGTTCCTGCGCCACCCCCTGGTCTCCGGGGTGATGGCGGTGGAGACCATGCTGGAGGCCGCGGCCGTCCTGATGCCCCACCTGGCGCCGGTGGGGGTGGACCAGGTGCGCTACCTAGACATCCTGGAGGTGCCGGCCGACATTAAGCGGCGGGCCGACATCCACGCCAGGCTGGAGCGCCAAACCGCCGGCCGGACCGAGTGCCGGGTGCAGATCGACAGCGCCTTCATCTCGCCCACCGGCCGCCAAGTCGACCGGCGCGACGTAAACTTCACCGGGCGGGTAATCCTGGCCCCGGGTCCGACCGAGCCGGAGGACTGGCCCGGCTTCACGGTATTGCCCGGCGAGCTGGACACCCGGCCCATGGACACGGACGAGGTGATAGAGCGCTACCAAAAGCGCACCACCATGACCGGCCGCTACCGGGTGATACACACCCTCGACGGCACCGGCGAAGGCGTAATCAGCGGACAGGCCCGCTACCCCGAGGCCAACGATATCGCCGGCCTGGACGGCGCGCCCTACCTCTACCCGGTCTACCTCCTGGAGGCCCTGAGCCAGATAGTCAACTTCTACCTGATGATGCGGGAAGACGACCAGTCGCGGCTGATGATCCCGGTCGCGGTGGGGGCCATGCGCTTTAAGAGAGCCTGCCGGCCGGGGCAGCGGGTGCGCCTGGAGGCGCGGCTGGTCCAGCGGCGCGACGACGGCTACACCTGGGACGCCCGGGCCGTTGATGACACCGGCCGTCCCCTGCTGACGGCCAAGGGATTGGCACTCAATTGGTACGGCTAGCCGAGCAAGCAAGTTCCTGGGAACCAGGCCTGCCGGGCGGGCCGGTGGTTTACGCCGCCGCGCCGGCCGGGCCCGGGGCCAAGCAACACCTGGCCGCGCTGCTGTGGGCCCGGCTGCACGGCGGGTCCCGGGAGCGCGGCTCCGCCCTTGGCCTGGCCACCAGCCGCCTGGGACGCCCGGTGCTCCTGGTGGGCCGGCGCCAGGGGCCGCGGGTCTCCTTCTGCCACGCCGGGGGGCTCACCTGGGCCGCCCTGGCCAATACCCGCGGGGTGGGCATAGACCTGGCCCACCCGCAAGAATTTGCCGGCGACTACCCCCTGGCCCGGGTCTTCTCCGCCGGCGAGATGCGCCGCCTGCGCCGCCTCTGCCCCGAGCGCCGCCAACGGGCCGCCCTGCTCTGGTCGCTGAAAGAAGCCGCGGCCAAGGCCCTGGGCACCGGGTTCCACACTACCAGTCCCCTACGGCTTCGCTGCTCGGCCCCCTTGGTCGAGGCCGGCCGGCTGCGTTTCCAGATAAGCGGCCCCGCGGTTCTGCGGGCCTGGGCCCAACCCCGGGGGGCCGGCTGGCTGGCCCTGGCCGCCCTTTAACACGACCATATACTGATTAAACCTTGCCCTTCCGGCCCCGGTGGCCTAGTATTGGTCCGCGACTCCGCAATCCACCAACCGCAACATGGCGCTTAAGCATATCGCCGGTTTTCGGCGACGCAGGAGTGAACGGCCCCCATGATCCAGCCAACCCCAGGGAATCGCCGGCCAGCCGCCCGGGCCCACAGAGCGGCCCATGGGTCCCACCCGGACTAAGGCGAGAACCCATGGCCGCGGTTTCCATCCAAGAAGTACAGAGTCGCAAAGACCTCAAACGGTTCATCAACCTGCCCTGGGATATCTACGCCGACGACCCCTTTTGGGTACCGCCCATCAAGCCCATGCAAAAGCGGCTGCTCACCCCCGGCAAACACCCTTTTTGGCAAAAGGCCGAGGGGCGGCTCTTCCTGGCCCGGCGCGGCGACCAGGTGGTGGGGCGCATCGCGGCCGTGGTCAACCACGCCCTCAACGACTACCAAAAGGAAAACGGCGGGGCCTGGGGGTTCTTCGAGTGCCGCCGCGACCCCGAAGCGGCCATGGCCCTGTTCATGGCGGCCGAGGCCTGGCTGCGCCGGGCCGGGGTGGAGTTTTGCCGGGGACCCCTCAACCCGTCGACCAACTACGAGGTGGGCCTGCTGGTGGAAGGCTTCGACACCCCGCCGGCCTTCATGATGACCTACAACCCCGCCTACTACCTGGAGATGGTGCGCGCCTGCGGCTACCGCAAGGAAAAAGACCTGCTCTCCTTCCGCTTCCACCGCGACTGGCAACCGCCCCAGTGGGGCTGGGCCGTGCTGGAGCGGGTGGAGAAACGCTGGAACGTGGTGGTGCGGCCCCCGGACCCCAAGCACCTGGACGACGAGATCAAGCTGATGAACCAGATATACCACGAGTGCTGGGCCGACAACTGGGGGTTCGTGCCCATGAGCGCCGAGGAGTTGGAGTACTCGGCCAAGGACCTCTACTTTATCTTCGACCCCAACTTCGCCGGGTTCGTGGTCCTAAACGGCGAGACGGTGGGGGTCTTTCTCATGCTCCCGGATATCAGCCCCCTGCTCAAGCGCTTCAACGGCGCCCTGGGCCTGGGCGCCTTGCTAAAAAAGAAACTCTACTGGTCCGAGATCAACAGCCTGCGCGGCCTGATGATGGGCATCAAAAAAGAATACCAACAGTTCGGCCTGCCGGCGGTGGTGGTGGCCCACGTGATGCGGGCCCTGCAAAAAAACCCCCAGTACCAACACATGGAGCTGGGCTGGAACCTGGAAGACAACGAGGGCATCAACCGGCTCTACCAAGACGACGGCGGCGGCCTGCCGTGCAAACGCTACCGCATCTTCCGTAAACCCCTGGCCTAGTTTCACCGCCTCGGCCGGGCCACGGGTGGCGGGAGGCGTCTTGTCCACACCAAGCAACCGGAGAGCGCGCCATGGTCCAGAAAAACCTGTTGTCCCTGCTCCTGGTGGTCGTCATGGCCTTGGCCTGCAGCGCCGGCCGGGCCCGGGCCGAAAACGGCCTCACGGTCACCGGGTCCATCGCCTTCATGGACCTGCTCAAAAAGAACAGCGACGAGGTCTCCTACCTGCAGCTCATCCCGGTGAGCCCGGCGGGCAAGGTGGGCATGCACATAGTCAAGGGCAAGCTGCTGTTCAAGTCCGACCTGCCCAAGTTTCCCATCCCGGCCGACGGCAAGTTCAGGCTGGAGATGGGGCCGCTCAAGCCGGGGCGCTACCTGCTGGCCGCCCAGATGCTCACCGCGGGGTCGCAGTACACCGCCCTGGCCCTGAGGGCGCCCAAGGTGACCGCGGAGGTGATCATCCCCCCGGACGCCAAGTTCCCCCTCACGGTGAACCTGGGCCAGGTGGCCTTTCCCATCCGCCGCAAGTAAACCCGCCACGACATAAAAGTCGGCCGCGAGCGCCGCAGGCTGCGGCTGCCGTATGGGCCGGGGCGTTTGAGGCATGGGCCGCCCAACTCATTCAATTACCACCGAGCAAGAGATGGCTGGTAATTCCAGGATGTTGTTTCAGGCGAGCCAAGAGAGGGAAAGGGAAGTTTGCTTCGTCGCCTGCCGGCGGCATGCTGCCGCTGCCGTATGGGCCGGGGCGACCTTCTTCGAGCCACCGTTATCATTCAATCATTTGGGTTCCAGGATAAAACAGACCCGACCTTAAAGAACGCGTGAGCGGAGGATAACGGGGGACGAGCCTGTAGCGACCCGCCACCGGACCTATACGGGTGCCCAGGCACTGGGCTATTTTTGCCAGGGTCGCCAGGTGGGGCTGTAGCGTTTGGGTTTTTCTTTTTTGGGCTGGGACGAGCCGGTGGTGTAGCGCTTTATGGTAGTGGGGGTGTCGCGGGTCTTGGTGGGAGAGATGCCCTTGGTGGCCGGTTCGCTGACCGCCGGCCCTACGGGTATACGCAGGGTGATGGTGGTGGGGAAGTTGCATTGGGCTCCGCAGCTCACCATGGTGGTGTTGGTGGCGCTACGCCCTTGGAAATAGGCGGTAAAGCGGTAGGCGACCAGTTGGCCTTGGCTGGCGCAGCAGGGCACGGCAAAACGGCAGACACCGCCTAAGGCGTCGCGCGAGGCGCTGAAGTCCACCCCGTCGCCCACGGCTTTTACCAGGGCCTGGAGAGGTTGGCCGGTGGCGCTGTAGACCCGCACGGTGATCACCTTGTAGCGGGTGGCTTGGTCGGGGTCCAGGGAGTTGGGGCCGGCGGGCGAGGCCGGGTTAACCACCACGCCGTGGGAGGTGGACAGGCCGGTGGTGGGGTCGTAGAGTGGCGTCTTGCGGTTGGGCATACCGGTAGTGGGATCGAAGTCCGGTTTGTTCTGGCGGCTCAGGCCGGTGGTGGGGTCGTAGAGCGGCTTGCTCTTGAGCAGGCCGGTGGTGGGATCGTAGACCTTGGGCTGGGCCTGCTCGGCCCAGGCGTTGCCGGCCGGCGCCAGGGTCAAGCTCAGCCAGACGGCGGCGGCCGCCACCAGGATTTTGGGCATGGGTAACATCACGCGCCTTCCTTGGGCCCAAAAGGCCCGCTACTATTTATAGAATAGACTACCGCAGGGCCGCGGCCTTGGCCAGCCTGGGCTTGGGGCCGGGTCCGGCGGCAAACTCAGGCGCCTCCCTTGCCAGGTACGCGGCCGCTTGATATCATCTGTTTTTGCCACTCAAGCGCCGGTGGGCCTCATGAGCCGCAATCCAACCAGGCTGGAAATAGGACTAAAACCCGAGCTTGTCGATCCGGCCGGGGCCGGGCTCATCAAAAAGGCCGGCGACTACCTGGGCCTGCGCATCAGCGCCTGCCGGGTGCTTCGGGTGCTCACCATGAACACCGCCCTGGAGCGCGACGAGCTGGAGTTGGTGCGCCAGGAAATCTTCACCAACCCGGTGACCGAGGTATCGGCTTTCACCCCCCTGGCCGGCCGGGTGCTGCCGGAGTTCGACTGGGCCCTGTGGGTGGGTTTCAAACCCGGGGTGCGCGACAACGAGGGGGCCACGGCCAAGGAGGCCATGGCCGACGTGCTGGGCCGCGCCCTGGCCGATGACGAGGCGGTCTACTCCAGCCGGCTCTACCTGCTGGCCGCGCCCCGGCTCGGCGCCGAGGGGGCCGAGGAGATTTGCCGCGAGCTGCTGGCCAACGAGATCATCCAGCGCTGGCGGGTCATCGGCCGCCGGCAGTGGGACCCGGCCGAGGGGGTGGGCATCGTTTTGCCGCGGGTGAAGCTGGCCCACACCCCGGCGGTGCAGACCATACCCATCGGCAGCGACCAGGAACTGCTGGCCATCAGCGACCAGCGCCAGCTCTTCTTGAACCCGGCCGACGTGCCGGCCATCCGGGCCTACTTCAACCACCCGGAGGTGATGGCCGCCCGACGCCGCCTGGGCCTGGGACCGCCCACCGATGTGGAGCTGGAGTACATCAGCCAGGCCCGCAGCGACCACTGCAACCACAACACCTTCAACGGCCGGTTTTTCTATCGCGATATGCTCAGCGGCGAGACCACGGAGGTGGACAACCTCTTCAAGCGCTGCATCAAGGAGCCCACCGAAAAGCTGGCCGCCGAGCGCGACTGGGTGGTGAGCGTGCTGTGGGACAACGCCGGGGTGGCCCGCCTGGACGAGCGCTACAACTACGTCATCACCGGCGAGACCCACAACAGCCCCTCCAACATGGAGGCCTACGGCGGGGCCATCACCGGCATCGTGGGGGTCTACCGCGACCCCATGGGCACCGGTCTGGGGGCCAAGCTGGTGGCCGGCATGTGGGGCTTTTGCGTGGGCCCGCGCGACTACCGCGGCCCGCTCAAGCCGGCCCTGCATCCCCGGCGGCTGCTCGACGGCATCATCGAGGGGGTGCGCGACGGCGGCAACAAGAGCGGCATCCCCACCGCCACCGGCCTGCTGTATTTCGACCCCCGCTACCTCGGCAAGTGCCTGGTCTACGTCTCGGCGGTAGGGGTTATGCCGGCGGTGGTGGACGGCCGGCCCAGCCATGAAAAGACCACCAGCCCGGGTGAATTGGTGATCATGTGCGGCGGCCGGGTAGGAGCCGACGGCATCCACGGAGTCACCGCCAGCTCGGCCGGCTACTCCGAAAACACCCCGGCCGGCCACGTGCAGATCGGCGACCCCTACACCCAAAAGAAGATGCACGACTTTTTGCTGGAGGCCCGCGACGCCGGGCTCATCCGCTTCATCACCGACAACGGCGGCGGCGGGCTATCCTCCTCGGTGGGCGAAAGCGCCCGCCTGGCCCCGGGCTGCGTGGTGGACCTGAAAAAGGTGCCGCTCAAGTACGAGGGCCTGGACCCCTGGCAGATATGGGTGAGCGAGTCCCAGGAGCGCATGACCGTGGCCGTGGCCCCGGAGGACCTGGAGGCCTTCATGGCCCTGGCCGACAGGCACCAGGTGGAGTCCACCGTCATCGGCCACTACGCCGGCGACGGCATGCTCAAGCTCACCTGGGGCGATGAGGTCTGCGCCTACGTGGACGTGGCCTTCTTGGAAGAGAGCTTCCCCCAGTGGGAGTTTGACGCCCACTGGCTGCCGCCGGAGGCCCGCGGCCTGGCCGAACCAGTGATAGAGCCGCCGGAGGACCTTTCGCCGGTGCTGCGGGATATGCTGGACCACCCCAACCTCTGCTCGCGGGAGTGGATCAACCGCCAGTATGACCACGAGGTGCAGGGTACCTCGGTGGTAAAGCCCTTCACCGGCGCGCGCCAGGAGGTGCCCAGCGAGGCCAGCGTCATCCTGCCGGTGCTGCAGAGCAAGGTAGGCCTGGCCATGGCCCAGGCGCTCAACCCGGGCTACGGCGATATCGACACCTACCACATGATCACCGCCACGGTGGACGAATGTTACCGCCGGCTGGTGGCGGTGGGGGCCGACCCCGGCCAGGTGGGCGGGGTGGACAACTTCTGCTGGCCCTCCATCGCCTTCCACCCGGAGACCAACCCCGACGGCCGCTACAAGGCCGCCCAGTTGGTGCGGGCCTGCTGGGGCCTGCGCGACGCCTGCCTGGCCCTGGGCATACCGCTGCTCTCGGGCAAGGATTCCATGTACGTCGACGGTAATCTCACCGGCATCCATGGCGAGGTGCAACGGGTCTCCGGCCCGCCCTCGATGCTCTTTACGGCCACCGCGCCGGTGCCCGAGCTTGCCCGCGTGCAGACCCTGGAGCCGAAGGTCGAAGGAGATGTCGTGTATCTGCTCGGGCTTACCGGAGATGAACTCGGCGGGGGCAGCCTGTACGACCTCTATGATTACGTGGGGCGCAATGTGCCCGAGACCGACTTCGAGCAAACAGCTAAAGTTTGCGCGGCGGTGTCGGCGGCCCTGGAGCAGGGGCTGGCCGCCTCGGTGGCCGCGGTGCACGCCGGCGGCCTGGGCTTGGCCCTGGCCCGCATGGCCATGGCCGCCGAGATGGGGATGGAGGTGAACCTGGACGTCGTACCGGAGAAGCAACCCGGGCTCACGGCCATGACCAAGCTGTTTTCCGAATCCACCAGCCGCATGGTGCTCACGGTGGACCCCCACTGGTCCGACGA
>Ga0256835_1000492_pt1 | contig 29404 bp, 30 predicted proteins | sample PIR30metaG_FD_185972 | JGI IMG/M metagenome (GOLD analysis project Ga0256835, IMG submission 185972) | Hydrothermal vent microbial communities from East Pacific Rise, Pacific Ocean - PIR-30 | ecosystem: Environmental > Aquatic > Marine > Hydrothermal vents | place: Pacific Ocean: East Pacific...
CCGGGGGACAACGTGAACTTCACGGTGGAACTGATCAAGCCGATTGCGCTTGAGGAGGGGCTCCGGTTCGCCATCCGCGAGGGCGGCCGCACCGTGGGCGCCGGCGTCGTCACCAAGGTCCTGGAGTAAGTGCGTCGGGGGGCCGGCCGCTCCGGTCCCCCGGCCTTTAACGAAGCGAGGAAGTCATGGCCAGCGACGTCCGTATCATCATCCAGCTCGAGTGCACCGAGTGTAAGCGCCGCAACTACACCACCGAGAAGAACAAGCGCAACACCCCGACCAAGCTCGAGCTCAAGAAGTACTGCCCCTGGTGCCGGAAGCACACCGTGCACCGAGAGGTCAAGGTCTGACGATGCTTGCCCGGATCGTCAACTACTTTCGGGAGGCGCGGGCGGAGCTCGCCCGGGTGACCTGGCCGAGCCGCGACGAGATCATTCAGTCCACCGAGGCGGTTTTGCTCTTTACCTTCTTCATGATGGTGATCCTCTGGGTCTACGACCTCTTCTTCGGCTGGTTCATCCAGACCATCACAGGGTTCCTGCGATGAGCATCGAGTGGTACGCGGTCCACACCTACGTGGGGTACGAGGACAAGGTCAAGGAGAACATCGAGAAGCGGGCCAAGGCCCTGGGCATGGAGGACAAGATCTTCCAGGTCCTGATCCCCGCGGAAGAGGTGGTGGAGCACCGCGAAGGCGGCAAGAAGGAGATCAAGAAGAAGAAGCTCTTCCCGGGCTACGTCTTCGTGCAGATGGACCTCGGCGACAACCCCGAGGAGCCCAACGAGGCCTGGGAGGTGGTGCGCAACACCCCCGGCGTCACCGGCGTGGTGGGGGTCACCGACGAGCGCGGCAAGTACCGGCCGGTGCCCCTGACCCCGGAGGAGGTCGAGCGCATCCTCAGGGCGAGCGGGGTCGCCGGCGAGAAGGAAGGGCCCAAGCCCGAGGTCACCTTCAAGGAAGGCGACGTGGTCCGGGTGGTCAGCGGTCCCTTCGCCGACTTCACCGGGGTGGTCAGCGAGATCCATCCCGAGCGCAACAAGGTCAAGGTTTTGGTTTCGATCTTCGGCCGGGAGACCCCGGTCGAGCTGGACTTTTCGCAGGTCGCAAAGGCCTAGCCCGGCGTTCGTACCCCGAAGTTCGGGGGAGCTAGGGAGGGTTCGAGATGGCAAAGAAAGTCATAGGTTTCGTAAAACTGCAGCTGCCGGCCGGCAAGGCCACCCCGGCCCCGCCGGTGGGCCCGGCGCTGGGTCAGTACGGCGCCAACATCATGGAGTTCGTCAAGGCGTTCAACGCCGCCACCGCCAACATGGGCGACGCCATCATCCCGGTGGAGATCACCATCTACGCCGACCGGTCGTTCTCCTTCATCACCAAGACGCCGCCCGCCTCCTACCTGATTCGCAAGGCGGCGGGGATCGAGAAGGGGGCTTCCGAGCCCGGCCGTCAGACGGTGGGCAAGATCACCTGGGACGACTGCCTCAAGATCGCCGAGATGAAGATGAAGGACCTGAACGCCGCCAGCCTCGAGGCCGCCGCCCGCATGATCGCCGGCTCGGCCCGCTCGATGGGCGTGGAAGTGGAGGGGGTGCCCGATGCCTAAGCGGGGCAAGCGCTACCTCAACCTGCTGGAGAAGTACGACCGCAACCAGATCTACGCTCCGGAAGAGGCGGTCAAGGTGGTCAAGGAGCTGGCCAGCGCCAAGTTCGACGAGACCGTCGAGGCCCACGTCAAGCTGGGCATCGACCCCCGCAAGTCCGACCAGACGGTGCGCTCGACCGTGGCCCTGCCCCACGGCACCGGCCGCCAGGTGCGGGTGGTCGCGATCGCCAAGGGCGAGAAGCTCAAGGAGGCCGAGGAGGCCGGGGCCGACTACGTCGGCGGCGAGGAGCTGGTCAAGAAGATCAAGGAGGGCTGGCTCGACTTTGACGCCGTCGTCGCCACCCCCGACATGATGGGGGCGGTGGGCAAGGAGCTCGGCCGCGTGCTCGGCCCCCGGGGGCTCTTGCCCAACCCCAAGGCGGGCACCGTCGGCTTCAACATCGGCGAGATCATCAAGGAGATCAAGGCCGGCCGCATCGAGTTCCGGAACGACAAGACCGGGGTGGTGCACGCCCCCATCGGCAAGGCCAGCTTCGAGCCGGAAAAGCTCGCCGAGAACCTCCGCGCCTTCGTCAAGGCGGTGGAGGCGGCCAAGCCCGAGGCGGCCAAGGGCACCTACATCAAGAGCGTGCACATCGCCACCACCATGGGGCCCTCGGTCAAGGTGAAGTACCCGCTGTAGTGTGACTCGGAACACACATGCGCGGGTTCGAACGGATTAGCATTGAGCTTTGGCACCCCGGTGCGGACGTGTTCCGCGCCCAGCGGCCCAAGACAGCGGGGGGCAGAACGCCTTAAAGATCCCGCCGAGGCGCTTCGAGGGGGAGAGCGCATCGAGGAGTTGACCCTGGGGGTGCCCCCACCCCGGAGAGGAAGGAAGACGTGCCCAACCCGAGAAACGTTCGTCTCCTGGGCGAGATCAAGCGCGCCCTCGAGGCCACCGGGGGGTCGTTCTTCCTGGTGAACTACCAGGGGCTGACCGCGGCCGAGGACTACCAGCTCCGCCGGCAGCTCCGCGAGCAGAACGCCCGGCTCTTCGTGGCCAAGAACACCCTGATCCGCATCGCCATGGAGGAGCTGGGGCAGGCCTCGCTCGAGGAGTACCTGAAAGGGCCCTCGGCCCTGGTCTTCTTCGAGGAGCCGGTGGCCGCGGCCAAGGTCCTGGTCAAGTTCGCCGAGGAGACCGGCAAGGAGATCCCCAAGGTCAAGGCCGGACTGCTTTCCGGCCAGGTGCTCTCGGCCGAAGAGGTCGAGTCGCTGGCTAAACTCAAGAGCCTGGACGAGCTCCGGGCCGAGCTGGTGGGCGTGCTCAGCGCGCCCCTCATGGAGTTCGCGGGCGTTCTTGGCGGCGCGCAGCGCGAGCTCGTTGGCCTTCTCGAGGCCAAGGTCCAGAAGGAAGCCGCCTAGTCGGAGGAGGGGTCAGAGATGGCTTTGGATATTGACGCGATCATGGAGCAGCTCAACCAGGCGACGGTGCTCGAGCTCAAGCAGCTGATCGACCGCATCAAGGAGGAGTGGGGCGTCGAGGCCGCCGCTCCCGTGGCGGTGGCCGCCGTGCCCGGCGCCGCCGGCGAAGAGGCGAAGGCCGAGGAGAAGACCGAGTTCGACGTGGTGCTGAAGTCGCCCGGCGGCCAGAAGCTCCAGGTCATCAAGGAGGTTCGCGCCATCACCGGCCTGGGCCTCAAGGAGGCCAAGGAGCTGGTGGAGAAGGGCGGCGTCGTCAAGGAAGCCGTGGCCAAGGAAGAGGCCGAGCAGATCAAGAAGAAGCTCGAGGAGCTCGGCGCCGAGGTCGAGCTCAAGTAGCGCTTCGGCAGGTGGTGCCCCTGCCGTCCCACCGGGTGTGCGCTTTTCGGGGTGTCCGGGCCTAGCGGGCTAGGCCCGGCCCCCGCCCTTCCCGAAAAGGGGTGAGCATGGAAAAGGAAATGAGGTTTGGGCGGATCCGCGAGGTCATCCCGTTGCCTCCGCTGGTCCAGATCCAGGTCGATTCTTTCAAAAACGCATTGCAAAAGGACGTGCCGCCGGACGAGCGCAAGCTGGTCGGGCTGCAGGCCGCCTTCCGGGAGGTCTTTCCCATCGAGGAGGGGGGCATGGTGCTCGACTTCATCGAGTACCGGCTCGGCGACCCCCCCTTCCCGCCGGAGGAGTGCCGGGAGAAGGACCTCACCTATCACGCGCCGCTTTACGCCAAGCTCCAGCTCATCCACAAGGACACCGGGCTGATCAAGGAGGACGAGGTCTTCCTCGGCGACCTGCCGCTGATGACCGCGGACGGCTCCTTCATCATCAACGGGGTCGAACGGGTGGTGATCAGCCAGATCCACCGCTCGCCCGGGGTCTACTTCACCGAGGACGACGCCCACCCGGGGCGCTATGTGGCCTCGATCATCCCGCTGCCCAAACGGGGCCCCTGGATCGACCTCGAGTTCGACAACCAGGGCGTCCTGATCATGCGGGTCAACAAGCGCAAGTTCCCGGTGGCGCTCCTGCTGCGGGTGCTGGGCTACGACGAAAAATCCCTGAAACGCAGCTTTCGAAAGTTCGGCGACGCCGCCAAGGGCATCTTCGAGGCCGAGGTGGAGCAGGGCCGGGAGAAGGTCAAGGCCCTCGACCTGCCGCCGGAAAAGGCCCTTTTAAAGCTCTTCACCATCCTGCGCCCCGGCGACCCCCCCAAGCGGGACAAGGCGATCAACTACCTCTACTCCCTGCTCGCCGACCCCCGCCGCTACGACCTGGGCGAGCCCGGTCGCTACAAGGTGGAGAAGAAGCTCGGCATCAAGATGAAGACCCGCACCCTGCTGGTCTTCGACGAGAAGAAGGGCGCCTTCAAGGACCAGGCGCTCCTGCCCACGCTGCGCTACCTGCTCGGGCTCACCGCCGGCTTCGAGGGCTTCGAGGTTGACGACATCGACCACCTGGGCAACCGCCGCATCCGCACCGTCGGCGAGCTGCTGGCCGACCAGTTCCGGGTGGGGCTGGGGCGGATGGCCCGCGGGGTGCGGGAGCGGATGCTGATCGGCGCCCCGGAGACCGCCACCCCCGCCAAGCTGATCAACAACCGCCCGCTGGTGGCGGCGATCCGCGAGTTCTTCGGCCGCAGCCAGATCTCGCAGTTCAAGGACCAGACCAACCCGCTCTCCGAGATCCGCCACAAGCGGCGCATCTCGGCGCTGGGCCCGGGCGGGCTGACCCGGGAGCGGGCCGGCTTCGACGTCCGCGACGTCCACCGCACCCACTACGGCCGCATCTGCCCCATCGAGACGCCGGAGGGCGCCAACATCGGCCTGATCAACTCGCTGGCGGCCTACGGCCGGATCAACGAGCTCGGCTTCATCATGACCCCCTACCGCCGGGTGAAGGGTGGCGTGGTGAGCTCGGACCCCAAGGACGTGGTCTACATGACCGCCGACGAGGAGGACCAGTACACCATCGCCCAGGCCAACACCCCGCTGGACGAGAAGGGGCGGATCAGCAGCGACCGGGTGGTGGCCCGTAAGAAGGGCGACCCGGTGATCGTGAAGCCGGAGGACGTCGAGTTCATGGACGTCAGCCCCAAGCAGGTCTTCTCGCTGAACACCAACCTGATCCCCTTCCTGGAGCACGACGACGCCAACCGGGCCCTGATGGGCTCCAACATGCAGGCCCAGGCGGTGCCGCTGGTGCGGGCCGAGGCCCCGGTGGTGGGCACCGGCATCGAGGACCGGGTGATCCGGGACTCGCTCTCGAGCGTCTACTCCGACGTCGACGGGGTGGTCCGCTACGTCGACGGCAACCGCATCGAGGTCGAGGCCAAGAACGGCAATATCTACACCTACGAGCTGCGCCGCTTCGTGCGCTCCAACCAGGGCACCACCTTCGACCAGCGCCCCCGGGTCAAGGAGGGGCAGAAGGTCAAAAAGGGCGACCTCCTCGCCGACGGGCCCTCCGCCGACCAGGGCAAGCTGGCCCTGGGGCAGAACGTCCTGGTCGCCATCATGCCCTTCGACGGCTACAACTTCGAGGACGCGATCATCATCAACGAGGACCTGGTGCGCCGCGACTTCTACACCTCGATCCACATCGAGCGCTACGAGATCGAGGCCCGGCAGACCAAGCTCGGCCCCGAGAAGATCACCCGCGACATCCCCAATCTCTCGGAGTCGGCGCTCCGCGACCTGGACGAGGACGGGGTGGTGCGCATCGGCGCCGAGGTCAAGCCGGGCGACATCCTGGTGGGGCGCACCAGCTTCAAGGGCGAGACCGAGCCCAGCCCGGAGGAGCGCCTGCTCCGCTCGATCTTCGGCGAGAAGGCCCGGGACGTGAAGGACACCTCGCTCCGGGTGCCGCCGGGCGAGGGCGGGATCGTGCTCCGCACCGTGCGGCTGAAGCGGGGCGACCCCGGGGTCGAGCTCAAACCCGGCGTCATCGAGATGGTCCGGGTCTACGTGGCGCAAAAGCGCAAGATCCAGGTGGGCGACAAGCTCGCCAACCGCCACGGGAACAAGGGCGTGGTGGCCAAGATCCTGCCGCCCGAGGACATGCCCCACCTGCCGGACGGCACCCCGGTGGACATCGTCTTCAACCCTCTCGGCGTGCCCAGCCGGATGAACCTGGGGCAGATCCTCGAGACCCACCTGGGGCTCGCCGCCCGCGAGCTCAAGATCCGCTTCGTGAGCCCGATCTTCGACGGCGCCAAGGAGGAGGAGATCAAGGGGCTCCTCGACGAGGCCTTCGAAAAGCGCTGGGCCGACCGCGAGGCGATGGGCCAGGGGATCGACAAGCGCGAGCTCGAGGTCCTCGACCGCGCCGCCAAGCTGCACCTGGTGGACCCGGGCAAAAAGCCCCGGGAGCAGCTCAAGGAGCTCTTCCATCAGGGCAAGATGGTGCTCTACGACGGGCGCACCGGCGACCCCATCGAGGGGCCGATCGTGGTCGGCGAGATGTACGTGATGAAGCTCTACCACATGGTGGAGGACAAGATGCACGCCCGCTCCACCGGCCCCTACTCGCTGATCACCCAGCAGCCCCTCGGCGGTAAGGCCCAGTTCGGCGGCCAGCGCTTCGGCGAGATGGAGGTCTGGGCGCTCGAGGCCTACGGCGCCGCCCACACCCTGCAGGAGATGCTGACCATCAAGTCCGACGACATCGAGGGCCGCAACGCCGCCTACGAGGCCATCGTCAAGGGCGAGGACATCCCCACCCCCAGCGTGCCCGAGTCCTTCCGGGTGCTGGTCAAGGAGCTCCAGGCGCTGGGCCTGGACGTCGAGACCCTGGACGAGAACGGCCGGCCGATCGACATCTTCGAGGGCCTGGCCTCGAAGCGTTCGTAAGGGGAGAGCATGAAGAGGGAAGTCAGAAAGGTCCGGATCGCGCTCGCGAGCCCCGAGAAGATCCGCAAGTGGTCCTACGGCGAGGTCGAAAAGCCCGAGACCATCAACTACCGCACCTTAAAGCCCGAGCGGGACGGGCTTTTCGACGAGCGCATCTTCGGTCCGGTCAAGGACTACGAGTGCGCCTGCGGCAAGTACAAGCGGCAGCGCTTCGAGGGCAAGGTCTGCGAGCGCTGCGGCGTCGAGGTCACCAAGTCGATCGTCCGCCGCTACCGCATGGGCCACATCGAGCTGGCCACCCCGGCGGCCCACATCTGGTACGTCAAGGACGTGCCCAGCAAGGTGGGCACCCTGCTCGACCTCACCGCCACCGAGCTGGAGCAGGTCCTCTACTTCGCCAAGTACATCGTGATCGACCCCAAGGGGGCGATGCTCGAGGGCGAGCCGGTCAAGCGCGGCCAGCTCCTCTCCGACGAGGAGTACCGCGAGCTGAAGTACGGCCGCCAGGAGACCTACTCGATCCCCAAGGGCGTGGACGCCCTGGTCCCCGACGGCGCCTACGTCACCAAGGGCCAGGACCTCGCCCCCGGCATCCGCTCCAAGATGGACGGGGTGGCGTTTTACCGCTTCCCCCGGAAGCTGGTCGTCGAGTACTTCGAGAAGGACCGCGCCCACCTGGTCCTGCCCGAGGACGCCTGGGTCGAGGCCGAGCGCTACAAGAGCGGAGAGACCCTGGCCGAGCTGGAAGAGCCCTTCGTCGTCCGCACCGAGGAGGGCGGTGTGGTGGAGATCCGCCGCTTCGGCCAGGGGGCGGTGCTTTGGGTCAAGGACCCGGAGAAGGACGAGGTCAAGGCGGTCTACCTCGCCCCCGAGGGCGCCGAGCTGAAAGTCGGCGAGGGCGAGCTGGTCGAGCCCGGCCAGGAGCTCATGGAACTGAAGGGCGAGCTCCGGGTGCCCGCCGACGTCGAGATCCCCGAGCTCGAGGCCGAGGTCGAGGACGGGCTCGTGCACCTCTCGATGACCGTGGTCACCAAGCGCGAGGTGGTCTACGAGGTCGACCCCCACATGCACGTCCTCGTCCCCGAGGGCGCCCGGGTGGAAAAGGGCGAGAAGCTGGTGGGCGCCATCGACCCCGAGGAGGAGATCTACGCCGAGGCCGAGGGCGTCGTCCACCTCAGGGAGCCGGCCTCGATCGTGGTGATGAAGGCCCGGGTCTACCCCTTCGAGGACGACGTCGAGGTGACGAACGGCGACCGGGTGGCCCCGGGCGACGTGCTCGCCGACGGCGGCCGGGTCAAGTCCGAGATCTACGGCCGGGTCGAGGTGGACCTGATCCGGCAGGTGATCCGGGTCATCGAGTCCTACGACATCGACGCCCGCATGGGCGCCGAGGCGATCCAGGTGCTGCTCCAGGAGCTCGACCTGGACGCCCTCGAGGCCGAGCTCGAGGCCGAGATGAAAAGCCCCTCCCGGGCCAAGCGCGCCCGCGCCCGTAAGCGCCTCGAGATCGTCCGCGCCTTCAAGGACTCGGGCAACAGGCCGGAGTGGATGGTCCTCGAGGTGGTGCCGGTCCTGCCCCCGGACCTCCGCCCGATGGTCCAGGTGGACGGCGGCCGCTTTGCGACGAGCGACTTAAACGACCTCTACCGCCGCCTGATCAACCGCAACAACCGCCTCAAAAAGCTCCTCGCCCAGGGGGCGCCGGAGATGATCATCCGGAACGAGAAAAGGATGCTCCAGGAGGCGGTGGACGCCCTGATCGACAACGGCCGCCGCGGCAGCCCGGTGACCAACCCCGGCTCCGACCGCCCGCTCCGCTCGCTCACCGACATCCTCTCGGGCAAGCAGGGCCGCTTCCGCCAGAACCTCCTCGGCAAGCGGGTGGACTACTCCGGCCGCTCGGTGATCGTGGTCGGCCCCCAGCTCAGGCTGCACCAGACCGGCCTGCCCAAGCAGATGGCGCTGGAGCTCTTCAAGCCCTACCTGCTCAAGAAGATGGAGGAGAAGGGCATCGCCGCCAACATCAAGGCGGCCCGGCGCATGCTGGAGCGCCACCGCGACATCAAGGACGAGGTCTGGGACGCGCTGGAGGAGGTCATCCACGGCAAGGTGGTGCTTTTGAACCGGGCCCCCACGCTGCACCGGCTGGGCATCCAGGCCTTCCACCCGGTGCTGGTCGAGGGGCAGTCGATCCAGCTCCACCCGCTGGTCTGCGAGGCCTTCAACGCCGACTTCGACGGCGACCAGATGGCGGTGCACGTGCCGCTCTCGATCGCCGCCCAGGCGGAAAGCCGGATCCAGATGCTCTCGGCCCACAACCTGCTCTCCCCGGCCTCGGGCGAGCCCATCGCCAAGCCCAGCCGGGACATCATCCTGGGGCTTTACTACATCACCCAGGTGCGCCGGGAGAAGAAGGGCGCCGGCCGCGAGTTCGCGAGCCCCAAGGAGGCGATCGAGGCCTTCGAGAAGGGCGAGATCGCGCTGAACGCGCCGATCAAGGTGGCCGGGGAGGAGACCACCGTCGGCCGCCTCAAGTTCATCTTCGCCAGCATCGACGAGGCGCTGCACGCGGTGGAGCAGCGGATCATCGACCTGCAGGACCAGGTCACCCTGCGGATCGGCGACCGCCTGAAGCCCACCACCCCGGGCCGGGCGCTCTTCCTCCGCACCCTGGAGGAGGCGATGGCCGAGATGGGGACCGAGCTCCCCGCCGACCTGGTGGACTGGGACCGGCCGCAGGAGAAGAACTCGCTCAAGGACCTGGTCTACCGTTCCTACCTCGCGCTCGGGATCGAGAAGACCGCCCGCCTGCTCGACACCCTGATGCAGGCCGGCTTCTACTACTCCACCGTCTCCGGCATCACCATTGGCATCGACGACGTGGTGATCCCGGAGGAGAAGCAGCAGTACCTGAAGGAGGCCGACGCCGCCGTCGACAAGATCGAGGACGCCTACCGCCGCGGCTTCTTGACCCCCGAGGAGCGGAAGCGCCAGATCGTCTCGGTCTGGACCGAGACGGTGGACAAGATCACCCGGGCGGTCTTCAAGAACTTCGAGGAGAACTACCCCTTCAACCCGCTCTACGTCATGGCCCAGTCGGGCGCCCGGGGCAACCCCACCCAGATCCGCCAGCTCGCCGGCATGCGCGGCCTGATGGCCAAGCCCTCGGGCGAGGTGATCGAGGTCCCGGTGCGGGCCAACTTCCGCGAGGGGCTCACCGTCCTGGAGTACTTCATCTCCACCCACGGGGCCCGGAAGGGCGGCGCCGACACCGCCCTCCGTACCGCCGACTCCGGCTACCTCACCCGCAAGCTGGTCGACGTCGCCCACGAGGTGATCGTCCGCGAGGCCGACTGCGGCACCACCGACTACGTCGAGGTGCCGCTCTTCACCCGGGACGAGATCACCGGCGAGCAGCGGCTGCGCCCCCGCTCGGACATCGAGCAGGGCCTCTACGGCCGCACCGTGGCCCGCGAGTTTAGCCTGGGCGACCGGGTCTTCGAGGAGGGCCACCTGCTCCAGCTCGCCGACGTGCGGGCGATCATCGCCGCCGCCAAGGAGGGCGGGGTGGAGTCGGTGCCGGTCTACTCGCCGCTCACCTGCCGCACCCACTACGGCGTCTGCCAGAAGTGCTACGGCATGGACCTCTCGATGGTGCGGCCGGTCTCGATCGGCGAGTCGGTGGGCGTGGTCGCCGCCGAGTCGATCGGCGAGCCGGGCACCCAGCTCACCATGCGCACCTTCCACACCGGCGGCGTCGCCGGGGTGGACATCACCCTGGGTCTGCCCCGGGTGATCGAGCTCTTCGAGGCCCGAAAGCCCAAGGTCAAGGCGGTGATCAGCGAGATCGACGGCACCGTGCGGGTGGTCGAGGAGGAGGACAAGCTGGTCATCGTGGTCGAGGGCGACGGCTTCAAGAAGGAGTACAAGGTGGACAAGAACGTCCGCCTGGCGGTCAAGGACGGCCAGTACGTCGAGGCCGGCACCCCGCTCACCCGCGGCGCCGTCGACCCCCACCAGCTGCTCGACGCCAAGGGCCCGGAGGCGGTGCAGCGCTACCTGGTCGACGAGATCCAGCGGGTCTACCGCGCCCAGGGGGTGAAGCTCCACGACAAGCACATCGAGATCGTGGTGCGGCAGATGCTGAAGTACGTCGAGATCACCGACCCCGGCGACTCCCGCTACCTCGAGGGCCAGGTGATCGAGCGCTGGGACGTCGAGGCCACCAACGAGCAGCTGATGGCCGAGGGCAAGATGCCGGCCTCCTGGAAGCCGGTGTTGATGGGGGTGACGAAGAGCGCCCTCTCGACCCGCTCCTGGCTCAGTGCCGCGAGCTTCCAGCACACCACCCACGTCCTCACCGAGGCCAGCATCCAGGGCCGGGTGGACGAGCTGATCGGCCTCAAGGAGAACGTCATCCTGGGCAAGCTGATCCCGGCCGGCACCGGCAACGACCACGTGCGCCACACCCAGGTGATCGACAAGAAGACGCTCGAGAAGATCCTGGCCGCCCGCCGCGAGGCCGAGGCCTCGCTGGAGGCCCCGGCCCCGGGCAAGGAAGACCGTCCCGGCCTTTGAGCCACCGCGGGGGCGGGCGCCGGCGCCCGCCCCCGGTTTCGAGAGACCATGACCCCGTCACCGGAACTCTACCGCGCGTTCTTCGAGGTGGGCGAGGACCTCTTCGCCCAGGGGCTGATCTCGGCCATCGCCGGGAACTTCTCGGTCCGGGAGGGGGAGGGGCTCTGGATCACCCGGCGGGGGGTGCGGAAAAACCGCCTGGCCCCGGGGGACCTGGTCTGGCTGCCGCTCGACCCCGATCCCGAGCGGGACGCCGCCGCCTCGGTGGAGCTGCCGCTGCACCGGGCGGTCTACCGGGCCACCGACGCCGGGGCCGTGGTTCACGCCCACCCCCGCACCGCGGTGGCGCTCTCCTTCGGCCAGGAGGCGATCCGGCCGATCGACCTCGAGGGCCGGGTGCTCCTGGAGGAGGTCCCGGTCTACGACCCGGCGCAAAAGAGCGCCTCCGAGGAGGCCGCCCGGGCGGTGGCCGAGGGGCTTTCCCGCCGCCCGGTGATGATGCTCCGGGGGCACGGCGCCTTTGCCCGGGGCAGGGACCTCTTCGAGGCCTACGCCCGGCTCACCGTGCTCGAGGAGGCGGCCCAGATCCTGCTTTCTGCTAAGCTGTGGGAGGCCAAATGAAGGCGGTCTGGATCGAGGGGGAGCCGGCGGAGCTGCGCGCGCTGGCCGAGACGCTTTCCCACCCCTACCGGCTCTTTTCCGCCGGGGAGCGCCATCTTCTGCTGGTCGAGGGGGTGGAGCCGAAAACCGCCGAAGGGCTGGTCGAGCGGGGCGGGCGGCTCCTGGTCTTGGAGGAGGAGGGATGCGGGAAGAGATCCGGATCGTCCCGGTAGGCGAGGCCGAGCTTTACCTCGAGGACGTGGGGCCCAAGGACGCCCCGGTCCTGGTCACGGTGCACGGCGGGCCCGGCGGCTCCTCCTACCCCCTGCGCGACTTTCTGGAGGAGGAGCTCGCCGACTACCGGGTGCTCTACGTCGACCAGCGGGGCAGCGGCCGAAGCCCCCGGCTTCCCGAGGACCCCCGGCTCTTCACCGTCGACGCCCTGGTGGAGGACTTCGAGGACCTGCGCCACGCCCTCGGCATCGAGCGCTGGACCCCGCTGGCCCAGGGCTTCGGCGCGGTGGTGGCGCTGGAGTACGCCCGCCGCTTCCCGGCGGCGGTGGACGGGCTGGTGCTCATCGGCCCCTGGGTCCACTTCCCCTGGCTCCTGAAGCGGCTCTGGCAGGCGGCCGCCCAGGAGCCCTTCCCCGAGGACCCGGAGGAGGCGGTGCGGGCGCTTTTCGAGCAGGTCTCCTTCCACGACCTGATCAGCCGGCTGGCCTTTCCCACCGCCCACGGCCGGATGCAGTACGAGTGGGTGCAGGACGGCGGGCTCCTGGTGGGGGACGAGGGGTTGCTCCGCCTCTTCGGCGAGAACGGGCTCTGGCGCTTCGACTACACCCCCTACCTGCTCGACCTCGAGCACGCCCCCTTCGTCCTGGTGGGCGACGCCGACGGCACCAGCTTCCCGGAGCAGGCGGAGGCGGTGGCCGACCTCACCGGCGGCGAGCTCGTCGTCCTCGAGGGCGCCGGCCACCACCCCTACGTCGACGACCCCGAGGGCTTCACCGAGGCGCTCTACCGGGCGCTGGACGCGATCCACGCCTTGGAGGACCCCGAGTAGGGGCGTACAATCTCCCCTATGGAGCCCTCCAACCTCAACCTTCTGGCGGCGTTTCTGGGCGGCATGGCCTCGTTCCTGCTGCCCTGCGTGCTGCCGCTGGTGCCCACCTACCTGCTCTACCTCTCCGGCGAGCGGGGGCGGCCCTTCAAGAACGCGGTCTTCTTCGTGCTCGGGTTCTCGGTGGTCTTCGTCCTGCTCTTCGGGCTCCCCACCACCCTGCTGGGAAACTGGCTCTATAGCTACAAGGAGACCCTCGCCCGCATCGGCGGCGTGCTCTTCATCCTCTTCGGACTCTACATGCTGGGGGTGCGGATCCCCATCCCCTTCCTCTCCGCTGGGGGCGGGGCGGTGGCCGGCTACCAGGGCGACCCCTCGCGGCCCTTGGGCGCTTTTTTGATGGGGGTGGTGCTGGCGCTCGGCTGGACCCCCTGCATCGGGCCGGTGCTCACCCTGATCCTGGCGCTGGTCTTCAACCAGGGCGGCCTCATCGGCCTGGTCTACGTGCTCGCCTACACCCTGGGGCTGGCCGTCCCCTTCCTCCTGGTGGCGCTCTTCACCGACCGGGCGGTGGCCTTCATCCGCAAAAACGCCCGCGTCGCCCAGTACGTCGAGTACGCCTCGGGGGCCTTCTTGATCCTGGTGGGGCTGGCCATGGTCACCGGCTACTGGGCCCAGATCAGCCACTACTTCGCCAGGTTCGGGGTCTAGATGCCGCCGCTTTTGGAGCTCGACCGGGTCTGGAAGCGCTTCGCCCGCGACTGGGTCTTGAAGGAGGTGAGCCTGGCGGTCGCGGCCGGCGAGGCGGTGGCCCTCTTGGGGCCGAACGGGGTGGGGAAGACCACCCTGCTCCGGGTCGCCGCCGGCCTCACCCGGCCGCAAAAGGGCGAGGTGCGGCTCTTTGGCAAGCCGGCCCGAGAGGTCGAGGCCGAGCGGGGGAGGCTCCTCTACCTGGCGAACCCCCCGGCTTTTTACCGGCATCTCACCGGCGAGGAGAACTTAAGGAGCTGGCTCTTGCTGCTGGGTAAAGCGGCCGACGACCGGGCGGTGGCCGGGGCGATGGCGCGGGTGGGGCTGCCGCTTGGGCGGCCGGTCCTCGCCTATTCCAGCGGGATGAAGAAACGGCTCGCCCTGGCCCGGGTCTTCCTGGCCGAGCCCAAGATCCTCCTGCTCGACGAGCCCGAGACCGCCCTCGACGAGGCCGGGCGGGAACTCTTGTTCCAGGCGATCGAGCAGGTGCGAAAGGGGGGCGGGGCGGTGCTCCTCGCCACCCACGACCGGGCCTTCGCCGAGGCCGCCGCCGACCGGGAGGTGGTGCTTTCGTGAAGCGGATTCTGGCCCTCGCCCTGCGCGACCTCCGGCTCGAGCTCCGGGGCCGCTCGGGGCTCTTCTCGGCGCTTTTTTTCCTCGGGGTGGTGCTCTTGATCCTGGGCTTCGCCCTGGGGCCGGAGGAGGACGACCTGCGCCGGGCGGCGCCGGGGGTGCTCTGGGTGGCGCTCGCCTTCGCCGGCAGCCTGCTCGCCGGGCGGGCCTGGGCGGTGGAGGTGGAGAACGACACCCTGGACGACCTCTTGCTCCTGCCCGGGAGCCGGGAGTGGATCTACTGGGGGAAGTTCCTCTTCCTCTGGATCCTCCTGCTCTTCGTGAGCCTCTTGCTGCTCGTCCTGGTCGCCGGGATGTTCTACCTGCCGCTGGCCCAGGCGCCGGCGATCCTCCTGACGCTCCTCCTCGGGGCCACCGGCTACGCCGCCGTGGCCACCTTCTACGCCGGGCTGGTGGTGCGGCTCCCCACCGCCCAGCTGATCCTGCCGATCTTGGTCTTCTCGGTGGTGGTGCCGGTGATCCTGGCGGCGGTGCGGGCGACGATCGGGCTCGCCGAGGGGGTGCCCGCCTCCGAGGTGGTGGCCTGGTGGAAGCTGCTCTTGGCCTTCGACGCGATCTACCTGACCGCCTCCAGCCTGCTCTTCCCCTTCGTGATCGAGGGCTAGCGGAAGCGGAGCGCGGTCTGGTCCTTGAGCACCGCGCGCTTTAGGGCCTCGAGGTCGTTGGCCAGGAAGATCTCGAAGGCGTCGGCGCGGCCGATCCGGTGCATCGCCACCATCAGGCCGTGGGCAAAAGGCGCGAACTCGGGGTTCGGGGTGAAGGTGCCGGCCGCCGCCCACTCGGCGTTGAAGAGCTTGCGGGCCTCGAGGCTGGGGTACTCCTTCTCCCGGTAGCGCCCGTCCACCGAGAGCTGGGTTAAAAGGCTTGGAAAGAGCAGGCTGAAGATGTGGTCGGGCTCGGGGGCCGAGGCGTGGGGGTCGTCGTAGTCGATCTCGATGCGCTTGATCGGGATCACCAGGTAGCGGATCTCGACCCCGGTCTCGGGGTTCTTCACCCGGTAGAGGTAGTTGAGCACCGGGTTGGGCTCGGGCGGCACTTCTTCGTAGCCCTCGGGCCGCTGGTAGACCATGCCGGCCTCGTCCAGGATCTTCTGGAAGAACTCCCAGGGGCTTTCGGCGGTCTCGGCGAGCGCGAACGCGGCGAATAGGGTCAGGAAAAGGACGCTAATCCTTCGCATGCTTCCACTCCTCCAAGAGCTCCTGGGCGGTCTCCTTCCAGTCCGAGGGCTTTGCCAGCTCGATGAACTTCTCGAGGTCCGAGATCGCCTCCTCCCGCTTCCCCAGCTGCCACTTGGCCACCGCCCGGTTGAAGTAGGGGCCGGCGACGTCGGGGGCCAGCTCGACCGCGCGGTCGAGGTCGGGAAGGGCTTTCTCGGGCTTGCCCTCTTCCAGGTAGAGGGTGCCGCGGTTGAACCAGGCGGCGACGTGGTGGGGGTCGAGCTCGAGCGCCCGGTTTAGGTCTTTGAGGGCGTCTTCCCTCTGGCCGAAGGCCTTGTAAGCGAGGGCGCGGTTGACCAGGACGTCCGGGTTCTCGTGGAGCTCGAGGCTCTTCGAGAGGTCGGCGATGGCCTTGGAATACTGCCCGAGTTGCAGGTAGAGCGCGCCGCGGACGGCGTAGAGCGCGGCGCTATCCGGGTGGGCGGCGATGCCCTGGGCGAGCACGTCGAGCGCCTGCTGGTACTCGCCCCGCGACTGGTGCATCAGGGCGACCTTGGCGATCTCCTCCGGCGGCAGCCCGGAGTGGGCGTAGGTGGAGCTGTGGGGCTTGAGCGCCTTGGGGTCCAGGGGCCCCGCCTTTTCGTCCGCGCCCACCACCGGCGGGGTCTCGGCCTCGGGGGTCTCAATTTGGGCGGGCGGGGTTTTCGGGCTCGCTTCGGCCTCGGCCTTCTTCTTGCAGCCGGCGAAAGCGAGGAGGAGCAAGGCGGCTAGAAAAAGTTTCCTCATAACCTCTCCATCTGGCAGAATCATGGCGTTTTCCGAGATGACGTGGGTGAAAAAGGGGCCGGCAGCGCCGGCCCCTTCAGGCCCCCGGGGGGCCTACTGCTTCTGCTTCGACTTCATGTACTCGATCAGCATCTTGTGCATCAGGTCGATGTGCTGGACGTCGTTCAGCGTGCCCGGGGTGCTGACCGCCTGCCAGACCTCGGGGTTGGTCATCTCCTTGTGGCAGCCCATGCAGAGGCCGCTGCGGTCCATGCCGTCGCGGACCGACTTGGGCAGCGAGCGCGAGAGCGGCCAGTGGCTGCCGACGGTCTGGACCTGGTAGCCGGTCTCGGGATCGACGATCGTCGACCAATCCCACTTGAGGTCGGGGATCGCCGGGATCTGGATCTGGTACTTGGCCGGGATGACCTTGCCGGTGCGGGCGTCGATCAGATCCTCGACGATGTCCTCGACGTAGCGGGTCTGGAAGATGTTCTTGTTGATGCCGTAGCCGAGGGCTTTGGGGTTGTTGTGGCAGGACTCGCAGGAGCGGGCCTGGGCCAGCGCCGAGTGCGGCTGCGCCGGCGCCATGTCGATGGCCAGCGGGATGAAGGACTGGCCGATCTGCTTGGCCTCGTCCGGGCTACGGGCGATGACGTTGTGGGCGATGGTCTTGCCCTCGCGGTCGATCACGGTGTAGACCACCTGGCAGCCGGGCATCAGCGGGGTCACGCGGCCCTCGCCGTTGATGCCCAGCACCGGGTCCTCCCAGCGGAGGTAGGAGCGGGACTCGCTGGCCTTACCGGGGCGCGTCAGGCCGTGGGTGCCCAGCGGGCTCTCGGCGGTCTGGCCGGACTCGTCGTGCTGGGTGCCGTTCGCCACCCAGTCGGTGTCGGACTTGTCGCCGGAGTAGTCGACCTTGACGTGGCAGCCGTAGCACTGCGGCACCCAGGAGGCGTGGCAGGCGTAGCACTCGAGGTCGTCGACGTGCTTCTTGACGCTGGCCATGGCCACCTTGGCGTCCGGGGTCTTCCAGGCGTCCTTCAGGTTGATGTCCTTCAGGATGGGCACCTCGAAGTCGGACCCGGTCGCCGAGTGCAGGATGACCTGGTCGCCCTTCTTCACCACGTTGCCCATGGGGTTGCCGCGGGCGGTGAGCAGGTAGCCGTCCTCGGCGGGGTAGACGGTGGCGAAGGCCTGGGTCTCCGGTAGCAGGCTCTTGGTCAGCCCGCGGGGGGCGTCGCCGAGCTTACGGCCGAACTCCTCGCCGTAGCCGAGCGGGAGTTCCCAGGGGTACTTGTCGGCGGTGCCGTGGCAGTCCTGACACTCGACCTCGACCTGGGCCAGGGTGGTGGCGAAGATGTTGCCGTCGCCGTGCATGTCGATGGTGGTGTGGCAGTCCTGACAGAGCATCCCGCCCTTGCCCGGCTGGCCGCGGTGGTGGACGTCGTCGGCGATGAAGAGGTACTTCTTGGTGTGCAGCTTGGGCTGCTTGCCGCCCTTCTCGTTATAGGGCGTGCCGTAGGGGAACTCCATCAGCCCCTGGAAGGTGACGCCGATCCGCTTGCCGCGGTTGTGGCAGGAGTTGCAGGTCTCCACCGGAATGCCCGAGTAGGTCAGGTCGTGGACCTTGACCTTGGACTTCCGGGTGGCCTGGATCTGGTGGGTGAGCATGTGGCCGTGCTCGTCCTTCTTGATCGTGGGGTCGTTGCCCTCGTAGAAGCCCTCGTTGGAGTAGGGGATGTGGCAGGACGAGCAGCCCATGCCGCGGTAGTCGCCGCGCTTCTCGCGGCCCTTCACGCCCACGTGGCAGCGCTGGCACTGCTGCCGCTGGTAGGTGATGGCGGCCAGCTTGGGGTCCTTTTCGATCTCGTCGACCGAGGGGTCGGGGATCTGCTTGAGCTCGTCGGGGAAGGCCTGGGGGTACATCTTCTTGAGCTCAAGCATGTACTTCTTGTAGGTCTCGGTGCCCACCTGGGGAACCGGCCCGTCGGTGTCCTTGACGTCGTAGTTGCCGTAGGGGGTCTTGCCGTCCCAGGTCTCGGCGAAGCCCCAGGTGTGCAGGTTGCCCTGGATCTTGCCGGCCTCGGTCTGCATCAGCGAGAGGTTCAGCCGGTAGGCGTAGCCGGGGTGGCACTGGCCGCAGGTGTTCTCGGCGATCCAGATCGAGCCCGGGTCGGGGTAGAAGGTCTTCGGGCCCCGGCCGTTCTTGAAGGTCTCGGGGGCGCCCTGGTGGGCCTCCTCCTTGGTCAGCCCCTTGGGGTTGCCGCCGTGGCAGACGGTGCAGCCCTGCGGGTCCCCGACCGCCGATCCCAGGGCCTTGATCTGCAACATCATCGGGGAGTGGGGATCGCGGATGTCCTCGATCCCCTCGTGGCAGCTCAAACAGCCCTTTTGGGCCGCGACCTCGGGGCTCACCTTCTCGGGTACCCCCTCGGCCATGGCCGGCAACACCGCCATGGCGAAGAGAAGCGCGAGCCCCAGAACACCGATACGTTGCTTCATAGCGCGCTCACCTCCCAGCGGGAAAGCGGAACTTTCCCAACTGAAAAGATTATGGGCGAATGAGACCGGGATATATGTCCCAAATAGGCGATATGCATCGCGTATACAGCGATTTTATACCCGATAAAACGACTGCGAATAGCGGGGTATCGGGGGGTGTTTGGTGAGCTCGATGAGCTTTCATCATCATTAAATAGCCAGTGCTAGCCTGTTTGCAGCATGCGAAGGGAACGTCCTGGACTCGACCCCCTCTCCGCTACCCTCTTGGGGGCGGGGTACCTGCTGCTTCTCATCGGCTTCTACTACGCGATGAAAGCGCCCCCCGACGTCGATCAGGGGTACCTGGTGCGCATCCTCTACGTGCACGTGGCGGCCGCCTGGACCGGCTACCTGGCCTTCATCGTGGCCGGGATCTACGCCCTCTTGTACCTCATCAAGGGCCACCCCGCCTACGACCGCCTCTCCGCCGCCAGCGCCGAGATCGGGCTCTGGCTTTCGCTCTTGATGGTGATCGGCGGCATGATGTGGGCTCGGCCCACCTGGGGGGTCTACTGGGTCTGGGAGCCCCGGCTCACCTCGGTGGCGGTGATGATCGCCATCTACGTCGGCTACTTCCTGGTCCGCCAGGCCATCGAGGACCCCGAGATGCGGGCCAAGGCGGCGGCGGCGGTGGCGATCCTCGGGGTGATCAACATCCCCATTACCTACATGTCGGTCTACTGGTGGCGCTCGATTCACCAGACCGCCACCATCGACGTGATCAACCGCAAGACCCACATGCCGCCGGAGATGCTGATCCCCCTGCTGGTCAACCTCTTCGCCTTCACCGTGCTCTACGCCGCCTTCTTGCGCCTGAAGGGGCGGATCGCCGCCTTCGAGGCGCGCTGGGAGGAGCACCATGGGTAACCAGGTTTTCGTCTGGGTGGTCTACCTGACCACCTACGGGTTTCTCCTGGGCTACACCGCCTACCTGCTCTACCGCCTCGGGAGGGGGAGATGAAGCTCAAGTACTGGCTCGGCCTGCTGATCGTCGTCGGCGCCATCGGCTACATGATCTGGGGCGGGCTGGGGAACAGTCTGGTCTACTTCATCACCCCCAGCGAGTACTTCCAGGACCAGGCCAAGTACGCCGGCAAGCGGGTGCGGCTCGGGGGGCTGGTGAAGCAGGGGACGGTGCAGTACGACCCCAAGACGCTCGAGCTCCGCTTCGTGCTCACCGACGGCGTCGCCGAGGTCCCGGTCTTCCACAAGGGGACGCCCCCGGCGCTCTTCAAGGAGGGCCAGGGGGTGGTGGTGGAGGGCCGGTTCGAGGGCGCGGTCTTCCACGGCGACAACCTGCTGATCAAGCACTCCGAGACCTACCAGCCGCCCAAGGAGGGCTACACCCCCGAGGACGTGCGTAGGCTGATCGAGGAGGCGAAGTGACCCCGGGACTCCTGGGCAACGTGGCGCTGGTCTTGGGGTTCGTCTTCACCGCCCTGGGGCTCTTGCTCTCGCTCTTCGCCTGGTGGGCCAAGGACGCCCGCTACGTGGAGGCGGCGAAGCGGGCGGCGTGGCTCTCGTTCCTGGCCGCCCTGGCGGCGTTCTTCGCCCTGGAGTGGGCGCTTTTGACCGACGACTTCTCGATCGCCTACACCGCCAAGAACCACTCCACCAAGAGCCCCACCTGGGTCAAGTTCGCCACCCTCTGGGCCGCGCTCGAGGGCTCGATCCTGCTCTGGGCCACCTTCCAGGCGCTCTACACCGTGCTGGCGGCCAGGAAGCTCAAAGACTACTGGATGGCGCCGGCGGTGCTCGGCACCCTGCTCGGGATCGAGCTCTTCTTCTTCGGGGTGATGCTCTTCGTCGCCAACCCCTTCGCCCCGGTGCCCCACCCGCCCAGCGAGGGGCCGGGCCCCAACCCCCTTTTGCAGAACCACTGGATGATGGCGGTCCACCCGGTGCTGATGTACCTGGGCTTCGTGGGCATCAGCGTGCCCTTCGCCTACGCGGTGGCCGCCATGCTGGCCCGGCGCTACCAGTCCTGGGTGGCCGAGACCCGCTGGTGGACGCTCGTCGCCTTTGGCTTTCTGACCGCGGCGATCTTCGCCGGCGGCTGGTGGAGCTACGAGGTGCTGGGCTGGGGCGGCTACTGGGCCTGGGACCCGGTGGAGAACGCCTCCTTCATCCCCTGGCTCCTGCTCGCCGCCTTCCTCCACACCGCCCTGGTGCAGGAGCGGCGGGGGATGTTCAAGACCTGGAACTTCGCCTACATCACCCTGGCCTACGCCGCCACCGTCTTCGGCACCTTCCTCACCCGCTCGGGGGTGATCCAGTCGGTGCACGCCTTCGTCGAGGGGGCGGTGGGACCGGTCTTCCTGGGGTTCTTGCTGGCGGTGCTCCTGGTCGGGTTCAGCCTGCTCTCCCGGGTCGCCTCCGAGGTGCGGGACGTCGGCGGGTTGAACCTGGTCTCCCGCGAGGGGCTCTTGCTGGGGGCCTCGCTGGTCTTCGCCACCATGGCCTTCGTGGTGGTGCTCGGGACCCTCTTCCCGCTGATCGTCGAGGCCGCCACCGGGGACAAGGTCTCGGTGGGGTCGCCGTTCTTCGACGCGGTCTTCGCCCCGCTGGGGGCGGTGCTGCTCCTCTTGATGGGGGCGGGGCCGCTCTTTCCCTGGGGCGGGATCGACGCCTACGCCGCCCGGGCGCTCAGCCTCATGGCCAGCGCGCTGGCGCTGGCGACGGCGGTGGCGCTGCTCTTCGGCGCCGGCTTCGGGGTGGCGCTGGGGGTGGGGCTCTTCGCCTACAACCTGACCGCGCTCCTGGCCCAGGCCGGGCGGGGCGTCTCCGCCTGGCGCAAGAAGGGGCGCGGGGCCCTGGCGGCGGTCCTCGCCTACCTCACCCGGGCCCGGCGGCAGGTGGGGGCCCAGCTGGTCCACTTCGGGGTGGCGCTGGCGGCGCTGGCCATCGTCTTCAGCCAGGCCTACCGGGTGGACGCCCAGAAGACCCTGGAGATCGGCGAGCAGGCGAGGATCGGGGGCCTCGAGGTCCGCCTCCTGGACCTCCGGGCCAAGGACGAGGGCTTCCGCTTCGCGGTGATCGCCGACGTCGAGGTCGAGGGGGTGGGGGTGATGCACCCCCGGCTCCACTACTACCCCACGATGAACAGCCCGCTGGCCGCCCCCAGCGTGCACTACGGGCTCTACAACGACGACTACCTGATCCTGCAGGCCTTCGACACCGAGGAGGGCCGGTGGGCGACGATCCGGCTGGTGCGGACGCCCTTGGTGCTCTGGCTCTGGATCGCCGGCGGAATCATCCTCTTTGGCATCCTCTACATCGTCTTCCCCGGGTTTTCCTGGGGTCGCAAGCGGGCGGCGGAGGTGGCAGCGTGAGAAAGTGGATCTACTTCGCCATCGTGCTGGTGCTCGGCGGGCTCTTCTGGTGGGGCATGCAGCGGGACCCCGGCGAGCTCAAGTCGGTGCTGGTGGGCAAGCCCGCCCCCGACTTCGAGCTGCCGCTCCTGCCCCCTTACCGGGCGGAGTGGGGCGAGCGGTTCCGCCTCTCGGAGCACCGGGGCAAGCCGGTGGTCCTCAACTTCTGGGCCAGCTGGTGCTACCCCGCCTGCTACGAGGAGGCCCCGGTGTTGGAGCTGGGCTGGCGCAAGTACCAGGACCGGGTGCTCTTCTTCGGCGTCAATACCCAGGACAAGGAGGCCGCCGCCCTCGACTTCGTCCGCCGCTTCAACCTCACCTTTCCCCAGGGCTACGACCCCCACGGCAAGGTGGGCATCGACTACGGGATGTACGGGGTGCCCGAGACCTTCTTCATCGACGCCGAGGGGGTGGTGCGCCACCGGCACGCGGGGGCGATCGACGCCCGCGAGCTGGAGAAGCGGATCCAGGAGGTGCTGCCGTGAGGAGGCTGGTCCTTCTGCTGCTCTTCGCCGCCTTGGCGCTGGCCCAGACCCCCACCGGGGAGCCGCCCCCGGACCTCTCGCCGGAGGTCTTCCGGATCGCCTCCGAGCTCCGCTGCCCGGTCTGCCAGGGGGAGAGCGCGGCCGAGTCCAACGCCGGGGTCAGCCAGGAGATGCGGCGGCAGATCGCCGAGATGCTGAAGGAGGGCAAGAGCGAGGAGGCGATCAAGCAGTACTTCGTCGAGCGCTACGGCGAGTGGATCCTCTACGCCCCGCCCCGGCGGGGGATCAACTGGCTGCTCTGGCTCGCCCCCCTGATCGGGCTCCTGGTGATCGGCTACGGCCTTTGGCGCTACCTCAAGGTGGCCCAGGCGCGGGAGGCGGAGCTGGCCCTCTCGGAGGAGGAGCTTAAGGCGCTGGAGCGCCGCCTGGAGGAGGAATGACGCTCGTTTACCTGGCCGTTTTGGTGCTCTTTTTGCTCGCGCTTTTGGTGGTCTTCGCGCCGCTTCGGGGGGCGCCCCGGCCCTTCCCGGAAAACCCCCGCCCCGAGGAGCTGAGGCTCGAGCTCGAGGCCTTAAAGCGCGAGGCCAAGGAGCTCTCCGGCGCCGAGCGGGTGCGGGTCTTAAAGCGCATCGCCTGGATCGAGCGCGAGCTGGGGGCGGCGGCGGCCAAGGAGGAGGCCCGGGCCGCCCGGCCGGCGGGACGGGTGCCGGTCTGGGGGGTGCTGCTCCTGGTCGCGGGCGGCCTGGCGCTGGCGGCGGTGCTGGTCCACCACACCCTGCCGCGCCTCCCGGGCGGGGCGGTGACCGAGTCGCTCGCCATCAAGGAGGCCAAAAAGCTCAAGGAGCTCCGGGCCAAGGCGGAGCGGGAGAACACCCCCGAGGCCTGGATGGCCTACGCCGACTACGCCTTCGAGCTCCACGACCTGGAGCGGGCGCTCGAGGGCTACGACAAGGTCATCCAGCTGGACCACAAGAACGTCAAGGCCTACCGCCGCATCGGCGTCATCCTCTTCTTGGCCGGGCGGCCCGCCGAGGCGGCCGAGGTGCTGGCGGTGGTGACCCAGGTGGACCCCGACCCCGAGGGGCTCTTGTTCCTGGGCAACGCCTACTTCCAGCTGGGCCGTTACCAGGACGCGATCGCCGCCTGGCAGGAGTACCTGAACCGCGGCGGCGGCGAGCGGGAGCGGGTCGAGAGCCTGATCGAGACGGCCCGGGCCCGGCTCGAGGCCACGGACCCCGGCGAGATCGTCTACGCCGAGAAGTGCGCCTCCTGCCACGGGGCCAAGGGGGAGGGCGGCATCGGCCCCAAGCTGGCCGGAAACCCGATCCTGAACGCCCCCGAGGCGGTGGCCGAGATCGTGCGAAACGGCCGCGGCACGATGCCGGCGATCCCGCTCAGCGACCAGGAGATGGCGGCGCTGCTCGCCTACCTGAAAAAGCTTTAAAGGCCGGGCCTAATCGGGCACCTCGACCCGGGAGAGGTCGCCGAGGATCAGGCTGGGGGTGCGGGGGCGGCGGTCGTGGCGCTTGACCTCGGCGCCCACCCCGAGCAGCGAGCCGTGGATGCTGACCCCCTCGAGGCGGGACCTGGCCTCGAGGATGCTGTACTCGACCTCGGCGTCCTTGACCACCGCCTCCGGCCCCACCGCGGTGTAGGGGCCGACGTAGGCGTCCTCGATGACGGCACCGGCGGCGATCAGCGCCGGGCCCAGGACCCGGGAGTTCTTCACCCGGGCGCCGGCCTCGATCACCACCGGCCCCACCACCTGGCCGCCCTCGACCGTGCCCTCGAGCCGGGGCTCGAGCTGGGCGAGGAGGAGGCGGTTGGCCTCGAGCAGGTCGGCGGGCCGGCCGGTGTCCTTCCACCAGCCCTGCACCCGAACGCCGAGCACCGGCTTGCCGGCGTCGATCAGCTTCTGGATGGCGTCGGTGATCTCGTACTCGCCGCGGGCGCTCGGCTTTAGGTCCTCGATCATGGCGTGGATCTCGGGGGTGAAGGCGTAGACCCCGGCGATCGCCAGGTTGGAAGGCGGCTCCTGGGGCTTTTCCACCAGCCGGACGATGCGCCCGTCCTCGACCACCGCGACGCCGAACTGGCGAGGATCCTTGACCTCGACCAGGGCCAGGGCGGCGCTGGGCTTTTCCTTCTGGAAGGCCGCCACCAGGTCGCCGATCCCGTTCTCGAACAGGTTGTCGCCGAGGTACATCAGGAAGGGGTCGTCGCCCAGCCAGTCGCGGGCCACCCGGACGGCGTGGGCCAGGCCCTGGGGGTCCTCCTGGACGATGAAGGTGAAGCGGGCGGACTGCTCGCCGTTCAAGGCGGCGGCGACCTCCTCCTTGGTCTTGGGGGAGACCACCACGCCGATCTCCCGGACGCCGACGCGGGTCAGGTTGTCCACCGCGTAGGCGATGATCGGCCGGCCGGCCACCCGGATCACCGGCTTGGGGCGGGTGTAGGTGAGCGGGCGCAGCCGGGTGCCGTGGCCGGCGGCTAGGATAAGGCCTTTCATCTCCCCACCATTCTCGCCCGGAGGGGTGGGGGTGGCAAGCGAAAGACCGGCTCAGCGGAGGATCTTGCCCGGCTCCAGCCGGAGCACCCGGAAGAGGGGGGCGAAGGAGGCCAGCAGCACGGTGAAAAGCGCCACCGCCGAGACCAGCGCGAAGTCCGAGGGGCGGACCTCGACCGGCAGCCGGGTGATGAAGTAGAGGTCGCCGGGGATCCCCAGCGGGTGGGCCTGGAAGTAGCGGGCCAGCAGGTAACCGGCGAGGTCGCCGAGCAGCACCCCCGCCCCCCCGAGCAAGAGGCCCTGCCAGACGAAGGAGCCGAGCAGCGTTCCCGAGCTCGCCCCGAGGACCCGGAGGAGCGCCAGCTCCGGGGTCTTCTCCACCGTTAAAAGCACCAGGACGTTGGCGATCCCCAGCGCCGCCACCGCCACGATCAGCGAGAGCACGATGCCGATCACCCGTTTTTGCAGCGCCAGCTGCTCGATCAGGGTCCGGTTCAGGTCCTGCCAGGTGCGGGCCCAGTAGCGCCCCGAGGCGGTCAACCGCTCGGCCACCTCGCGGGCGCGCTCGGGGTCTCGGATGCGCAGGTGCCAGCCGGCGATCATTCCCGGCGTCTCCAGCAGGGCCTGGGCGTCTTCCAGCGAGAGGAAGCCGTAGCCGGCGTCGATCAGGTAGTTGCCGGTGGCGAAGGTGTGCGCCAGCGTGAGCTTGCGCCTCTTTTGGGTGATCGCCAGGGCGAAGAACTCCTCGCCGGGGTAGAGCCCCAGGCTCGCCGCCAGCGCCGAGCCCAGGACCGCCCTGCCCGGGGATAGCGCCTCCAGCCCCAGGCCGGGGTAGACCGCCGGGGCCCCTTCGCCGACCCCGAAGAGGGTGCCGAAGTCGCTGGCGGCGCCGCGCCCCTCCCCGGCCCGGCGGGTGAGCAGGGCCTTGACCGGGAGGACCGGGGTCTTGGCGGTGATGGCCGGGTCCTCGGGCGGGGGGGCGTCCTTGGGGTCGTAGGCGAAGAGCAGGACGTGCGGGGTGGCCTTGAGGGTGGCGTCGATCAGCTCCCGGATGAAGCCGTTGGTCAGCGAGAGGGCGGCGGTGACCACCGCCACCCCGGCGGCCACGCCCAGGATCGCCACCAGGCTCTGCAGCCGGCGATGGTTCAGGTTTTTCCAGGCGAGAAAGAGGGCGAAGCGCACGGGCCCTTAGCTTAACGCCCGCCGGCCCGGCCCCGGCGTACCACCACCACCTTCACCCGGCGGACGCCGAACTTGAGGGCCAGCGAACGGTCGGGCAGCCAGACGTCGATCTGCTGGCGCTTGCGCTTGTTCATCGTGTCCTCGACGACGAAGAGCAGACCGGAAAAGAGGGGATCGAAGGTGCCGGCGCCCTTTCCGTCCTGCCAGCGGCCCAGGTCGTAGAGGCGGACCAGCGACCCGTAGGGCAGCTCCTCGTCGAGGAGGTCCCGGCTCACCGCTAGGATGCCCAGCCGGGTGCGGGCGCCGGTGGCGGTGAGGTGGGGGGTGGCGTCGGTTTCGTGCCGGCTGGAGGTGTAGGCGGTGGCCTTGAGCAGGAAGACCTCCGGGGGCTGGGCGTACGCCCCCAGACCTGCCAGCACCAGCACCAGAGCGAAGAGCTTCCGCATCGTCACCGCCCTTTAGTTTACACGATTGGACTAAGAAAATGAAAGCGAGGTCGGCCCTCGCTTGTGGAAGGCCGCGGTAGCTGCGACGATAGAGGCGATGCAAGCCTACCTGGGGCTTTCCCTGCTCTGGCTGGCCACCGTCTACCTGGCCCTGACCCACCCGGGGCTTCCCGGCTGGGCCTGGGGGCTTTTGATGGCTGGGGTCTTCCTCTGGCTCTCCCGGCGCTCCCGGGTTCCCGGTCTGGAGGAGAGCGGGGTGCTCCTTTTGGGCTGGGGTCTGGGGGCGATGCTGGCCGACCTCGCCGGCCTGCGCTCGCTCAAGCTGATCGGGCTGGGGACCGCCCTCTGGACCCTGGGCACCCGTCAGGAGCGCAGCGAGCTCGGCTACCTCGGGGTGGCGGTGGCCGCCGCCGGGGTGCTGGTGGGGCTGTTCGAGGTGGGGGCCGCCCCCTGGGTGGCGGCCCTGCTGGTCCTCGCCGGGGTCTACGTCCTGCTCACCCGGGACGCCGACCGCTCCGACGACCGCTCCCGGGATTTCGAGGCCCGCTACCGCAAGCTGGTGGAGTGGCGCCTCCGCGAGGCCCGGCGGCGGGGGCTGCGGGTGGACCAGGTCCTGCCCGACGAGCTCCTGGCCCGGCTGGCCCGGGCCGAGGACCGCTGGGAGGTCGAGGAGATTCTCGGCCCCGAGTACCGCGACCGGGTCGAGGAGCTGGCGGCGCTTTTGTTCGAGGCCCAGCGGGTGCCCTAGCGGCTGAGTTCCAGCCGGTACTGGAAGCTGTCGGCCTCGTTGAAGCCGGCCACGATGTGCCCGCGGGCCCGCACCAGGACGTAGTTCTCCGCCTTTACCGAAAGGCTGGGGCCGCCCGGCTCCAGGGTGGCGATCTTGGCGCTCCCGGGGGCGCTCGAGGTGTAGACGTCGGCCACGATCCAGGCGTAGCCGCTGCCGCCCGCGGCCAGGCTCAAGACGCCGTCTTCGCCGACGATATAGGAGTCCACCTCGCCGAGGAACTCGAGGGCCCCGGTGGTGCTGCCCTGGTAGAACCGGATGTTGCCGTCTTTCAGGGGCGTGAACTCGAAGGCCCCCACCACCGCCTCGACCTCCTGGTGGCTGTAGTTCTCGATCTTCAGGTAGTAGTCGTAGCCGCGGGAGGCGTGGAAGTTGAGCCGCGGGCCGCTGGCCGGCTCGACCACGATGAGCGGCGCCGCCCCGGCGCTGGCCGGTGCGACGTCGGGGATGCCGAACCAGCTATGGGAAGCGCTCGCGACCATCCGATTCAGGTCCTGGTTGGAGAGGATGATCCGGAGCTCGGCCCCCTCGGGGTTGCGGCTGTGGGCGAAGACCCGGGTGGGGCCGCTGGCGTGCAGGGTGAGGAAGACGCTACCGGAAGCGGGCAGCTTCACGTCGATCGTCTGCCCGGACTCGAGCTGGCCGTCGGTTTCCAGCGGCTCCGTGTTGCAGGCCACCATCAGCCCCAGCAGGGCGAGCAGCAAAAACCACCGCGCTTGCATGGCTTCACCTCCTCCCCCATTTTCACCCAGGCGGGGGCCCAAAGCATGGCCCTCGCTTTAAGGGGGCTTCAGCTTCTACTCCAGCACCGCCACGTAGTCGTAGAGCTCGGGGCCGCCGGGGTGGAGCTCGGCCTCGAGCTCGGGGAAGGCCTCGGCGAGGGCGGCCTCGAGCTCCTCCAGCTTGGCCTGGGTGGCCTCGGGGCCGGCGAAGAGGGTGAGGACCTCGTAGTCCGCCTCCTCCCCCGCGAGCAGCAGGCGGAGGAGTTCGAAGAGGGCCTCCTCGGGGTTCTCCGCCACCAGCTTGAGCTTGCCGTCCAGAAGTCCGATCACCTGGCCCTCGTTGACCGTGCCCACCTCCTCGACCCGGGCGTCGCGGGAGGCCCGGGTGACCTCGAGGGTGCGGGCGCCCCGGGCGGCCTCCTCCATCTCCGGGAGGAGTTCCTCGGCGGGGCGGTTTTCGTCGAAGAGCACGGCGGCGGCGAGCCCCTGGCCCAGGGTCTTGGTGGGCAGGACGAAGACCTGCTTGCCGAACTTCTCGCGGGCCAGCTCGGCCGCCCGCTGGGCCGCCATGACCACGTTCTTGTTGTTGGGCAGGACGATGACCTCGGGGTTGGGGAGGCTCCGGATGGCGTCCAGGATGTCCTCGACGCTGGGGTTTTGGGTCTGGCCGCCGGAGACCACCCGGGCCCCCAGGCCCCGGAAGGCCTTGGCCAGCCCCCAGCCCGGCGCCACCGCCACCAGCCCGCTGGGCGGCGGGGCCTCCTCGGCGGCGCCCACCATGGCCAGGATCTCGGAGTGCTGCTCGCTCATGTCCTCGACCTTGGTGCGGCGCATCTTGCCGAAGCGGGCGACGGCGGCGAGCAGGCCGTCGGGGTCGTTGGTGTGGATGTGGCCCTTGACGAAGCCCTCGG